>Ga0268298_10002791_pt1 | contig 18592 bp, 13 predicted proteins | sample WWTPWeurt_MetaG_FD_194462 | JGI IMG/M metagenome (GOLD analysis project Ga0268298, IMG submission 194462) | Activated sludge microbial communities from WWTP in Nijmegen, Gelderland, Netherland - WWTP Weurt | ecosystem: Engineered > WWTP > Aerobic digester > Activated sludge | place...
AGCTTGGCGCGGCGGTGTCGCTCTTCTTTCGGCGGACAGCGGCAGCCATTCGGTGCCGCACCTTGTAAACACGGAATGTCCAACAATCAACGCCAAATGTTGAACAATCTCCGTTCCGCTACCAAGATCACGAGATCACACAAAAAAACGAGGCCCCAGAAGGGGGCCTCGTGGATGGGGCTGGCGAGAGGGGGCTTCAGCTGCCGTCCGGGGCACCCGCGTCGATCGCCTGGGCCTTCGGCTTGCTCAGGACCTTCGGGGAAGGCGCGGCGGTGGTCGTCGTCGCGGTCGGTGCAGCGGTCGTGGTCGCGGTCGTAGCTGGCGTCGTCGTCGTCGCAGCAGCAGGGGCCGTGGTGGCGGCTGGGGTTGCCGCTGGGGTCGAATCGGCGGGGCGGTTTTGGATCACACAGCCAGCGAACACCATGAGACCGGTGCCGAGCAGCGCAACAATCGGAAAAGCTTTGGACTTCATGAAGTACCTACCTTGTGGGGCGCCGGGAGCTTACACCGAGTCGGACGGCACCGCGAGGTTTGACGGGGGACCGGGAGAGTCTACTCAATGCGGTCCGCGCCCGAACCGGAGCCGATTTCGGTCAGTACGAACGCGAACAGGTCGGCGTATTCCTCGGCCACCTTGGAGACCGGCTTGCCCGCCCCGTGCCCGGCGCGGCTCTCGGTTCGGAGATAGACGGGGTGGGGGGCGCCGGCGTGCTCGAGGGCGGCTGCCATCTTTCTCGCGTGCATCGGGTCGACGCGCGTGTCGCTCTCGGCCGTCATCAGCAGCACCGCTCCGTAGCGCGTCCCCGGCTCGACGTGGTGGTACGGCGAGTACGCGAAGAGCCACTCGAACTCGCGAGGGTCTTCGGGAGACCCATATTCCGGGATCCAAAGCTTGGCGATCTGAAAGTGGTGATAGCGGAGCATGTCGGTGAGCGGTACGCCCGCGACGGCCGCGCGGAACAAGTCCGGGCGCTGCACCAGCGTCGCTGCCACCAAGAGTCCACCGTTGGAGCGCCCGTGGATGGCGAGGCGCTCGGGTCGCGTGACGCGCGTCTGCACCAGGTCTTCGGCGACCGCGATGAAGTCGTCGAACACGTTCTGTTTCTTCTCGAGCTGGCCGGCCCGATGCCACTCCTCGCCGAACTCCCCGCCACCCCGCAAGTTGGCTTGCACGGACACGCCGCCTCGCTCGAGGAACGCATAGGTGGAGCGCGAGAAGCGCGGCAAGAGGCTCACGTTGAAGCCGCCGTATCCGTAGAGCAGAGTCGGATTGTCGCCGCTGTCGAGTGCGATGTCCTTCCGGTGCACCATCAGATAGGGGATGAGCGTGCCATCTTTGCTCTTGGCTTTGCGGCTCGTCACCGAGAACTCGTCGGTGGCGATGTCGGCCTGCACTTGCTTCCAGATGCGGACTTCGCCCGTGCGGAGGTCGATGCGGCGAACGCTGGGTGGAGTGACGAACGATTCGAAGTCGAAGAACGCCTGATGATCGTCGTGGAGCCCGCTGAAGCCGTTGCTGTTGCCCAACGTGGGGAGGCGGACTTCGCCCTTGCTCGCTCCCCGGGTGTCGAAGCGTTCGAGTCGACTCACGACGTCTCGTGTGTAGCTCGCGAGGAGCTCTCCCCCCACCAGCGCCACGTCGGTCAAGACGTCGGTTGGATGCTCGCGGAGAACGCAGCGCCAGTGCGCTCGTTCGGGCTTTTCCCAGTCGACGGCGAACAAGGCGTAGCGTGGCGCCCCTTCGTTGGAGCGCACCCACAAGGCGTCGTCGAGGGGCACCGGATCGTAGATGTGATCGAGGTCGGGGGTGATCTCGCGGAAGCGCAGCGTTTCGGCCTGGGTGTCCGCCACGAACAGGGAGCTCTTGCTCCAGCCCTGGTGCACTCGCACCACGAGCCAGCGGCCGTCGGGTGAGATGGCCGAGCTCGGGAAGTCGGTGAACACCTTGGCCTGGAACGCCACCGGGTCGAGCTCTGGGTCGCGTCCGATCCGGTGCTCGAAGATGGTGCGGTGGTACTTCTCTTCGCCGTCCGGCACGCTGCCTTTCGCGGGGAAGCGCGAGTAGAAGAAGCGCTCGCCTCCCGGGAGCCAGGACACCGACGAGTAGCGCGCACGGCTGATGCGATCGGGCAGGTCTTCCCCCGTCTCCACGTTGCGGATGCAGAGTGTGCTTTCTTCGCTGCCGCCCTCGCTGAGGCCGTAGGCCACGAGGCCGCCGTCGCTCGACGGCTGGTACCAGTCGAGGGAAGTCGTGCCGTCGGCGCTCAGCTGGTTCGGATCGATCAGGCTGCGGTCGTCCCCGTCGAGATCGTCACGCACCAAGAGCTCGGGTTGGTTCTGGTGACCCGCGCGCCGCGTGTGGAAGTAGCGCAGGCCACCGTCCGGCCGGCGCCGCACCGCGGGCAACGACTCCTCACCGATGGCGAGCAAGCGTTCGAGCTTCGCTTGCAGCTCGCGCCGTAGCGGCAAGGCGTCCATGGCAGCGCGGAAGCGATGATTCTGCGCTTCGACCCAGGCGCGAACCTCCGGCGCCTCCGAGTCTTCGAGCCAGCGGTAGGGGTCGGCGACTTCTCGCCCATGGAGCCGCTCTACGAGATCGAGACGACGCGTCATGAGCTATCTGGCCGACTCCCTCGAGCGCACGAGAAGGACTCTAAATCAACCACCGGGCATCGGCGACAGGCCTCTCCGAGCGCCCGATCGACCCGGGAGGCTCGTCTCTTGGACGATCGCGCCGCTCGGTGGGATGATCTCGCCGAGTGGAAGCCGCACGTGTCCTAGGCATGGCGCTCGTCGTCGGGGCGTGCTCGGCCGCGCCCAAGGCGGGACTCGAGGGCTCCAGGCCCCCTGCGCCGCGCGCGTCCGCCGCCCCGGCTGCGGCGGCCTCGTTCGCGGCGCCGGCGGCGCCGTCCTCGACTTCGAGCCCCGCGCCCACGGCCGTCGCGTACCTGAAGGGTCAAACCCACGTCCACACGAATCGCTCGTACGACGCGCACACTCCGCCCGACAAGGTCCTCGAGTTCTACGCCGAGCGCGGCTACGACTTCCTGGTCGTCACCGATCACAACCGGGTCACCGACGCCGGTCCCAGCCCGCGCGGGATGCTGACCTTCCCGGGCATCGAGGTGACTCAGAACTCGACCATCTGCGAGCCGAAGCCGAGCCCGGGCTACCGCTGTCTGTTCCACGCGAGCGGGCTGTTCGTCGACCCGGCTCGCGACCGCGCGCGCGGGGAGCGCATGACGCTGGCGTTCCGCCCGGGGCGCTTCGACGCCTACCAGAGTGAGCTCTCACTGGTAGACGGCCTCGGCGGAGTCGGTGTGCTCAACCACCCGCTGTTCCACTTCGCCGCGGACGCGCGCCTGCTCGGCGCCCTGGCGGCCCAGGGGTTGCGCCACGTCGAGCTCTGGAACGCGAGTCTCGACCGCCAGCATCCAGGTGGACGCGAGGACGCCGAGCGCCGCGCCGAGGAGCTGTGGGACCAGGCGCTGTCGAACGACGTTCGGATCTTCGCCATGGCGACCGACGATGCGCACCATTTCGCCGACGCCGCCGACCGCGCCCGTGTCGGGAAATTCGCCTACGTCGGCGATCGCGCCTGGGTCATGGTGCGCGCCGAGAAGAACCCGGCGGCGATCCGCGCAGCGCTCGAGCGGGGCGACTACTACTCGTCGACCGGCGTTCGTCTCACGCGTGTGGAGCGCGCGCGCGGAACGCTCGTGATCGAGGTGGCGCCGGAGACCCGAGGCAGCCGTATTCGAATCGTCGGCCGAGGTGGCCGCGAGCTTCAGCGCCTGAGCGGGACGAGCGCGAGCTACGCACTCGGCCCGAGCGACGGCTACGCCCGGGGTGTGGTCGAAGACGACAGCGGGAAGAGGGCCTGGACCCAGCCGGTCTTCCCCGACGGGAGTTGAGCTCGTCCCGTGGACAACCGTTCGACGACCCAGTGGTGCGCCCGAGCGGCCTGAAATGCGCTCCTAGGCGCCCCGCAAGCGCTCGAGCTCAGCGTCGAAGCGCTGGTCGAAATCTGCGATCTCTTTTTCCACGCCGGGCTCGCGCAATGCCGACTCGACCTGGTCGGCGCCCTGGTTCACCAGCTCGCGCTCGCTCTCGGGGAACTCACCGGCCGCGGCGTCGGGCTTCTTCTGGAACATGGCCCCCACGGCTCGCCCCGCTGCCCCCAAGCTTTGCTTCGATCGGGTGAGCGCCAGCGTGAGCGCGGCTTTCGAGAGCCCGAGCTCGCTCTTTTCCAGGGCGCCGTCGAAGGCCAGGCGGATGTGTCTGGACTCGAGAGCGAGCTCGTCGCTCCCCTCGGGCAAGAGTCCACGCACGAGACAGCGCTCGACCGTGCGCCCGAGCAAGAGCGCCGTCACCAAGTCGCGGGTGACGCCTCGGAGCGCGAACAGCCAGGACAAGATCTTTCGGATGGGGAACAGCACGAGTTTTGCCAGGAACCTCGGCAGCGCGACCAAGCAGCCGCCGAAGCAACCGCCGGGCTCGGAGTAGAGCGACGAGACACGGCTCGACGAGTAGGTCCGTCCGTGCTGATCGAGGAGCCGGCTCACGATCATGCGGCCGACCGCGCTACGTAGGAGGTCGTCGGCGAAGGGCAGGGGGACGAAGCGACAGGCGGCGAAGAGCAGCGCCGAGAGCACGAGCGAGCGATCGAAGGTCGGACTTTCGGTGCGGGCGAGGGCAGTCGGGTCGGGCATCGTCGGGGCCGCCGGAAGAGAGCCGCTCTTAGTGTGGGGTGTGCGAAATCCGCAACGAATTTCGGCCTGCGTGCAGCCCCGACCCGAGCCGAGGCGGGCGCGAGCGCCGCCGGCGAGGCTTGCCACTTTCTGGGCCGGATCCCGCCGAATGGGCAATGCACTGCCTCATGGCTCTCTCGAGGACTGCCATTCGATTCGGGCCATCCGCCCCGCTGCGGAAGCGCGCCCTTTCGGGGCTAGTGGGTCTCACGCTCGCGCTGCTGCCGGGCTGCGACGGTTTCTTCGGCAAGTCGGACCCCGGCGCCGCCAAGGTGAAACCCGAGAACGGCGGCCCGAAAGTGGAGGAGGAGGACTGGAGCAACGTCCCCGTGCCTCCCGAGAACGGTCCCAAGCTCGCGCCGGTGGCGATGACCGTACCCGTCTACCCGAAGCCCGACAAGCACGTGGAGCCCATCGGCTACCTGCGCGTGGGGGCACGCGTTGCGCGTTCCGCCGAGCCCGTGGATCGTCGCGATTGCCCCGATGGCTGGTACGCCGTGCGTCCAGTCGGCTTCGTGTGCGTCGGAGCCGACGCGACCGTCAAGCTCGATCACCCGGTGGCCAAGGCCATTCAAGCGGAACCCCACCGGGACTGGGCCATGCCCTACCGCTACGCGTTCACGCGCTCCATCGCGCCGAACTACCTCCGCATTCCGTCCAAGGACGAACAATTCCAATACGAGATGCGGCTCGAGCGCCATCTCAGAAACTGGAACAAGCTCAAGGAGAAGTGGGACGAGCTCACGGTGGGCGCCAACGACGTCCCGCTCGACAAGAACGGACTCGCGACCGGGAAGATCCCCGAGCAAGCCGAGCCTCTCGACCAGAGCGCGCGCTACGGCGGCGACGGTCACGACGAAGTCCCTTGGTGGCTCGTGGGCGAGCGCCGCATCCCCAACCTGTCCTCCTTCCGCGCGCCTCCGTACGCCGTGATCGCCGATCGGTTGAAGCGCCACGCCGGAGTCGCGCTCATCGGAACCTTCGTAGCCGGACCCGAAGCCCAGAACCGGCGCTTCGCCATCAGCACCGACGCACGCCTCGTGCCTGCGGACAAGCTCAAGGCCGACAGCGGGTCCCCGTTCCACGGGCAGAGCGTGCGCGAGACCGGCCTGCCGGCGGCGTTCATGCGCAAGGCCGGCGCCACGTGGTGGGATCTGAAAGAAGGGAAGCTCGAGCGCGGCGAACGGCTGGAGTGGCGGGAGTTCGTTCCGCTCACCGGCACGGTGAAGATGCTCGAAGGCGTGCGCATGGTCGAGGCGCGGAACGGCCGCTGGCTCAAGAGTGAAGATCTCAAGACCGCCGCCAAACCCAGCCAGCTGCCCTCGTGGGCGAAGAAGGGCACGAAGTGGATCGACATCTCCATCGTGAGCCAGACGCTCACGCTGTGGGAAGGCGACCGGCCCGTCTACGTCACCCTGGTCTCGAGCGGCAAGGATGGCTTGGGCGAGCCCGGCAAGACGCTCAGCACTCCGCGTGGCACCTTCCGCGTCTACCAGAAGCACATCACCACCACGATGGACTCCGAAGTGGCCGACCACGAGTTCGAGCTCCGGGACGTCCCCTGGGTGATGTACTTCAAAGGCGGCTACGCGCTGCACGGCGCGTACTGGCACGACGACTTCGGCAAAGTTCGCTCGCATGGCTGCGTGAACCTCGCTCCCATCGATGCGCGCTTCGTCTTCTTCTGGGCCAGCCCCGACGTGCCGCTGCACTGGCACGCCGCGTACGCCAGCGACGCTACCGAACAAGGCACCATCGTCTACATTCACCCCTGAGCGCGGCCGCGTGCTGCGCGACTCAGCGCTGCCGCGCCAACAGCACCAGCGTTCCGAGCGCGAGCGCGGCGCTGGCGATCAGAAGGGCGATCGACATGGAGGTTGCGCTGACACCCTCAGCGGAGCCCGGGGATCTTCGGGCGCCCATCGGGACCGTAGAGCATCGGCGGCTGCTTGAAGTAGTACGACAGACCGGCCGCGGCCCCGAGAACGAGCACGAAGAACAGCAGGAACAGCCAGCCGAGGCCGCCAGACGACTTGCGCGGCGGAGAGGGCAGCGAGGACGGAAACGGGGCCGATTGCGCGGGGTAGGCACCCGACGCTCCCGCGTAGGGCGCTGGCTGCGGCGCGTAGATCGGCGGCGGCGCTGCATCTTGGCGCTGGATTCCCGTGGGCTCCCAGAGCGAGTCGAGCGGACGGTCGCGGCCTTCGGGGGCACCGAGGTCGAGCCCGTCGAACAGGTCGGCCTTACGCTCTGGTACCGTGGGCAGCGACGGCAACGGTGGCAGCGGGTCGGAACGCGGGGAGCCGAACAACGCATCGAGGGACTGTCCCGCGAGGGCGGACTTCTCGATGGTGGTGGTCTCGTCGTCATCGCCGAGATCCGGCACCGAGGACATCGGGCGCGACATGGCCTGGAACGAATCCTCGAGGGCCATGGTGGGATCGTCCATGTCAGAAAGCAGATCGTCGACGTCACTCGCAGCCGGACGCTCCGTGGGCGAAGCCGACGCTTCCTCGACGCGCGTCGGAATGTCCTCGAACTGACTCGCCAGCACCTCCGGCCGCGACTTCTGGGGCACCCGCGCGCCGACGGACTCGAGCAGTGCCTGCGCGCTCTGGCCGTCGAGTGAAACGGTGACGTCTTCGAATCCGATGTCGGCTTCCGCGCGCCCGGGCTCGTGCCAAACGCCGGAAGGGACCTTGCCGCGCGCCGATGGCGGCGGCGAAATCGCCATGGCTGCCACGATGGTGGCATCCTCTTCGGCAGGCTCGTCGAGGCCGAACGGTGGGAAGTCATCCTCGTCGGGATGCGGCTCCTTCAAGCCGCGGGCGGCGAGCGCCGTCGCGATCAGCGGGATCTCCCAAGGCCGCTTCCAATCCTCCATCCCGTCCGCCCAGATGAAGGTCTCGTGATCGATGCTGCCTCGGAGATAGAGTTGCACGACCTCGGCCGTGCGCATTTCTTCGTGGTGCTCGTCCGTGAGGGCGACCGTCCACTCGGGCTCGTCCGACTCGCTCGCCTTCGGCGCGCTCTTCAGCTCCGGCTCGGGCCCCCGTTGCACCGGCGGTCCCGCCGCGGGCGGCGCGACACCCAGCATCGTGCGGCGGATCGAAGCCTGGGCAGCGGGCTGCGGCGCGGCGGGCGGTGGCGCGGCGGCTGGGGGGGGCGGTTCCGCGCGACTCGGAGCCTCGAGCCCGCCGAGCATGGTCTTCTTCGCCGACAGCGCGCCCGCGGGACGCGGAACCTCCGCAGGTTTGACGGCCGACGCGGGTTCGCGCCACGCGCCCGTCTTGCCCGCGCCGTCCGCCAGCGCGCTCCAATCATTCTCGTCTTCGGAGCTCGCGCCGGGCTTCGCCCCACCCACGACGGGCTTGGGCAAGCCGGTCGCGGCCTTCACCGACGGTGCTGGCGCCGACTTGGCGTCGGCCGATCCGGAAGCAGCGGACTTCGGCTCGGCGGGTTTGGCGATGGACGCTGCCGGTTTCGGAACGGCGGGTGAAGGTTCCGGCTTGGGAGTCGTCGATGCTTTGGACTCGCCCGGGCGGGGCGCCGTGGCCGGCGGCTTCGCAGCGGCTGCGGCGGCAGGCTTCGGCGCAGTTGCAGCGGCCGGCGCGGGCTTCGGTACGGCAGCGGCGGGCGCAGTGGGCTTCGGTGCCGGTGCAGCGCCCACGGCGGGCTTCGGTGTGGCGGCGGCGGACGCCGCGGGCTTCGGCACCGCGGCAGCGCCGGCAGCTGGCTTCGGTGCGGCGGTCGCGCCCGCAGCGGGCTTCGCCGCGCCTCCTGCGCCCATGTGCGTGCCGTCCACGATGATGGGCGAGCCACAACGCTTGCACGCGATCCGCACCTTGCGGCCGCGGACCTTGTCGTCGGGGACGGCAAAACGCGCCGGGCAGCTCGTGCAGGAAACTTCCATCGACGAAGCAGCTCGCAGCCTATTCCAGCGGGGTCGCCAAAGCCAGCCCCATCGGCCCTCCGCGAGCCTTGGCGCCCCGACCGTGACCGTGGTTTTGTGGGGGCGTTCATGACGCTTTGGCATCTGGCCAGGGCCGTGCTCGAAACGGCCTGGATCTCGGCTCCCACCGTGGTTCAAGGAGCAGTCGGCCGTCTCACACCCGAAACCTGTGATCGTCGCCTCGATTCTTGGTCGCGGCGGCTGCTCGAGCAGGCCGAGATCGGTGTGACGACGTACGGTCTCGAGAACGCACCGGAGGGCGAGACGTTCGTGGTGATGAGCAACCACCAATCGCTATACGACATCCCAGTGCTGTTCCAATCGCTGCGAAGGCGCGTGCGCATGGTGGCCAAGACGGAGCTCTTCCGGATACCGATCTGGGCTCAGGCCATGCGGGCGTCCGGCTTCGTCGAGGTCGATCGCAAGAACCGCGAGCGCGCCATCGCATCGCTGAACGCTGCCAAGGCCGCTCTCGCCAGCGGAACGAGCATCTGGATCGCCCCCGAGGGGACACGCAGCGAAACGGGCAAGCTGGGCGCGTTCAAGAAGGGAGGCTTCCACCTCGCGCTCGACACGGGTGCTCGCATCCTGCCCATCACCATCGAGGGGACGCGAAAGGTGCTGGTGGCGCGCACGGGAAAGGTGATGCCCGGGGCACAGGTCAGCGTGCACATCAGCCCGGCGATCCAAGCAGCGGACTTCGGCTACGAGCGCAAGGAAGAGCTCATGGCGGAGGTGCGAGCCGTCATCGCCCAGTACTTGCCCGAAGAGCTTCGGTGATCGTCACACCGCCAGCGCGGCGAACTCGGGCCCGGCGGGGATGCTCATCAGCTCCTTGAGCAGCAGCGCAACTTCGTGGTGCTCGTAGAGCAGGCGATAGACGGCCCCGACGATGGGCAGGTCGAGCTTCTTCTTGGTCGCGTAGTCGTGGGCCGCTTTGGCCATCTTCACGCCCTCCGCCACCATGCGCATGTCGCGTTGGATGTCGTCGAGCTTCTCTCCACGCGCCAAACGCGCGCCGACCTGGTGGTTGCGCGAGAGCGGTGACGAACAAGTCGCGATGAGATCGCCCATGCCGGCCATCCCGCCGAACGTCATGACGTCCGCGCCCATCGCCACGCCGAAGCGGGCCATCTCCGAAAGTCCTCGGGTCAAGAGCAGGGCCTTGGTGTTGTCGCCGAGACCGAGACCCGCCGCCACGCCGGCGGCGAGCGCGATGATGTTCTTGAAGCCGCCACCGATCTCGGCGCCGATGACGTCGCGGCCCTGGTAGACCCGGAAGTAGTCGTTGTGCAGCACGTGGTGCGCGCGCACGAATACCTCGTCGTAGCGGCTGGCCACCAGCGTACCGGTGGGATGCCGGGCTGCGAGCTCCTTGGCCAGGTTCGGGCCGCTGATCACGCCGATCTTCCGCAAGCAGGTCTCTTCCCGCAGCACCTCGCTCATGCGTCTGAAGGTGCCTTGCTCGATGCCTTTGGTGGCGTGCACGACCACGTGCTCACCGGTCAGGTAGTTGCCGAGCTCGCGGGCAGTCTCGCGCATGGTGTGCGACGGCACGACGGCGATGAGCAGGGATGCGCTCTTGCAGATGCGCGCGAGGTCCGGCGTCGCTTCCACGCTCGGGGGCAGCTGGAACCCGGGGAGATATTGTGAGTTCTGCCGCGTCTCGTTGATCTCGCGACACAAGTCCTCTCGCCGTGCCCAGAGCAGAGTCGAGCGTCCGTTGTCCCCCAACACTTTGGCGAGAGTGGTGCCCCAATTGCCGGCGCCGATGACGCCCACGCATTCGTCTTGGCTCATGCCGCGCGACCTCCCGCACTCGAGTTCGTGAGGTCGTAGCCTCGCAATCGATTGCCATAGTAGAGAAGCAGGTTGCGATCCTCGTGGAACACGCGGTCGCCGCGCCGGACGGCCGCGGGCCGCGCGTGATAACTCCCGAAGGCTCGGACCGCGTCGTCCACGATGGAGCCGGCGTCTTTCTCGAGCTCCGGCGAGAGCCGCGGGCCGCGAGCTGCGTTGCGCAGCGCGGAGACCACGGCCTCCGTCTCGCGACAGACCTCGGTGAACGTGAAGTTCGGCGACTTTCCGCCGGTGCGGAGCAAACGATAGAGATCCATGTTGGGGTTTTCGCGCCGCAAGAGGCTGAGCAGCGCATGCCCCACGACGTGGGTGCTCATCGCGACGTTGTCTCGTAGGAACTCCCGCGCGATGCCCGAGGCGAGCTCGTTCGTATACTCCTCGTCGCGTTGGTGGTCGTACCGCGGCTCGCCGTTCGTGCAGACGTAGCTCGCCGCGTCGACCACCCGGCCCCGAGGGTCGAGGCTCCTGCCCTCTTCGTCAACGTAATTGCCCACGATGTCCAGAGGACGACTGAAGGTGATGACGACTCGACTGTCGAGCGACACCAGGTTCGACATGAAGTTCAGCACTTGCCGCGGGCGACTGAACTCGTCGTCCTCGATGATGTAGCGGTTCTTGCCCACTTCCTTCAGGTGATCGTCGATGAGCGTGTCCGCTTCGAGGCCCAACTTGTACGAGATGGTGCAGGGCACGACGTAGAGGTTCGGCTTGTCCCGCCGGCTCTTCAGGTTGCCGACGTAGGCGCGTACCGCCGTGCCGAGCAAACCTCGCTTCAGCTTGGTTTCCACCGCACCGCTCCGCGAGCGAGTGCCCCCCGGAAAGAAGAGATTATTGTAGTCGAGCTCGAGCGCGACGGTCGCGAACTCCTTCAGCACGTCTTTGTACAGAGCCGCGGTCTTCTTGCGATCCACGCGGTACGCGCCCAGGTTGTTCATGAAGAACGAGGTCACCGGATTGTTGAAAAGATTCAGACCTGCGCCGTAGAGCAGCGGCGGCAGTCCCAAGAGGTGGACCGCGTAACCGAGCACGATGCTGTCGAGGTGCGACGAGTGGGTCGGCACCACGACCAACGTGCCCTGATCGAGCAGCTTCTTCACGTGCTCGACGCTGCCCTGGATTTGCACGTGATCGCTCAGCCCGTGCCGGAGCGAGCCGAGGGAGCCCAGCTTCTTGGGCGACATGGCGGTCAAGAGCACGCTCAGCCCCGTCGGCACCACCGTGGTCGAGAGCTTGTACACCCGATCATCGAAGTTGCCGACGATCTCGGAAGCGAAACGCAGCGCGATCTGATCGAGCAGTTCCCGCAGGTCGCGGGCGGACGCATGACGCAGGCGCTTCTGCACTTTGGAGTAGAAGGCGTGGTCGTCGGCGACGCGTGCGTCGTCCCCGCGCTCGCGTTCGAGGCGCCGGCGCTCGTGATAGAGGGTGTCGTTCACGAGCGCCTCGAGCTGGACTTCTTCTGGCGGCTTCAGGGATGCCACGGCGCGGTCGACGACGCGCGTTGCAGCTTCGATACGGGCGCGTTCGCGGTGCTCGGGTCGCATGGGGGACCGAGCCTACAACGCCCGCTCGCGCCGAGGGATGGCGTTCGAGATCGAGCGGAGCGAGCCGGGAGGCGGGCGGGCGGGCGGGATCGCCGGAGCACGTGCGTCCGCAGCCGCTCCGCCCTCGGCCTTTCGGGGAAATGCGGGTGCGCGGGCCTCGGAACGGGCGTATAGGGCCGCATCAGTTCGGGTGCGAACGCGCGCTCGGGGACGACGCAATGGGGAAAAGGACGATCGGGGTTCTCGCGCTTGGCTGGCTCGCCGCGGCTTGCGGCGGTGACGACAGCGTATCCTTCGGGCCGGGCACTGGTGGCTCCGCGACGGGCGGCGCCGGCGGAGCGAGCGGCACTGGGGCGACGGCGAGCGGTGGAGCGGGCGGCAGCGGTGCGAGCGGTGGCGTGAGCACGGGCGGTGTCGGCGCTACCGGCGGCGTCGCGGGCACGGGAGCGAGCGGCGGCACGGGAGCGAGCGGCGGTACGGGAGCGAGCGGCGGTACGGGAGCGAGCGGCGGTACGGGAGCGAGCGGCGGTACGGGAGCGAGCGGCGGTACGGGAGCGAGCGGCGGTACGGGAGCGAGCGGCGGCACGGGAGCGACCGGCGGCACGGGAGCGAGCGGCGGTACGGGAGCGAGCGGCGGCACGGGAGCGAGCGGCGGCACGGGCGGAAGCGCCGGTTGCGCGCCCGCGGACTGCAACGACGGGAACGCCTGCACGCAGGACAGCTGCAATGGATCGACCTGTCAGCACGTGCCCATCGGCTGCGCCGATACGAACCCGTGCACCATCGACATCTGCAACCCCTCGAGTGGCTGCGTGTTCCAACCGAAGTCGTGCGACGACACGAACCCTTGCACGGTCGACAGCTGCGAGCTCGCGACGGGAGCCTGCAAGAACACGCCCAAGAACTGCGCCGACGCCGACCTCTGCACCAACGACTCGTGCAATCCCTTGAATGGACAGTGTTTGCACGTCACCAAGAACTGCTCCGACGGGAACCTCTGCACCAACGATTTCTGCAGCCCCGCCACCGGGGCTTGTTTCTCCACCGCGAAGTGTGCCGACGGCAACGTGTGCACCCAGGACACCTGTGATGCGTCGACGGGGGCCTGCACGAACACTCCGGTGGCCGGCTGCTGTGCGCACTCGCTGTGTACGCCGGGGTTCGCTCTCGATACCACGTCTTGCGGCTACGGCGACGCGAGTGACTGTGCCAAGAACGTGTGCGCCAAGGACCCGACGTGCTGCACTGGCGCCTGGGACGCGGTCTGCGTCGGCTTGGTGAAAGACCAAAACGTGTGTGCCCCGATCGCCGGAGGCGCCTACGGCTGCGGCTGCACCCACAGCTACTGCGCGACCGGCCCTGCCCTGAAGGCGAGCTGCGACCCCTGCGTCGACGTCATCTGCGACGTCGACGACTATTGCTGCTCGACGGACTGGGACCAGGCGTGCGTGGACGCCGTCAAGAGCACGTGCAACGTGCCGTCGGGAGCCGCGTGCAAGTGAGCGAAGCATGACCGTCGCCGAGTCGTCCGAAGCCAGTCAAAGCGATGCCGAGGCCAAAGCGCGCGGCCCGGTGCGTCGCGCGCCCCCATCGCGCCTGAGCGCGCCGCCGGCGCGAAAGCCCGTGGTGCCTTTCCTACTCGGGGCCGCTCTGGGCGCCCTGGTGGGCGCGTTGCCCTTCATCTTGCGACCGAAGCAGGAGTCGAGTCTGTCGGCGGAGCTCGGGGCCCGCTGCGAGCGCGGAGACCGCGTCGCATGTCGGCAGCTCGGCATGGCCCATCAAGTCGGCTTTGACGGCCCGCCGGATCCGAAGAAGGCGGCCGAGCTCCTCGAGCGGGCCTGCAATGGCGGCGAGGCTCTCGCCTGCTTGCGCCTCGCCGACCTCTTCGAGGGAGGCAAGACCGGCAAAGTGGACGCTCCGCGCACGACCGCCCTCTACGAGCGCGCTTGCGACGGCGGCGAACGCGATGGCTGCGCGTCGGCGGGTCTGCGTTTCGAGAAAGGCGCTGGCGTGGCGAAAGATGCCGCGAAGGCTGCCACCCTGTACCAGCGCGGCTGCGACTTGGGCGGAGCGCGGGCCTGCGGCGCGCTCGGCATGGCCAAGTTCGTCGGCATGGGCACGGAGCAGAACGTCGAGCTCGCCGTCTCCCTCTTCCAGAAGGCGTGTGATGCCGGAGATGCCGAGGGCTGTCATGGCTACGGCCGCATGCTCCTCGGGGGTCGCGGCGTCCCGCAGGACGAGGCCAAAGCGACCCAGCTGTTCGATCGCGCGTGCGAAGGTGGCTCGGTGATGGGCTGTCGCGCGCTCGGGCTCTTGTACGTGGACGGCAAAGCCGGGCTCAGCGCCGACGCTGCGCGCGCCAAAACGTACTTCGAGCGCGCCTGCGCTCTCGGGGACGCCGTGTCCTGCGAGCGCGTCGAACGCGCCAACGCGCGACCCCGCGAGCCGTGAGCGTCAGCGCAGCGGCGCGCGCACTTTGCACCACACGCGGAGGATCAGGGTCCCGCGCACGGTCCAGGGCGTGACGTCGACGCGATCGATCTGGTCGACCGCCGCGATGGGCAGGCGGTGCATCAAGCGCTCGGCCACGAACTCACGACGCGTCGCTTCGGTGGAGAGCTGGCCCAGGTCGTCGCCCTTCACCACGAACGTCACGAGCTCGAACACGTCGAGCGACTGCGCTCGTTGGCGCGCGCTCGAGGGCGGGGGCGTGGGATCGAGCATGGCCGAGGCCAGAGCGTCGATGGTGTCCTTGCTCACGCGGTCAGACTTGGCCTGAGGCGGATTGGCCGGCGGGGCGACCCCGGGCATCGTCATCCGCGGCACCGGCACGCGCTCCGGCGGCGGTTCGGAGAACCCACGGGTCGCGAGACGCGGTCGCACGCCGGTCTTGGGTTCGTCGGTGGTTCCGGCCTCGCTGGAGAACGACGCGCGGCTCAAGCGCCCGGAGACCGGTGTGAGCTCGGCGGTGATCGCGGCCAGCGTCTCGCGTCCGGCCGGCACGAGGTGAAACTCGAGATCGGGGCTCCGATCCTCGGTGCGCGGAGCGACGGTGGTGCTGATGGCCGCCAGCGTCTCGCGCCCGGCTGGGGCAAAGCCGATCTGGATCTCGGGTGACGAGTCCCGATCGTCGTCGCTCTTGGGGGAAGCGGTAGCGGCGCTGCGCGGCGCGGGTCGGGGCGGTCGCTTCGGGGGGCGCTTCTTGGGGATCTGAGTCAAGTGAACCGAGTATCTCACGGGCGCGGCTCGTGCAAAAGCTCGCGCGGCCGCGCCGCGTACGGCGACGATGTAGGCAGACGCGATTGGCTCGGGTTTTCCTCGAAGCCCTCCGGTCACTCGAGCTCGGTCTTGCCCATCAGGAACTTGTCGATGGACCGCGCGGCCCTTCGGCCGTCGGCGATCGCCCAGACCACGAGGCTCTGCCCGCGCTGGCAGTCACCGGCCGCAAACACGCCGGGGCAGCTGGTCATGAGGCTCGCATCCGTTTGCAGGTTGCCCCGCCGATCGAGGGCGAGCCCGAGCGCCTCCACGAGTCCACTCTGCTCCGGGTGCACGAACCCGAGCGCCAAGAGCACGAGGTCTGCGGGGAGCTCGAACTCGCTGCCTTCGACACGTTCGAAGCGACCGCCGCGGCTCTCGACGCGCACCGCGTGGAGCGCCTTCACGCGGCCACCCTCTCCGCTCAGCCGTTCCGTCGAAACGCTCCATTCGCGGGAGCCGCCCTCCTCGTGGGAGGTCGATGTTCGGAGCACGAGAGGCCACGCAGGCCACGGCGTCGAGGGGTGTCGTTCGTCCGGCGGGCGCGGCAGGATTTCGAGGCTCGTGACGCTCTTCGCACCCTGTCGGTGCGAGGTGCCGATGCAGTCGGAGCCGGTGTCGCCGCCGCCGATCACCACCACGTCGCGGCCGGTGGCCGTGATCGCCCGCTCCTCCGGCACGACGTCGCCCGCCACTCGGCGGTTCTGCTGCTCCAGGAAGTCCATGGCAAAGTGCACACCGGCGAGCTCCCGCCCGGGCACCGTGAGATCGCGGGGCTTGCGGGAACCAATGGCCACACACACCGCGTCGTGGCTTGCGACGAGCTCCTGGGCGTCGAGCGAGCCGCCGACGTCCATGCCCGTGCGAAACTCCACACCCTCGGCGCGTAGCTGCTCCACCCGTGCGTGAACCCAACGCTTCTCGAGCTTGAAGTCGGGGATGCCGTAGGTGAGGAGGCCGCCGATGCGGTCGGCGCGCTCGAACACCACGACGCTGTGGCCGGCGCGATTCAGCTCCTGGGCGGCAGCGAGACCCGCCGGCCCCGAACCGATCACCGCGACCTTCTTGCCGGTGCGCGAATGCGGCGGTTCGGGCGAGACGTGCCCGCGGGCGAAGGCATGATCGGCGATGGACTTTTCGATGAGCTTGATGCTCACCGGATCCTGGTCGATGCCGAGCACGCACGCGGCTTCGCACGGGGCAGGGCAGACGCGGCCGGTGATCTCGGGGAAGTTGTTGGTGCGATGGAGGAGCGCCACGGCCTCGGGCATGCGACCGCGGTACACCTGGTCGTTCCACTCCGGGATCAAGTTCCCGAGCGGGCAGCCGGTGTTGCAAAACGGGATGCCGCAATCCATGCAGCGCGCTCCCTGCGGGCGCAGTCGTTCGTCCACGACCGGGAGCTCGAGCTCGCGGTAGTCGCGGAGCCGTTCGTTCACCGGGCGCTTGTCGGCGTTCTCTCGTGCGTATTCCAGGAATCCCGTGGGCTTTCCCATGTCACTCCGCCTCCGTGACGTGGCGCGTCCCGCGTGGTTCGGGGAGGGGCTCCGCTTCGCCCGCATCGAGCGTCGCGAGCCGGATGCGTTCCGCTTCTCGCTGTTCGAGTACCCGCCGGTACTCGTTGGGCACGACCTTGACCAGGTGCCCGAGCGTCGTCTCCCAAGCCGACAAGAGCTCTTTTGCCTTGGCGCTGTCGGTCAGACGCGCGTGCTCCGCGAGCAGCTCGGCGACGAACGCGGCGTCCTCCGGGCTCGGCGCCTCGAGCGTGACGAGCTCATGGTTCACGCGCGACTCGAAGCGGTCGTCTTCGTCGAGCACGAAGGCGAAACCTCCGCTCATGCCGGCCGCGAAGTTCCGTCCGGTGCGGCCGATGACCAACACTCGGCCGCCCGTCATGTATTCGCAGCCGTGGTCGCCGACGCCTTCCACCACGGCGGTCGCGCCGCTCATGCGCACTGCGAAGCGCTCGCCCGCGACACCGCTGAAGAAGGCTCGCCCGCTGGTAGCTCCGTAGAGTGCGACGTTGCCGATGAGCACGCTCTCGTCGGCGCGGAAGGCGGCGCCTCGCGGTGGGCGCACGCTGAGCACGCCCCCCGAGAGGCCCTTGCCCACGTAGTCGTTGGCGTCGCCTTCGAGGTGCAGGTGCATGCCGCGCGTGGCGAACGCACCGAAGCTCTGGCCGGCGGAGCCCTGGAAGTTCAGGCGAAGCGTGCCGTCGGGCAGCCCGTTCGGGCCGTGGCGGCGCGCGATCTCGCCGGCCCAGCGGGCGCCCACCGTGCGGTGGACGTTGCGAATCGGAACCGTGTGCTCCACCGGCGTGCTCGACTCGATGGCTGGGCGCACCAGGTCGGCGAGCTCTTGGTCGAGCGCGCGGTCGAGGCCGTGCTCCTGCTCGCAGCTCTTGACCACGCTCACACCGCTGCCGCGCTCTGCGGTCTTCAGCACGAGGCCGAAGTCGAGGCGGCGCGCCTTCCAGTGATCCGAAACGTCGCGGGGTCGGATGCGATCCACGCGGCCCACCATCTCCTCGATGCTGCGGAAGCCGAGCTGGGCCATGAGCTCGCGCACCTCTTCTGCGACGTAGAACATGAAGCGAATGACGTGCTCCGGCTTGCCGGCGAATTTCTTGCGGAGCACGGGGTCCTGGGTCGCGACTCCCACCGGGCACGTGTTCAAGTGGCACTTGCGCATCATGATGCAGCCGCTCGCGACCAGCGGTGCCGTCGCGAAGCCGAACTCCTCCGCTCCGAGCAGCGCCGCCATCACCACGTCTCGGCCCGTGCGCATCTGGCCGTCGGTCTGCAACACCACGCGGCTCCGGAGGTCGTTCTTGACCAGCACTTGATGAGTCTCGGCAAGGCCGAGCTCCCAGGGCACGCCTGCGTGCTTGATGCTGGTGAGCGGGGAGGCCCCGGTGCCGCCGTCGAAACCGGAGATCAGGATGACGTCCGCGCGGGCCTTGGCCACGCCCGCCGCGATGGTGCCGACGCCGGCCTCTGCGACCAACTTCACGCTGATGCGCGCCTTGGGATTCACCATCTTCAGGTCGAAGATCAGCTGCGCCAGGTCCTCGATGCTGTAGATGTCATGGTGGGGTGGGGGGGAGATCAGAGTCACGCCGGGCGTCGAGTGACGGGTCTCGGCGATGATGGCGTCCACTTTGTGTCCGGGCAGCTGTCCGCCTTCGCCGGGCTTGGCGCCTTGAGCGATCTTGATCTGGAGCTCGT
>Ga0268298_10002794_pt1 | contig 18583 bp, 20 predicted proteins | sample WWTPWeurt_MetaG_FD_194462 | JGI IMG/M metagenome (GOLD analysis project Ga0268298, IMG submission 194462) | Activated sludge microbial communities from WWTP in Nijmegen, Gelderland, Netherland - WWTP Weurt | ecosystem: Engineered > WWTP > Aerobic digester > Activated sludge | place...
GGGATGGGTAAGGAGCATACACCCGACTGCAAATGACCCGAGACCAAACTCGCTTTCAGTGAAAACCACTCTGGCTCTCCTTGTGCTGCGTCCACGGTGGCGAAGGCCGAACTGGGCGGGGATGATGAGGATGTCGCCGTCTTGCTCTTCGCAAAGCTTGGCGAAAACCTGCTCGGAAATCTGCGACTGGCGGAGATACTGTTTCCCGAGCCTACCTTCACGCCAGTTTTTGAACTTCCTGCTCTTACCAATGAAAGCGAGCATCTTTTCCACCGCTTCGCCGTAGGTATTGGCGACCGTTTGCCATTTCGGGATGGCGAACCAGCCTTCCGCTCCTTCGGGAAGTTCGGGCAGGTTCTCGGCGAAGGCCAAAGCCTTTTTGCCGTCCAGACCGAACAACTTGGCGAGCGTCTCGATTTGCTCGGCGATGGGTTTTACGCTATAGCCGTTGGGATAGGCATAACTGGATGCCACTTCCTCGTCGGTGTAGCGGTTTTGCAGGAATACGCTTCCCGCTTCGACCATTGCCTTGGCGACATTCTTGTCGCTTCTTACGAGCTTCATCAGCTCAAGTGTCCCGCCAGCGTCTTCCAACGCTTTGAGGGTTGCCCCTACCGCACCAAAACCGTCATTCCACAATCCGCACGAAGTTGTCATAATGACTTCCTCCTCTGTTATTTCGCCCTTGTCTTTCGACTTTGGGCTTGGTATTTTTTCCCGAACCTCGGGAATAGGACTTGTCTCTCGGATGAGACGAGCGTTTTAAGAGCTAAAATAACGCCCAAAACGCTCATCTCATCACAATTATTGATTTAAGGAACTAACAGGCTATGTTAGCATATTTTAAGCATTTTGTCAATGTTTTTTGAGTGCCGAATTTGCCTTTATTTTAAGCAATTTTTAATAAAATCCCAGTTTAAGAAAAAGTCTCTTTATGAAAAAAGTAAATTTAAAAAAATAAATTTTTATGTATTGCCAAGCTTTTTTATGTCCTTGATAATTACTTAATGTCCAATTTAGGTTTGTTATCCTAACATCAATCATTCTTCCTTTTTGGTCGAACATATTTCCTTTTGTATCTTCAAAAACAATTTCATAACCACTCCTGTAAGCTTTTCTTTTCTGCTTAATCCAAAAAATAAATCGGCTGATTATATCGTCATTCACAACCCACCCTTCTGGTCTTGGTTCTTTAATCAAATTTTCATCACAAGTTCCAGTAGCTTGTTGCCTGAAAGTAATTTCAATATGTTTTGCTTCTTTTGGTTTGAATGAAAGTGGCAATAATAATTCTCTTTTTGTTTCTCTATCAGATATTTCGTGATTTCCATCCCAAACCTTAATGTGCTGTCCCTCTTTTTTCTATTCTTCCAAACTACCAAATAAATTTTTTTGATATAATTATTCTCGTTGCTTTTGTTCACGATAAAACCTTTGAATGTGCAGGAAAAATGAACTTTTCCGTCGCTGGACGGCATTTTGTTAATTCCAGAAAATGAGCCGAAATCAAAATCGAATTTTGGGGCATTCCTTGCATTAAGTCTTAAGGTATAAACAAAAGCGATTGAGCCAAGAAGTGAACCAATTTTTACTAAAGTATCTATTATGCCTGAACTGTTTTGTGTTGCTGTATCTAACATTTATTTCTTATCCGATAAAATCTTTTTAATTTCTTCTGCTCTATATTTTCTATGTCCCAGTTCGCCAACTCTAACAGATTTTAGCTTTCCTTGCTCGTCCCAACGTCTTAATGTCTGCTGATGAACTCCGAACAGTTCAGCCACTTCTTTTATTGAAAGAAGCTCCTTTTTATTGTTGTTTTTGCTATTTTTTTCTTTTTCCATAATAATAAGCTTACAGTTTATTACTTTACAAATTCTATACAAAATTTTATAATTTTATACACAACCTGTCAAACAATAAATTCCTCAAAAAATGGATACTGAACCAAAATACAAAACAGGCGTTGGCTATATTCGAGAAAGCACCGAAGAACAAGGTAAGGGATTCTCGCCTCAAGCCCAAGAAAAAAGCATAAGAGAATATGCCAAAAAACATCACATCAAAATTGTTGATATTTATAAAGACTTGATTTCGGGACGAGACGCTTCCAAGCGAACGGATTTTCAAAGAATGATTGACGATGCAATGCAGAAAAGGTTTGATGCGATTATCGTTTATCATACTTCCCGCTTTGCTCGCAATGTCCAAGAAGCACGGCAATACAAAAAATTACTTCGGGAAAAACTGAGCATTGATGTCATTTCGTCCACCCAGCCTTTTGGTGATTTTAATGACCCGAGTGCTTTTCTGAATGAAGGTGTAAATGAACTTTTCGACGAATATCAATCCAGAAACATCGGGTTCTGGGTGAAAAGCGGATTGATGACAAAACGCAGTCAAGGAAAGCCAATAAGAGCAAGTCCTCCACTTGGGTATTACAAAAAACGAATTGGTTTTGACCCAGACCGCAACCGACCTATTTATTCCAAAGAGTGGCATATTGATAAAAAACAAGCCCCGCTTGTAAAGAGAATTTTCAAGATGTATGCTTCGGGGAATTATTCAATGCAAAGGATTGCCGAGATTTTAACAAAAGAAGGACACAGAACAAAAATGGGAAATCCGTTCACCTATTCTTCGGTCAAATGTATTTTACCCAATAAATCCTACATAGGGTTGGTGTGGTCTCCGAGAAAACAACTGCCAGACCTAAAAAGCATTATGCACAAGCCTATAATCTCGAAGGAGCTTTTTAATGCGTGCCAAGACATAACCAAAGAGAGAAAGGGGAAATTCGGACGGCCAGTTGCCAAGCATAGATTTTACCTCTTGCAGGGATTGGTTTATTGCTATAGTTGTATCAAGCATCTCAAAGGTAATGAAGCAAGCAAAATCAAGAGAATGCACCCATCAATGTATTGCGAATATCATAGGAATGATAAAACAGGAAAAGAAACCCGCTTCTATGCCTGCAAGTTTCGTCGGGAAAACAAGACTTGTAAACAGCCAGTCGTTGATTGCGAAATCATCGACAAACAGGTTATCCAGTTTATGAACGGAATGAAACTTCCAAATGATATCATCGAGACTACATTGGAAAAACTAAAAGAGCTTTTCAAGCGTTCCCGAAAAGAGCAGAAACAGGACGAAAGATTATTCGGCATTCTTAGTAGAAAAAAGCGATTGAAAGTTATGTTTGAAAACGGGCATATGCCAGAAAACGAATTTTTGTTCAAAATGCAGAAAGCAGATGAAGAAATAGAACACTTGGAAAGGCAGGGCGTGGTTGCCAGTATGACCGCCAGACAGCAGGAACAGTATGTCAAAAAAACGGAAAAATTCTTGAAAGATTTCGGAAAATTCTGGAAGACTGGACTAACTGAAGAAGAAATGCGAGAATGGATAAGGATGGCGATTAAGCGAGTTTGGGTAAAAAATAAGAAAGTTGTGGCCATAGAACCGAAGGATGATTTCAAGGCTTTGTTCTCGGCTCACAGGAAAGTCATTGCTCAAGCCCCTCTGGTCGCCCATGTTTATTATTGTTTATATTTTAGAACTTAAAGTAAAATTTTGAAATCACTGCTGATTTTTAAGTTTTGCTCTTGTAGCTCAACGGATAGAGTGCTGGTCTTCGGAACCAGAGACGGGGGTTCGATTCCCTCCAAGAGCACCGCTTTCCCTTTCAAGAAAGTTTTTTGTTGTCGTTCCACAAAATCAAATGCGCCAAGAACGAGTCCTTTACAAAATACAAAAATATGCTACTGTTTGAATGGTTTTTAACTTCATAGAAGGGGTATCCGTATGCAAACGTTTTTTAAAAACTCTGGAAACCCGACGCCCTATATCATGGATGAACTAAAAGAGATTGATGAGAATGGCTACATCGTAGAAATAGGAGCAGAAGTTTCTCCCCCTTTTGATAATCTCCTGGAAAGGGATCGTCAAGAAATATACAAAAAAAATGGTGGCGATATACGCACTTCAACTATCCTGCGCATCCCCCATCACTTCAACACAAAACATCTATTAAAAAAATCCCGAGAGGAATAAACTTCCCTCGGGCTTTTTATTTTCTTCAAAAACCTTTTACGCCTTTACGATTTCAACTTCTGTATAGGTCTGGCGATGACCGAATTTAACCTTGTAACGCTTCTTAGGCTTATGTTTTATACCCATGACTTTTTTATACCGACCATGCGCTATAATTTTTGCCTCAACCCGAGCCTCTTCAACAAAAGGAGTTCCAACTTTCATAGCCTTCTCATCCCCTGTTGCTAAAACTTCCCCGAAAACCACTGCATCACCAGGATTTCCCTCAAGCTTGTCAACTTTTATTCTAACTCCCTCGCGGACCGCATATTGCTTTCCGCCTGTTTTGATAATAGACAACATAATTTTCTATACAACTAACAGGAATACACCAAGAATCCACCATGAATTACAGATACTTCCTGAACAAATTAGATACTCACCAGTATAGCGGAAATTTATTTTTCGTCAATCGCAACATCCAGACATACCGACATTCAAGGGTAACTCTGCATGAGATACTCCACCTCTGCACTACATACTTATACTCCCCATATCCATTCAAGCGTTTCTCGCGCGCACTTTTCCCATGAAAACTGCTTCAGCTGTTCTTTTCCCAAAGATACATGTTTTTCGCATAATTTTTGGTCTAACAGTAGTGTTTCTAAAACATGGAACAGGGAACTGTCATCCTGCGCATCGAAATATACTGCGGCATTTCCTCCTGCTTCCGGCAAGCTGGAGTTTCTTGGACATACAACAGGAACACCAGACGCAAATCCTTCCAGTATCGGCAATCCGAATCCCTCATATAAAGATGGATACACAAATGCTGCGCAATTTTGAAACATTGTTCTCACCTCAAAAAATGAGCGTTTACCGGGAAATACGATATCGTCACTGAATGAACTTAGACGCGCTTCGTCAAAAATTTCTTCCCATAACCACGCCTTCTCACCTGCTAAAACAAGTTTAATGTCATCGAACACTCCCGTTTCTTTTAATTTTCCGAAAGCACGAATAAGCACTGGAATATTTTTTCGTGGCTGAAGCGCACCCACATATAAAATGTATCTCTTTTTTTTCACTCCTATTTTTTCCATGTAATGCTTTGTTTCTTCATCGGTGATTGTTTGCCTAAAAAACTCCCCGTCAAATCCATGATGTATTACACGTATCTTCTCAGGAGCAATACTCGGATATAAGCGCAGAATATCATCACGCGTATTACGGGAAATAGCAATAATACGATCACTCCTTTGTACTGCCCAGTCCGTAAACAAACGCAATTTCATCCTATCTATAAAAGGAAAATGGTCAGGAAAAAACCGAAATGCCAGATCATGAATTGTCACAATTGTTTCCGATTCACGACGCTTAAGTATTGGAATAGAATGAATCGGCATCCATATACGGTCCGGACGATCCCGAAATAACTCAAGAGCAAACCGCATCTGAGTCCACGCACATGGAAACTGGATTGACCGAGTGTGATAATTCGGAAAATGTGGTGGCTGAAGTTCAGTATTGAATGTAGATCGATGATAGATAGAAAAAAAATCATCTGGAGCCATCGCTCCAAAATACCTGAGAAGCTGATAAATATATACACGTGTTCCATCGATTCTTTGAGCGTCTAAATCCGAAGCTTGTATAGCTATATGCATAACCTAAACAAATAATATGATTACCCCTACACCATTTGACTTCTCCTAAAAAATTGAATACTACAGTAACTTTTAAAGAATTACCATACCCAAGCCATATTTTTATTAAAAAACAAAAAAAACTATACCCCATCCAGACTATTTTTCGTGTACAGCCATATTGCATGCTATCGCTGAAAAAAAAGGAATTCCCACCATTTTTTCCAATTAGGATCAGACTCAGTATGTATTACGACGTTTTCATCTCTCGGAAAAGAAATATTTTTTTCTGTACCAGGAACTGGTTTAATAATGACGACGCTTTCTCCTGGTTTTTTAAGGTTAAGTTTTTCTTTTGTCTGCTGTTCACGAAACTCCGAAGTTTTCAGATACGCTATTTGCTCACTTAGGAGTCTTGCTTCACCTGACATACGATCTGCTTCTTGTTTTTTTCTTTCTATTTCCTCTTCTATACTATTATTTTTTTGGTATTTTTTATATCCTCCTGCAAACACAAAAACAGAACACGCAATCAAAGACGCTGCTGAAAAAGTTATAATAATCAAGGAAGTTTTCTTCATACACATTATGGACACTATTCTGTCTTTTGCTCAGAAATACATAACTGAAGCACTGTTTCCTGATTATCTTCCAGAGATATACGATTTCTTTTTTCATGAGAACAAATCTCACAGACATGAATAATTCCCATATCTCCTCTTTTTAATTCTACACGTACGGGACGCATGAGTCCACCGCATAGTGACTGTCTATCTCCTGGAAACACATCAACGTGCTTGCTCCAAAGACATTCCGGGCAATGATTTGTATATCCATTACCTATGACATGAGCATGACATTTTTTGCACGAAAAATTCTCTATATTTCTTTGAAATTTCAGTGACATAACTGGTTCATTTTATACAGTAAAGATTTTCTCAACTAAACCTGTTCCATAACAATCATTGTTCAGAATATGAATCCGAAGCTTTCAGAAAAACAATTCATATATATATCAGATGACAGCAATACAATCCCTCACTCAGCATTACTGTCATGTAAACGAAATGCTGGAAAAAAGGCAAGTAACAAAATAAAAACAAGCAGAAAAAAAACGGCTTTCATAGAGAAAAAAAGTAGCAAAACAAACGATATTCCTGACGCAGTAATAATGCCTATTGGGCGCGCTGTTCGAAAAAAATCTATAAGACTTACATTATGCGCATCTACCTTTTTGTAGAAATATGAATCTCGTAACACATCAATAATTGCAGCTCCAACTCTTGTTCCAAATAACACAAGCGCCCATAAAATCCAATCCATTGTTTTAATAAAAGGAATAACGGCTGTAAAAATTGCCATAATAACGAGTGAAAAAATAATAAGTTCCTTTTCTCCAATATACATATCAGCTATTCTTCCAGCAGGATATTGGAGCACAACAAACGGGATGAGCATAAAGAAAAATATAAATCCTATTTCTGACCAAGACATTCCCTGCGTGGAAAGTAGATATAGTGGCGTATAAATAACCATAATGGCATAAAAAAATTCCAATGTAACCGAAATAAGATATATTGAAAAAATATCCCGCTCATTTTTAACAGAAAACCATATTTTTCTTGCGCTCATATGCTCTGAATAGAATTTGTTTTCCTGCCGCAATCCAAACAAAGCCATGCAAAAAACAAAAAATGTAAGGACCAGTATCAGTAAAAAAAGAGCAGGATACCCCCAGAGTTCCAAAATGTTTGTTGATATAACTGGCCCGAACAAAAATCCGACATTTCCGAATGTCAAATACATTCCTCGTATTCTGCCCGAACGTTGATCAGTAGAAAACGACTCTAAAACAACATCGAGAACAGCATAAATAAGAGTAAGAACGAGAAGATATCCCATCATAAATACAGCGCCCGTTTTTGATATTCCAAAACCAATAAGCGCCGCCAGAAAAATAATATGTGTGCACAAAAAAAAGATAAGCGAAGCAGATGTTCCGTATTTTCTAACTAACCTGTGCAGAAAAAATAAAGCAAGTAAGTCGAAAATACTTGGAATCAAAAACAACACGCCAACATTCACTTCATTCCACGCCTGCTCAAAAAAACCGGAAGTAACATACGTAACAAGTGACACACAGAACCCAAAAACAAAAAAAAGAAAATACACTAAAAATATCTTTTTAGTATTGAGTTTCTCTTTGTGTAAAAAAACCTGTTTCACTTGATATATGAAATATATTTAGCAAAAATTTTAAACAACCAATATATACTTAAGGGGAAAGCCTTTTTACATCTCGAGGAAACAGAATAGCTTCTTTTATACTTCCCAGACCAAGAAATTGTTGCACAATACGTTCCGATCCGAGTCCAAATCCGCCGTGCGGAGGCATGCCATAGCGAAATATATCCAAATAGCTGGAAAAATCTTCGGGATTCATACCATGTTTTTGAATATTTGAAATGAGCTGTCCATACTTGTGAATTCTTTGTCCTCCAGAAGCAATTTCAAGACCTCGGAATAACAAATCAAATGTCTCAGTGAATTCTGAGTTTTTACTGGGAAAAGAATAGAATGGACGAAGATGCGAAGGATAATGTGTTAGAAAAACAAAATCACTGTCATATTTCTTTTTTACATACTGACCAATAAGACGCTCCCCTTCAGAGTCTATGTCCATATTTTCCAAAATTTTTCCGTATTCGAATTGTAAAATTTCAACAGCCTCAGCAAGCGGGATACGCGGAATAGAAACAAGCTTTGGAATTTCCGTTCCGTATATTTTGCATATTTCTGGACATCGATTTTCAACAAGACGCACCATAGCAAATATTGATCCTTCCAAAATATTCATAACATCTTCTATTCCTTCTATAAATCCCATTTCTGCATCCAAACCAATATACTCATTCACATGCCGTGTGGTAAAATGCGGCTCAGCACGAAACACTGATCCGATTTCGAAAACCCGCTCGAATATTCCAACTCCCGCTTGTTTATAAAACTGCGGGCTTTGAGCAAGATATGCCTCTCTATCAAAATATTTAATCTTGAAAAAATTAGCTCCTCCTTCAGTTACACTACTCAAAATTTTCGGGGTTTTTATCTCCCTAAACCCCTCTGATCGCATAAAGTTTGCATACGCTTCAAGAACCACGGCATACAATTCAAAAATTTTTCTCACCTTTTTGTTACGCAATGTTAAAGCGCGGTAATTCAATAGCGTGTCCAAATTTACATTCATATCCAATTGTGAAATGTCTATAGGCAGTTCACCCGATGGAGCTGAAAAAATAACCATTTCCTTCACTTCAATTTCAACCTTCCCAGTTGTATCATCTCGGGAAGCGGATACAGGACGATCTTTAACAGTACCACAAATAGAAACGATATATTCGCCCCGAGCATGTTTCGCTGTTTCATACGCTTCCAACGCATCTGGAATCACGACACACTGTACTTCACCACTCCTATCGCGAAGATCCAAAAAAATCAATTTTCCATGATCCCTTCGACGTTCTATCCAACCCTTCAAAAAAACAGTTTCTCCAGATCTGTTATTAAGCTCACTTATTAAGCAACGTTTCATTTCCATAAGTATCACGTATATTTTTTTAGAGATCCTTAGTTATTTCCCTTATTTTTTCAACCAATTCGCTCGGTGTAATCTTAGTTTTTACATAATATCCTTGTATGCCAAGTTCCTGAAATCGAACTTCTTCCTCAGCTGTTGCAGAAGCAGAGCATACAATGATAGGAATATGTCTTGTTTTTTCGTTACTTCGAATATGCTCAATAATTTCCAATCCTCTCATACCTGGCATAGCTATATCCGTAATAACAGCATCTATATTTTTTTCTTCTATAATTCTAAGTCCTTCGATACCATTTTTTGCATGAATCAGATTAAACCCGTCCACACTCAATCTTTCTCCAAAAAGTTCTACGAATACATCCTCATCTTCCATATACAAAACAGTTTTTTTCTTGGAAATTTCTCCATCTTCTATTGCACCACTTTTTTGTTGTTCAATACGTATATGATTTTTTTTCTGCTCAACAGATTCTCTAAAAATTCGATGAATTTCCTCTACAAGTTGAGAAGGATTATACTGTGATTTCGAAAGAAAACGAATCACACCAAGATCCATAGCAGCATGCTGATTTTCAGCATCATCCAGATTGCTGAATATAACTACTTTAAGCGCAGGATCGTATTTCCCGTTTTTTCTTAACTCGCGTAAAATTTCGATTCCGTTCATTTCCGGAAGCACCAAATCCATAATAACGAGATCAAATTTCTCTTTCGCTACTTTGGAAAAAACTTCACTTGAGTGTGATGCTGTCATTACTTGAAATCCAGAAACAGAAAGTTTTTTCTGATAGATTTCGGCTATCATAGGATCATCTTCTACCAAGAGTATTTTCAGCAGATCTATACTATGTTCCATATATGCAAAATGAAATAAAAACCACAAGCAATTTTCAGTAAAGAAAACAGCCTACACAGTAACAGTATACGACACTACATATAAAAGACAAGTTACTGTACAGTTAGAATCAAATTCTATACTTCATTATTCAATGATACCAGCTCCCAAACATAATTCCTTATCATACAAAACAGCAAATTGACCTGGGGCAATACCGCGCTCCTTATGTTCAATCAAATAAATGCGCAAAGAATCATCTCCCAACCATTCAATTTTACATGGATATTCCATTGCACCATGACGAACTTTGACAGAAAGCTTTTCAGTACACGGTTTCATTGAAATCCAATGAACCCCATCAATAATAAATGTGTCACGTTCCGACTCAGTCATTTTAAGACGATGCGATACATAAAGAATATTCTTTTGAATATTCTTTCCAACCACATACCACGGTCCTCCTGAAAGATTCAATCCGTGCCTTTGTCCAATTGTATAAAACCAGTATCCACCATGTTTCCCCAAAATTTTTTTCGTTTCCATATCAACAATATCACCTTTTTTCTCTCCTACATACAGCTTTATAAATTCGTCATAAGGCACTTTCCCGAGAAAGCACAACCCTTGTGATTCTGCGCGAGACACTGTAGATAACTCGTATCGTTTTGCCAATGCACGAACCTCAAATTTGGTATAACCGCCAATAGGAAACAAGATGCGCGAGATTTGGTCTTGGGTCAAAAGAGACAAAAAATATGTTTGATCCTTCACGATATCAGCAGATTTTTTTAAAAAAAATACACTATTACGCTCTTCCACTTGGGCATAATGTCCGGTAGCTATCTTATCAAATGTCTGATCTATAGCGTCAAAAAAAGCGCCGAACTTAATAGCACGGTTACACCATATATCCGGATTTGGTGTTCTGCCAGCACGAACCTCTTCCAATGCTCTGATAATTACACGTTCATGGTATTCTTTTTGAAGAGGAATAACACGAAGTTCCACATTCATTTTTTCACATACACTTCGAACATACAGCAAATCTTCTTCCCATGGACATTCACTTAAAGAAGCCGCCTCGTCTTCAAGCCATATTTTCAAATAAAACGCTGTTACAGCGTAACCCTTATCCCGAAGAAGCGCCAACGCTACCGAACTATCAACTCCCCCGGAAATCAATACTGCAATACGCATACACAAAAAATATTTCTGTATTTTGACAAAAATATATTATACCTCAATAACCCTTATAAAATACCCATTCCTAACGATGCAAGTCCATAGACTGTTGGTCCAATGCAGCCTCCGCACGTTTTTTCCTTAATAAAGCCATGACGGCCCTCAAACTTGATTGTACACCCAGCTTTCCTCCCAACACTTTTACTTTCAATCGTGAATCTTTATCTGTATCAGAAGCCTTATATAAACGATCTTGGACAAACCTTTCCTGTGCTTCAAGAGGAATACTGTCTAAAGCTGTCTTTATGACACGTTGAATCATCTGGCGCTCACTTGGAATAATTTCTCCTTCAATAATTCTGTCGTCAGGATGAGCTACATCCTCAAACCGAATTTCACTAAATTTTTTACCCGCTTCAAGGTTCAACGTTTCCATAGTATCTCATTATTTTATTATGAACATTTTATATTCCCAATCGTTTTTTTGCCTCCTCATACTGATCGGCTGTAATTTGTCCGGACGTTTTCATTTGTTGCATGGCCGCGAGTATTTGTCCCTTATTTTTTTGTATATTTTCCGGAGAAAGAAATTTTTGCATAAGTTTATTGCGTTCTTCTGGATTCATGTTCTCCAATTTTTTCATGGCAAGCCGCTGCAACATACCCATTTTCGGTTGCTGTATCGTTTTTTTACTTTTTTTTGACACACTCGATTGTTGCGCTGACACAGTCTGTCCGACAGAATTTCCGTTTCCCTGGTTATTTTTTTTAAATGGATTCCATTTCCACATAGAGTTATTTAAACAGTAAAAAATTAGTTTCAGCTATTTCTCTTTAAAAGTTTATAATTTGTTACCAGCATTGCTGATGCTATATAAATAGATGAGTACGTTCCAACGATCACCCCAACTAATAGAGCAATTGTGAAATATCGCATAGATTCTCCGCCAAAAACCGTAATAGCAAGCAACACCAAAATAACCGTCATGGAGGTATTAACAGATCGAGTCAGTGTTTCATTTAGAGACCGATTAACAATTGACTCAAATCCTTCCTTCGCTCCATAACGAAGCAGATTTTCACGTGTACGGTCATAGACCACGATAGTATCATTGATCGAATATCCAAGGATAGTTAAAAGAGCTGCTATGAAAGGTACTCCCACCTCAGTTCCCACATATTTTCCCAAAACGGAGAACACACCGATAACAATGATAATATCATGCACGAGAGCAATAATCGCTCCCAAACCATATTGCCAAGAAGGTACTGGACGTGACACTTTTCGAAAGGACCATGCAATAAACAATGCTATAGCTATTGTAGCTACCATAACGGCTTGGACAGCCTTTTCAGTTAGCTGTTTCGAAACAGCCGCTCCAACAAAATCAACTCGTTTCTGCAGAACAGAACTATCCAGATTTTTCAGTTTTTCCACAACTTTTTCATTTGTACTTTCTTCGGAAGCAAGATACCGAATAATCAACCCTTTCTCCCCTGTTTGTTGAATACTCAAACTCTTGAGCTCAACAATAGCAAGTGCTGTTTCAATATTTTTTTTCTCAGGAACACGATCAGAAAATTCAACTTCCAGAAGTGTTCCTCCTTTGAAATCAATGCCGGTATTAAGCCCCCACATACCAAACGCTATAACGCTCAAGATACAAAAAACAAGAGATACGGTATAAAAATATTTTCTTTTTTGAATAATATTCAGCATAAAACATTATGTATCTTCACCATTTAGAACCTTCGAAGGAAAAAATAGCCACAATCTCTTTTCCAAAAAAGCAATTGGCAATGCAGAAAGAATAATACGAACAACCACCAACGCTGTAAACATAGACATAACAACCCCCAACATTAAAATGATTGCGAATCCTTTTACAAATCCGGTGCCAAACCATACCAAGATCATTGTGGTAAGTATAGTTGAATAATTACCGTCTCGAATACTCGGCCACGCTCTATTAAATCCTTCGCGTATAGCTACCGAGAGAGATCTTCCTTTGCGCACTTCTTCTTTCATACGTTCAAAAATGAGCACATTTGCATCCACTGCCATACCAATAGAAAGTACAAATCCAGCAATTCCGGAGAGTGTCAATGTTATAGGAAATGGCCAACCGCTTATGGAAGATAATTTGAAAATTGAAATCAAAAACACCGCATACCCCACTAAGGCAATCGAGGCAATAAACCCAAGCAAACGATAATAGGCTATCATAAAAATTGCAACAACACCAAAGCCAGCAAAACCGGCAATTATACTCTTGCGCAATTCTTGTTGGCCAAGAGATGCTTCGATACTTTGTTGTGCGACAAGTTTTAGCGGAACAGGAAGGGCACCTTCATCTAAACGCTTTTTGAGTATTTTTGCTTCATCAAGAGAGTAATTCCCGGTAATAACTGCTTCTCCGCTTGTAATTTCTGACTGAACAGTTGGTGCTGTTACTATCTGACCATCTATATAAATAGCGATTGTTTTTTTGAGGTTTCGTTTCGTAATATCTGCAAACAACTTCGTTCCCTCATCATCAAATTGTATAGCCACCTGCGGTTCACCCAGCCCTTGAGACCCTCCAAATTCGACACGAGCTGATTTAAGATGACTTCCGTTGAGACCTGTTTCTTTGTATTGAGTTGGAATATCCTGAACAGAACGTTTTACAAATAATATGTGTCGGGAACGCACCTCACGATTATCACCCTCTCCACGAGTTTCTTCTTTCTTGATAATATGCCAACCATATTGAGTCTCTACGAGTTGCGGATATACCTTTCCATTTACTAAAGAATCGTCAAAAATAATGGACTCAAATGCAGGCAATAACACTCCTTTTTTTACGAAATCCAGATCACCTCCATTATCTTTTGATCCGGGATCTTGACTATTTTCTTTCGCAAGAGCCTCAAAATCATCCCCTTTCAAAACTTTTTGCAAAACATTTTCGGCCCTATGTTTATTGTCTGTGTTCAGAGACTGTACGAGCTGTTCATACGCTGGATTATTAGTATCTTCTTCTTTAAATTCCAAAAATGGAGCTTCTCTGATTTTAGACTTTGCCTCCTCAATATCTTTTACACCCGGAAGCTCCACGATAATACGATAATCTCCTCCAGATTGGGCTGTTTGCACCAACGGTTCACTTACACCAAAAGCATTTACGCGACGTTCAATCACTGCCTGAGAGGCTTCTACTGCCTCTTGTATTTTCGATTCAGTAATATTTTCCGTTTGCGCCTGATATTCCAGATGAACTCCTCCCTGCAAATCAAGACCGAGATTGAGCTTTAATTTCCCAACGATTGATTCAGCACCAGACCAAAAAAACAACGCGCGAGGGTATGCTATAATAGTCGCTACAAGTATAGACACGAACAACAAAGTCATTTTCAAATACAGTTTTTTTTTGATAGTCACACGCAACGCCAAAACATATAAAACGCACATCGTTCTGATTCGAAATTCTTTTAGGCACGTTACTCCTAAAAAGTATTACTTCAGAAAATGTACGCTATACATGTGCAAAGTTCACAAGTTAAAAACAACTATACAAAACACCAAACAAAGCACTTATAGCTTACTCTTTACTGTACACTTAACGGATAATTTTCACAATATCTAAAAAAACGAGGATTTCTTTCATAGAGCTTACGATTTATGCATGGTTTTGAAAATACTACTACAGCATTATTCATGAGACATGGCGATAACTGGGGATATTTGCGAAGCTCTCCACGCCGGATAAACACCAAAAACGATTCCGGATCCGATTGAAAAACCAACAGCGACGCAAACTATTTCGGGATACATTACCCACTGAACCGAAAACTGGGCATATTGCGCCATAATCACAACACCCTTCAAGAGCACCAGCCCTATAACAATTCCCATCATGCCACCAAAAATAGCTATCACCACAGACTCAATTAAAAATTGTCCCCTAATATCGGATGAGGTTGCTCCTAAGGCCTTTCTCAAACCTATTTCATTTGTACGTTCAGATACTGCTACAAACATAACGTTCATTATACCAACCCCTCCCACTAATAACGAAATGGACGCGATAGCCAATAACAGAGAATTAATAGCTCCAAATACTGAAGAAAGTAGTTTTTGAGCCTCTTTTATAGATGTTACTTCAAAGTCATCATCTCGTATGTCCTGTATATTATGACGATCGCGCAAAATCCATCGAATATCTTCTGCTGTAGCATCTGTGCTTGATTCATCCTTCACGCGAATACTTATCATGCTTACATGATTTAATCCCAGTATTTTTTTCTGCAAAGTTTCGAGAGGCATATACACTATAGAGTCAAGATCAAAAAATCCGGCAGCTCCTCTTTGCTCAAGAACACCCAAAACTTTATACGAGTTTCCCTGTATTTTTATAGTTTTACCAACAGCATTATCCTCGCCAAAAAATGATTTTCTTACCCCATCTCCAATAACGACAACTTGAGACAATCCCATTTCATCGCTCTTATCATAAAAACTTCCCTCAGAAATATGAATATTTTGGTCTACCTGGACAACATCCGGCGTTGTACCAAAAATCATAATCTGTTTATTAACTTCCCTATATTGAGCTAAAGACTGTCCTATTATAGCTGCATAATAGGCATCCACATTCGGAAGTCTTGACAGTTGTTCGCCATCTTTTTTTGTAAGAGTAACCACATTAGCGGCGCCAGCAATGGACTCAGAAGAGCGATCCTGCGATTGTGTTCCTGAGGGAACTCGCACTTCAACTTGTATGAGATTTGTTCCAAAAACAGAAACCATATCAATAACAAATCTTTTGACACTTTCACCAGCTCCCATGACTATAATAATTGTTGCGATACTCACAACAATTCCAGAAAGTGTAACTATAGTCCGTCCAATATTCATCCTGAGATTCTTTACACCTAGCTGAACTGCCAAAAAAAACCTTTCCATACAGCATGCTTATTATATAATTTATAAGCAAAAAACAGCTTAATTTTTTACATTTTCTTCTTGAAAATTCACATGGCGCTTAAAAGATTCTTTAAGCATGACAAGTATTGTTATTAACCAAAATATTGCAAGTAAGCCACTAGCGCTTATGAAAATTGCATAGACCCATCCATGCATATCAGTACCGAGTTTTGATGCGTGAATAATAACCATGATAACCACAGGGATATTCAAAAAATGCGACAACCTAAATATAGTTCGAGGCATTATACTTCTAAAAATACCGAAAATTATCAATATAAAAAACCCGTATAATGCGATACTTCCAAATGCGAGATATATAGGGCTTACTATTACAGACTGTGAATAAAATGGGATTAGCACATCAGATAAGGATAGTTTTACATAATCATCAAAAAGAAATGATACACTATGAAGTATTCCCCAAAAAAAAGCTGAGATAGACAAAAAAATATGAAGATCGAGACGATATAATACCGAAAAAAAATTTTTTAGCCAGGAATTTCTCATTGAAAGGGCTATGGCAATTGAAAACCACAAACATAGAAAAGAAACGATTCCACTAGCTCTTCCAACATACCATGCCCATGAGGTTTTCTTATTGAGAACGTCATTTATCACGTCGTTTTGATTTCTAATGTGTGTGGAACCGGGATTAAAAGGATCTGATCCAGAAAGAATCTCAGTTCCGTCAAAAAGCCCATCTCCATCTGTATCAGAAATACGTGGATTTGTTCTGAATAATTGTTCCTCTCCATCGTCTGTTAATCCATCAAGATCGGTATCAATAATAATTGAATCTTTATATTCAACACTTTTTATCGGCTCATCCGCTAACAAACATGCCGGATAAACAATAAAATACATCATCATTCCAATAATACCGATATTATGTTTTTGCATATTCTTTAGCATTATCTGAAAGAAAAAAAGTATTATCATTCAAAAGGAATATTGCAGCTATTGAATTTGAATTTGCATACTTTAGCCCTACGTCAAGCCCCATCAAAAAAAATGTTTTTGCCCACACATCAGATTGTATCATGTCGGAAGAAAAAACAGTAACCGTTTTTAATTGAAAAGAAAATTTTCCAGGATTTCTTGGATTAATAAGATGGTGGTAATGTTTTCCTTGCATTCTCCAGTGTCTCCTAGTCATTCCGGATGTTGCAACACACATATTACTAATTTCAAAAAGACATTTACTTTCAGGGATATTCTCAATCGCTATCCTCCATGCATTACCTTCACCGTTCAATCCAAAAACAGCCATATCTCCGCCCGCATCTATTGTATAATCAAAAAATTCAAAAGAACGAAACATTTCACTTACTTTCTTTACAGCATACCCCTTAACAATTCCAGAAAGATCTATTGGAACACGCATATAAACTTTTAGCAAATCTTTTTCAATATGGATGTCTTCCGTAAGAGGTCGAGAAAAAATATCATCATCGTAACAAAAATTCTGAAAATGCATATCACCCGAACCAAATGTTTGCGCATATCCAAAAGAACGTAAATAATTAAAAATACGCGGATCAAACCATCCTTTCGTTTCTGTATAAGCACACAGTGCTTTCAATAAAACATCTTTCATTTGTCTGGAAATTGACGTAGTTTTTCCAACATTTGAATTTAACAATGACAATTCGCTTTTTGAATTAAATCGACTAAAACGTCTTTCAATTAACTCAAATAATTCACGACTTCTATAAAGTGCGCTTTGCACGAACCTCTCCTCAGATTCCCTATGCACAACATCAATAGAAACAGTTGTTCCCATGCTCAAAAAAGAATCCTGAAAAAGAATTTTTTTCACAAACAATCAAGACGTTATACACTAAAAACCTATTCTTCGTAAGAATCTACTATACCATTTCTATTATCATCAAGCACGATGATGTTTTCATTTATGTCCGGGTGCGGATCTTCATTATCAAACAATCCGTCACCATCAGCATCTGATTTGATAACAACTGTAGTCTTAACCGTTGTGGATATGTCCGGTTTTTTTAAACGAGAAGAGGTTGATTTATCTGTATTTGACGAAGACTTTTTTTCTTCATTTCGTTCTTCCTCATCCTCATCTTCCTCATCCTCATCATTTTCATATGCAAACACATATTTCCAATTTTCACTCGACAAACTTTGGGTCAACCTTACATGAGTAAAAAAATAGAAAAAAACAACAAAAAATAACCCGACCTTAAATAAAAACAGCGTAAGAAGAAATAGGAGTCTATAATTTTTTTTATATATCATGATGTTTTTGTAACTTTATCAGATTTTTTTCCAGATGCTTGATCTGCTTCGAT
>Ga0268298_10002795_pt1 | contig 18577 bp, 17 predicted proteins | sample WWTPWeurt_MetaG_FD_194462 | JGI IMG/M metagenome (GOLD analysis project Ga0268298, IMG submission 194462) | Activated sludge microbial communities from WWTP in Nijmegen, Gelderland, Netherland - WWTP Weurt | ecosystem: Engineered > WWTP > Aerobic digester > Activated sludge | place...
CTGGTCAGCGAGGCGAGCAGTTTCATGATGGCAGGTCTCCGGTGGTGGCCGACCCAGGGTACGCCGCAGGCGGGTGGGGGGAAATCAGGGAAACCGGAAAGGGGCGGGCAGGGTGGCCGATGTTCGCGCCTTGCGGCGCTCCTGCAGGAAGCGACGTGGCCCGGATGCCATGCAGGAGCGCCGCAAGGCGCGAACGCGGCGCGATCGTTCAGGCGTGCGCGACGTTGCGCGCGATGAGCTCGCGGATCAGGTGCAGCTTGCCGTGGAAGAAGTGGTCGGCGCCGGGGATGACGATGATCGGCTGCTCCTGCGGCCGTGCCCAGGCGAGCACGTTGGCGAGCGCCACGGTGTCGTCGTCCTCGCCGTGGATGACCAGCGCGGGGATGTTCTTCGGCAACGCCGGGGTGTCGTAGCTGCGCCCGCTGCCGGTGGTGTCGCCGGCGGCCATGCCGACCAGCACGAGCTGGCGCGGCGGTGCGATGCCCTCGGCCAGGCGGTTGGCGACGCGCACCTGCACGTAGCCGCCGAAGGAGAAGCCGCCGAGCGCCAGCGGTAGCGCGCCCCAGCGCGACTCCGCCCAGCTGATCGCCGACAGCATGTCCTCGGTTTCGCCCTCGCCGTGGTCGTGCGTGCCCTCGCTCTTGCCCACGCCGCGGAAGTTGGGGCGGATCACTGCGTAGCCGAGGTCGCGGAAGGCGCGCGCGAGCGTGTGCGCCACCTTGTTGGTGTTGGCGCCGCCGAAGAGCGGATGCGGATGGCAGACCAGTGCGATGCCCTTCACCGTGGCGGGGGCGTCGATCAGCGCCTCGATGTTGCCGGCGGCACCGCGCAGCAGGACAGCCTCGGTGGGCAGCGGGCGGCTCATGCGGCGTCCTCCGGCAGGCGCAGGCGCTGGACCACGCGGCCGTGCACCAGGTGCGAGTCGATGATCTCGTCGATGTCTTCCTTGTCGATATAGGTGTACCAGACGTTGTCCGGATACACGACGATCACCGGGCCGTCGTCGCAGCGGCCGAGGCAGCCCGCCTTGTTGACACGCACGCTGCCCTTGCCCTTGAGGCCGAGTGCGGCGGTGCGTTCCTTGGCGTAGGTCTGCAGCTCGCTCGCCTTGTGGTCGTTGCAGCAGGTCTCGCCGGGCTGGCGCTGGTTGCAGCAGAAGAAGACGTGGTGTTTGAAGTAGCTCATGGCGGCTCTCTGTAGGTGGGCGGGATGTCTTGCGGGCGCCCGTCCGCGGGGATGTCGCGGGATTATAGGCGGCGCCCGGCGCGTGCGGACGGGCCGGCGAGATGCTCGCCGCGCCACAGCCCGAGCGCCGAGAGGTAGGCGAGTGCGGCGTAGGGCCACAGGCTGTCGACCAGCGCGGTGAGGCCGTGGAAGTTGAGCACGTTGCTGAACCCGGCCAGGCGGCGGTCGAAGGGCAGGTAGGGGTTCTCGGGGATCAGGTTCACCAGCGCGGTGGCCAGCAGCAGGCTGGTTCCGGCGATCGCGTGCTGGGCCAGGCGCGGGAGCAGCAGCGCGGGCAGCAGCAAGCCGCCGCCGATCAGCAGGCCGCGCTCGGCGCCCGGGGTGAGCCAGGCGAGCGGAGCGCCCGGTTCGAAGAAGATCCACGTCGCCAGCGACTTGGCGCCGATGCCCAGCGCGATCACCAGCAGCACCGGCAGCGGGCTGGGCCCGCGCGTCATGCAGCGCACGAAGAGCCCGATCGCGAGCAGGCCGCTGGCGGCGAGCGCGGTGTCGAAGGCGATGAAGCGCTCGGGGCGGAAGGGCAGCGGCGCGGGAATGCCGAGCAGGCTGCGCAGGTCGCCGCTGGCGAAGACCAGGTCGGTGGCGCCGAGCTGGCCGAGCAGCCACAGCCCGATCAGCACCAGCCCGGCTTCGCCGCTGCGCCCGCCGATCACGCTGCGCGCGCGCCAAAGCTGCAGCCGGCCCTGCGGCCCGAGCAGGGCGTCGCCCCAGCGCGCGCCGGCGAGCGCGCCGAGCAGGCCGCCGGCCGCGTTGCCGCCGAGGTCGAGGTTGCTCGCCACCCGGCTGGGCAGGTAGTTCTGCAGCGCCTCCAGGCCGAAGCTGAACAGCCCGGCGACCAGGGCGGCGACCATCGCCTTGCGCGCGAAGCCCCAATGCCGCGGCAGCGACGCGGCCAGCAACAGCCCGAGCGGCAGATAGCCGAGGATGTTGAAGAGGAAGTCCTCGAGGATGAAGTATTTCGGCCACGGCGCCCACAGCCAGTCGAGCGCGGGCAGCCCGCTGTCGCGCCAGCCGGTCAGCGGATGCAGGCAGGCATAGGCGACCAGCAGCGCGTAGGCGAGTGTGAGCGCGGGGGCGAGGGAGGAGGGCGACCGGGCGGCCATGCGGCGAATTGTGCCAGCTTGGCCGCAGCCGAGCACCCCGAGTCGGGGTGTCCTCGCGCCTGCCGTCGCTACAGCCGTCATTCGCGGCTGGCGCCACTCCTACAGGGCACCCGGGCCGTGTCGGTTGCGGTAGGAGCGCCGCCAGGCGCGAAGCGCGCACCGGGGTGCCGCACCGCGCTGGTGCGCCTCGGGCGCAAATGGTGCGCGGCAGCGCCTGTGCGGAAGTGCCGCAGCGCGCTGAAGCGGCGCAGGCACGGGCCCGCGGCAGCTCGCACGCTTCTTGCTGACAAAGCGCATCGCCCTACCACGCTCCCTCCGAGGCCGCCGTGTCCATCCACGTCAAGCTGAACCACGTCACCCACTACCGCTACGACCGTACGGTGAGCCTGTCGCCGCAGGTCGTGCGCCTGCGCCCGGCGCCGCACTGCCGCACGCCGATCCACGCCTATTCCCTCAAGGTCGAGCCCGCCGGCCACTTCATCAACTGGCAGCAGGACCCGCAGTCGAACTACCTCGCCCGCCTCGTCTTCCCGGACAAGACCACCGAGCTGCGCATCGAGGTCGATCTGGTCGCCGAGCTGTCGGTCATCAACCCCTTCGACTTCTTTCTCGAGCCGGCGGCGGAGAAGATCCCCTTTGCCTACGAGGAGGCCCTGCGCGTCGAGCTCGCGCCCTATCTGGCGAAGGCGCCCGCGGCGGCGCTCGGGCCGAAGTTCATCGACTACCTCGAATCCATCCCGCGCGCGCCGTGTGCGAGCGTGGATTTCCTGGTCGCGCTCAACCAGCGCCTGCAGCAGGACATCCGCTACCTGGTGCGCCTGGAGCCGGGCGTGCAGACGCCGGAGGAGACGCTGACACTGGTGAGCGGCTCGTGTCGCGACTCGGCCTGGCTGCTGGTGCAGCTGCTGCGCCACCTGGGCCTGGCGGCGCGCTTCGTGTCCGGCTACCTGATCCAGCTCGTACCCGACGTCAAGTCGCTCGACGGCCCCTCGGGTACCGAGGTCGACTTCACCGACCTGCACGCCTGGTGCGAGGTCTACCTGCCCGGTGCGGGCTGGGTGGGCCTCGACCCCACCTCGGGGCTGTTTGCCGGCGAAGGCCACATCCCGCTCGCGTGCTCGCCCGAGCCCTCCTCGGCGGCGCCGATCACCGGCTTCAGCGACGAATGCGAGTGCGAATTCGAGCACCACATGAAGGTCGAGCGCGTATGGGAGGCGCCGCGCGTCACCAAGCCCTACACCGAGGCGCAGTGGGCGGCGATCGAGGTGCTCGGCCATCGCATCGACGGTGACCTGAGGGCCCACGACGTGCGCCTCACGCAAGGCGGCGAGCCGACCTTCGTCTCGCTCGACGACCGCGACGGCGCGGCCTGGAACAGCGACGCGCTCGACCCGCAGAATCGTGATGCGAGCAAACCGAGCAAGCGCACCCTGGCCGAGAACCTGATGTTCCGCCTCAAGGACCACTACGCGCCGCAGGGCCTGCTGCACTTCGGCCAGGGCAAGTGGTATCCGGGCGAACAGCTGCCGCGCTGGTCGCTGAACTGCTACTGGCGCCGCGACGGCGAGCCGATCTGGCACGACCCGGCGCTGTTTGCGCGCGAGCTCTCCGGCACCGCGGTGGACGAAGCCTTGGCGGCGCGCTTCCTCGCCCGCGTCGGCGAGCGCCTGGGTGTGGCCACGCAGTGGATGATGCCGGCCTTCGAGGACGCCTGGTACTACCTGTGGCGCGAGCGCAGGCTGCCAGCCAACGTCGATCCGCACGATGCGCGCGTCGAGGATCCGCTCGAGCGTGCGCGGCTCGCCAAGGTCTTCGACCAGGGGCTGAAGCAGGTCATCGGGCATGTGTTGCCGATCGTGCGTCAACACGGCGGCGCCGTGCGCTGGCAGAGCGGCCCGTGGTTCCTGCGCGCCGAGCGCCTGTACCTGATTCCCGGCGACTCGCCGATCGGCTACCGCCTGCCGCTTGATTCCCAGCCCTGGGCCGGCAAGGGCGATTATCCCTGGATCCACCCCGCCGATCCCAACCAGGCCTTTCCCGCGCTGCCCGCGCATGCCGAGCTGCGCCAGCAGTTGCGGCCGACCGGGACGACCCTCGGTGCCGACAGCGGCCTCGGCTTCGCCGCCCACGGTGGCGGGTGGACGCCGAGCCGCGTCGAGCATGCCGGATTCCACGCCGCTGCGGACATGCAGGGCGAGGCCGCGCAGCCCCTGCCCGGCGCGGCTGCCGCGGCGCTTGCCAGCCGCGACGAGCGCATCGACCCCGCCCGCCGCCCGGCGCCCTTCGAGTCCGCGGCCTGGATCACCCGCAGCGCGCTGTGCGCCGAGCCGCGCGGCGGCCTGCTGTATCTCTTCATGCCGCCGACGGCGGCGCTGGAGGACTACCTCGAGATCGTCACCGCCATCGAGGACACCGCCGCCGAGTTCGCGCTGCCGGTGGTGCTCGAAGGCTACGAGCCGCCCTCCGACCCGCGCCTCGCGAACTTCCGCGTCACCCCCGACCCGGGCGTGATCGAGGTCAACATCCACCCCGCGGCGAGCTGGGACGAGCTGGTCGAGCGCACCTCGACGCTCTACGAGGAGGCCCACCAGTCGCGCCTGTCGACCGAGAAGTTCATGCTCGACGGCCGCCACACCGGCACCGGCGGCGGCAACCACTTCGTGCTCGGCGGCGCCACGCCGGCGGATTCGCCCTTCCTGCGCCGGCCCGACCTGCTGCGCAGCCTGGTGAGCTACTGGCACAACCATCCCAGCCTGTCCTACCTGTTCTCGGGGCTGTTCATCGGCCCGACCTCGCAGGCGCCGCGGGTGGACGAGGCGCGCCACGACTCGGTGCATGAGCTGGAAGTGGCCTTCCAGCAGATGCCGGAGCCAGGTGCCCAGGTTCCGCCCTGGCTCATCGACCGCCTGCTGCGCAACCTGCTCATCGATGCCAGTGGCAACACCCATCGTTCCGAGTTCTGCATCGACAAGCTCTACAGCCCGGACAGCGCGACCGGGCGGCTGGGCCTGCTGGAGCTGCGCGCCTTCGAGATGCCGCCGCACGCGCGCATGAGCCTCGCCCAGCAACTATTGCTGCGCGCGCTGATCGCGCGCTTCTGGCAGCAGCCCTACGCGCCCTCCAGGCTGCGGCGCTGGGGGACCGAGCTGCACGACCGCTTCCTGTTGCCGCACTGGGTGGCGGAGGATTTCCGCGACGTCGTCGGCGAACTGCGCGAGTTCGGCTACGCGCTCGAGTTCGACTGGTTCGCGCCGCACTTCGAGTTCCGCTTCCCCAAGTACGGCGAGTTCGCCGCGCGCGGTGTGCGGGTCGAGCTGCGCATGGCGCTCGAGCCCTGGCATGTGATGGGCGAGGAGGGGGCGCCCGGCGGCACGGTGCGCTACGTCGACTCCTCGGTGGAGCGTGTGCAGGTGAAGGTGTCCGGGCTCAACGACGACCGCCATGTGCTGACCTGCAACGGCCGTGCCGTGCCGCTGCAGCCCACCGGCACGGTGGGCGAGTTCGTCGCCGGGGTGCGCTATCGCGCCTGGCAGCCGCCGTCGTGCCTGCATCCGACGATCGGTGTGCACGTGCCGCTGGTGTTCGACCTCGTGGATGGCTGGATGCAGCGCTCGATGGGCGGCTGCGTGTATCACGTGGCGCATCCCGGCGGTCGCAACCACGAGACCTACCCGGTGAACCCCTACGAGGCCGAGGGCCGCCGCCTGGCGCGCTTCGCCACCACCGGCCACACGCCCGGCCGTATCGTCCCCGTGTCCGCCGCGCGCAATGCCGACTTTCCCTTCACCCTCGACCTGCGCCGCCAGGACTGACACACCATGCAGGTCCAGCCGCACAGCCCGCCCGAGCTGCTTGCCAGTTACGCCGCGCGGCCCGACCGCTACGACGAGCTTTGCCAGCGCATCGGCAGCGTCGTGGTGGTCCGGCCGCACTGGCGGGATTTCTTCCACGGCCTCGCCGCCATGCCCGCCGACGAGCTGTCGGCGCGGCGGGCCGCGCTCGGCCGGCAGATCCACGAGAACGGCATCACCTACAACGTGTATGCCGACCCGCGCGGCTTCGCGCGCCCGTGGGAGCTCGACCTGCTGCCCTACATCCTGCCGGCGGCGGAGTGGGCGCAGATCGAGGCCGCGGTGATCCAGCGCGCGACCCTGTTCGACCGCATCCTCGCCGATCTTTACGGTGAACAGACCCTGCTCGAGAAGGGCCTCGTGCCGCCTGCGCTGATCTACGGCCACAGCGGCTTCCTGCGCCCGCTGGTCGGTGCGCGGCCGCCGGGCGGGCGCTTCCTGCACCTGTATGCGGTGGATCTCGCGCGCTCGCCCGACGGGCGCTGGTGGGTGGTCGCCGATCGTACCCAGGCGCCCTCGGGTGCAGGCTACGCGCTGGAGAACCGCAGCGTGGTCGCGCGCGTGCTGCCCGAACTCTACCGTGCCGCCGGCGTGGAACCGCTGGTGCCCTTCTTCGAGGGGTTCCGCGACAGCCTTGCCGACCTGGCGCCGGCCGACAGCGCGGCGGCCGGCGAAGACCCCCTGATCGTGGTGCTCACGCCCGGGCCCTACAACGAGACCTACTTCGAGCACGCCTACCTCGCACGCGAGCTGGGTTTCCCGCTGGTCGAGGGCCAGGACCTCACCATACGCGACGACAAGGTCTGGCTGCGCACGCTCGACGGCCTGTGCCGGGTGCATGTGATCCTGCGCCGGGTGGACGACCTCTGGTGCGATCCGCTCGAGCTGCGCGAGGACTCCGCGCTCGGCGTCGCCGGCCTGGTGGCGGCGGTGCGCGCCGGCACGGTGACGGTGGCCAACGCGCTCGGCAGCGGCATCCTCGAGACCGGCGCGCTGCTCGGCTACCTGCCGCGGCTGTGCGAGCACCTGCTCGGCAGCAAGCTGCGCATGCCCTCGGTGGCCACCTGGTGGTGCGGCGAGCCGGCGGCCTGCGAGTACGCGCTGAAGCATCTGCGCGAGCTGGTGATCAAGCCCGCCTACCCCACCCTGGGCTCCGGACCGGTGTTTTGCGGCGACCTGCCCGCGACCGAGCTCGAGGCGCTGGCGGCGCGGATCGCGCTGCGCCCCTTCGACTTCGTCGCGCAGGAGATGGTGAATATCTCCCAGGCTCCGGTACTGGCAGGCGCGGGCGGGAAGATGGCGTTCGGGCGCGAGTCACGCGCGCTGGTGGCGCGCAACATCGGCTTGCGCGTGTTCGCAGCGGCGAGCGCCGACGGCTTTCGGGTGCTGCCGGGCGGGCTCGTCCGGGTGGCGTCGGAGGCGGACATGCGCATCGTGTCGATGCAGCATGGCGGTGGCAGCAAGGACGCCTGGGTGCTCGGCTCGCCGGCGCGACCGCGCCCGCTGCCGCGCATCGTGCCCGGCCAGCTCGCGCCGTTCGCCGGCGGCGCGCGCGCGCTCGGGCTGTCGAGCAGGGTGGCGGAGAACTTCTTCTGGCTCGGCCGCTACAGCGAGCGTGCCGACGCCGCTGCGCGCCTTGGCCGCGAGACGCTGGCGCGCCTGGGCGAGGCCGGCGAGGCCTCGTGGTTGGGCGAGGATGGCAAGGTGACCGCGGCGTTGCAGGCACTGTGCCGCCAGCGCGGGTTGCTCGCCGCGCTGGCGAGGGAGGCCGACGCGTCCGACCCCGCCGCCATGACGCCTCCCGCGTCGCAGCCTCCTTCGCCCGACAACCCGGCCAGCCAGCCGCGAATTCCCGAGCCACCGCCCGCGCCGCTCGCGCAGGCGCTCTTCGACCCCGCGCAGCCCGGCAGCGTGGTGGCCAACCTGCGCCAGGTGTTGCGCCTCGCGGCCCTGGTGCGTGACCGCCTGTCACCGGACAGCTGGCGGATCTACAACCGCCTGTCGGAGTTCGCCGCTGCACCGGCCCACCCTCTCCGCCTCGGCGAGGCGCAGCAGCGCCTGGACGAGTCGCTGTTGTCGCTGGTCACGCTGTCGGGCTTCGTCATCGAGAGCATGCCGCGCGACGCCGGCTGGCGCTTCCTGTCGATCGGGCGGCGCATCGAGCGCCTGCAGTTCCTCGCCGCCGCGCTGTCTGCGCTGTTGCTCGCGCCCTCGCAAGGCGGGCTCAAGGTGCTGCTCGCGATCACCGACGCCGACCTGCGCTACCGCAGCCGCCATGCCCGCGGCCTCGCGCCGCAGCCGGTGGCCGAGCTGGTCCTGCTCGACGGCGACAACCCGCGTGCGCTGCGCTACCAGCTCGATTCACTCGCCGAGCATGTCGCCTTGCTGCCCGATGGCGCCGTGCTCGCCGTACCGCTGCGCGAACGCCTGGCCGCGCTCGATGCGCTCGCGCTGTGCGACTGCTTCGTGCATGAGCTGGCCGGCACACGAGCCCGTCCGGCCTCCCCGGCGCGCCACTGCGAGCCCTTGCGCCAGGTGCTCGAGGAGATCTGGCGCTGCGGAAACGAGCTGGCCGATGCGCTGGCGCGGCGCTATTTTACCCACCTCGACGCCCGCAGCCGGGCGACCGTGTCGCTGTAGGGGGCGACGATGGCGCTCTACGAGGTCCTCCACGACACCACCTATCACTACGACAGCGCGGTGTCGCTGTCGCAGCAGATCGCCCACCTGCGTCCGCGCGAGAGTGCCGGCCAGCGCACCCTCGCACACCGCCTCGAGATCTCGCCGGTGCCGGCGCAGCGAAGCGAACGTCGCGACTTCTTCGGCAACCCGGTGACCGCCTTTGCGCTCCATGCGCCGCACAGGGAGCTGGCCGTGCGTGCGCGCAGCCGCATCCGCGTCGAGCCGCCGACGTGGCCCGAGCCGGCGAAGAGTCCGCCCTGGGAGGCCGCGCGCGACCGTTTGCGCGACGGACTTTCCGGCCATGCGCCGCTGCGCGCCGACGCGCGCGACGCCGGTCAGTACCGCTTCGCCTCTCCGTTCGTGGTGCTCGGCGACGAAGCGGCGCGCTACGCCGACTATGCGCTGGAGAGCTTCACGCCCGGGCGGCCCGTGCTCGAGGCCTTGCTCGCGCTCTCGGCGCGCATCCATGCCGACTTCCAGTTCGATCCCGCGGCGACCCGTGTCGCCACCCCGGTGGCCGAGGTCTTCGCCGCGCGTCGCGGGGTGTGCCAGGACTTCTCCCACCTGATGATCGCCTGCCTGCGTGCGCTCGGGCTGGCCGCACGCTACGTCTCCGGCTACCTGCTCACCGAGCCGCCGCCCGGCCAGCCGCGCCTGATCGGCGCCGACGCCTCGCATGCCTGGGTGGCGCTGTGGTGCCCGGGCACGGGCTGGGTCGACGTCGACCCGACCAACGACCTGCAACCGGACAGCGGCCATATCACGCTGGCATGGGGACGGGACTACGGCGACGTGTGCCCGCTGCGCGGAGTCATCCTCGGTGGCGGCGGGCACCGCGTGGACGTGGCGGTGACGATGATGCCGGTGGACGAGGGCGAGGGCGCGTTGCGCGCGGCCGACGCACCAGATTGAGGCACGAAAGGCCACGCTGGTGCGCACCAGCGCGGTGCCCGCGGGCGACCATGCGTCCGACCCCTTTGCCGGCGCGGCTTTGCACGCTTGACAGGATTGGCACGCTTTCTGCTGTAAGCCCTGCGAGGGAGTCGATAAACCATCCGCGCAGAGCACGCCATGAACGCCGCCAAGCCTTACGACGCCAGGTCCTACGATGAGATGCACGCCGCCGACGGAGCGGTGCGTGCGCATTACCAGCCCTACAGCGACTGGCTCGGGCACACCCCGCGCGAGCTGATCGCGCGCAAGCGCAAGGAGGCCGACCTCGCCTTCCACCGCGTCGGCATCACCTTCAACGTCTATGGCGCCGATGGTGGAAAGGAGCGCCTGATCCCCTTCGACCTGCTGCCGCGCATCATCCCGGGCGAGGAGTGGCGTGCACTCGAGGCCGGCCTGCGTCAGCGCGTGCGCGCGCTCAACGCCTTCCTCGCGGACATCTACCACGGCCAGGAGATCCTGCGCGCCGGCCGCATCCCCGCCGACCAAGTCCTGAACAACGCCCAGTTCCGCCCCGAGATGCGTGGTGTCGAGGTGCCGGGCGGGCTGTACGCGATGATCGCCGGCATCGACCTGGTGCGCGCCGCGGGCGCCGACGGCCGCGGCGAGTACTACGTGCTGGAGGACAACCTGCGCGTGCCCTCGGGGGTGAGCTACTTGCTGGAGAACCGCAAGATGATGATGCGGCTCTTCCCCGACCTGTTCTCGCGCTACGACGTGCAGCCGGTCGAGCACTACCCCGACCTGCTGCTCGAGACCCTGCGCGCGGTGGCGCCGGCCGGCGTGCTCGATCCCACCGCGGTGCTGCTGACCCCGGGCGCCTTCAACAGCGCCTACTTCGAGCACAGCTTCCTCGCCCAGCAGATGGGCGTCGAGCTGGTCGAGGGCCAGGACCTCTTCGTCAAGGACGAAACCGTCTTCATGCGCACGACCCAGGGGCCGCGGCGGGTGGATGTGATCTACCGGCGCCTGGACGACGATTTCCTCGACCCCGAGGTCTTCCGCCCGGATTCCATGCTCGGCGTGCCCGGGCTGATGTCGGCCTATCGCGCCGGCCGGGTGACGCTGGCCAACGCGGTCGGTACCGGGGTGGCCGACGACAAGTCGATCTATCCCTACGTGCCCGAGATGGTGCGCTTCTATCTCGGCGAGGAGCCGATCCTCAACAACGTGCCCACCTACATGCTGCGCGAGTCGGACGACCTCGCCTACACGCTCGCCCACCTGCCCGAGCTGGTGGTCAAGGAGGTCCACGGCGCCGGCGGCTACGGGATGCTGGTGGGGCCGGCGGCGACGAAGGCCGAGATCGAGGAGTTCCGCCAGCGCATCCTCGCCGCGCCGGAGAAGTACATCGCGCAGCCCACGCTGTCGCTGTCGACCTGCCCGACCTTCGTCGACGCCGGCATCGCGCCGCGCCACATCGACCTGCGCCCCTTCGTGCTTTCGGGCGGACGCGAGATCCGCATGGTGCCGGGCGGCCTCACCCGGGTCGCGCTCAAGGCCGGCTCGCTGGTGGTCAATTCCTCGCAGGGCGGGGGCACCAAGGACACCTGGGTGGTGGGCTGACCCGCCCGCCACCGCGCAATCTCCAAGGAGAACCCACATGCTGAGCCGAACCGCAGACCACCTCTACTGGATGGCGCGCTACACCGAGCGCGCCGAGAACACCGTCCGCATGCTCGACGTGTCCTACCGCATGTCGCTGCTGCCCGGCGCCAACGGCGGCGACACCGAGAGCTGGTCGGCCATCCTCGACATCAGCGAGCTGTCGGAGGCCTTCGCACGCACCGGCCGGCCGCTGTCCGCCTGCGACGTGATCGAGTTCGTCGTGCTCGACCGCGACAACCCCTCGAGCGTCTGGAACTGCCTGCGCGCCGCGCGCGAGAACGCGCACGCGGTGCGCGGCACGCTGACCGCCGAGATGTGGGAGACCACCAACGCCACCTGGCTCGAGATCCGCGACATGACGCCGCAGAAGCTGCGCGCCACCGACCTGGGCGAATTCTTCGAGTGGGTGAAGTTCCGCTCCCACCTGCTGCGCGGGGTGACCTTCGGCACCATGCTGCACGACGAGGCCTTCAAGTTCGTTCGCCTGGGCACCTTCCTCGAGCGCGCCGACAACACCGCCCGCCTGCTCGACGTGAAGTACCACAGCCTGCTGCCCAAGGCCGAGGGGCTCACCAGCTCGACCGACTTCTACCAGTGGGGCGCGCTGCTGCGCTCCGTGTCGGCCTTCGAAACCTATCGCCACGTCTACCGCGACGTGATCACGCCCTACAAGGTGGCCGAGCTGCTGATCCTCAACGCCGACATGCCGCGCTCGCTGCATGCCTGCCTCGACGAGATCAACGGCATCCTCGGCGAGGTCGCCAGCATCCACTCGGCCGAGGCCGCGCGCCAGGCCGGCGAGCTGCACGCCACCCTGCACTACGGGCGCATGGACGACATCTTCGATGCCGGCCTGCATCCCTGGCTGGAGCGCTTCCTGGTGCGCGTCAACCGCCTGGGCGACAGCATCGGCGAGAACTTTCTGGTTCCGGTCGCGGCATGAGCGCAGCGCAGCGTCTTCCGGCGCGGACCCCGATCCCGATCCCGACCCCGACCCCGACCAATGAACCGAGCGGAGCGAACCGATGACCTACTGCGTCGCCATGTGCCTCGACGAGGGGCTGGTCTGCCTGTCCGATTCGCGCACCAACGCGGGCGTGGACCATATCAACACCTTCCGCAAGATGACCGTGTTCGAGCGCGCCGGCGATCGCGTGCTGGTGCTGATGAGCGCCGGCAACCTCGCCATCACCCAGGCGGTGATCAGCCTCTTGCGCGAGCACGCCGCGGTGCAGGACCGCGACAGCCTGTGGAACGCGCCCACGCTCTTCGAGTGCGCGCGCCTGGTCGGCGAGACCATCCGCGGCGTGCATCGCCAGGATGCCGAGGCCCTGAAGCAGTTCGGCGTGGATTTCAACGCCAGCTTCATCCTCGCCGGCCAGATCGGCGACGAGCCGCCGCGCCTGTTCAACATCTACGCCGCGGGCAACTTCATCGAGGCCTCGGCGGACACGCCCTACTTCCAGATCGGCGAATCCAAGTACGGCAAGCCGATCGTGGACCGCATCGTCACCAGCCGCACCTCGCTCGACGAGGCCGCCAAGTGCGCGCTGATCTCGATGGACTCCACCATCCGCTCCAACCTGTCGGTGGGCCTGCCGCTCGACCTGCTGATCTACCGCCGCGACGAGCTGCGCGTCGCCCGCCACGTCAGCGTGGATTGGGACAACCCCTATTTCGACATGATCCACAAGGAGTGGGGCGCCAGCCTGCGCAAGGTCTTCAATGCGCTGCCCGATCCCGACTGGTCGCGCTGGCCGGGGGAGGATCAACTGCCGCCGTGCGTGGAGGTGGTGTCGTCCTGATGCCGTCGCAGTGCGCACAGCGCACGCGCCTCGTCCGCGTCCAGGCTGCGACCCGGCCAGGGGATCAGGCCGGGAACGCGGGCGCGATAGCGCGCGTAGGCCTCGCCGTGGAAGGCGAGCAGCTTCGCCTCCTCGAGCAGCGATCCCAGCCAAAGGTAGAGCGTGATGCACAGCGCGCTCGTCAGCCGCGCCTCGTCCATGTCGCGCGTCCACAGGATCAGCAGCCCGAGGCTGTACCAGGGGTGGCGGACGTGGCGGTGCAGCGGCGACAGCGCGAGGCCGCCGGGGTCCTCGGCGGCGCGCTCGCGCGTGCGCCACTGCGTGCTGCCGTAGAACACACCCATGTCGTAGTAGCGCGTCGACCACAGGAAGCCGGCCACCGCGGCCAGCGCCAGCGCGTTCGCCAGCCAGGCCCAGCCGCCGTCCCACGACCACAGCAGCGGCCCGCGCCAGGCGAAGGTGAGCCACAGCGGTGGCACCAGCAGCAGCACCGCGAGCAGGTTGAAGCCGAGCCGGTAGCCCGGCGCGAGGCGCGGCCAGCGCGCGGCGACCACGCGCTTGAGCCACAGCGAGGCGAGCACGGAGTGCAGCGCGGCGTAGGCCAGCCAGCACAGCACCAGGCTGGCGATCTGCGTGCCGGAAAGGCTCATCGCCGGAGCTCCGCGAAAGATGGCAAGTGCATGATTCTGGAACGGTTCCAAAAGAACTTGCATTGTTTTTTGTTGCAGTGCACCATGACGTCGCAAGGTCCATCACGCCGAGTCGGCACCCAGGTGTCGTTCACCGCAAGGAGTACACCATGAACGTCTCGCCCGAGAAAATGCTTTCCGCCTTCCGCAGCACCGCGGACATCCGCGTCCACGAGCTCGCCGTCGCGAGCGACAGCCTGCTCTCCGGGGTCGAGCACCTGACCGCGCTCAACCTCAACACCGGCCGCGCGCTGCTCGACGAGGCCATCGCCTTCACCCAGGCTGCCGCGTCCGCGCGCGAGCCGCGCACCCTGGTCGAGCTCCAGATCGGCTCGATCACCCCGGTGCTGCGCCACGGCCACGCCTGGTTCACCACCGCCGGCACCGTCGCCGGCCAGGCCCAGGCCGACGCCCTGCGCCTGCTCGAGGCGGGCGTGTCGCAATGGCTGCAGGGCGTGATCCTCACCCTCGAGCTGCTCCACCGCAGTGCCCCCGCGGGCTCCGCGCTCACCGTGCAGGCCCTGCGCTCGGTGGTCGCGAACGCCACGTCCGCCTACGACGGCGCCACCCGCGCAGCCGCCCACGCCAGCGCCACCGCGCGTACCCACGCCGGCCAGGCTGCCAGCGCCGCGCTCGAAGCCCTCGACCGCAGCACCAGCGCCACGGTCTCGCTCATCCGCAGCGCGGCCTGAGCCGGGCGAGCCCCCGAGGCAGGGGGCCGCGCGGCGGAAGGTAGGGCGGCACTTGCGCGTGCAAGAGCGGAAGGGAATGGCGGCGGCCGCGCTGCAGGTATGCCTGCGGTGCAGCGTGCGCCCGAGATGATGAGCGCCTGACCGATGACTGAGCTTGCCGCCCTGAAGCCCCGCATCCTGGCGAACCTTGAGAGCGGCAGGCGCCTCAGCGTACCCCCTGAACTGCGCGACCACCTCGAACGCATCACGGAGATGGTTGCGGAGCACTACCAGGCACATCACGGCGAGGTGGTGCTCTGGGGAAAAATCGACCACTACCGCCATCACGACGGCCGCGGAACGGTGTATCGGATCAGCCCGGACGGGCGGCTGCTTGATGAATCAGGGGCGGCAAGGGTAGGTTTAGAACGTCGCGCAGAGCTGTCTGTCGGAGTCGTTTTCTGAACCGTCACTGCGCATTCCGACGATCGTGACCGCTCATACCGACGAACGTGACCGGTGTTCTGTGCGCTCCAGCGTGGGGTTCAGAGTTTAACCGCGTCGGTCACGATCACGGTCATTTCGGGGGATGGCATAGGCTTATCCACAGGCGCCCGCCAGCGCGCCTCACACGCTGGCGGGCGGCCGATCTGCGCGATCAGCCGGCGCACGCTGGAGTAGTGCCCGCTGAACCCGTGCTCGCGCTTGAGCGTGGTGTGGATCACCACGCCGGAGACGCCCTGCCCGAGCCACTGCTCGACCAGCGGCCGGTACGCGGCAATCGAGGACTGGGCCGTCACCGGCAACTTCGGCTGCCCGAGCGCGGCGGCGATCTCGGCGTCCTCGGGCAAGGGACGCTCAGGATCGAGCCAGCCCTGGGCGCGAGCCAGCTCGCGGAAGCGGGCCGCCTTGCTGCGCCCCATCAGTTTCGAGCGCGCGATCTCGCGCTCGGAGTCACCCTGGCGCATGCGCATCAGGGCCTGGCGGTACTCGTACATCTCGATGCTCCTGCGGGCCACCGCCTACCTCCTGCCGAACAAAAAGGCAGCAGGGTAGCGATGGACCGCTCAAGGTCGAGACGTCCGTCAGAGTGGAAGTGGCTCCGTTACGCCGATCCGGCGCTGGCCTCTATGTGCCGATCACGCGGTGGCTCCATTGTGCCGATCATCAACTGGCTCCAATGTGCCGGTCGGTGACAGCCGGAGCGCGGAGCCTGTTCAAGTGCCATATCGACCAGGACACCGCGAGCAGGCCCGCTCGCGAAGTCACCGCGCACGAGGTGGCCGCGCTGGTGCGCCGGGTGAGGGAAGCCGGCAAGGAGCGCGCCGCCGGAGTTCTGCGCAGCTACCTGTCCGCCGCATTCAATGCCGCCAAGCGTGCGCCCTTCGATTCCGCCCTTCCTGCCGACCTGATTGCATTCGGCCTCGAACACAACCCCGTCGACGCCATTCCGGCAATTGCCGTGCAACGAGGCGACCGCACGCTAGCCGCTGGCGAACTGCGCGCGTACATCGGCCACCTGCTGCGCATCGGGCACGAGACCGGCCCCGAGCTGGCCGACATGGCTTTGCTGCTGGCGCTGTACGCGGGTGGGCAACGCATGGCGCAACTGTTGCGCGCCAAGGTGGGAGACTTCGACCAGGACACCGCAACGCTTCGCCTGTGGGATGGCAAGGGCAAGCGCACGCAACCCCGCGAACACCTGTTACCGCTGGCACCGCACGCAGCCGGGATGGTGGCCGCCCTTGTGGAGCGCGCCAAGGCCCGAGAGACCGAGCGCGCCAAGCAGGAAGGCCGCGCGCCCGAGCTGGCCGGCCTGTGGCTTTTCTCGACACATGGCCGCGTGGCGACGAACCCCGAGACGGTGAGTAACCGCGCCGCCGAGGTCTGCGCCGGCATCGGTGGCGCGGCGTTCAACGTGCGCGACATCCGCCGCACCGTGGAAACCATGCTCGCCGGCCTGGGCATCAGCAAGGACACCCGTGCGCAACTGCTATCCCACGGCATCAGCGGAGTGCAGGCCGCGCACTATGACCGGCACGCCTACACTGACGAGAAGCGCGCCGCGCTGGTGACCTGGGAGGCAAGACTAGCCGCCATCGTGCAAGCCGAGAGACAACCCGCGAACGTGCGACACCTGCGCGCCGCCTGACCGAGTTCGCCGCCCCTGCGCTGCGCGTGGTCGCTTGATTGGGTTGCATTGAATCGTGAAACGTTACGCTATACAATAGGCCATGATAAAGAGCTTCGAGCACAAAGGGCTGCAAGCCTTTTTCGAGACTGGTAGCAAGGCAGGCATCCAGCCGCATCACGCGCCGAAGCTGGCCCGATTGCTGGCACGCCTTCACGCCGCCAAGGGGCCCGAGTACATGAACTTGCCGGGGTGGCGTCTGCATCCGCTTGTCGGAAATCTGGCCGGACACTACTCGGTTTTCGTGAATGGCAACTGGCGTCTGACGTTCCGCTTTGACGGCGGAGACGCGGTTCTGGTCGATTACCAGGACTATCACTGAGGGCAAGACCATGATGACGATGTTTAACCCGCCACACCCTGGCGAAACGCTCCGGGAGGACGTTCTTCCTGCACTGGGCCTGACCGTGACAGACGCCGCCGCGCAACTTGGCGTGACCCGCGCCGCGCTGTCTCGCGTGCTGAACGGGCGCGCTGCAATCTCGCCGGAAATGGCCCTGCGCCTGGAGGGCTGGCTTGGCGTGGAGAACGGAGGCAGTGCAGACGCCTGGATTGCGCAGCAGGCCGCCTATGACTTGTGGAAGGCCCGCGCTGCTGGCATGCCTGCGGTGCAGCGTGCGCCCGAGATGATGAGCGCCTGACCGATGACTGAGCTTGCCGCCCTGAAGGTCCGCATTCTGGCGAACCCCGAGGCCCGCGCCGAGTACGACGCGCAAGCGCTGGAATTCGACCTTGTCCGCGAACTCATCGTCGTTCGCAATCGCGCCGGCCTGACCCAATCCGAGCTTGCCGAGCGCATGCACACGACGCAATCCACCATCGCCCGCCTGGAGAGTGGCCGCACCATGCCGAGCATGCGCGCGCTGGCCCGCTACGCCGAAGCGACCGGAAGCCGCGCCGTGGTGCGTCTGGAGCGCGCAGCCTGACCGAGCAATGCCGCGCCTAATGCCATCCGCACTCTGAAGCAAGAATCGTGGACTCGCGCGGCTGGCGATGGATGCAGAGAAGTGGCACAGCTCCATGCTGTTGCTGGCTGAACGCTGCGATGCAGCACGGCCACCGCGCCGGGGACCGGCCGGACCTGTCAAGCGGCGTTAAGGTTGCCGGCCTGACCGAAGCAGATAATCCTGCTTCCACACGCCAGAACGAGGCGTGAGCCGCGCACGAGAACCGGGTGAGCCCTGGGCACACCAACGAGGCGCGCGAGGCTGCACGGCCCATAGCGCAGCCGACAACGGGCAGCCCGCGGTTACAGCGTAACCAGAACGGCAGGCCCTCGACCTCGACCACCACCAGGAACGCGCCCGACCGAGCGCCCGAGGGCGCACCCTGCGCCAGCGAGGCCGGCGGCGCGGTGCTGACCTCGCGCTGGCGCTTACAAAGGGCTTACATGGAAGCGCAAAGCAAAAAGGCCAGTTCGTGAGAACTGGCCCAAGTGCTTGAATTTGTTGGTGGGGGCACTAGGACTCGAACCTAGGACCAATTGATTAAGAGTCAACTGCTCTACCAACTGAGCTATACCCCCATTGCCTTGCGGCGGATCGGATTGGCGCCCGATCGAAGAGCGCGCATCATACGCGCGAGTTTTGCGCAGTGCAACAGGTTTTTCGATTGTGTTTTTCGATTGGCGCAAGAGCGGAGTCCAACGACCATGTTCGCGCCTGCCGGCGCTCTACAAAAAGCCGCTGCACTTGCCGAGGCCCTGTAGGAGCGGCGCCAGCCGCGAACGGGGCGGTGTGGTGATCGACGCGGGCGCCGCGTCCCGACCGCGATGCGGGCGC
>Ga0268298_10002796_pt1 | contig 18572 bp, 14 predicted proteins | sample WWTPWeurt_MetaG_FD_194462 | JGI IMG/M metagenome (GOLD analysis project Ga0268298, IMG submission 194462) | Activated sludge microbial communities from WWTP in Nijmegen, Gelderland, Netherland - WWTP Weurt | ecosystem: Engineered > WWTP > Aerobic digester > Activated sludge | place...
TGGTAGCAGGGGGCAGTTTATCTTCTTCACTTTCTTTTTTGCAATGCAGGCTAAGGCAACTAAGGGAGGCAAGCAGCAGGAGTAATTTTATGTGGCTCATAGCTGTGGGGATTTTGTTTATTCAAATTTAAAGCAATATTTTTTGTAAAAGCAAATCTATACTTAGTCATGCTGAACTCGGGCAAAGCGTCACGACCTCATTCGGGATTTCAGCATCCCTCAAAATAGAAACAGATGCTGAAACAAGTTCAGCATGACGTGACGAACCGGTGGGAGATTTTACCCTTTAGGGTAATTTAGCAAAAGCAGCGGTGCTATCAATAAACGAGCGGGGCAAAGTAAATTACAAAACAAACAAGGCTATTGCCCTTACCCAATTTCGTCATTTGCCATAAGCCTTGTATCTTGCACCCCAATGAAAGTACCCAAACAGTTAAACTACTTTATACTTTCGCTTTCGTCAGGCATCCTGTTATGGCTTGCCTGGCCCCCGCATCAATTGGGCTGGATTAGTTTTTTTGCATTTGTTCCGCTCCTGTTTCTTGTAAAAATAATAGAAATCAAAAATCCCGGACGAAGCCGGTTACAGCTGTTTCTCTACGCCTATACCGGTTTAGTTGTATGGAATGTATTATGCACCTCTTGGATACGACATGCTGCGCAGGGTGGCGATGCCGGTGCTTATCTTGGTGCCATATCAGCCAGCTTTATTGTAAACGGATTGCTGATGCCGCTCCCGCTGCTTGCTTACCAGTGGCTGCGAAAAAAGCTTCCTGATTCTTTTGAGCCTGTTGCTTTTATTGCCCCCTGGATTTGTTTTGAATTTTTTCACTACAACTGGGAATTAGCCTGGCCCTGGCTTACCCTCGGAAATGCCTTTGCAAATAACCCCGACTGGATTCAATGGTATGAATACACCGGAGCACTTGGAGGCAGCGTGTGGATTTTATGGATAAATTATTTAGTGTATCAACTGGCCGATGTATCAACCACGCACAGCACCAAACGTAAACTTTCCTTTATAGGCGGCATTATTGCTTCAGTTTTGTTTCCCTATATTATTTCGTTAAACATAGCAGGCAATTACACCCCCAATGGCCATGCGGTGGAAGTGGTGATTGTTCAGCCTGCTGTTGACCCTTACAACGAAAAGTTTACTATCGACCCCGCCATTCAGCTCAACAACATGCTGCAGCATGCCACCTTGTATCTCGATAGCCAGACTAAATACCTTGTGTTGCCTGAAACTGCCATTACCGAATACATTCCGGTGAATGATGCCGAACATTGCCCTATGGTATATCGCCTGCGCGAGTTTTTACAAAAATATCCAACACTCACTATTGTAAGCGGTGCCGAAACTTTTAAAGCCTACCCCGATTCCACAAAAAAAAACATTACCGCGCGCTACTCTAAATCGCGGGGAGTGTGGTACGATTCTTTCAATTCGGCTGTGATGGTAAATCTGAAAGATTCGGTACAATTCTATCATAAAGTAAAATTGGTTCCGGGAGTTGAACACATGCCTTATCCAAAACTGCTGGGGTTATTTGGCAATATGGCTCTTGATTTAGGAGGAACCTCGGGCTCGCTGGGCACACAAAGCGAATCATCAGTATTTACCAATGGCAGTGAAATTATTGCTCCGGTAATTTGCTACGAATCGGTGTTTGGAGATTACGTAAGCAGCTATACCCGTAAAGGAGCTAATCTTATTTTTCTTGTTACTAATGACGGATGGTGGAAAGACAGTGACGGATATAAACAACATTGTGCTTATGCATCGCTGCGCGCCATTGAACTGCGCAGAAGCGTTGCCCGTAGTGCCAACACCGGAACCTCCTGTTTTATTGACCCGCTTGGTAACCGCACCCAATCTACCGCCTGGTGGCAACCTGCCGTTATTAAATCATCCGTTTTTACCAATGATGCAATGACCTTTTACGCCCTGCATGGCGACTGGATAGGCTGGCTAATGACCGGAATGACGGTGCTGCTCTTTAGCTCGGCAATGGTACTTAAAAAGAGAATGCTTAAATAAAGTTGGTGAGATAACTTTAAGTAAACTTTTATTTCCCGAATTCCTTTTGTTGCTTTGCGGCAGAAAAATACGTGCTGCATTCGTATGGAAATGATCTTAATATATCCCGTATTTATAGGGATTGCCTTAGTAACTGCCCAACTGGCCCACGACAAAGGATACTCGGGTCGGTGGTGGTTTTTAATCGGAATTTTAGTACCCATTTTATCACTGCTCATACTGTTGGCATTTAAAAAGAAAATCAAAAAGAAAAAAAGCACCTGGCACGACACGGTAGAGCACGTTCAAAACGATAAAGTACTTTTTAAAAAAGAGTCCTGATTTACATTTTACCATAAACTTGTTACCTTCGGCACACAAGTACCCTCGTTTATGGATATAACCCTCACCCATATTGAGCAATTGAAACAGCTGAGCACCCGCTTTGGCGAGCCGTTTGCCCGGCAAAAGGAACAATTGCTTACCCTATTGGCCACCATGAATCCGGTTGATGTGAAAGTGATAAATGCGTACCACGAGGTACTCCTTTTTTTAAAAGCGTATCCCGAAAACCGAAACCTGCTTCATCTCACTTTGCTTGAATTGAAAAAACTGGCCGCTTCAGTATCGCGGTTAAGCGAAAGCAAAAAAGAAAAACTGGTACGAAGCGGAATAACTTTTTCAGAAACACGCGCCAATTTCAGTTTTACCTTATGCAAATGGCTGGTAAAAACATATCCCGGAAAAATTAAACTCTTTTCGCTGGAAGGCGATACCGAATGGGGAAAAGAATTATTAAAACTGGCCCTGCCAAAAGCCGATAGTGAAGGCATGCCGGCAGCGAGCATCGAAGACTGGCTTACGGAACATATTGAGGAAGATAAAAGAATAGAGATTTTACTTCATCTTATCGATAGTCTCCCGGCTTCTGCGCGTATTAAAGAACATATATGGGAGGCGTTGCGTGTATTTATTACGGTTACACTCACCTCCGATTTTCCTTCGCGCACGTTTAATTCTTTACCCTGCAGCACAGTCTTTTTTCACAAGAAAGAATTAGTGAAACGCTTGGATGCTGTAAAGGAAATACGCACTCCATTGCCACGGCCAAAAAAATTATCGGCTTCCGAAAAAGAAATGATTCTTCGTTCGGCACGTGCCTCCCTTTTTTTATTAAACCGCGAAACAGATACCATTACTTATACCAACGAAAACGAGATACTCTTTTTCGAATTGGAGCGGGGAATTCAAATTGCGTTGTTTGGTTTAATTCCTGAACGCAGGTTACCTTTTGAAACCTATATCGGGTATATGGCATTTAAAAACGGAGTTCCTGTGGCCTATGGTGGTGCCTGGCCTATACAGCGCATTGCCCGTATCGGGTTAAATATTTACGAACCATACAGAGGAGGAGAATCGGCATATCTTTTTACACAACTTATGCGGGTGTATCATCAGGTGTATAAAGTGAATCAATTTACAGTGGAACCATACCAGATTGGATATGGCAATAAAGAAGGATTACAATCGGGAGCATTTTGGTTTTATTACCGTTTGGGATTTCGCTCAACCGATAAAAAAATTGCACTCCATGCCGAAGAAGAAAACCAAAAAATCAATACCGTACCCGGCTACCGTTCATCAGTTGATGTGTTAAAAAAACTAACTGCTTCACACATGCTGCTTCAGGTAATCCCGCTTAAAAATAAAGAAGCACAATCGCCTTTTATGGCTGAAGAATTAACAACATTAGTATCGGAGTATATTGATGCAAACTTTGAAGGCAACAGGGTAAATGCACTCAATCAATCAGCCAAAAAAATGCGGCAATGGTTAGGTGTTTCATTGGCTTCGTATAGCAAGTGGAGTGCCGATGAACAATTTTGGTTTAGCGAACTAAGTTTACTTTTTACTCAGTTGGAAATGATAAAAAGAGAAAAACCAGAGATAAAAAAACAACTCATTCAATTACTAAAAGCAAAAGCGGCAAATCAGGAACAGGAGTTTTTATTTCTCTGGCAAAAATTTGCGTGGCTGCATTCGTACCTCAACCGTTTGCTGCATCAATAACCAAACTCTTTTTTAATTAACGAAGCCAGCGGTGCATGAATAGCTGATGAAGCGGCAACAATGCTGCGCCCATGAATAAAGTTATCGCCTCCCTTAAAATCGGTCACCTTTCCGCCTGCTTCGGTTACCAGCAAAACTCCGGCAGCCACATCCCACGGACTTAAACTCAATTCAAAAAAACCGTCAAATCGGCCACACGCCACATAAGCCAAATCGACCGCGGCCGAACCCATTCTGCGAAGGCCGCGTGTGTTGCGCATTAAATACGTAAGTACCGAGACATACTTCGGCAACTCATCAAAATCGTAATACGGAAAACCGGTTGCCATCAGCGTATCATTTAAATCAGGTGTTTGTTTTACCGAAACGGGTTCTCCGTTTAAAAAAGCGCCACCGTTTTTAACTGCATAAAACAATTCATCCTGATTTATTTCATATACTGCTGCACAAAGCAAATCGGTTCCGTTGGCTAAGGCAACACTTACGCTATAAACAGGAAGTCCGTGAATAAAATTGGTAGTTCCGTCAAGCGGGTCTATTATCCAAATTAATCCTTCGGTTTGGTCGGCCCGTGTTTTTTCTTCGGTTAAAAACCCAGCTTCGGGTAATAGTTGATGCAACTCCTCCACCAGCATATGTTCGGCTTCTTTGTCAACATAAGAAACCAACTGATTAAAACTTTTTGAGGAAACAGCGTCCTCTTTAAATCCTTTTCGCTGAGAAAGAATAAAAGCCCCGGCTTTTTTTACGGCTTCATTTAATCCGGAACTGATGTATTGTAAATCCATTTCGCAAAATAAGGCAACCGGCTTCCTATTCAAAAGCCAATTGCCTTATTTAAATTTATAGTTTCGGCCAGTTTAATTTTTTACAATGCGGGAAGTATACAATTCCCCGTCTTGCTGTAGTTTCAGGACATAAACACCCTTTTGGGCAGCAGCAAGATTAATGGCAAATGAGTTGTCCCCTGCTTTAGCTTCAACATACTGCTGCTGATATACCAATTGCCCGTTAAGTGCATACACCCAAATAGAAACTGGTGCGGCTGTTTTAAGTGAAATCTTAATTTCAATATCATTGATAAACGGATTAGGGAAAGTGCTTAAGCAAGCTGAATTTTTATCCTTAGCCATACCTGCGGCAACGCCTTCATTTGTGGTATAAGTGGTTGTCCATGTTGTGTTGCGTGTTACGGCACAGGCACAATAAAAAGTTACCGCCCCAGTACCGGCAGCAGGAGCCCCCCATTTAAAAGTCCAGGTTGCGGTAGCCGTGCTTTTTACCCCTGTGTGAGTAATGTATTTGCTGCTCACAATTTTGTTTCCGGTTCCTGCAATCAGAGAGCCCACCAATGTTCCTGATGAAGTTTGCGGGGAAATCTGAAACCCTTTATTTCCGGTACCTGAAAATGAAACCGTAATATTATAAGTAGCTCCCGGCACATAGCCTGAGGCTGGAATATCAGAGCTCACGATTCCGGTTTTAACTACTGGGGATCCAAAATGACAACCTGATTGAAAGCAAGTTGCCGCATCGGCAGGAGAGCCGGTACAACCAGCCGGAGCACCAGTTGATTTTGAATTAATTTCGAAGCAAATACCAAATCCGGTAAGGGTAGCAAAGAGTAGAACTATTTTTTTCATTTTCATAAATTAAATTGTATGATTTACCTGCCAGTTTATATCAGATACAGGTAGACTCTAAATTCTTCTGTAAAGTTGCGCCTGATACTTTGGCAATATGTAGAAAATTAAGAAAAAAACAATCGGCAGAGCGAACAAGGAGGCATTCCTCATGTTTATTCAGCATAATCAGTTGCTTTTACCCCGCTGTGCCAATTTAGTTGAATTTGTTAATAAATTATATTCCCGGTTTATGTAATTTCACCCCCTGAAAATTAACCCATAAATACTTTAATAAACGCCTGATAATTATGTCAATTCTACGTTTTAAAGCTATCGAAGCCATTGGTAAGCGTAAACCGCTTCCGGTTCAGGTTCCATCTGAAAAAACTTCCGACTTTTACGGGATCAATGTATTCAGCACCCAAATAATGCGGAATTACCTGACCAAAGATGCCTACGAGGCAGTGGTAAAAGCCATTCAGTCGGGCGATACCATTGACCGCAAACTGGCAGATCAGGTAGCCAACGGAATGAAACACTGGGCACTTAGCAAAGGAGCCAGCCATTACACACATTGGTTTCAGCCGCTTACAGGCACCACTGCCGAGAAGCATGACTCCTTTTTTGAACCGGCAGAAAACGGACAACCGATAGAAAAATTTTCAGGAGGAGCCCTCGTTCAACAAGAACCCGATGCATCAAGTTTTCCGAGCGGTGGCATTCGCAATACTTTTGAGGCTCGTGGTTATACCGCATGGGATCCATCGTCTCCCGCTTTTATAATGGAAAATACATCGGGAAAAACATTGTGTATTCCCACCATTTTTGTTTCATACACAGGCGAAGCACTCGATTACAAAGCTCCGTTGCTGAAAGCGCTTCATTCGCTTGAGACGGCAGTAGTTGATGTGTGCTCTTCTTACTTTGATAAAAAAGTGACCAAAGCACATGCTTCCTTAGGAATAGAGCAGGAATATTTCCTCATTGATTCGGCTTTTTATTGGGCGCGCCCCGATTTAATTCTCACCGGACGCACCCTGATGGGACACCAAACCGCCAAAGGACAACAGCTTGAAGATCATTATTTCGGTTCAATTCCCGAGCGCGTGTACCAGTATATGCTTGAGTCGGAAATTGAAGCGCTCAAACTCGGAATTCCGTTAAAAACGCGTCACAACGAAGTGGCACCGTCTCAGTTTGAGTGTGCTCCCATGTTTGAAGAAGCTAACCTTGCGGTTGACCACAACCAGTTGCTGATGGACGTGATGGAAAAAGTAGCGAAAAAACACAATTTCGAAATTCTTTTCCATGAAAAACCATTTGCCGGAATTAACGGATCTGGGAAACACAATAATTGGTCAATGATTACCAATACCGGAGTGAATTTATTGTCGCCCGGCAATACCCCAATGAATAATCTGCAATTCCTTACCTTTTTTATTAATGTTATCAAAGCAGTTTACGAACATGCCGATTTAATGCGTGCCAGTATTGCAACTGCGGCCAATGATCACCGCCTTGGTGCCAATGAAGCTCCTCCGGCCATCATGTCCATCTTTATCGGCTCACAGCTATCGGATGTGTTGCGCGACTTTGAAAACAATTCGGCAAAACCTGGTAAAGACAGCCACAGCGTAGGAAGCATCAACATTAAAAAGATACCTGAAATTTTATTAGACAATACCGACCGCAACCGCACTTCTCCTTTTGCATTTACGGGAAACAAATTTGAATTCCGTGCCGTAGGATCATCAGCCAATTCATCCTCGGCTCTTATAGTGCTTAACACCATTGTTGCCGACCAGTTAAAAAAATTCAAAGCAGAAACCGATGCCTTAATTAAAAAAGGTAAAAAAACGGAAGTAGCCATTGCCGAAGTGTTGCGCGGATACCTGAAAACGTCAAAAAAGATTTGTTTTGAAGGAAACGGATATAGCGATGAATGGGTAAAAGAAGCAGCAAAAAGAGGTTTGAATAATATCAAAACCACCCCTCAGGCACTTGATGCTTACGTAAGCAAAAAAACACAGGAATTGTTTACCAAAAACGGCATTTTCTCTGACAAAGAACTGGAAGCTCGTCACGAAATTATGCTGGAGCAATACGTGAAAAAAATTCAGATTGAATCGCGTGTGCTGGGCGAACTGGCCCACTCACATGTGGTACCTGCCGCATTAAATTATCAGAAAAAATTAAGCGACAATGTGGTTAACCTCAAAGCATTGGGAGTGAACAAAAAAACATATCAGGCGCAACTTGATCTGATAAATGCAATCGGAGAGCACGTAGCAGTTATAATGGAAAAAGTAGAAGCAATGATTGGCGAACGTAAAAAAGCCAACAACCTGGGTGATACGCATAAAGCTGCTCTGGCTTACTGCAATAAAGTAAAGCCCAATTTTGACACCATTCGCTACCATTGCGACAAACTGGAGTTGATTGTTGAGGATGAGTTATGGCAATTACCAAAATATCGGGAAATGTTGTTTGTGAAGTAACATACTGAACCATAGAGATAGAGAGGCATATTGTAAAAAGATATGCCTCTTTTTTTTTAGGAATATTATAACAATCCTCATTGAATATTGTTTTTTTTAATATTTTCATCATCTTTGAAAATATTTAATCGTTAAACCCAGTTATTTATACATGAAATTGAGGAATACGTTTTTGCAACTCGCCATTGTGGCAATGCTATCTGTGTTTTATGGTTGTCCCAGCAAAGGAGACATGAAGTCGGCCAATGAAAACTTTAACAAAAAAGAATTTGCGGCCGCACTCGATGCGTACAAGAATGTGTATGGTGGTAAGGAAGTTAGCAAGGAAGACAAAAAAGAAGCAGCTTTTAAAATTGCCGAATGCTATCGCATGAAAAGTGATTATAAAAATGCCGAAACCTGGTACAAAAAAGCTTTGAAAGCCGGTTTCAAAGACCCCGCTTGTCAGTATCGCTATGCCGAAGCACTGAAAAATAATCAGAACTACGCACAGGCCATTATTGAAATGAAGGAGTACAAAAAACTCGTTTCAAACGACCCTCGTGCCGACCGAATGATTACAGGCTGCGAAGATGCCCTGAAATGGAAAAATCAAAAAACCCGGTATCTGGTAGAAAACGTAAAAGAGCTTAATACCAAATTTGCGGATTTTGCTCCCGCATACTATAAAAACAATGCCCTATACATTACCACCGACCGCGAAGCCGGTAAAAGTAAAGACGATTACATGTGGACAGGAAACAAACACGTGGATATCTGGTACTCTGAATTGAAGAAAAAGAAATTAAGCGCACCCATATTTCTAGAAGGTTTAGTAAACACCCCTTACAATGACGGGGTATGCTGCTTTGATAAAAAAGGAACTACCATGTATTACACCCAGTGTAATGGACGTGACGGAAAAGGAAGAGGTTGTAAAATATGGTTCACCACACTGAAAGGAAAAGAATGGGAAGAACCGCAGTTAATGCCATTCTGTGCCAATCCTAATGATACATTTACGTACGGGCACCCATCCCTTTCGGAAGATGGAAATATTCTTTATTTCACCAGTGATAAGCCGGGAGGTTTTGGTGGTAAAGACCTTTATTTTTCAAACTTTGTGAAGAAAAGTAAAACATGGGGCGATCCGATTAATTTGGGCGACTCCATCAATACCGAAGCTGACGAAATGTTTCCGTTTATTCATCCTGACGGAACCTTATACTTTGCTTCAAACGGCCATGTTGGTTTAGGTGGTTTGGATATTTTTATGACCAAAGGTCAGGGAACAAGCTGGAGCACTCCAAAAAACATGCGCTCTCCTATAAACTCGGGAGCTGACGACTTTGCCTTTATTTGCGATAATACCAAAGAGTACGGTTTCTTCTCATCCAATCGTGAGGGTGGCCGCGGACAGGACGATATCTGGAAATTCTCCATGACTCCGTTGGTGTTTACCATCAGTGGCGTGGTGCGTGACGATTCGACCAAAGAAATTTTACCTGGCTCTAAGGTAGTAATGACCAACAGCTACGATACCACCCGCATGGTGGCTATTACCGATGCCAATGGTTATTATAAATTTACCCTGAGAGCCAATACCGATTATGAATTAATTGCCAGCAAAGAAGATTACTACGACTCGCGTTTGGAATCACAAACAACCAAAGGACTCGAAGTATCTACCGATTTGATTCAGGACTTTACGCTGAAACAATTCACTTACGAATTCATTAAAGTTGAAGGCATTTACTATGATTTGGATAAAGCAAATATCCGTGAGGATGCAGCCCTTATTCTCGACTCTCTGGTAATGACACTTAACAAATATCCGCGCATTGTAATAGAGTTAGGTTCGCACACCGACTGTCGTGCTGACTCGGCTTACAATATCCGCCTTTCACAGGCACGTTCCGACTCTGCAGTGGCATACCTTGTAATGAAAGGAATAGACCCTGAACGTTTGGTAGCTAAAGGATATGGTGAAAACATGCTCGCTGTTGAAAAATGTAAGTGCGATAAATCGGACCCGGGCAACAAAATATGCTCTGAAGAAGAACATCAGTTAAACAGGCGTACCACGGTGCGTATTTTGAGCACCAAGTTCAAGAGTCGCAATGCACCGCCAGAGCCGCCTCCTGCCCCTGATAAAAAAAGTAAACCGGGAACCAAACCTCCCGGAGGAAGATAAAAACCAAACCCTCATGCAACTCATGGGGGTTTTTTATTGTTATTATTTCATGAGGCATATTTCAATTATCTTTGAGTTTTAAAATTATCGAAGGCAATTTTTTATACCCGGATGATGTTTGTAACAAGTGTGAGGTTCATGAAAAAGGTACTGTTTTTAATTTTAATCAGCAGCGGTTGTTTCATCCAGATAACTTTGGCTCAAACTGCCCCCGTAACTCCGCTTGATTACGAGATTCAGCGGGCGCAGGAAACGTTTAACACCAAAAGATATAATACGGCTGCCATGCTGTATAAAAAACTTTTCGAAAAAATTAAAGACCCCGAAAAGCAAAACGATATGGCCTATATGGCCGGATTAAGTTATATCAAATCCAATAACCTGAAACAAGCCATTAAATGGTTTGAGCAATTGGTAAATACACAATACCCCAACCCTGACATTTTATATTTGTATGGCGAGTGTTTAAAGTATTTTGAAATGTATGACGATGCCGCGCGCAGGTTTTATGATTACACTTTTGAAAAGCCTAAAGACCCTAAAGGGAAACTCGCACAGCAATCATGTGCCGAGGCAAAAAAATGGAAAGCCGTCCCCACCCGCTATGCGGTAACCAATGTGACATCGGTAAATTCCACCAATTCCGATTACAGTCCGTATGTTATAGGAACCAAAATTTATTTCAGCTCATCAAGACCCGAGGCAACCGGAAACCAGATTTTTGAATGGACAGGGCAAAAGTGTTCCGATTTATTTGAAGCCACAATGACTAATGCCGGTTTTCAAAAACCTGTTATTTTAAAAGGAACTGTTAATACACCCGAAAACGAAGGAACGATATGGGTAGATTCAACCGGAACGCAAATGCTGTACACACAATGCAACGGTGTATCGGGCAAAGAAGTTACCTGTAAAATTTATTCCAGTTCGCTGGTAAACGGAACCTGGTTAAACCCGCAGCCGCTTCCTTTTTGCGGTGACTCATTTTCGTGCGGCCATCCTGCATTTTCGCCCGATGGAAAAACACTTTATTTCTCATCGGATATGAAAGGAGGTTTTGGCGAAAAAGACATTTATTCGGTGAGCTACAATAAAAGCACCGACCAGTGGGGGAAACCGCAAAACCTGGGGCCAAATATCAATACGTTTGATGATGATATGTTTCCGGCAATTGGGGCTGACGGAGTTTTGTATTTTTCGTCAAAAGGACATTTGGGAATGGGCGGACTGGATATTTTTACCTCAGTTGAAATGAATGGAAAATGGACTAAGGCCGAGAATATACAATCTCCGGTGAACTCGGGAGGTGACGATTTTGGAATAACTTTTATTCCCGGTTATAAAAACATAACTCCCGGTGGTGTGATTGCTTATTTTTGCTCCAACCGGCAAAACGGAACGGGCGATGACGATATTTATTCAATCAGCATAAAGCCCTATATTTTTATGGTGAAAGGTAAAGTACTCGATAAGGAAATGAAAACACCTTTGCCAATGGCTAAAGTAGCAATTACCTTAGGTAATAACAAGCCGCTGGCAACACTAAAAACAAATGATAAAGGAGAATTTATTCAGGAGTTGCCTTATAACAACCTGTTCAATTTGGTATCTTCTTTCGAAAATTATTTCAGCAGTTCCGAGTACCGGATTAACACCAGCAATATGAAAAATGACAGTACCCTTGAACTGAATATTTTGCTCGAACCCCTGCCCGCTCCCGAACAGGAAATTACACTTAAAGGCATTTACTACGATATAGATAAATATGATTTAAGGACTGAATCAAAAACAGTGCTCGACTCTTTAGTTAAAATCATGCAGTTGAATCCTGCCATCACTATTGAAATTGCGTCACACACCGATAGCCGTGCCGATGCCAAATACAACCTTTCGCTTTCGCAAAAACGGGCACAGGCATGCGTAGATTACCTGGTACAAAAAGGAATAGACAAAAAAAGAATGACAGCCGTGGGATATGGCGAAACACGGCTTGTAAACGATTGTGTTGACGGAGCAGATTGTACCGAGGAGCAGCACCAGAAAAACAGACGCACTACTTTTAGAGTATTAACAACCGACTTTAATAAATAATACCCGTGGTAGCAGAGCCTGCCGGAGAACATAAGCGCAAATGGAATGCAGTGATATTGGTTATCCTGCTTTTATCAGCCGGAACAGGGCTGTTCTATTACCTTTTTGATTTACCGTTGAAGCCCGCTAAAACTTTCATTGTTTCAGATTCTATTCCGGTTACCCCAGATTCAAATAGCGCCATTACCGAGCAACCCGACACCATCTCACCTGATACATCCATCCCCCCGCCCGTTGTCACCGAAACTAAAAATGATAGTGGAAACACCACAAGTACCACACAAAAAAAAGTAAAAGAAAAAGGTACCCTAAGGCTGCAATCGGTTCAGGGGTTTTGGTTTACCTACCAAGGGGAAATTGAAAACGGGAAAGCAAACGGAACAGGAAAGGCCATTTACGAAAACGGCAACAGTTATGAAGGCAACTTTACCGATAACCAACGTACCGGATATGGGATTGCCATCACCCAAACAGGTGAAAAATACGAAGGACAGTGGAAAAACGACCGGTTTAACGGAAAGGGTAAATACACCTGGAAAAACGGTGACTACTATGTTGGGATGTTTGAAGGAGCCAAACGCCACGGTAAAGGAAAACTTTACAACGCACAGGGTACACTGCTTCAGGACGGACTTTGGGAGAGCGACAAATTTGTGCGATAAATTTTGGTTGTTTCGTTCAGTTAATTTTTTAGTTTTGCCTTAACCAAACCAACCACTTATGGGAAATAAAATAGTAAACCCGATTACAAACAAAATTACAAGTGTAATTATTTTTCTGGTAGCAGCCTTTATATGCTTTCTGGCCACACGTGAGTATATTGAAATTACCCAGCTTCACAAACCACCCCGGCATTCTTTTGGCAATGTAGAAAAATGGATGGCTAAAGCTGATGCCCAGATTGAAGGAGGAATTAGTGAAGTGCTCAAAGATTACAATAACTTTTTGCTCTACACAGCCGCAGGCTCCTTTTTAGTGGGTGGCATGTTTGTGCTGGCCTGGTTTGTAGATAAAATTTTTAAGTTTGCCTACATTGTGCTTATTGCAGTGGCGGCCTATTTTATTTACACGCGTTACTTTATGTAACAGGCACAGGCGTCTGAACACTTCGGGTTTTTAACCCTAAACTCTTTTTCTTACCTTTGACCCCACACATGGACCGTTATGCCAAGCGAGGGGTTTCCTCACAGAAAGAAGACGTTCACAACGCCATCAAACATATTGACAAAGGGCTTTTCCCGAAAGCGTTTTGCAAAATAGTGCCCGACACCCTGAGCGGTGACGAAAACCATTGCGTGGTGATGCATGCCGATGGAGCAGGAACTAAATCATCTCTTGCCTATTTATACTGGAAAGAAACGGGCGACCTGAGTGTATGGAAAGGAATTGCTCAGGATGCTATTGTGATGAATACCGATGACCTGCTGTGTGTGGGCTGCACCGGCCCCATGCTGCTTTCATCTACTATTGGCCGAAACAAAAACCTGATACCGGGTGAAGTAATTGCCGAAATAATAAACGGCACTGAAGAGTTTCTTGAAAAAATGAGAAGCTATGGTATCGACATTTACTCGACAGGAGGAGAAACTGCCGATGTGGGCGATTTGGTTAGAACCATTATTGTTGACAGCACGGTTACTGCCCGCATGAAACGCAGTGATGTGATAAGCAACCACCACATTCAGGCTGGTGATGTAATTGTGGGGCTGGCATCGTATGGCAAGGCACAATATGAAGAAAGTTACAACGGAGGTATGGGCAGCAACGGGCTCACCAGTGCACGCCACGATGTACTTGCCAAACTTTATGCTCAAAAATACCCCGAGAGTTATGATGCTATGGTGCCTGATGAACTGGTATACTCAGGGCAGTTAAAACTTACCGATACATGGAAAGATGCACCTGTGAATGCAGGTCAGCTTATACTGGCTCCCACACGCACCTATGCTCCCGTAATACAACGCATGCTGGAGCATTATCGCTCCCAAATACACGGCATGGTGCATTGCAGTGGTGGCGGACAAACCAAGGTGCTGCACTTTACCGATAAGGTACATGTGGTAAAAGATAACCTCTTTCCGGTTCCTCCGTTGTTTGATATGATACAAACACAATCAGGCACCGACTGGAAAGAAATGTACCGCACGTTTAATATGGGACACCGCATGGAACTTTACGTGCCTGAAGAAATAGCCGATGAACTGATTTGCGTAAGTACCGGATTTGGGGTGGATGCACAAATAGTAGGACGTGTGGAAGCAAGTGATAAAAAACAACTCACTATCCGCTCTCCATATGGAGAGTTTGTGTATTGATAATTGGTAATTTCAAAGCCGGATATTAAAATTAAACTTATATGAAAAAAAGGTTTTCCCTTTATGCTTACCTATTAATAAGCGTATCGGCCAGTGCTCAAAAATCACCTCCTTTTTACTTCACCAACAAACCAATAATTGCCGACTCAGCATCAACCGTAATGTTACCGGTACTTTACAACGTAAGTTCCGGCTCTACTGATAAAATGGCCTATAGCGGACGTTACTATGCCAACATCATATTTTATGATTATTTAACCGACAGTACTCATGCGTTGTTTAAAGAAAACACCTATATAAAAATATTTGAGCAACACCGTTATTCATTTTATGAACGCCCGGAAACACCATGTTTCAAAACAAGTACGTGGATTTTTTATGAAGTAAGTAATATTGATCGAAACCAAAGCGGACAGATTGATTATTTTGATCCGGTCATACTTTATGTCTCCGATTTGCACGGAAATAAACTTCAGCGTATAACCCCGGAGAATGAGAATCTAATTGAGATTACCATCTACGATTCTCTTGGAATAGCCATGTTAAAAATGCAGCGGGATTCAAAAAATGACCTCGACTTTGATTATAGGGACAGAAGCTATTACTACGTAAAACTAGACCTTAAAACCCTTACTCTTGGCCAGCCAATTGAAACCCCTGTGAAATAACTGCATGGGCGTTTTGATATACTACTTCGTTTAAACCGGGAAAGACCTTTGATAAATAGAAATTCCCCTGTTTAATTAAACAGATTACCTTCAAAAATAACGACTCTAATCATAACCTGAACGAGCATAATTAAAACTCTGGCAACAACTCACAAAGAGAAACAAATTATTCGGGTTATCTTTGCAGCGTGAATCAGTCTCTAATTGATATTCGTACGCTCTCTAAAGAAGAGTTAAAAAATGCCTTTGTGCAGCAGGGTGAAAAAGCTTTTCGCGGAGCACAGGTGTATGAGTGGCTATGGAAAAAATCGTGTGTTTCGTTTGACGAAATGAGTAACCTTTCAAAAACCAACCGCGACTGGCTCAAAGAACATTATGTAATCAATGCGCTTACCGTTGATGAAAAACAGGTGAGTGCCGACCGCACCATAAAAAGTACATTTAAGTTATTTGACGGAGAACTGGTGGAAGGAGTTTTAATTCCTACCGATAAACGAATGACGGCCTGTGTATCATCGCAGGTAGGATGCAGCCTTACCTGTACATTTTGCGCCACCGGAAAACTTGACCGCAAACGCAACCTTCTTCCCGATGAAATTTACGATGAAGTGGTTCAGATTCGAAATCAGGCAGAGCTACATTACCAAAAACCACTAACCAATATTGTGTTTATGGGCATGGGCGAACCTCTGCTCAATTATGCCAATGTACTTTTAGCTGTAGAAAAAATTTGCGGAGAAGAAGGATTGCATATGTCGCCCGACCGCATTACGGTTTCAACTGCAGGCATTGCCAAAATGATAAAAAAACTGGGCGATGATGAAGTTAAATTTAACCTTGCCCTTTCGCTGCATGCGGCCAATGATGTGAAACGAAACCGGATTATGCCCATTAACGAAAGCAATAACCTGGAAGCACTGGCCGAAGCACTGCAATACTATTATAACAATACACGCAACCGGATAACCTTTGAATACATTGCCTTCCGCGATTTTAACGACAGCATGGACGATGCAAAGGAGTTGCTGGCCTTTTGCAAAAAAGTACCAAGTAAAGTAAACATAATAGAATACAATCCCATTGATGCCGGTGAGTTTCAAAAAGCCGATGCCGATAAAATCAATCGCTTTTGTGCTTACCTGGAGCGAAACGGCATTATTACCAAAGTGCGCAGAAGCCGGGGAAAAGATATTGATGCCGCCTGCGGGCAATTAGCCAATAAAAAACATCCCGAAGCCCGGATGAATTAGATTAAACACTACGTTTTCAACGCCTTTTGCCATCACCGGGTGTGACAATTGTCATTGATTTTTGCAAAATAAAGCGGGATATTGCAACCGCATTTTTTTATAATAAATTTTTTGTTTCATGGCCGCACAACGCATCACGTTCAACAACAAATACAGTCCCTTTTTCGATTCGCTGAAGGCGAAAGTTGAAAATTATTTTGCCACAAACAAAATAGAACCTACAGGTAATTTTAGTTTGTACAGCAAAACCATTACCCTTGCCGTAATGGCCATTACCCTTTACGTAACACTCGTGTTTTTTACTCCGCAGGCATGGCTGGCAGCTGTGCTTTGCGTGATACTTGGCTTTACTATGGCTGCCATGGGTTTTAATATTATGCACGATGGCGCACACGGAAGTTATTCAAAAAATAAACTGGTAAATGAACTTATGGCCATCAGTTTAAATTTTATGGGTGGCAGCAGCTATATGTGGAAGATAAAACACAACCTCATTCACCATTCGTACACCAATATTGAAGGCATGGATGACGATATTGATATCAAACCGTTTTTCAGAGTGAATGAGCAACAGCCAAAATACTGGTTCCATAAATTTCAGCATGTATACTGGGTAATTCTGTACGGCACCACGTATTTCTTTTGGGTATTCTGGATGGATTTTCAAAAATATTTCAGCCGTAAAATCGGAACTATTGCTGTGCGCAAAATGGAAGTAAAAGAGCATATCGGATTTTGGGTAACCAAACTGTTTTATATTTTTATTGCGCTTGTTGTACCCATGATGGTGGCCGGTGTGGGCCCCACGCTTACCGGATACGCTATTGTTATTTTTATATGTGGACTTACCATTAGCGTGGTGTTTCAGTTGGCTCACGTGGTTGAATCGGCCGAATTTCCTGAACCCAATCCGGCCAATAACAAGATAGAAGACGAGTGGGCCGTGCACCAGATAAAAACCACAGTAAATTTTTCTACTCAAAGTGCCTTTTTGCGTTGGTTTACCGGAGGGCTCAATTTTCAGGTAGAGCATCACCTGTTTCCTAAAATAAGCCACGTACACTATCCTGCTATCAGCCGTTTTGTGCGCGAAACATGTAAGGAGTATGGCATTACCTACAACGAGTACCCAACCTTTATGCAGGCTGTGCGCTCGCATGTGCTGCATCTGAAAGCCGCGGCAAGGGCGTAAGGTGTATTCCGGGTTTAATCGCCACTGCTTCTTGCGGCAATTGAACTTCCTGGAAAATAGTGTGCGAATTTGATAAGACTTAAGCCACATTGTTTTGGTTGTTAAAATTAATTAACTTTTACCCAAAAGGGTAAAACCTCCCACCGATTCATCACGTCATGCTGAACTTGTTTCAGCATCCTTCAAAATAGAAACAGATGCCGAAATCCCTAATTAGATCGGGACACCAAATGCAAGTTCAGCATGACTAAATATAGATTTGCTTTTGCAAAATTTTATACCGTAACTTTGAATAAACAAAACCCCGCAGCTATGAGCCGTATAAAATTACTACTGCTACTTACCTCCCTTAGTTGCCTTAGCCTGCATTGCAAAAAAGAGGAACCGCAAAAGGAAGAAGATAAACTACCTCCGTTAACCACCGAAGGAAAACAAACTTTTGGATGTTTAATGAATGGAAAAGTCTGGCCGGATAGTTATTTAACTACTTTTGGATCTTCAGGGTATGCTAATGGGAATTTCGAACTTTACCTGCGAACTTTAGATCCAGCTACACTTAGCATAATGGAACAAGTAACTATTGAAATTAGTGGTAAAATTTTCGGCCCGGGGCATTATATTATACCTTACAGCACTAATTTAATGGAGACTAATATTAATGTAATATACG
>Ga0268298_10002797_pt1 | contig 18564 bp, 8 predicted proteins | sample WWTPWeurt_MetaG_FD_194462 | JGI IMG/M metagenome (GOLD analysis project Ga0268298, IMG submission 194462) | Activated sludge microbial communities from WWTP in Nijmegen, Gelderland, Netherland - WWTP Weurt | ecosystem: Engineered > WWTP > Aerobic digester > Activated sludge | place: Netherlands...
GGAGTATCAATTTTTCGCAATGCATGGTTGATCGATAATAATCCTTTCTCGGCATCACCTTTTCCTCTATGCATTATTTCAGTAACAATCCAAACCAATGACAATGAAAACAACATCCCCATATATGGTGGCAAATGTGTTATAGATTTAAAAACCGGAACAAACAAGATAGAACCAAGACCCAAGAAAAAAACTAAATTTCTATCATAAATCGAAATACTTCCATTTTGATTTCCGTGCTTGAATTCGATGCTGCCTTTAAACATCCTGGCTACCAAAGCCGTAGCTACAATAGCGCTCACAAAAGCTGCAGGAAATACCGCCAAAATAATCTCTCGAGTTGTGATCTGATTTTCTATCCAAAGCATAGTAGTAGTTACATCACCTACGGGGCTCCAGGCTCCTCCTGCATTAGCGGATATAATAATCAAGCCACACAGCAACCATAGCTCCCTGCGATTTTCAATCATTTTTGAGCTGAGTGTGGTCATCACAATAGCAGTAGTAAGATTATCGAGCACCGCAGACAGAAAAAAAGCAATAACTGAAATTAGCCAAACGAAGCGGTTTTTATCTTTTATTTTAATTCTCTCAATGATGAAGTGAAAGCCATCATAAGCATCAATTAACTCAACGATAGTCATTGCACCCAACAGAAAAAAAAGTATTCCAGAAATCGAACCTAAATGATCTACCAAAATTTGGTTCACATCAGAATATTCTTCTGACATCATAATGAATACCCAACAAACTACTCCGGTTAAAATAGCAACAGAAGCTTTGTTTATCCCCAGTTTATTTTCAAAAACTATGAACAAGTACCCTAGTACAAAAACAAATATTAATGCATCTACCATAAGTATGCAAATTTAGATTTTTAACAAACAAGTAGTAACTTTTCACTATCACCAACCACTAAAATTAATTATGAATGAAATCTTTATAAGATTATGGACTATCCAAAGCCCCCTACATGAAATTCTTCCAGCTGAAAACTACAATATTCTCAATGATCGCGCTTGCTGATTTCTAAGAATTAATAAAAAGCAAGTAATTTTACGCTTGTGAGTACGTTTATGTTGCCATATTAATATGCTTTTGGCTAAAATATATCAATTTTTTTCACAGTTTCCATTGGATCAAGACAGTTGGATGGATTTGGTATTTCAATTCCGAAACCAAAAGTATGGAGCTTATGCACTCAGACGAGCATATAAAAAGCGCATGAGTATTGGCTTTTCTGCTTCGATTATCCTTGTACTCATTGTTACTCTATGGCCCAAAATAAGCTCTCTTTTTTCTCCAAATGAGTACTTTGAAGTAAGAGAAATAAATTTAGATCCTTTCTCGCCTACCACAGCACCTCTTAACCTTCCCGGTCCTCCATTACATCCTCTTCCTAAAATTGCCAATAGTTCAGTAAAAGCACATGTCTCGACAAAATCAGATAAAACTCCTCAAATTGTTAAAGAAGACGTTCCTGTCGTAGCAGCAAAGGAGTTAAACACTCAGAGTCCATCCACAGATTCGACAATGAAATCAAATTCCAGTCAATCAGAAAATACAAATAATACTTCCTCATCCAATCCTGGTGGTTCATCTACAACAAGTTCAGATGCACCATTCAAATTTGTTGACATAATGCCCCAGTTTCCGGGTGGAACGAGGAAAATGCAGGATTTTATTCGAACTAACCTCAGATATCCTCCCAGTGCAGTACAAAACCTAGTTTATGGTATAGTAGTAGTCGGCTTTATCGTGGATCCAGAGGGTACCATCAAAGACCCAAAGATTGTAAAAAGCCTCTCGAGGGAATGCGATTTTGAGGCTCTCCGAGTTGTTAAAGCAATGCCAGATTGGATTCCGGGCAAACATCACGGAAGCGCCGTGAGTGTTCAGTTTCGGCTACCCATTGAGTTCCAGTTAAGGTAAAATCACAACTTTAGTAGGAATCGTAAGTTTGGCACTGATATTGTGGGTAGATACAATTTACCACTCGTTGCAAGTCAATCTGTTAGGTACTTTAGTGTCAGTTACTTCTAAATATAAAGCTTTAATCATAGATGATGATCCATTGATCGGAGATCTACTCAAACACTTCTGCAATAAGAGTAATAAATTTTTATATGCAACCCATGTTACTACCGGGAAAGAAGGATTAAGAACCTTGCTATCAGGTGAATTCAATATTCTATTTCTTGATTACAATTTACCCGATATGAAAGGAAAGGATTTTTTAGAATTCCTGCAAGGCAATATTCCAGTGATCATGATCACTTCATCAGATGATTTTGCTGCCAAAAGTTATGACTACGAAATCATCAAAGATTATATGCTAAAACCATTATCCTTTGATAGATTTCTCAAATCAATGGCCAAAATTGACACACAATCGACTATAGAAAACCAAGAAAATTCTGATGATTTTTTTTATATCAAGGATGGAAATAAATATGTCAGAATTATTTTTGACCAAATTCTTTTCGTTAGATCAGAATCAAACTATGTGACTTTTATATTACCTAATAACCAACACATGGCATTGATGAATTTGAAAGATCTTGAACAAAAGCTTCCCAAGCAGTTTATCAGAATACATAGATCGTATATTATAAACAAAAACAAAATTTCATTTCTTACCACTGAAGAAGTGACTATTGGGACACATGTCATTCCAATCGGTGATAAATACAAACTTCAAGTAATTAATTCCTTACAACAACTATAAGAACTCAAATTAGTCCTAACTATATAGTTAAGCATTTAATCTGCCCCTACTTGATTTCACATTCCAAGATTAAACAATAATATTATTGCGGTATTGCCGCATGCATTCTAGTATATAATTAATTCTAGTCTCCAATTCCATCCTCATACTTTGGGCTTCCTGACCATGCTTTATTGTCTCCATTATCCGCAATAATAAACCATGAAGTTGATTCAAATGAAATTTTCTAAAGGAGTTTACCATCCTGTGTTCCAAATTCACCAAAGCTTCTGAATTTCCATCCTTGATCGCCTGCATGAGATCAAGAGCCGTCTTCTCCCATTCAGTCACTACACTATTCATCGCATTTTTAATCAATGCTGGATTATTATCATAATCAATAGTAAAATCATACCATTGCGGCTCTTCCCACAAATTTTCTACATATAATTGTCTGAGCTGATCCAGAACCTCTTGAATCCTGACTGGTTTCTGAAATTTAAACTTAAACTTAAAAGTCAAAGTTTCAGGTAATTGATCTATATCAAATCCACTCACTAAAATCCAATCTAATTCTTTATAAATTGCAGTATTACTTCCTTCTGCAAGTTCGGAAATATTCATTTGTCCAATCTTATAATCGGTAATAATAAGATCGATTATTTTCCATTCTTCCTCATTCCACTCTACAGGAAAATAATCAAGACAAACTACTTTTTTAAACTTGTCAGAAAGCTGATACTTATATGCTTCCAACTGGATGACATCATCATCTATGCACAGTACATTCTTTTGAATAAATGTTAAATCATTGCTGCCTTTGGGAAACACTTGATTTTCCCGTCTTTGCCAATCCAGAATGAGCTCAAATAAAAATTCGGAACCTTGGTTGACCTCTGAATAAACCTTGACTTTGCTCGACATAAGGTCAAGCAATCCTGTTACGATAGACAATCCTAAGCCTGTACTGCTTTTAAACAAAATATTATTGTCAGTATCCAAATATTCATGCCTATTGAAAATTCGTACAAGATCCTTTTCTAGTATTCCTGGCCCTGAATCTTTTACGATAAACACAAACGAGTGTTCATCCTTCACTCGACAAATTAATTTTACAGAACCTTTTGGAGGAGTGAATTTTATAGCATTCTGAATTAAATTAGCCAAAACCTGATAAACTCTGAGTTGGTCAATCCAAACCCATATCTTAGAATCCAATCCATCCGATTCCAAGCTGATTTTAATTTGTTTTTCGGAAGCAAAAAATAAGTAACTTTTTACCAGGTCCTCTAATAAATCTTTCAGATTTACCCATTGCGGTCGTAGATGAATCTGCTTATTTCGAACCTTTGTATACTCCAGAACATCACTTACTAATGCTTGCAATTGCTGCGTTGAAAACTGAATTGTTCGCAATAATGAACTTTGATCTTGACGTGGTTGATTTTTGGACAATACATCCACAAGACCCATAATAGAATGAACCGGGTTTCTAATCTCATGGCTAAAATTTTCGATAAACTCTTGCTTTGCCGCATTTGCATCCTGCGCTTCTTTTTTTGCAAGAGTGATTGAAGCCATATTCTGGTTTATCTTCTGTGTAAGTTCCACAAATTTTCTGGATAAAATACCAATTTCATCTTGACGATTAATAATATTACCATTAATTTCATATGACTTAGAATACTCAACGATATCATCTGTAATAGCATTTAGTTCGGAGGCTTGTTTACGCATCCACCACCAGGCAATACCCATAAATATCATAACACCAAACAAACCTAATGCAAGCACTTCCCATTTCCACAAAGTAAAATCTTTCAATAAGCTTGCTTTTTCAACCTGTATGACAGAGTAGCAATTGTAATTTGCTCTGAAAGATTCCAATTTTGTCAAATTGTAGAAAAAATCTTTATCCAGATAACGGCTTTCAGCATTTTCATACTTTGAATTTACCGATCCATCTATTAGAAAAGCTGGAATCAAGTCATTGATAGAAGCGGACAATCCATACTCAAATGCAAATGCTTTCGCAGAGTCAGGGTGAATTAAAAAATCACCTCTTGAATTGATGAGAAAGAGATGAAATTCACCTCTGGTCATTTGCTTCAATTCTGCAAACAATCCCCTCAAATCAACATTGATAATTACAATGCCAAATAAAATTCCGTCTAAATACAATGGAGATGCAGCTCTTATAGTTGGCGTTCGTGGTAATGTAATTTGGTTATATTCTTTATTCAGGTCAATTTCGGAAAAATAAATTTCTCCTTCCTTCAGTAATGTAGATTCAGTATAATAATTTCGCTCTCCTTTTACCTGAAGTTCGTTGTCTTTATAAATTCTGATCAAACTATCTACTCTATCTACTCTTATTTGCTCCTTTCCACCCTGTTCCTTTCCTATGAGTCGTAGCTGGCTATAATATGGTTTAGCGGTTAGCAATGCCTCGAACTCAGTCTGTACAAGTGATTTCCTTTCTACAGAATGGGATGATGACCATCCCTGTATATAATTAAAAATTGTAGGACTTCTCGATAAATACCTGATATCTTGACGAACATTCTCCAGGTAGCCATCAATTTTCTGTCTCATCAAAATTCCGGTATGATGTATACTTTGCTCCGAATTTGACAAAACGAATCTTTGGCTAAGTTTGTAAACTATTAGACCAATAAAAATGCTTGAAGACAGTATAAGAAAAAGATAAACTAATGCATTTTTTGTAGCTAACGAAAAAGCTCGATACCACATGTCATTACTGTTTGATTGGATACTTTGCCTCAAACAACCCGCGTCTTATTTTATCTAGTTTTTTCTGCAATATCTGTTTCCTGAAATTACTGAGATGATCTACAAATAATACCCCTTCTATGTGGTCATATTCATGTTGAATGACTCTTGCATTCATTTCATTAAAAACTTCAGTGTGTTGATTAAAGTGCGCATCAAAATAAGTTATTTTGACATGCGTTTGTCTACTGATTTCCGCATGTATCCCCGGAATACTTAAACATCCTTCTTCATAGTTCCATTCTTTTCCATATTCTTCATCAATTATCGGATTGATGAAGACTTTTTGAATGTGATTATCCATTTTGCGATCCTCATAATATGGCTTGGTGTCCACCACAAACAATCTGATAGACAATCCAATTTGTGGTGCTGCCAGACCGACTCCTTTTGCAAAGTTCATTGTGTCCCACATATTCTGAATCAATTGTGGAAGATCCGGATAATCTTGATCAATGTCATTTGCAACTTGCTTAAGTACCGGATGCCCGTATAAATATATTGGTAAAACCATTTTATATTTTTTAAATATGTCCTAAATACTGTTGAAGCATAATCACTGCACTTACTTTATCTATTTCAGCTTTATCTCTCCTGTCTTTTTTCTTAACTCCACCCTCTATCAAAATACTCTTCGCTCTTACTGAAGTAAATTGCTCATCAATTTCTATTACAGGTATTTCAGGATAATCTGCATTAAATTTTTTTACAAATTTTCTAATATCAGCAGCTAAGTAGGTCTCTGTACCATCTTTATGAATAGGCATGCCCACAAACATTTTCTCGATCTGTTCTTTTTGAACATAATTTCGGATATAATCAAATAGGTCTGGCGTCGAAACAGTCTCCAATCCTTGAACGATGATCTGAAGAGGATCGGTCACGGCGATACCACATCGCTTCGATCCATAATCTATACAAATCAATCTTGGCATATTTCAAAAGCAAATTTAAAGATTAATTCCCACAGTTATTTTAGAATTGAAATGATTCATCATTTTGCTTAAAAAAACACAATAACAATTTCAAAATGATTATCCATTCAAACTCCAATAAAAAAAGAACCCCCTCCAACCTTTGTTGAAGAGGGGTCCCATCCCAAAAACAGTAAACTCTTTAGAACAAAACGAATTTAGCCTTACTGGATAACCAACATTCTCCTCGTAGCGGAATATCCTTCTGCATCCAATTGATAGAACAAGATGCCGGTAACTCCTAACTGTGAGTTGTTGACTCGAACACTATTGTAACCTTTCACAGTATTGACCTCTTTCACGAAGAGAACTTTTCCTGTCAAGTCATAAATTGAAAGTGTTGCTTTAGCTGCTTTAGGCACTTCAAAGCCTATTACAGTATTGTCAGAGAATGGGTTCGGATTATTTTGATATAGTACGATACCGTTATCAGATATGATTCCATTATCAGATCTGAAACTTAGACGGACATCTTTTTCAATTAAATTCTGGTCATAAGCCTCAGCCGTAGTTATTGCTGAGTTCATGTGAATGCTTTGAGATAATGTGCTTGTCGAAAGAGCCTTTAATACAATTGTAAATAATTTATCTGAAGATTTAACTTGGACAGATTCAAAAGCATTCCAGCTTACCGTGATGAATCCATTATCCATTTGTGTTAATCCTAGATTGTCTTTATTCAAATTACAAACTCCGGCGATCATATCGACAAATTCAACTTTGGTTGGATCGATTTGAATTGTGAACTGATATCCTGAAAGATTTTCAGTTTTCTCACAATTTACCGGAATCTCAATTAAGTCTCCTTTATTGTATTTTACATCATCTACGATCAAGTTTAGCTGCTCGCGTGTTCTACCAGAAGCTGTGTTGAACAAGTTAGCATTAACTGTTTCATTCAAGTCCCCGATTTTCACACCGTTGAAGTTAATCACCATACTCTTCTCGAATGGACTGATGATATAGTTTCTAGGATATGGTTCTTTCAACACTTCATCTCTGTATGCTGAAGTCATATCAGTTGTAAACTTGTATGATGCATCGATGAATGCCCATGATCCGTTATTCTTGAATTGAGTAGTAATACCAAGTATTAATTTTCTCAATTCAGAGATGTCAGATGAGGTAATGGTTTTATTGTTATTGACATCGGCAGCAATTATTTTATATGGATCTTCCAAATAACTAATTCCTAAGATGTGCTTTTGAATTTTAACAATATCTGCTGTAGAAACGCCATTCAAATAATCATTATCCTTAGCCGGAACTACTGTATAAGTAGATTTTCCATAAGGCATGTTGGTGAACGCATATTGACCATTTGCGCTAGTTTTAGTTCCAGCAACATTTGAACCTTCTAACTCAACTTCAACGCTGTTTACACCTGTTCTCGTACCGCCGGAAGTAGTAATCAATCCCGACACAGTTCCATTTCCTAAGTTATCTTCACAAGCTTTGTTATTATCTTGTACATCGATGAATGTTCTACAGAAAGATTGAATTCCTGTCACTACATCTGTCACCCATAAATCAACATTGTGTTGTGCAGCAGGACAAGTGAATGTCAATGATTTAACAGTTGTATCACTTGAGAAGCTCAAAGTAATTCTGTTTCCACATGAATGATAAGATCCTTGATCCACATCACTCGCCCATACTGTGATCATTGCTGTATCTACTGTACCATTTCCATCTAAGTCCATCGGCATCAGATCTATCGCGACCCCATTGATACAATAAGGAGTAGGTGCTTTGCAGTTCATCACCGTAAAGTTTCTCTCACGGGCTACTTTGTTTCCGCACTTGTCTTCGAACACATACTTGATGCGGTGATTACCCAATTTGTATCTTCCGGAAGCATCAATAGAACCGCCAACGCCTGAACGAATTATGTCGTATGTACCGTTTCGATCCAAATCTACCAGATACTCCCATATCAATTCATTAGTTGGTGTACAGTCATCCGTTGCAGTTGCTGTCAATACTACAGGTCCCGAAGTACAACTATCATAAGTACAGAATGTAGTATCTGTAAGCCTTGCAGTGATTACAGGATCTACTAAATTGTTTACTTTTATTACTTGAACGTGAGTTGCAGTTGCATATTCATAATTGTGCGTTACAGTGTTGTAATTAAATTGACACCAGTCAAGTGCTTTCCACGTACGCAATATTTTATAACATGCATCTCCACCATTTACTATTCTGAATAAATCATCTTTATAGCTATATCCCAACAAGTCACATTTATCTTCATCGTGAGCTGATGGTCTACCCATTCTGTCTGGTGTAAGTGATGCCGGATCGAAGCACATAGTCAAAGTAGTATCTTTCGGCCATACTATGCTATCCCATCTGAATGGGTGGTAGTTAAAGAATGTAATTGTTTGTTTGCAAGTATCTACGCCGTTGCGATCAGCGACAATCCAATATCGGATAATATCTCCTACATTACATTGTGTTCGTTTGTCTTCATAATACTTTCTGATGGTAAAATCACAATTGTCATAAGCCCAACCATCATGAAAATGCAATACAGAATCTTTTGTCCAATCATAACCTTTGTAACGAATTGTTCTTACGTTATTCAAATAGGCTGAGTCTGTTTGTATCTCTCCAAATACTGTAAGATCATTGAGATCAAAATGATAATCACATGCTACAGTAAGATTAGTTGGTGAAGTACAACGAGGTTTGATTTTATCCTGCACTTCAACTTGTACCATGCAGTCATTAGCATTACCGTGTTTGTCTTTCACGCGGAATACCACAGTGATTCTTTTCCCAACATCATCACAACAGAACTCAACATATGGTTTGAATACTTCAGGTAATATGTCAGCGTCGCAAGGACTTTCATCCATTCTCCTGACTAACATAGAATCTATATGACAATCATCATATGAACCGTCATCAAATGTTGTAGCATAAACATGTGTGATAGGATCGATAGAAAGTGAAACAACAGTTTCACGATCACAAATTGCAACAGGAGCGGTGTGATCTTCTACTGTAATAATCATTGTATCAGATGATTCATTATAACATGCATCATATGCACGATATATGATTGTGTCTCTACCCACAGGGAGTTTTACAGTACCACCATTTTGATTTTTCAAAATACCACCAGGATAGACAACGTCTACTTTGATTGCTGAACGGCAGCTATCAAAAACGATTGCTGGAGGAATGGTTACAGTTGCTTCGCATTTGTATCCACCATCTGTTGTTGTGGTAAAATCATACGGCGCGTGTACATATGGAGCTTCACGATCCACGATTTCTATTAATTGAGGACATGATCTCACGATTTCAGTGTTGCACCACCATTCTCTGATAGTCCATGCACGCATATATTTGTGAACACATCCAATAATACCAAGGTCGATATCTTCGTATGTCACACCAATGTTGCAATAGATATCCTGAACTGGCCACAATTTAATTGTATCCACATCAACAGGTGCTTTTGAAACTGTATCTCTGTATTGAGGCACACCAGTATAATCCGGATGAGGATGCCCATTTCTATCTAATGGAATTCTATTGTAATTAATATCCTTACAAGCAATTGGACAATTCAACAATGGGTGAATTGGGTCATATACCCAGTTCTTTGGGCAGATAACTTTTGCCGTATCAAATCTTTTTAATAATATTGTATCATAACACATTGGAGAAGTATTGCCATAAATATCACGAGCAATATATCTTCTGACAATTTGTTTAATAAAGCTTGGATTACAATTCAAAGGTTGAATTAGCTCATCTACTAAAAGAACAGTATCCAATCCACAACCATCAGTTGCAGTTGGAACAAATTTTGATGCAGCAAAGCAAGGAATAGTGTCACGACCACACTCTATAACAGGAGCAAGTTTGTCTTCAATTTTAATGTCTCCCCAACATTTGTTGCCGGAAATCTTGTCTTTGATTTCAACTTGCAAAGTTTGGCCAACGTATAAGCCAGTTACAACATCACCTGTTGGTATTGGAATCTTATACTTCAACACTTTTACCTCATACTGAGCACCAGGACACAATGTCATCGTGTCATTCAGTATCATTGAAGGTGTAATTCTCGCCTGACAATTTTGGTCGAGAGAAATTTGTGTCAATCCATTACATGCTAAAGAGCACTGAGCGTTGACGGATTGTGAATTTATCACAATTAAAAATACAGTGAGAATGGACAGTGCAGATCGAACTGAATCAATCAATGCATTGCGCGTTTTGGATTTGGACGTTGTACTCGTTTTCCCCATGAGATCCTCCATTGAATGTTTTTAAAAAATTGTTTAATACATATTTGAACTCTCTCAGACACCATGTCTGAAAAAGTGGTTTTCAAAAACAAATTCTGTAGAAATTGAAATCGCTCAGTCCTCTGGTTAAGATAGACAAAGCTAAATTCAGACCACAGTTTGTGGATCTAAAATCATTCGAAGGTTAAAGGTTAGGTTGATAGAGCTGAATTGCTCGTTCTAGAGAAGGTCTATTAGATTGGGTCGGGATAAATCTTACGCAAAGGTAAAAAACATATTAAGATTTCCAAATATTTGTAAAATATTTTTTTGCTACAATTTACAAATATTGAATTCTCTTCATATGTGACGCAAAGATGACATATTAAATAATATCTATATATAATCTTATTGGTGTATTTTTTGTATTAGACTATTTCGTAATGTATAATTAATTGAAAATGGGCCACTTATGTGGCCCATTTTTCGTTTTTGGAATAGGATTCATATAATATCAGCTTCAACCAGCTGACTATCAGTCTATTTTGATCAATTTGCCTTCCAGTCGTTGCCGCCCAGCCGTCACTCTATAATAATATACTCCTGCATGTGGAAGGATCTTTTGGTCTATTTGCCAGAAGTTGATCCCTTTTGAAAGCTTCATCTCTTCTTTAGCTATTGTTTGTCCCGCCTGATTACTGAACTCGATTTCAGCGATACCATCCAAGGTAGATTCAAATCGCAGTTTACAAGTACTCGAGAAAGGATTTGGCTCCGTTGTCAGATTATTAATAATTGGATCATCTTGATTCAATAATTCTTTATCATACTTAATTTTGAGTTCATAAGTCTGATCATCTGTTCCATAAAGTTCGTTGACTCGACTCTGATCTACTCCAAGCACATCACTTAGTTTTGCGGTTGCTTTTACTCGCCAGTGTAAAACTAAGAACGCCTTATTTCTGCTGATCTTACCTTCTTCATGTTTGCACAACCAACTGATATGAATTGCACCATTGCGAACCGAATATTCATCTGTATTGAGGAAATTCCCTTTTTGATCACTGATGACTTCTTCAATTTGTTCTAGTTCAATGATATTTTGATCATATTTGAAATGCATTTCTATTGCTTTTGCATTGACAGTTTGCACCGGGACAATTTCTGTTTGTGTCCATGTACCTGCATTCAAGTTGCGATCCAACATTTTTGCATCCAGCTGCTTATATCTGGCTACCAACGCATTAGAAAAATTATCATTTGCTCCCGAAACATCCCCTATTTTTATTCCCAAGAAATCAACCTTGATTCCTTCAAATAAATATCCTGTATTAAACTCTTCTTCCAAATCTTCCTGGAGCGGTTCTGAAGGATTTGCGAACTTATGTGAGCTTGGACAAAATCTCCAAGAAGTATTTCCTTGAAAATGGTCTTCCAGCCCTAATATCATTCTTCTCAGAGCTGATATATCTGCAGCACTCACTCTTTTGTTATTATCGACGTCCGCTGCAATTAATGCATAAGGATTTTTCAAAAACTCAATACCTAAGATATGTTTTTGGATCTGAATAATATCCCAGGTACTGATTCCGTATAATGGTTCATCATCCTTCCTTGGTTTAATTTTTAATTTCACTCCGGAATTAATCTTATTGAATAAATACTTTCCTTTCAAATCATTAACTCCTGACATTCCATTTCCTTCTAAATCCACTTTCACTCCAGTAATAGGATCGTCATTCAACATTCTAATTAATCCTTGCACGACAATATTTCCCTGAGCATTTGTACCACAATTATTATTTGGATCATTTACAATCACCAGAGCCCTGCAAATACCAACATTTCCTGCCTCATCTTGCACATAAATGTCTATTGAAAATGTATCCGGCGGAGAGAGAAGATCAGCACATGTGATGTATCTGCATGTATCATTAAAATTACCTCGTGTAAAAGATATCTTGAGTAAATGGGAAGGAGTGCAATTATCTCTATAAGAGCTCAACAATTGCCGGGCTGTTAGTTTGATACTATCATTTGCAGGCATATCAAGTATTAAAACTCTACACTGGATTCGAGGATTAATTTGATCAAGTACTACTATAAAAGTTGTGTCCCTACCTACATTTCCACATTCATCAGTTGCAGTATAAATTACCCTGGTAGTACCTACCTGATAAATTCCACTTGCATTTGCGCCTCCCGAGTTGTAGCTATTCGTGATTTGTACATTTGAGTTACAGCCCAAATAATAAGCCAGAGGTAAATTTACATATCTAGCACAAGAATCTTCTTCTGAACCAATAATCGTATCCCTTGGCGCTATCAACCTTGGTGCACGATAATTGATGAGTGTTATCCTCTGTGTGTCTCTCAAATATTGGCCTCCGTTGCATGGAGTATAAGCTGTCCAGAATCTATCAAAAAATCTACAGCTATCCGCGCGTGTCATGATTGATCCGTCACGATATGTGAATCTGACTGTGGAACAAGAATCTCCCGGAGCTGAAGGCCTTCCTATTGAGTCCGGCAAATTGCTTCTACATGCCAATAAAGTCGTGTCATTTCTCCATCTGATTGAAGAAGGGACAAATGAAAAATTATTTACTACTGTAATTCTTTGTGTGCAACTACTATCTACGGTACCACTCCTGTATGTCAGAAAAAATTTACGATATATTGTACCTATCTTACAACTATCTATCATACCACTATCTCTATATGTGAGAGACAATGTATCAACACAAATTGCAATCGGTTTAAATCTTCCGGTTTTGTTTAAATCCCTATAATCAATTGTACAACTGATAGTAATATTGGATGGGCAGGAAGTTTGTATAGGAACTTTATTCTGAACTTCAATTTCAATCATACATGTGCTGACATTACCGGCAGCATCCCGTACCTGAAAAAACAACATGGGATTGTTTCCAATATCTTCACAACAGAAATAAACACTATCTCTAAAAATCGTATCCTGAGGTCTTCCACAATTGGAACTCATCCTCGCTATCCAGGCAGTATCTATTCCACAATTGTCATATACATATGTAAGAGCCAAAACATGATCTGCCGTCAAAAATGCTTTTCCATCTAGTCCCAATGAAACAACCAATTTTGGCAAACAAACCAAAGTCGGCAATGATCTGTCTACGATCAATCCTGAATAAGTACAGGTATCAGAATTGCCACATGGATCTATAGCAATAAAATTGAATGAATGCAATCCTGGTTCTAAAAATATGCTTTGTCCGGGTCTTGTTAAATAAGTACTATCCACTCTCACAAAAAACTGAATAGATGCAGAAGGAGAGCAAGCATCTGTAGCGACACCTTGAGGTATCGTATAATTTATTCCACACGAAGAAGCTGATGTACCTATAGTGAAATTTGCTGGACAAACAACAGATGGTGCTGTAGTATCGGCAATAGTAATTAACTGCGACATACTTCTTGATGCACCTGTGCACCAATCCCTAACCGTCCACCTTCTTGTTTTTTTATACATTCCCCCACAAACAATTGAAGAATCTTCGGTGAATGAAGCAAATAAATCACAGAAAGGATCTATAGATTCTCCAAAAATAGTAGGTCCTTCCAAACTTGAAAAATCCGGAGATGGACAATACAATGTATCATCCTGTGGAAAAACAATACTATCTAAAGGTGCCTTTTTAAAATAAATGTCATTTGAACAATTGACTCTATTGTTGTAGCGATCTGTTACAGTCCAAGTTAAATGTGCAATAGCTACATATCGAGCACCACAATTTAACTTTTCAAATCGTAGATCAAAATATGCTGTTGGATTTGGATCACAGTTATCCGTTATCGTGATAAATTCGTTATAATCATAACTAAACGGGTCTTCAGTACAAGGTAAAGTATCGCTCATACAATTTACACTAGGCATTAATTTGTCTTCGACAATGAGAGTACTCCAACAAGATTGTCCGGAAGTTGTATCCACAACTGTTGCCATAATGACTTTTCCTATGTCATCGCAACTCACCATATTACTTCCAGTATGATTCACATAAGCTTTGAACTGACTGTAGCTAGGAAGTTTGTCTGAAATTAACATCCGTGGTGTTACGAGTGCCATTCCGTTTTGGCCCAGAGAAATCTGAACGGATCCATTACATGAAAGCACTAACATTTTATCACTTTTTGAAAAATCAGATATAATCATATCATCACTCATGCGTGACCAATCATCTGGTGAAGATATTGCATGTATAGATGTAAGACTTAAAACCAAAAATAAAAAAAACAAATGTCTAACATGGTTCTTACAAATAAACGCAAATAAAAATAGTGACTTTATCATGTCTATTGATTTAATGTTGTATAAATTTCGTCCTTATTATTTCAATGCAAGCTTGATTACCTCATTGTTCGCTTTAGTATCCAAATGGAGAAAATAAAAACCATCGGGTTCACTTTCTCTACGTTTGATTGTGATATCTTGCAAGCCCCTTCTTAGTAAACTCTTCTGAGTTAATATTTGCTTGCCTTCTATATTGAAGAGTTGTGTATTCAACTGCTGATCACCAGGGCTCCATATTTTAATATTTAATTCTCCATGAAATGGATCAGACTGAATTCCTTCAACTCTAAATCTTTGATTCTCCAAATCTGATATAATGTTTTTTGATTTCCAATTTATATACCTGATTTGGTCGTGAGAATCAATGATAAAGGACTGAAATCCAGTTATATTCTCAATTTCCAAACAATTGTCTGACAAATTATCCATTCGAATTTTACAGAGTAATTGTCCTTTAGATACCGAAACTGAAGATTGATTGATCTTAACCAGTTTCAAATTATGATGATCATTGATGGAATAAAATTGAGCATCCATTTCCTCGTTCAACCAATATACTGGTTGGTCCATAAGTATACAGTCATTTGCGGTTTCTACTCCAATCTGAGCCGCTTGCATTTCTATACTTTCGTCAGAAAAAAATGATAACCATCCATCTTCAACTTTATATTCCAAATTAATTGAACTTTCACTCGAAGCTCTAGAATTTGTAAAACCATCTTCCAAATCACCCAGCTTGATTGCTGAAATATTGAATGTCCCTGTTTGTTTAAGTGGTTCAATAAATACATTATGATTTTTACAATCAAGTGAAGAAGACTCCAGATCATGAAATATATAATCTTTCTCTACAAAAGCATAGGACGATCCGTGTGAAAATGATTTTGTCTTACCCAGAATCAAGGATCTCAAGGCAGAAATATCTGATGCGGAAATTCGTCCATTGCGATCTACATCTGCTGCAATGTACTCGTATGGATCCTCAAAGTATTTTACACCCAGTATATGCTTTTGAATTTTTATGATATCGGCTGTACTAATGCCAAGTAAAAAATTATCATTTTTACTTAATTTCAATTCATACTTATTACACTTTGGATCACAACTCAATTCAGCAATTCCATTTGTATTCGAAATAGTTTCACTTTCCGCATTTGTTTGTGAAATTTGCTTAATCCTCACTCCTTCCAATCCCAGATTGGAGTGCCCAATTGATATGTTCGTATGTGCTGTAATGAAGGAACCGGCTGTTGAACAACAATTAAGATTGTCTCCGACAACTATATAGGTATTCACTATTGAATAATTTGAATTCAAATCCCATACATAAATTGGGAGTTGAACCACACCGGAATCAGCACAGGTAAATGTTTTTAATGAATCAGAAATATTTATTGAAAACGAAAATCGAAGTTGATCTTCCGGTGTACAATTATCACTGCTGCTCACATTAAACCTGGATGCAGCTATACTTACCATACAACCAGCATCCATCTGAATGAGGTTTGTACTCAAACCATAATTTACTGAAGCCAGTGGTGGTTTGGCATCACGAACTTTCAGATTAAAAAAACTAAATCCTTCCTTATTGCAAAGGTCTTTTGCAAAGTAATAAATTCTATGCTCACCAGTAGGAAAAAGTCCGCTTGCATTATTCCCCAAACCCTTGCGATCTATGATTCCATCATTGTACAAATCAATTTCAAATCGATAACCTGATGTCAATAATGCTCCACAATCAGTTGCACTGGTTGATGGAATATTCACTAATTCCATACTACAATTGGCTGAAAAAATATCGGTGGTAATATCTGGAATCACAATCAGCACAGGAGCAACACTGTCTAACAACTTAATTTCCTGATCATATTTATAATATCCATTTGTAGGTATTGGAGCTAAATTTTTATTATAAACACACCAGTTTACAACTTTCCAATGTCTAATGATTTTAGAGCACACTCCTCCCATACTGAACGCAAAAACATCATCTTCATAACTCGTAGTAACCAAATCACATTGATACTCATTTATTATAGGCACACCTGCCATAGAAGTATCAATCATGGAACCGCATCCATAAAATGTTTTAGAAGATGGCCATTTCAGTTGATTTGTATCCAAACCATTGAATACAGGACGAGGTGTCACAGTTATAACTTGTGTACAGGTAGATGATAGTCCATTTGATTCTGACGCAGTATACATTCTCGTAATCGTACCGGAACCGCAGCCGTTCAGATTGTATACTATTGTCGAATCAAGACTAACCAGTGAGCAATTATCGGAATATTGAGGCCGGGAAGAATTTAATACACTGTCTAAATCTTGTCCGCATTGTACAGTTATATTAACTGGGCAATACAGATCAGGCGCAAGCTTATCCACAACATCAACCATCACCATGCAATCAGCGTAATGATTGCGCAATACTGTGTCAGCAACAGGACCTGTACCAGGATAAATATCATAGACTCGTAGAATCAACTGTAATGAATCCGTATTCAAGTCAGAGCAACAGAATTTCACTTCATCATGAAAAAGATTATTGGGATTAGCTACTAGCCGACATCCAGATGCAGGTGCTATCATTCTTCGAATCTTGAAATAAACATGACCGCAATTATCATGACTTGCAGCATTAAATACTGAGGCAGGTATGATAGCTTCTCCGCTATTATTTAAATGCACGACAAGATCAGGAATACAAACCGGAGTGGGTGGAAGTGCATCATATACGGTAACATTCATTGTATCTGTTCCTGACATCCCACAATCGTCGCGAATTGTGTATATTACTACATACTTTCCTGTTGGGAAGCGCATTAGGCCACCATTAGAAGTTAATGTATTAAAGATACTCCTTGTCTCAAATGTCAAATTTGCAGAGCAATTTCCAGAAAAAGTCGCAGGGGAGAGTAAAATAGCTGTATCACAAGTTCCAGTATTCTTAATTTGGACAGTGAGATCTGCCGGAGCATTTACTGATATTGCGCAGAAAGAAGTAGTTGTTGCGTAAACTCCTAACGATGAGTTACAGTATAAAATAATCAGACTAATTACACCTGATAGGTGTCTCAAAATAAAAGGAAAATAAGAATAATTCCTTCCTTGTTCTAAAGATCCAATGCCAGTCATAGACTTGACGTTTTGCTAATTCGTGAATAATACTTGGCTCTGATAGTATTTGGGACACTAAGAAAGCTGCATAAACGTCGTTGGGATGGGAGTTCTTTGCAAATATTAATTGATCAAGTCAATTTTCAATTCACATTACAAATTTATGTAATTTGTATAATGCGGTGTATCAAATATTTACAATATTATTCACATTTTTTTTATTTTATGTGTAAAGCATTGAATTTGAAATTATTAGTATTGACGGATTCCTAAATAAAAAAAGCCCCCCTTCAATTTCTTGAAGAGAGGCCATCCCAAAAACCGATTTAACTTATCTCACGTATCGGACTACGTGTTGTCTCCTTTTCGCTACTCGCCGGCTTCCGGATCCTT
>Ga0268298_10002799_pt1 | contig 18559 bp, 16 predicted proteins | sample WWTPWeurt_MetaG_FD_194462 | JGI IMG/M metagenome (GOLD analysis project Ga0268298, IMG submission 194462) | Activated sludge microbial communities from WWTP in Nijmegen, Gelderland, Netherland - WWTP Weurt | ecosystem: Engineered > WWTP > Aerobic digester > Activated sludge | place...
CTTTCTTTTTCAAATTGAAATATATTAGTTGCTGTATCCCAACAATTATGGGCTTCGCAACCACTTACAATTTGTCCATAATGAAATACATTTCCATCCTGTAATAAATTTTTTTTCTGAATAACACTTGCATCAATTCTTAATTTTTCAGCAGCTTTTGTTATGGCTGCCTCAATTACAAACATACCTTGGGGTCCTCCAAAACCGCGAAATGCGGTATTGGGAGGTAAGTTGGTCTTACAACTATAAGCAGTTACTTTAGTGTGCGGAATATGGTAACAGTTAGTAGCATGAAACAAAGTGCGCTCTAGTACGGCTGGCGATAAATCAGCAGCTGCACCTGCATTCTGATAAAAGGTAGCTTCGTATGCAATTATTTTTAAATCACTAGATAAACCTAATTTAAAATCGCTTGAATAGGGATGACGTTTTCCAGTCATACGCAAATCGGCCATTCTATCGAGTATGCATTTTACAGGACGTTTTAATTTTTTGCAGGCTAGTGCTGCCATAACTGCCCAAGTAGTTGCTTGATCTTCTTTACCACCAAATCCTCCACCTAAACGTGTAACATCCACTTCAATTTTATGCATGGGCACACCCAATACTTTTGCAACAGTTCGTTGAACTGCAGTTGGGCCTTGTGTAGAAGAGTAAATTTTAATACAGTCATTTTCGAGTGGTAAGGCATAGGCTCCTTGTGTTTCAATATACAAATGCTCTTGCCCTCCTGATTCAGCAATGCCTTCAATTATATGCGCGCAGTTGGACCATTGCGAAGCGGTGTCCCCAATTTGAAAAGTACGTGGTGGTAAAATCAGTTTATTCTTTCGTGCGGCTTCCCTGGCATCCGTGGTGGGTTCAAGTATTTCAAAATCAACTACTATAAGTTTTGCTGCTGCTTCAGCTATTTCCTGACTTTTTGCAACAACCAATGCGATGGGCATTCCACAAAAATGAACTTCTTTTTCAGCAAGTAATTCTTCATCTGGGATAATTCCGCCTATTTGATTTTCTCCGGGAATATCACGATAAGTCAGTATTGCTTCAACTCCGGGATATGCTTTAGCAGCATCCATTGACAAATGCCTTATTTTTCCATGAGCAATTTTTGAATCGTAGGCAACAGCATATAATGTTCCTTGCAGCAAAGCAATATCATCTACATAAATTGATTCGCCTCGGGTATGTGAATAAGAGTCAATATTTTTCATTGTTACACAACTATCTCAGTTTAAGAATTTGGTTCAATTCCATAGTCTCAACTGAATCATTTTTAGAAGTAAAAGAAATCTTAATCCAGTAAATGAAAAAATGCTTTTTGCGATTTTTCAAATCTGATTAAAAGTAGAAAAATAAATCGCGAATAAAAAGAAATGTAGAATGGCTTCGGATAAAAAACTTATAAATCAGCTGCTTTTGCAATTAGTTCAGCAACATCCAAAACCTCAGTAGATTGATCCTGTTCTTTTAGTTTCACGCCGTCACGTAACATGGTCATACAAAATGGGCAACCGGTTGCAATTACTTGAGGTTGCAACTCAAGCGCTTCCTCGGTTCGTTCAATGTTTACTTCTTTGTTACCTTTCTCGGCTTCCTTAAACATTTGAGCACCGCCAGCACCGCAGCATAATCCATTGGCTCGTGAACGTTTCATTTCAACTAATTCAGCATCCAGCTTACCAAGCAATTCACGTGGAGCCTCGTATACATCATTTCCTCTACCTAAGTAACAAGGATCGTGAAAGGTAATTTTCTTACCTGAAAAATTTCCTCCTTCCACTTTTATTTTTCCGGAATCCAACAATTCTTGAATCAATTGCGTGTGGTGTATTACTTCATACTTTCCACCAAGTTCGGAGTATTCATTTTTTAAGGTATTAAAGCAGTGCGGACATCCGGTAACTATTTTTTTTACTTCATAACCATTTAATACTTGAATGTTGGTCATCGCTTGCATTTGAAACAAGAACTCGTTTCCTGCTCTTTTTGCAGGGTCTCCGGTACACGATTCTTCAGTACCTAACACTGCAAATTTTACTTCAGCTTTCGTCAAAATGCGAACAATTGCTTTGGTAATTTTTTTTGCTCTATCGTCAAAGCTACCTGCGCAGCCTACCCAAAATAATATTTCAGGAACTTCTCCTTTAGCAAGGCATTCAGCCATTGTTGGTACTACCAGTTCTTTCTCCATGTTAGTTTATTTCAAAATCACAGTTAAGTGTAATGGATGCTGTTTTTCGTTTTGAAGATGTATTAAAAGTACCTCCCCAAGAATAATCTTCTCCTGCATTTTGTCCTACAATTTGAAAGACACCCATACTTGCATTTTTTAAATTGCCCAGCTTATTCCCTGCATTTTCAGCAATGCTTTGCGCTCTACTACGTGCATCTTTTGTGGCTTCCGAAATCATTTCCACTTTTAACGCAGCTAATTTAGTATAATAGTAGCGGGGATTTTCGGAATAGAACTCAATTCCCTGATTAATTAATTCGGTTACTTCTCGTGAAAGATTTTCGATTTTTTCAACCTCCTTCGATTCTATGGTAATGCTTTGGTTTAAGGTATATCCAGTAAATTTTCGTCCGGTTAACCGACCTACATTGTCAAATAAATCATCATAATTTTTTGAAATTGTAACAGAAGAAAAAATAAGTTCTGTTTCAATAACTCCTTTGGATGTAAAGTACTTTTGAATTAATTCGCGATCATTGTTAAGCAATTGATAAGCCTGTTTTAATTCAAAAGAGGATCGGCTAAAACTACCAGTCCAAACTATCAAATCAGATACAAAATCGCGAGAACCTAAACCGGTTACAGAAATTTTTTGTGTGTAATTATTCCTATTTTTAAAGGCTCCTCCTAATATTGCAGCTGAGCTAACAATAGCAATTGCAATAAGTAATGTAGAAATATATTTTTTGTTTTCCATGTTATTCATTTTTCCAATTTAAACGGTCGGCGGGTGAAAATTGCCACGGAGCTCCATTGTTTTCAATATTTGTAAACATGGCATTCAACGCGGCTGGTGCATCCGATTGCTCCATAACCAGGTATCTTCGTAAATCGATAATAATAGAGAGTGGATCAATATTAATCGGACAAGCTTCGGTGCATGCATTACAGGTTGTACAAGCCCAAAGTTCTTCTGCAGTTATATAGTCGCCAACTAAGGCCTTTGAATCGCTATAATTTGCACCGTTTTTATCTATCCCTTTCCCAATTTCTTCCATACGGTCTCTCGTATCCATCATTATTTTACGTGGCGACAAAAGTTTGCCGGTTTGATTGGCTGGGCAATTGCTTGTGCAACGACCACATTCAGTACAACTATATGCGTCCATTAATTGTTTCCAACTTAAATCAGGAACATCCTTGGCTCCAAATTTTGCTGGAGGTGCATCACTAGCTGGAGGCACTGCACTTGGATCGAGCATCAATTTTACCTCATTAGTTACTGATTCGAGATTTGAAAATTTCCCTTTAGGTTTCAAATTTGAGTAAAAAACAGTTGGGAAGGCAAGTAAAATGTGGAAGTGTTTTGAATAGGGAATGTAATTTAAAAAGGCAATTATTCCAAGTATGTGAAACCACCAACAAACTCTTTCAATATAATGTAATGCTATAGGGTTACTTGGCAAAAATCCCGTTAAATAAGCACTTACCGGAAAGTATAAACCTTTTCCAACTTGACCTTGTTCACCAAATATTTTTGCTGCAGCGTCTGCAAATTCAGGGAATAAAATACCGCCACTTAATTTGCCGTAACTCATCATTACTCCATCGGCAGCATTCATTATTAAAAATGCCGACATCAACACTATTTCGGTAGTCAAAATTATAGCAGCATCATTTCTAGGCCAGCCATCTAACTCCTTGTTCATAAAGCGTTTTAATTTTATCACATACCTGCGAATAAGGAATATAGCGCAACCCACTATTACAAGTAAAGCAAGGAATTCGAAGGAGGCAATTAACAGGTAATAGAAGTGTCCCATAAAGGCAAATATGCGATGGGTACCAAAAATTCCATCTATCAATATTTCGAGTACTTCTATATTAATGATGATAAAACCAACATAAACAAATATGTGCAGTATTCCGGCAACCGGCCGCACCACCATTTTGCTTTGACCAATGGCTACTTTTGCCATCAATTTCCATCGTTCGCTTATGTTGTCAGAAATAGTAAGCGCTCTGCCCAGAAGAATATTTCTTCTAATTTTCGAGGCATTTCGGGCAAACCAATAAATACCACCTGCCAGAAGCACACAAAATATTAGGTTATCTATCCAATTCATTTTTTACTTATTATAGATGAAACATTGATGCTGGTAGTAAGCATAAAGCTAATTAAGCTAGATTGTTTACAATTCAATTAAAAGCTCCAGTTTAAAGTTAACCAGTTGCATTACTTCGAATCTTTTTTGCCAAACACACTTAAGTGAACATAACGACCAGGATGTTGATTTAAATCAATTAGTAGTTTATCCAAATTTTTAGAAGCAGAAGTTAGATTGTTGTAAAGCGAATCATTGTTAACTAGCAAGCCTAAGGATCCTTTACCGGAATTTATTTTAGCTGCAATAATATCAATGTTTTTAATAGCTGAGTTTGCATTGTTTATAGTAGTTGCAATATTAGCTTTTGCTAAGGAGTCGCTTATATTGTTAAAGTTTTTTAGAATAGCTGCTAAATCTTTATTTCCTGTTTTTAAATTTCCGGTGATGGATTCAACATTCAATAAAATATTATCGAGCCTAACTTTTTCAGAGGCCAACAATCCATCGGCTTGAGCGGTCATAGAATTTAAATTTTTCAAGGTGTTTTTTAAATTATTTCCACCACCTTGATTAATAATTCCATTCACACTAGCAACTAATGAATCAATCGTTACAATTAATTTTTCAGCTTTGTTTTTAATTGGTAAAACCTGATCGCCTATATCATCCAGCATTTTTGACTTAACATCTCCAGCAAGTGTATCACCGCTTTCAGCAAAAACTTTTGAATCGCCCAACACCAAATTAATTGCTTGAGTACCCAATAATCCATTTGCAAATACTCGAGCAATAGTATTTTTAGGAATGGTTAAATCATTTTCTTTCAAACTAATTTCAACAATCATTTTTCCCGAATTGTCGGGATGAAAAAATATATGATTTACTTGGCCAACAATAAATCCATTAATAAATACCGGATTGGCTTCAGTTAATCCATCTACATTTTCATATACTGCAAAGAAATGTGTTCGGTTCGTGAAAATGTTTTTACCTTTTAAAAAGTTCAATCCATATACCAACAAAAAGATGGAACCGGCTACTATCAATCCAATTTTTGCTTCTCTAGATAATTTGAGTTTCATAATTAATTCTGCTTTTCTTTTTCGGAAAAAATGGGTTGATTTTATTTTTTTTGCAACAACAATGCATCTTTCATGTTTATTCGCTTGCCATCTTTAAATGCAACCACAAATGCTTCTTTAAAGCCGTTGGTGCGTATTTCTTTTTGCAGATTCATAGCTTCATTAAAATCATTGAAGTTGCCAACTGTATATTTATACATTCCATTTTCAACGTATTCCGATACTCCTTTAAGTTGTTTAAACTGATTCGAAGTTAGTGGAATTTTTTTATCTGAACTGCTAAATTGAACTTTATAAATTACTGCACTTTCTTTTGTATTTTCAGGTTCATTGTTGAGTGCCCTTTTACTTTGAACAGTGTCAAAAATCTTTGTCGAATCTTCAACTTGCTTTACATCTGAAGGAACCGGTTTATTGGAAATTGGTTTCTTGTATAAATTATCCTTGGGCTTTTCTTCCAGTTTATTATCCTGCTTTAGTTCGTCTCGTTTTCCTTCATTTATTTTAACGTCATCAAGGTCGCCTTTGTATTTTCGGAAGGCACGGTAAATGCTTTCTGCAATTTTTAGTTGACCCTTATCTGTTACCATTAATCGTTCATCTTCGGGGTTTGTTAAAAAACCTGTTTCAATTAATATACTGGGCATTGCAGTGTACACCAACACCAAAAAACCCGCCTGTTTAACACCCCGGTCAAAACGCTTATCTACTTCTCTGAACTCATCCTGTACTAAGGAAGCTATTGTTAAACTTTGTTCTAGAAAGGCATTTTGATAGAGTGTAAAAATAATACTTGCTTCTGGGGAATTTGGATCAAATCCATCGTATTTGGTTTTATAATCCTTCTCTAATAATACCGACTCGTTTTCTCGTTTCGCTACATCCAAATTGTCGGCACTACGGTGTAATCCCATACTAAATGTTTCAACACCATAAGCATTGCTCTTACCCGAGTTGCAATGAATAGAAATAAATAAATCAGCATGATTGCGATTCGCAATATTGGCGCGTTCATGAAGTTCAATAAACTCATCTTTCTCACGAGTATACACCACTTTCACATCGGGATGGTTTTCAGAAATCAACTTTCCTAATTTCAAGGCAACCGATAATGTAACTTCCTTTTCTTTGCCTTTTCTGCCATGACAACCAGGGTCGTGACCACCGTGCCCGGCATCGATGACAATCGTTTTAATAGCAGGATTTTTTTTCTTTAAATTTCCTGCATAGCCAGTAATTGCTAGCATACAGCAAATGCCTATACATAAAATGAAGGAAGACGATTGGAGTATTTTCAAATTTTATACAGCTACTTTAACACTAATTACAATACTGTCAATAAACAATTTTCGTTAGCTTTGACGCTTTATTTTATCTGTAATTTTTACAAAAATAGAATTAAAAGTTGGGGCATAAACGCGTACTGAAACATTTTATTATCTGTTCATTGTTGATTACTCATGCAATGATTTTAGCCGCAGTTCCTGCTGATGTTTTTTATAGAACAGAGTTGGATTCGCTAAATGTACCAGCTCAACCAACTGTAAGCTCTGATTCTTCAAAGGTTTTCAAAAGTGCACTAAAATCTAAAGTAACTTATTCAGCTCGTGATTCAATTCGTTTTGAGGTTGAAAATCAAAAAGTGTACCTCTATGGTGATGCCCATGTTACTTATGAAGATACGAAGTTAGATGCCGAACAAATTATATTGGATACTAAAAACAATTTTGTAACCGCAAATGGAATAATTGATTCAACCGGAAAGCGTGTAGGTGATCCTAAATTTGCAGATGGTGGACAAGAATTTTCCTCACGAGGTATGAGTTATAATTTTGAAACTAAAAAAGGTAAAATTAAAGATGTTATTACCAAGGAAGGAGACGGTATATTACACGGTGAGCAGGTAAAACGCGATAGCAGCAATAATTTTTTTGTGCGTCATGGTAAATACACTACCTGCGATTTAGAACATCCGCATTATTATATTTCTGCTTCAAAAGTGCGTGTTATACCCGACGATAAAATTGTAACCGGACCGGCCTATTTGGTTATTGCTGATGTGCCTACTCCCTTGATGTTGCCTTTTGGTTTTTTTCCAAATAAGAAAGGACAAAAGTCGGGAATCCTTATTCCTACTTATGGAGAATCAATTAACCAGGGTTTCTTTTTAACCGATGGAGGTTATTATTTTGGTATAAGCGATAAAGTAGATTTGGCAGTAAGAGGCGATATTTATAGTAAAGGAAGTTGGGGAGCGAAAGCACTTAGTAATTATGCTAAACGATACAAATTTAACGGTAATATTAGTCTTAGTTATGCCAATCAAAAATTTGGTGAAAAGTACTTGGATGACTATAATGAATTGCAAAATTTTAGAATAAACTGGACGCATAATCAAGATGCAAAGGCGCGACCTGATAGAAGATTTTCAGCTAGTGTAAATGCCGGATCAAGCGGATTTGGCAGGTACCAGAACACTACTTCCCGACAATATTTGCAAAATGAATTGAGTTCCTCAATTACCTTTACTAAAAGTTGGATTGGTAAGCCTTATAATTTTTCGGCGGCCATCAATCACAATCAAAACACTCTTTTAAAAACCATCAGCATAAAATTGCCTGAGCTTACGTTTAATGTGGCGCGCATACTTCCATTTCAAAAAATGGAAACAAAAAATGGACTCCGATGGCTAAAAACACTTGGCTTTAGCTACACAACTAATTTGCGCAATCAAATCGATAGCTACGACAGTTTGTTATTTACGAAAAATTTAAACTCACAAATGAAAAACGGAATGAATCACAGTATTCCGGTGAGTACTTCTATAAAATTGTTCAAGTACTTTAATCTTAATCCATCGTTTACTTACAACGAAAATTGGTATCTGCAAACTATTCGTAAGCATTATTCTTATGATGAAACAGGAGTTGGTGTTTTAAAGATTGATACAATTTCAAAGTTCCAGGCTTCGCGCGATTATGCATTTGGAACAAATCTTACTACTAATTTATACGGATTGTATCAACTCAAACGAGGGAAATTGAAGGCGGTTAGACATGTATTAACTCCAACAATTGGATATTCCTACACACCCGGATTAGGAAAATATATTTATGGACCATGGGGAAGTAATGGAACCAAATCAAGATACTCAATATATGATGGAACTTTATTTGGTGGTCCAAATCCAAATAAATCTAGTGCTATTGTTTTTGGACTCACTAATAACCTCGAAATGAAGGTGAAATCAAAAAAGGATACTATTTCAGGCTTCAAAAAAATTAGCATTTTCGATTATCTTGGAGTGAATTCATCTTACAACATGATTGCCGATTCATTTAATCTAGCTCCATTTAATTTAGGCATGCGTACCAAACTGCTCCAAAATGTTGACTTAAACGTGAATGCAGTCATGGATCCATATCGCCTTGACTCGGCTGGAATTCGCAGAAAGGAATACGTATGGACTGAAAAAAATTCAGTAGGAAGATTGATTAGTAGTTCAGCCTCTATTAGTTTTGGATTGAAGAGTAAAGAAAAAATTGCAAACACAACCAGTAGCGAAAATACCAACAATCCAGGAGTGATACCCGGTACAATTGAAGAGGATTATGTTGATTTTAGTGTTCCTTGGAGTTTAAACGTGAGCTATAATTTATTGTATTCAAAACCGGCCCTCGAAAAAACGATCACTCAAACACTCAGTTTTTACGGGGATATTAGCATTACTCAAAACTGGAAAGTATCGCTTAATTCAGGATTCGATTTCGAGACAAAAAAGATATCCTACACTTCCGTAAATATTCACCGCGATTTACATTGTTGGGAAATGCATTTAAATTTAGTTCCACTTGGACCTCGCAGAAGCTACAGTTTTGAGCTACGTGTAAAATCAAGTGTACTTTCAGATCTAAAAATTCCACGAAAGCAAGATTGGTACGACTTAAAATAGTGTAACCAAGCTATCTCTGAAAATCAGTATTCTTGCGATTTAAACTTCAGTAAACAAAAACGTTAGAAAGTATTTATTTGGTAAGCTCAGCCCAAAGCATATCTTTTAGTTTTTGCAAACCCATTTGGTTATGAGCCGAAATAAAAACATGCGGAATAGGGGGTAAGTCTTTTTTTAATTCTGCAATTAATTCGTCGTCGAGTAAATCACACTTCGAAATTGCCAACATTCTACTCTTATCCAATAACTCAGGATTGTAGAGTTTTAATTCATTGAGTAAAATAGCGTATTCTTTAGTAATATCATTGCTGTCGGCAGGAACTATAAATAGTAAAATTGAATTACGTTCAATATGGCGTAAAAACCGAATTCCCAATCCTTTTCCTTCATGAGCTCCTTCAATAATTCCAGGAATATCGGCCATTACAAAAGATTTGTAATCGCGATAAGGAACAATTCCAAGATTGGGTACTAGTGTAGTAAATGGATAGTTTGCAATTTCAGGCTTTGCAGCGGAAACCTTGCTAAGTAAAGTTGATTTTCCGGCATTTGGAAATCCAACCAAACCTACATCTGCCAGCACTTTTAATTCAAGAATTTTCCATTCTTCTTTTCCATCTTCACCCGGTTGAGCATAGCGTGGGGTTTGATGAGTAGGCGATTTAAAGTGATCATTACCCAATCCGCCTCTTCCTCCTTCAAGCAAAACTCTAGTTTCGCCATCTGTAGTTATTTCAAAAAGCACTTCACCTGTTTCAACATCTTTGGCTATTGTACCAATAGGAACTTCCAACATTTCATCCTTCCCATTCGCACCGGTTTTATTGGCACTTCCTCCATCTCCACCCGGAGCAGCAATTACGTGTTTGCGGTACTTCAAGTGGATGAGCGTCCATAATTGCTTATTTCCTTTCAAAATAATATGTCCACCGCGTCCGCCATCTCCACCATCAGGTCCTCCTTTAGGATTTGATTTGTCGCGGTGCAAATGGGTAGAACCTTTTCCTCCCTTGCCGGAACGACAACAAATTTTTACATAATCAACAAAATTCGAATCAGCCATATAATGCTTTTATGCTTATTTAAAGCGCTGCAAAGGTATTTAAAATATCTATGAAAGCTAATTCTTATGCTGCTTGCAACATTTTTAACTGCTTACTTAGCTTGCCTTGATAAGATGTTGTGTCGCATTTCCAATATAAATTTATTGGTAACAATTTGAAATGAAACCCGTTTTAATTTATCCTACCGGTAACTATAGCTGAAACCGAATAAAGTAAAAGCAAGGAGTAATTGCAGATTTAAAAATTACAGCAGGCCATTAAGCGAAAGTACCTTTTATAAAGGCAATTAAGAAAAACTACTGGAATAGTTTAGTGTGCAATTTTAGCACATAACAGTTCAAATATTTGATCAACAGAACCAGTTCCGGGAATAGAAATAAATTTATTTTGTGCCGAATAATATTGCTTAAGTGGAGCCGTTTTTGAATTGTACTCAATAATTCGTTTACGAATTACTTCTTCATTTTGATCATCAGCTCTTCCCGAATCTAAACCTCTTTTTAAAAGGCGACGCGTTAATTCTTCATCCTCCACTTCTAATGCAAGCATCATTGAAATTGATGTGTTTTTTTCAGCCAACAAATCATCTAAAGCTTGAGCCTGTGCGGTTGTTCTAGGAAATCCATCGAATATAAAACCTTTCGCATTTCTGTTTGCATCGAGCTTTGACGAAATCATTCCAATTACTACAGCATCAGGAACAAGTAGTCCTTGATCCATCAATTTTTTAGCTTCCAATCCGAGTGCTGTCGCATTGGCAATTTCGGCGCGTAAAATATCACCTGTTGAAAGATGTACTAAAGCATATTTTTCAATTAATTTAACTGATTGTGTGCCTTTACCAGCACCGGGAGGACCAAATAATACTAAATTTAACATGAGGCAAGATTATTCAATAATTTTATAAATATCTGTTAAGTTTCGACCTAAACCGTCGAAATCCAAGCCATAACCAAGTAAAAATACTTTAGGTACTTCAAATCCTATGTAGTCTAGGTGCACCCTTTTAATATATGCAGCCGGTTTAAACAACAAGGTGGCAATTTTTATTTCTGCCGGTTCAAACTCCATCAGTTGAGCCATCATTTCATTGATGGTAATCCCGGTGTCAACAATGTCTTCAAGAATTACAACTGTTCTTCCTTTAATTTCTTCATTAAGGCCAATAAGTTTTTTTACTTTTTCGGTTGACTGAGTACCTTCATAGGAGGCGAGTTTTACAAAGGAAATCTCACATTCAATGGTTAGCTTTTTAAACAAATCTGCCGCAAAAATAAATGATCCATTCAACACTGCTAAAAATAAAGGTTTTTTGTCCTTGAAGTCAGCATTCATTTTAGCTGCCATCGTTGAAATTGCTTCTTCAATTGCAGTATGGGCAATATAAACTTCAAAGTTTTTATTATGTACGGTTACCTGGCTCATGCTTTAGTTGAATAAGGCGCAAAAGTAAAAAAATTAAAACACCCTTAATCCTTAATTATGCTTGTTGCAGAAAGCTACCTTTAAATTTAAAAAAAGTAGTAGCGCCGGAATAAAAACTAAGTTCTGCTTGAACATGAGTACTATCAAGCATTTTAAGGGTTAAATTAGCGCTTAAAATAGCGTTAATTTGTGGATTAATAATGGCCGTAAATTTTAATGAATCAGCCTTTTTTAAATGTAGTTTTTTAGCTACAATTCCTTCAACAATTTCTTTCACCATTTGAGTTAAACATACCCCTGGAACTATAGGATTACCCGGAAAGTGTCCCGCAAAAATTTGATGATTCGCATTTAATTCAATTTCTGCAATATAGTTGCCTTCAACTTGCTGATTGCAACTAAGTAGTTTATAAAAAGTGCCGGCTAACATTATCGTTCTACTAAAGTAAGTATTATTTTTAAGCGTATGTTCTTGTGCTGAATGCTAATACCCGAAGGAATTTCATTTACATAATTGTGCAAATCTAGAACAACTTTCTTCTTTTTACCAATGCCTTGTTCTATTTTTTTTGGCAGATTGCTTTGCGGTTCCAACTGATACTGTGTTATGGTATCTGCTCGATTTAATTGAATAAGTCTATTCCCATTTTGATCTACAAGAAGTGCCGATTGCGCTTGTTTAAATTCAGTTAATAAAAGCTGTATATCCGCTGCTATCGTACTCACAACAGAAGGGCGGTTTAATTTATCGATGCAATAAAGTAGCTTGTATCCCGATTTTTTTAACTCAAAATCTAATAATTTAATACCGGTTTCAGTTGTAAATACTACTCTGTAACTGCTGTCTGGCATATTTTTTACCAGTAATAGGCCTCCAAATTTTTTTCGGTACAAACTTATTTCTGCCTTATACAATGGCGAAGGGCTGCTATTTTTGAAGAGAGGTAAAAGTAAATCGGAACCAATTGTTACTGTATCCCCCCCCTCAATTTCTGAAAAGCGATTGCTGACACATGCGCTAATGAGCAAACAAAGCAAAAGGGAAGTAACTTTTATACTTCTCACTAATAGTGAAGGATTCCTACTATAAACAGGATTTATTATTACAGTGCGAATAGTGCTTTTCACACTACAAAAGAAACAAATATTTGTATAGCAGGCCAATTGAAATATCTTTGCACTTGTTAAGTAATTTTAAAGAGCAACTTAACCCTATTACTTATTGAATGAAGCGCGAACAATTTATTAACTACCTTTTGCATCCCGAGCAATTAAGCAGTGAAAATGCTTTGGAGCTCGCGGGTTTGCTCAAAGAGTTTCCGTATTTTCAAAGCGCTCAGCTATTGTATTTAAAAACACTGCACAACGAAAATAGCATCCATTATCAAAGTCAACTCAAGATTGCTGCGGCCTATTCGGCTAATCGAAAATCTTTGTATTTCTTGATTAATGGGACACCTTCAAAAGCCGAAAATAAACAATCATCAACTACTACTCAGTCGAGCGAAATAGTTGCAGCAAATGCTGAAATTGAAGCTGTTAAACCGGAAGAGAAAGTAATAATTTCAATTCCGGAAGAGGTAATTTATGAAGAAATTTCGCTAGCTGAAACTTCTGTAGAAAGTATTGAAATTGAGAATAGTACAAGTGAACCTGATACAGTTTCTAACAATGAAAAAGTAGCTAATGAAAAGAGTGATGAAGATAAGACGGAATCTATTAAAGAAACTCAATCAATTCATGAATCCCTCAGTGATAGTGAGTTAGCTTCCTTAAATACCACATTGTTGGCGGAAGCAATATCATCAAATGTTTGGGCCGAAAGGGAGCAAGCAGTTGCACCACAAACTTTAGAAAAAGTGCAGTCCGATTCTTCCGTTAAGGAATCCTTACCTGCAAACCAAGGCAGTGAAATTGACTTAAATTCGAATTTGAGTTTTGTTGATTGGCTCAAACGTGTGAGCGAAAGCAGAGGTTCAAGCTCTATACCGGCACTACCAACTAAGAAGGTAATTGAAAAGAAAGAAATTATTGAGCAATTTATTAAAACTGAACCACGTATTGTTCCTAAGAAGCAAGAGTTTTTTAATCCTGTAAATAAAGCACGACAAAGTGTGATGGAAAACGATGCTATTGTATCAGAAACCTTAGCTAAAATTTATATCAAGCAAGGTAACTTCCAAAGGGCCATAAAATCTTTTGAAATTTTAAGTTTGAAATTTCCGGAAAAAAGCAGTTACTTTGCAGCCCAAATTTTAAAAATCAAAGCAATACAACAAGAGAAGAATAAATAAACCTTATTGCAGGTATTTAAATTTGAAACTATTAATGTAAATAATATATACTAAAAAAATGGGAACATTTGTAACAATTTTAATCATGATTATTTGTGTGGTGTTGGTTTTGGTGGTGTTGGTACAGAATTCAAAAGGTGGAGGTTTATCTTCACAGTTTAGTAGCAGCAATCAAGTAATGGGTGTGAAAAAAACCAGCGAACTAATTGAGAAAATTACTTGGGGTTTAGCCATTGCACTTTTGGTATTGAGTATCACTTCATCCTTTCTGTTAAACTCTACTACTACTGTAGCAAAGGATACAGAATTGCGTGAGAAAATTGAAAATTCAGCCGCTCCAAAACCATTACAAAACCTACCTGCTGCCGCTACTCAAGCTGCCGACAGCACAAAATAATAAACTTCATAACTTCCTTAAACTGGAGTTGTAATTCAACCATCTTTTAAAATGTCAGAGTGTCCGCATTTCTGACATTTTTTGTTTCATGCATGGCGAAGCCTGCAAAATTGTCCCCTTTATCTAAGAATACTGCTAATGGCATAAAGTGTGTCAAGTGCAAGCGGTCAAAAAAAATCAATCTAACATTCAAACTAAATAATTTCAAAAATGGCTAAAGTAAAAATTACCCCAATTGGAGACAGAGTTATTGTTGAAGCAGCTGCTGCTGAAACAAAAACCGCAGGAGGACTTATTATTCCTGATACTGCGAAAGAAAAACCTCAGAAAGGAAAAGTGATTGCAGTTGGTACCGGTAAAAAAGATGAACCAATGACAGTGAAAGTTGGTGATGCAGTATTATACGGAAAATATGCCGGAACAGAAGTAACTGTAGATGGCAAAGATTACCTTATTATGCGCGAATCCGACATTTTTGCAATCGTATAAATAGTACAATCAAGTAAGATTATTAATCGAATACTAACGTAAAAAACAACTCAAAATAAAATGGCAAAAGATATCACATTTAACCTGGAAGCACGCGATGCTCTGAAAAAAGGAGTGGATGCATTGGCGAATGCAGTAAAAGTAACACTTGGACCTAAAGGCCGCAACGTAATTATTGATAAAAAATATGGAGCACCTTCTATCACCAAAGATGGAGTGAGTGTTGCAAAAGAAATTGAATTAAAAGACCCAGTTGAAAATATGGGTGCTCAATTGGTAAAGGAAGTTGCCAGCAAAACAGCTGATATTGCCGGTGATGGAACTACAACTGCTACTGTTTTGGCACAGGCTATAATAACTGCAGGGTTAAAAAACGTTGCAGCAGGAGCAAATCCAATGGATTTAAAAAGAGGTATTGATAAGGCTGTTATAGCGGTTATCGAAAACTTGAAGAAGCAATCTCAAAATGTGGGCGACGACAACAAAAAAATTGAGCAAGTTGCTACCATCTCAGCTAATAACGATGCTACCATTGGTAAGTTAATAGCCGATGCTATGAAAAAAGTGAAAAAGGAAGGGGTTATTACAGTTGAAGAAGCAAAAGGAACTGAAACTACTGTTGAGGTAGTAGAAGGAATGCAATTCGATCGTGGATATATTTCTCCTTACTTCGTAACCAATGCTGAAAAAATGGAAGCTGTAATGGAAACTCCATATGTATTGATTTACGACAAGAAGATTTCTTCCATGAAAGAATTGTTGCCAATTCTCGAAAAAGCTGCTCAGTCAGGCCGTCCTTTGTTAATCATTGCCGAAGATATCGATGGAGAAGCGTTGGCTACCTTGGTGGTAAATAAAATTCGCGGATCATTAAAAATATGTGCTGTTAAAGCTCCAGGATTTGGCGATCGTAGAAAAGCCATGCTTGAAGATATTGCAATACTTACCGGTGGAACTATGATTTCTGAGGAAGGTGGTTATAAATTAGAAAATGCTGATTTATCTTACCTAGGAAAAGCTGAAAAAATTACCGTTGATAAAGACAATACCACAATAGTAAATGGTTCAGGTAAAAAGGCTGATATCGCTGCACGTGTTAATCAAATTAAAGCTCAAATTGAAAATACTACTTCTGATTACGATAAAGAGAAGTTACAAGAACGTTTGGCTAAATTAGCAGGTGGAGTTGCTGTACTTTATGTAGGTGCTGCCACTGAAGTTGAAATGAAAGAAAAGAAAGATCGTGTAGATGATGCTCTTCATGCAACTCGTGCAGCTGTTGAAGAAGGAATTGTTGCAGGTGGAGGTGTAGCTTACATCCGTGCGATTGATTCGTTAGAAAAATTAAAAGGTTCGAATGAAGACGAAAACACTGGAATCGCTATTATTCGCAGAGCTATTGAAGAACCGCTTCGTCAAATTGTTGCGAATGCCGGTGGTGAAGGTTCTGTTGTGGTGAATAAAGTAAAGGAAGGAAAAGCAGATTTCGGCTACAATGCACGCACCGATAAATTTGAAAATTTGTTGGCTGCCGGAGTAATTGACCCAACTAAAGTAACCCGTGTTGCACTCGAAAATGCAGCTTCTATTGCTGCCATGTTGTTAACTACTGAATGTGTGTTAGCTGAACAAAAAGAAGATGCAGCTCCAATGCCGGGCGGAGGAATGCCAGGCGGAATGGGCGGAATGGGTGGCATGATGTAATTTCCCACTAGCATTCATACAAAAAAACGTCTCGGATACTTTATTCCGGGACGTTTTTTTTATGAATGAAATCCAGTTTTTTCCCTTAATATCAACAAAGCTAGTGCTTCTTTCATTTGTTCAGTTCCTCTATTTACAGGCTTATTCCATTTTTTTTCCTGTTGAGCTTTATTCATAAACTATCATCTTCCACGCATCGTAATTTTACCCATAAACTCAATTTAAAATCAGCGAGTTATGAGAAAAATTATACTAATAGGTCCTTTTATTCTGCTAATTGCCGGAGCTGTTTTTGTTTTATTTAAAATCAACCATAAAACGTTTAATATTGCTTCTCAAAAGCCCGATTACGTGATGTCGGCTGCACGCTTATTTAACGAATTTGAATTAGTAGAAGCTACAGCCAATGCGAAGTATGAAGATAAAATAATTGAAGTTGTAGGCAGCGTGAGAGAGGTTAAGCAAACAATGGACAATGAAATTATCGTGCTTTTAGCCAGTGGAAATACCATGTTTTCTGTTCGCTGTAAGTTGGCAACCAGTGAGAAACTAGTTGCAATGGACATTCAAGAAAATGAAGAAATAGCTATTCGGGGCATCTGCAAAGGAATGCTTCTGGATGTTCTGCTTGAAGAATGTATAATTGATTAAAAATAGGTGGTGTTTTTTTATGGTTTTAGAAACAAAAAGCGTTGACGAAATAGTATCGTCAACGCTTTTTTACTAAACTAAACTAAACTAAACTAAACAACTATTCTATGGTTAACTTTCCTTGTAGCATTTTTTCGGGTGATTGCAGCAACACGAAATATAAGCCGGAAGCCAAATTTTGTTTATCAATAATTACCTGATTGCTTCGGATGTTTTTTTGCTCAAATACTACGCTTCCTTGTGCATCAAGCAGTTTTAACGTATACACTTGATTGTGTGGATTCGAAAAAGCAATTCTTGCTTGTTGTTTCATAGGATTGGGTGATATATATAGTTTTTCTGAAGCTGCTACAGCTACGGTATTTACACCAAGTAATCCCATATCATAAAGCGACTTTACCTGAGAAGCTGATGATTTTAATCCTGCAATACTGTTTGTGTTATCTTGATGAAAAACATAAGCTACCTCTAAATCTACCACGGCACCGGCATTAAAAGTAAATGGTCCATGGGTACCTAATGAACGCCAGTCGGTACCATTAGAAGCATTTTGAGCCCAATACTGCCCTGCAAATGCCGAATCAGAAGAACCCGGATAAATATAATTCGCTGCTAAAGCACTTGTATCATAACGTAAATGATTTCCATTTTTATCAATAGCTCGCATATAGTTATAATAATTCAAACTACTCACAGGATTTCCAAATACACTAAAATCATTTCTATATCCATAGGAATAGTTCAACGATTTATTTAAAAAAACCAATCCCATAGCTGGTGGATTTAATCCATATCCCATTTGTCCTTCATCCAAGCTATCAGAATTGTAAGCAAAAAGCATGTTCTTCAATACATCAGTTCCAATAAAATCGTCTATACTATTTCCAATATCAAAATCGTTCCAAAGACTGATATATGTTGAATCGTATGAAATGGCTGAATTGTTTTTTATACGCTGTTCAACAAAAATGGTGTTGTTTAAATCAGGAAAATTAGGTGAGTTAAAAGCATAGGCCATCCCATGAACTTCAATATCCATTGGCAAACCATTGCTTTCGGTATGACTCGTATTGTCATTAAAAACAAAATAGATCGCCTGGTCTCCTTTTATGGATGGATAATCGCCGGAACTTGGTTCATATACACCGTTATTGTTCATGTCAAAAAAAGGAGCAAAAACAGCATTTCCATAATTCCCTGGCCAATCTAAAATCTCC
>Ga0268298_10002800_pt1 | contig 18556 bp, 21 predicted proteins | sample WWTPWeurt_MetaG_FD_194462 | JGI IMG/M metagenome (GOLD analysis project Ga0268298, IMG submission 194462) | Activated sludge microbial communities from WWTP in Nijmegen, Gelderland, Netherland - WWTP Weurt | ecosystem: Engineered > WWTP > Aerobic digester > Activated sludge | place...
GTTTTGTTTCTCGGTCGCGCCTGGTCCATCCGGCAAGCAGTTTCTGTGACCGCAATGAGTTCTAGTTTTTTTCTACGCTTCAGCTTTTCCCTGCCCTCAATCTTGATCCACATCCCCACAGGCAGGTAACGCAAACCGTTGGCACGCCCCTTCCAAAGCGAAGGTTAATCAAATCAAGTTTCATTAAATGATATAGGAGGATGTCATGAAAGAAAATAAATTCTGGTTCGCAAGTCTTGCGCTGGTGATTGTTACTCTTGCTTGCGCAATAGGTAGTCCATCAATGAAGTCGCCCAGTTCGGAGTCAAAAGAAACTATACCGCTTTACTCCAATTTAAAGGAAATTTCTCTTGATGAAGAAGATAAGCGATTATTTGTTACGGATATTTTAGGGTATGAATATCTCCTGTACGCATCCACAACTAACCTTTCTTGGAGTGAAGATACGGGGGATGATGTAAGAGGGCAACTTGATACAAAATTACCAGATGAAAAGTGGAGGCTTGAAATTGATTGGGTCAATTGGACGGGGTACGACCAACTATTAGTTAGCGAATGGAAAAAGGGTGATTTAGGATTGATAGTAGTAGTTTTCGACAATCTTTCTAGTGAAGATATAAGCAGTTTGAATAAAAAATATGGAATTTCTGACTTAACTCCTGGTTCCTCGTTAATCCTGAGCCACGCTACCGATAAGTCACAACCTCTCCCAAATACTACTGCCACCGCGCAGGTGGAAAGCCAAAATGCTACTGCCACCGCGCAGGTAGGAAGTCAAAGCGCTACTGCTACAGCAGAATACGCAATTTTTTCAGCGTCTGCTACCGCAGAGACAATAAACAATGCCGTTCAAGCCACGCAGTCTGTAAAAGCAACCAGCGAAGCAAATATAGCCTTGCAATCTCAGCTAGAAATACTTTCAGAGGATTTCAATTCAGATCAATTGTCTGATAAATGGGTAGTATATCGCTCAGACCCTACAAGATGGGATTTGACAAGCGAGACTGGTTTTCTTCATATTATAGGTAGCCCAACACGAGAAGCAGGGATTTTGAATATTTTCGGTATTAGAGTCGCGTATTCAGACATTGAAGCCATAACACGTTTAGAGTCGCAAAACATGCTTGACGATGGACAATCGGCATGGATTGCATTTACACCAGAAGACTACAGTAACGCAGATTACACAGTTGAACTTGGTATCTCGTTTGACCAATATGACGGTTATCAAATCTATATGTGGCAGTGTCAATACGATAACTGTTATTCAGGTGACAAAATAGGCGAAGAAAACGTAACGTATGAAGGTGCAATTTATTTGAAATTGGCGCGAGTTGGCAAGAGTTATATTGGCTATTATAGTTACGATGGTTCATCTTGGGTCTTTGTTGGAGAGAAGAAAGACTTTCCAGTAATTACAGACCAGATAACCATAGGCGCGGGTAGTGCGTCCACATACACAGAAGAATTTGACGCATATTTTGATTACCTTCATTTTGGCGCTCCAAAACCATAGTACTCGGCAAGTCAATAGCGTGCCAACAAGGCGTGCACTTGACGGGTGGGATTCTACGGCATTTTCGAGCTTTTTCTACACCCAAGCAGAATCCTGCTCTCAAAGTTTTATCTACACCCGCCTACCCGCCAGTAACGCAAACCGTTGGCACGCCCCTTGCACAATAAGGTCATTATGAGTCAGCGTCAAAGTTATATCGTTGCTGGTGAAACTTTCAAAACCAAAACCGACTTGCAGAAACGCATAAAAACTATTCTTTACCAGTATCAAGACAGAGAATATTTATCGCAAATTGATTTTGTTTTTATGATGGAAATTCTAGAGCAACATCCAGATTACGAATTGAAATCTCGTTCTGGTGTAAAAGCAATTTACGTTAAACAAAATCCTGTTTACAAGAACACTCGTAATTTTTGGATTGTCCGTTTAGATAATAGCGAAACAGATTTTAGTTATTTGGAATGTCTGAAAGAAACATCTCACGAAAAGAAGTTTCTCAACGCTTGCAGGGTAGCGATTGAGCCATACACGCAAGAATATAAGCGAAAGTTTTTTGACAATCTAAATGGCAAAATATACACTTGCCCGTACACTCATGAAGCATTAAATTTTATTGGCTCTCATGTTGACCACAAATCGCCCAAAACTTTCAAACAACTGGTTAAAGGTTTTGTGAGTCAACACAAAGTAGATGTAAGTCAGGTTAGAATAGTCGGTAGCGCAAAAGACAACGTATTTCAAGACACTTTTGATGATAAAGAATTTGAGAAGTTATGGGTTGATTACCATAACTCCCATGCAGAGTTCCAAGTCATTAGCAAGAAGGCAAATTTGAGTCTTCTAAAAACATAGAGCGTGCCAACAAAGCGTGCACCCGACGCTGGGGAGTCTGGCGCGATTCCAAGCAGTTTTCTACGCCTCAGCATTTTTCCAATCGGACGGCGTTCCGCCGCCCGCCCCAGCGCGGGTAACGCAAACCGTTGGCTTGCCCCTTATGGGATAGGAATTTATGAAAATCGTCAAAATTGACCAAGCATCGTTAATCAAAGGATTAGTTCAGCATAACTTCTTCCCTGCTCAAAAAAGAGAAGAAGGTGAAATGCCGCCCATAATCAATTCAGTGACGTTTACTCCCGCTATTGCAGATAAATTGAGAAATTTGCATACCCGTAAAGGCGGATACGATCAAGTTGAATACAGGTCAACTAGGTTTAACAATGTTTCAAGACCGTTATCAATTCCGCATCCTGTTCCGTACGCAAAATTATGTTATGCGATTCACGATAATTGGACAGAGTTTGAATATATAACCCAGTCCAGCAACAGCCTGATTACGCCTGAAATTCACGGAGATGGGCGCATTGTTGTCATGGATTATGAAAGCGCCGAAGATAAAGTCGAAAGGCACGTTGAACGCACATTTAACAAGAAGTTTCATGTACATACGGATATTTCAAATTTCTTTCCCAGCATTTATTCCCACTCAATACCCTGGGCTTTAATTGGGTTTGATAATGCAAAGAAACAACGAGACTCTAAACTGTGGTTCAATCATGTTGATAAATGCCAAATGTCCATTAAGCGGAACGAGACTAACGGTGTTCCAATTGGACCAGCGACATCAAATATTCTCAGTGAAACCATCCTTGTAAGAATTGATGAAACATTAAAAACTGATGGTTTTTCGTTTGTGCGGTTTATTGATGATTACACAGCGTACTTTGATACTTATGAAGAAGCAGAGAGATTTATTCGCAGGCTTGGAGAAGAATTATCAAAGTATAAACTGTTGCTAAATGCAAAGAAAACCATCATTGAGCAGTTACCTTGTCCATCTTCTGACGAATGGATCATAGACCTAACAACAAGAATGCCCAACAAAGAAAGTGTAGTTCCTCTAAACTTAATTCGTTTTTTGGACTACGCGGTTAACAAACAGGCTACAAGTCCAGATGGAAGCGTACTAAAGTATGCGGCAAAAATTATTATCAAAAATATTGATAGCAAAGCAGCGGATTTAGTTCTAAAGTATCTATTAGGACTTTGCATAAAATTCCCTATATTAATTTCTGTATTGCATGCTCTATTTGACAAAATTGACGTTACAAACGGCTTTGTTTACAGCGACCAATTAATCAAAGTCCTCGACGAACACACTATAAATAAGCGCTCTGACGCTATGGCTTGGATATTGTTTTACTTGAATAAATTTACCCAACCTATCCCTAGCGATACAGCCAAGCATATTATCGAGTCGGGCGATTGTGTTTCAATTTTATTATTGTATCTTTCAAAGCAATATGACGCCGAAGTAATTGCTTTTTGTAACAGTTTGGATAAAACAGATATTTTCTTGTTAGACCAGTATTGGTTACTTTTGTATCAGTTATTCCTCGATGGCAAAATAGGCAATCCTTATTCTGACGAAAACGCATATACTGACCAAACTGAAAGCAAAACAGATACAATTCAAAACGCAATGCAACGAGAAATTCAAGCGTTTGAAATCTTGAAGGCAGAAGGCGTAAATTTTGTTTACGTTCCAAAAGAGGAAAGCAAGCCAACATAGCGTGCACCTGACGCTGGGGATTCTGTGCACATCCCAAGCAATTTCACACGCCTGAGCCTTTTTCTGGCTGGACGGCTTCGCCGTCCCCGCCCCAGCGCAGGTAACGCAAACCGTTAGCCTGCTAAATCGTTCAACTTATTCCTTGATTTGGAAATAGCGAATTTTTATTATGAGAATCTATTTTGCTCGACACGGAGAAAGTCAAGCCAACCTTCTACATGAAATTTCCAATCGTGGACTTCGACATGGATTAACGCGCAAAGGGCGTGAACAAGCACATTTACTAGGAGAGAGTTTAAGCAATCACGGTATCATGTACATCTACTCAAGTCCAATATTGCGCGCTATAGAAACGAGTATCATTCTAGCAAACCAACTGAACGTAGATTATGAAATTGTAGACGGCTTGCGAGAATATGATTGCGGTTTAGTAGAAGGACATGCTGATGAAGACAGTTGGCAACAATGGCATATGTTGTTTGACTCGTGGACAGTAAAGAAACAGTGGCAACAATGCATTGAAGGTGGCGAAACTTTTTTTGATATTAGAAATCGTTTTGTACCATTCGTAGACAGTTTAATTAATAAATTTGATGGCACTGAAACAAAGGTTTTGTGCGTTGCACACGGAGGTATATATAGATTGATGTTACCTTTGATATTCAAGAACTATGATGAGAAAATCTTAGAGCAGCAAGGGATTGAGTATACTTCTTATATTATTTCAGAAGTGTATTCAGGCGACTTGTTCTGCGTTGAGTGGAACGGAAAGACGTTTAACATCCCACAAAGTGACTTGCAAGCAACATCGCAGGCTAACAAAGCGTGCACCTAACGCTGGGGATTCTGCGCAAATTCCGGGCAGTTTTCTACGCCTTAGCCTATTTCTGGTTTGACGGCGTTCCGCCGCCCGCCCCAGCGCAGGTAACGCAAACCGTTGGGCGGACACCGTTGAGCATAGTTACTATTAATTCTTAGTCGATTGGTAAATGGCACGTAAGTTTATTGTCAATGTTAGTAAGGAGGTTAAGCATGGTTTCAAATTTGAGGAATAAACTGACTGGAGGAAACCGCACATCAATTGGTGACTCCCAAGCGGTAATTCAAGATGTATTGTTGTCGCCAAATAAACTAAAAGAAATCTATTCACTCTTTTTTGATGATGACCCCGTAGTGGTAATGCGGTCGAGTTACATTGCCATGAAAGTTGCTGAGGTAAACCCAGCCACCGTTAAACCATTTAAGAAATCATTACTGGCTGATCTTGAAAAATTCAAACAGCAAGAACTTCGTTGGCATATTCCCCAATTGCTTGTTCATCTATCCCTTGTTCCTACAGAAAAAAGAAAAGCCTATTCCATTATCATGAGTTGGGCTGAAACGGATAAAAGTAAAATAGTTGCGTACTATGCTTTGCAAACTGCTGCTGACTTTGCAGAAACCGACCCCAATCTATTAGAGAATTTTATTCCTAGATTAAGAAAACTTAACGAATCAGGCGCAAAGTCAGTGTCAAACCGATGTAAGAAAATTGCAAAACAATTGAATATTGAATTATGAACTACGCTTTAGCCTCATTAATCTCATGAAGGTTAAATCCGCCCAACAAAGCGTGCACCTGACGCTGGGGATTCTGCGCACATCCCAGGCAGTTTTCTACGCCTTATCATTTTTCCAGTTGGACGGCTTCGCCGTCCCCGCCCCAGCGCAGGTAACGCAAACCGTTGGGCGGCTTCGCTAAAAAACAATGAAAAAAATTCTTACTCAAGAAACTGTAAACAAAATTATCTGGATTGTTTTTGTTGTTTCTATTATTTATCTTGGTATTGGCTGGCTTTTATATTTGCCGCTCCGAAACGGCGGGAGAGGTATTTATTGGCTTGTAACCACCTTTACATTTACGGTACTTCCTTTTGTCGGTCTTTGTTTCCTGTGTTGGGTTATTTCCTTCTTTGCATGGCTAAGTCAAGCAGACAAAGAAAAACGTCACTTTTGGTCAAAACGTGCAAACATATTATTTGTAGAGTTTTTAGTTTTTTTTGCGTCAAGTTTTGTTTTTCTCTTCGCGCCATTTCATCACTTGAAAAGTCTTTCCACTGGAAACCATGTCTATTATTTGAATGAAGTCTATAGTATTGGAGATATAAATTTTCAACTCCACGAATGTGACTCGATTGGTTTAATGTGCAGTGGAGTATATCGTTCATACGATTTTCCAATTAAACATAAAAAGCAAGCGGATTTTGAGTTTGACAAAATAAATAAAACGGTCAATGTTATTTTTACTCCAACAAAAGAAATTCTATTCTCATACCCTGTGCCATGAACCAGAGTCGCTTTACAGTCAAAATGCGCCCAACAAAGCGTGCACTGGACTTGTGGGTACGGTGCGGCTTTTCGAGCATTATCAGCGTCCCGAACATTTTTCTGCCCGTCAAGCGAATCAGCATCCCGCCCACAAGCCCAGTAACGCACGCCGTTAGCCCGCTCCGCGCAAAACCGTATTTTGTAATATGTCAACAAAAATGTTTCAAAGTGTTTACATCAGTTAGATTCAAATTGGGAAAACAATGGAAATAACGATTGTCTCGGCGTTTGTTATAGTGTTCTTAATCATATTTTTTGTCTCCAAAAGCGCAGCACAGTTTGATGTAATCCTGTTTAGTGTTATTTTTTTGTTTTTAGCACTCGCATTCATAATCACAAAAGGTCTCACCATAGAAACAGTAATAACTGTTGGAGGACTTGGCTTGCTTTCGCTGCTCGGATGGTTTAATGTGACAAGAAAATTGGCTAACACAATAATGGCTCGTGCTTCATTTGATAGTAAACTAACGCAGAAAAGATATTCAAGATGTAATGTATGCGGTAAAAGATTATCGCATCATAAAATGCCTAAAAACCTTAATCAACTTTTCTTCGGTGGATTAACGTGTAAAAATTGTGGAGCAGAATTTGACATTCCATTCGATGAATTCATATCACAATAATGCGCCTCGTAAAGTCAAAAGCGGGCTAACAAAACGTGCACTGGACGCTGGGGTACGGCGCGGCTTTTCAAGTAGTTTTCTGGCTTGGAGTTTTTCTTGCTCCCAAATAGAATCCACGCCCGCCCCAGCGCCCAGTAACGCAAACCGTTGGGCGCCTGCTAATATTAATACTGTAATTGTAAAGGGTTCCTATGAACAAAAAAGCTGGGCCAGTCATCCTAATCGCTGTAACAGTATTAGCCGGTGTTAAGGGTCTATATGACCTTACCCGCTCTGGTAAAAGGATTAGGAATGATATAAAACAGTACAATGAACGAAGCAAAACTTATCAATTTAAACAGCAAAGTTATAACTCAAACAGAGAAGCTGCCCAGAAACGATTTGATGATCTTGGCACAACTCGATTAAATGCACTTGAGACTCTTGGTAAAGCCGCAAAGTTTCTTATGAGGGCGAAGGTCAAAGAGAGAGAACTTTTCGAGAAACTTGAGGTTACTCCTCAGCAACTGGCAAAGTGGGAGTTGGCTTCGATCCAAGCAATTGATTTGGTGACAATTATTACTAAAAGCTCAATGTCGGGAATAACAAGCGCGTCGGCGGCTTATAGCCTAGTCGGTACACTAGGAACTGCTTCTACCGGCACTGCAATTTCAACGCTCAGCGGAGCGGCGGCTAATAATGCTACTCTTGCTTGGCTCGGTGGTGGAACAATAGCAATGGGAGGAGGGGGTATGTCTTTAGGCTCTATTGTTCTGAATAGCATTGTGGTAGGCCCTGCTCTATTGGCCAGCAGCTTTTTTGTTGGTAGAAAAGCTGAAGAAATTGCCACTGCGGTGGCTCAAGAAGTCGCCAAAATGGACATTGCTGAATCGGAAATAAACAGGCAACTCAAAATACTCGAGACTATTCTACAGAGAGTAGATGAACTCTTTAAGTCAACAGTTGATGTAGATAAAATCCTTACCGACCTTTTGGCAGAAGCTGATCCCGAGAATTTGGAGGATGCCTATAATGTTGCAAAGCTTGCAAAATCCCTTGGCGTGTTACTTGACACAGCTATTCTAGACAAGAATGGCAATTTCATTGAGGAGACCCCATGAGTTCCAACACACAGCAGAATATTATTAAAGTTGCTCAAAACGCAAATGAGATAGCACAAAGTCTTAATGCGCTTGGTGTAATTGTTGACTTCGTTGAATATCTAAAAGTTCAACAGGTGGAGCAGACAAAGCGAGATGCCATTGCTGCAAAGCGGGACACTCTTGTAAAGGCAATTGAGTCTGAAAGGGAACTCATCGAAAACTATTTTGATAAACGTTTCGCTGAGAGAAAATACGGTTTGGAAAACCTGTTTGATTTGTTGAAAAGTGCTCTAGAAAGTCAGGATACGAAGACGGTAGATTTGGCTCTGGCAGGAATCTTAGGCATTTTGCAGGACAGTCCACTTAAAGACTTGGAAAAGTTCAGGATTTGGTTTCATGATCCTAATCGCGAAGATATTGAATTGTAGTGGCCCGAGTTTGAAATATTGCCCGCGCCCAACACAGCGTGCACCCGACTGGTGGGAGTCGGCGCGTTTTCAGGCACTTTGCGTGGCTGGAAGTTGGTTTCGATAAAATAGCGTTGTCCCGTCCCGCCCCAGCGCAGGTAACGCAAACCGTTGGGCGCTGGCGCACATAAAATAAATTCACGAAAGACAATCCATTACATTCCTAAATGAGCACACAAACTTCATCTCCTTTCTTTCGGTTCTTCATAAAAATAGAAGCCTTTATTATGAAAAACTTCGTCCCTGTTCAAAAGCCTGGACCAATCTTTAAGTGGATATTTAAAAGTTCTATCTTGTATTTCAAATTAGGTTTGGCGGGTTTGTTGAAGAATTATTTTCTACTAATCACAACTACGGGGCGAAAGACAGGCAAAATTCGCCAAACTCCACTTGAACACCGCTACGATGAAGTCAATGACCGTTACTTAATTCTATCTGGCTGGGCTGGCAAAACAGACTGGTATCGTAATGTAAGTGCCAATCCAAATATTCATGTTCAAGTAGGCAATCGCAAATTCCACTGCCGGGCTGAACCTGCAAGCAACGAAGAGGTTGCGCTCATTCTGGAAGAGACTGCCCGCATTAGTCCAGATATGCTCAAAGTCTGGTCGCGCTGGGCAGGAGAAGAACTCGACGGCTCATATGAGAGCCTACAACGTGCCGCGAAATACTGTCCTTCATTTTGGCTAAAACCTGAGCAAGTTACAACAAGATAGAACAAGATAAATTTTAGTCAGTAGTAAAATGTGAAAGATAAAATCTTGGGTTCTGTGAAATGCGCCCAACAAAGCGTGCACCTGACGCTGGGGATTCTGCGGCAATCTTAAGCAGTTTCCTACGCCTTAGCCTTTTTCTGGCTGGACGGCTTCGCCGTCCCCGCCCCAGCGCAGGTAACGCAAACCGTTGGGCGCTTCGCAAAAAGGATTATATGTTAGATCAAGTGCTACAAGGACAATTGGTCACACTTCGCCCTACAACTCTGGATGATCGTCGGTCCATCTATGAATGGGCGGCATTTTCTGATGTGACACAAGCCATGATGGGACCGCCAATCTACCCTGAACATCTTGTCCCAACATGGAATGAGTTTTGCGAAGATCATAAAACTCACTTCTTTGACGGTTCTGCCCCTCACCTTGGACGCTGTTTTATCATCTTGGTTAATAACGAACCCGTCGGACAGGTTTACTTTAACGATATTGATGAGCGAGATGGCAAAAAACGAACTGAAATGGATTTATGGATGCGGGCAGAGAAATACTGCGGCAAAGGCTATGGAAGCGATGCGCTTCTCACACTTTGTAATCATGTGGCACGAGAACTTGCAGTCCAAGAGTTTATGGTTCAGCCATCCGCTCGAAATCCGCGAGCAATTAGAGCTTATGAAAAAATTGGGTTTGTAAAGCTCCCACTCACTGTTGAAGAAGCCCGAAACATCTGGTGGCAGAATGACTATTTTGATAGTGTATACATGGTAAAAACCATCTTACCAGAAAGCCAATCTCATTAATTATGGCGAGCGTGTTCAAGTCCAGCAGCGCCCAACAAAGCGTGCACCTGACGCTGGGGATTCTGCGCACATCCCAAGCAGTTTTCTACGCCTGAGCATTTATCTGGCTGGACGGCTTCGCCGTCCCCGCCCCAGCGCAGGTAACGCAAACCGTTGGCACGACCCGTGCATAAGAAAGTATCAATGAAAACCAAAAACATCGTCACAGTCTTGCTTGCCACTATCATTTTAGCTTCGTGTGCGCCAGCGGTTACGCTTATGCCGCCAACAGAAACGGCTATACCTCCCACGTCAACTTTTACGCCCGTTCCTCCTACTCCAACAATTACACCAACGCCTGCACCTGAAAATTTAGCAGACGCAAAAGACTTATCGAAATGGATTGATAATTATATTCATGCCTTCGGTGGAAAAGTAACAGTTAACAGCGTGGAGATGGACGCTAACCAGTTAACCGCAGAAATCCGCAAAAATGCCGAAGCGTTTACACAGGTCAAGGAAATTAATGGGGCTGAATATCTATTCTTGCTGATAAATGGCGTCCCGCTAGCTATGCGAGAAGGAAAAGGACAATGGGAAGAGTTAACTTCCAGAAAAATCATAGAGTTGGGAGCAAAACCTGAGGATGTATTTCAGTATATTGGAGTAAAGTATTCAGATCCCTTCAACGTAGATACGAGCAGTAGAGTGGATCAGGTTTTTGCGAAAGAATTTAATTTTGCTTATATAATGGATACACTCTATCATCAGATAGAAAAACAAGAAGGAATATTCACCTTCCAAAATGCGATAGATGCCGCCAACTCTGCTAAAGAAAACGGCATGATTACTATAGGCGGACCATTAGTTTATGGAAAATCTGATTTCGACTACACATATCTAAAAGAAAAAAGAGGCACACTCACGCGCGATGAACTCATACATATAATGAAACGCCACATTAAAACACAGATGGAAGGTACCCCAGGAAGTCTTGATATCATGCTTGTTGTAAATGAGTACTTACCAAAAAATGTGCTTGATATGACCTGGGAAAATCCAGAGAAGTTAAGCTATGATGCGTATGCTGACATAATAGGAGATGACTATGTAGACATCGCATTTGAGTATGCGCGAGAGATAGATACTAAAGGTGGGACTATACCACCAACGACAATACTCATTTACAACAATACAGCAAACCACCTTCCCCAAGGAAACACATATTGGGAAGGTGATAATACCAATTTGACTGTGGCAAATGTCAATCGCCTGAAGGATAAGGGTCTCATAGACGGAGTTGGTGTTCAACTGCACATAGATGCTGCACAACCCCCAAATATCGATGATATGATAAAAACATTTAGGAATTATGGAAACCCAGTTTATGTCACTGAATTTGACATTGATATTAGCAGGCTGGATGGTACAGACTCCCAGAAGGAACAAATACGGACAGACTTATATCGTAAGATTCTGGAAGGAATTCTAAAAAGCAATGTTACAGTCGCGGTCAACCACTGGTCAGCAGTACAAGAACAGGGACGTGGCGAAGCGCAGTTATTTGATAACCAATTAAACCCAACTATTAATTTATTTGTTGAAAGACAAGTTTTGTTTGAATATTTTCTGGGCAATTAATGTGCGTATGTTGTGAAGGTCAAAAACTGCCCAACAAAGCGTGCACCTGACGCTGGGGATTCTGCGCACATCCCAAGCAGTTTTCTACGCCTTAGCATTTTTCTAGCTGGACGGCTTCGCCGTCCCCGCCCTAGCGCAGGTAACGCAAACCGTTAGACCGCTAATCAAACAGGAACTATGAACACATTAAACGAATTATTACAAATGCTTGATAGCACTAATGCAAATACTCGATATGAAGCCTGTGAACAACTGCGTATTAGTAATGTAAGCAGTGAACAGGTTGTACTTGCGCTTGAAAAATCTCTTAAAGATAAAGACCTTGATGTTGCTGACGCAGCCCAAAGAGCAATAAGGGCAGAAGCACATCAGCAAATTCTTGTTAAACTAGGTAGAGCCACGCCCAAAAGTGAGACAGAGTTACAAGCAGAAACGCTGAGAGGTAAAGCAAGAGAAAACGAAATAAAGGCAAATGAAGAGAAGAAAAAGGCTCTTGCCAGTATTGTGATTGTGACAACGCCTCTATTAGAAAAACACACTGTTGAGGAGTATCTTGGTATTGTCTCCGCGGAGGTAGTGCTTGGCACTGGATTCTTAACTGAATTTAGTGCAAGCCTAGTAGATATTCTTGGAGTAAGGTCGGATAAATTTCAGAATAAGCTCAAAGAGGCAAAAGATGCTGCTATGAGAGAACTTCGTATGAGAGCATACGAACTTCATGCAAATGCTATTCTAAGTGTAGACTTGGATTATTCAGTTTTGACCAACAATATGTTAATGGTCGTTGCTAACGGAACAGCTGTTAGGGTAGAGAAACTCACCAACAACAAAAGTTCAGAACAATAATTTATTCAATCACCAAAACCGCGGGCTAACAAAGCGTGCACCTGACGCTGGGGATTCTGCGCAAATCTCAAGCAGTTCTCTACGCCTTATCATTTTTCTGGCTGGACGGCTTTGCCGTCCCCGCCCCAGCGCAGGTAACGCTTGCCGTTGGGTGCTTTCAAGAGTTTTGCAAATATAATTTGTAGCCATATGACAAACAAGCGAATTGTTAGCAAACGTAATAGCCAAGGTACATCTAAAGCGCTTTTATCGCAGAACAAAGAGTCTGGTTCTGAAATATTCGACAATTTCAATTCGCCACATGACCTCGCAAACAGATTGCAAGAATATGTAGATAAAGTTGTTCAGCAATGTGCAGATGTTGATTGGGACGAAAATTTTCTCAGCTATCAAGTTATTAATGCCATTAGAGTTGTACTTGATGGATACGTCTTACCTAACACCAATCTATCGAAATTTGATGTTGAAGCATATAAACTTACAGGCAAGCCAGAACAAAGCCACGGCGATATTGCAATCGTCGTATCTAAGTCGCTTGACAATGGTTACTCTACTATATCAGGTGTAGGGTTTTACGAAGCAAAAGCCTCGTCTTTACATGGAAGTGGCTATCCAGCTTTTCATATTCAACAACTAAGGCGCTTAGTTACAAATACTCCAAAGCTTTCTTATTTACTATATGAAAGATCAGCACAAATCGCAGATACCCAGGAATGGGCAACGTTAAAAAATGCAGATGATTATGCTCAAGATTGGGCAACGTTACTAAAAACAGCTCAAAATAAGAAGTTTTTTACACGAGTTGTTGACGCTAATTTAGTAAAGCAGTATAAACATCTCGAAGGTGCTGCACACAGTATGAGTCAATCATTTGGATATCATTTTGTTCATAAAATCTTGTCAGGACGAGAGCTAGATTATTCGCGTCCACCAAATGACACAATTCGTCGTTGGTTAAAAACCACTCGGCGAGCAAATGCGTTGGTTGTATCAATATCCGTACGAGAATCTGAAAACAAACATTCTCATACACAGCTTGAACTACCAGATTTTGACAAAGTTAAATTGCAACTTCCTGAACAAAATAATTCCAAAAATTTTTCTAATAAGTTATTAGGATAAAACAAAAGATGAGTCCGTGCAAAATGAAAACTGGTAATCACACCGCACCCAACAAAGCGTGCACCTGACGCTGGGGATTCTGCGCGCATCCCAAGCAGTTTTACACGCCTGAGCATTTTCCCAGTTGGACGGCTTCGCCGTCCACAGCCCCAGCGCAGGTAACGCAAACCGTTAGGCGCTGTGTCCGTAATCCACCGAATTAGGTGTTAGAAAAACTCTCTAGGCTGGGGAACTGAAACCAAGATAAGACTCTGAAACAGATAGTTATTAGGAGACAGAATATGGAAGCTGGAAAACGATCAATAAACGATATTTTCAACGGAAACAGAATTCTTGAAATACCATTTTTTCAACGGTCGTATGTTTGGGATGAGCCACAGTGGGAACGGTTCATGACAGACATGGAGTTTGTGTCGGAAAACAACAAGCCGTATTTTCTCGGTTCTGTAATTCTTAAGCAACAACTTATAAATGCACAGCAAAGCATTGGTGATCGAAGGACTGTCATTGACGGTCAGCAGCGCTTGACGACATTGAACATATTTTTCAAGGTGCTAAGTCTTAGACTTGGTAATGACTACTTGAATAATCTTTTTCGGCTTCCTATGAAAAAGAACGAAATTGCTCTTCTTCACAATCGAAATGATGTAGAAGCATTCAACCGTATTCTTGACCTAACCAGTCTTGAACCACTTGATAGTGAGGATAACATTACTCAGGCTTATATGTATTTTGTGAAAAACGTAAATGTGACAAAGGTTAACTTCCAGAACATCTTGACTAACCTCATGTTCGTTGGAATTGATCTTGGCACGGAAGATGACGAGCAACAGATTTTTGACACTATTAATTCTCTTGGTGTTAAGCTTACAACTGCAGAATTACTGAAGAACTATTTTTTTGGAAGAAACGATATTCAGCTCTACATCGACTATTGGCAGAGTATCTTTGAGGTAGACACAGACACAAAAAACTATTGGGACACCGAAATATTAGCTGGTCGGTTCCAAAGAAGTTTTCTCGATCTTTTCTTTTATTCATTTCTCCAGATCAAAATACAGGAGCCATCAATATCAGTAAGCTCGGAAGATAAAATTGAATACAGTAAAATGGAAGGGCTTTTTGAATCTTACAAAAGTTTTATCAATAAGTATGGAATCAACAAACTTGAATTGATTTCTGAAGTGAAGGAATATGCAGGGGTGTTTGTTGAGAATTTCAGCACCGATGTGGTAGATAGTGAATTGCCAGCGTCCTTCGGCATTGAGAGAATCAATGCAATTATTTTTGGGCTAGAGAACAGCACGCTGATACCTTACGTTTTATATGTTTTGAAAAATGTCCCCAATCTTACTGAACGAAACAGAATCTTTGAGTATCTTGAATCCTATATAATGAGAAGAATGGTTTGTCATGCGAACACAAAAAACTACAATCAATTGTTCTCAGACAGATTCATTTCCAACCAAATCCTGACCGCACAAGACATTAAAAACTATATTAACAATCGCTCCGACAAAGTGAATTTTATGCCGTCGGACTCTGAAGTAATTGAAGGTTTCAACGATTCAAAACTTATAAACAAACAATCTACAGGTATTCTTTACTTTATAGAAACAAAAATTCGAAATCGCCAACTGCAAGCCGTTGCAATGATGGGACTAAATAGATACAGTTTAGAGCATATAATGCCAAAGAAATGGGAGAACAATTGGCCGCCTGTTCGAAGTGAAGGTGAGAGACTATTCCGCAACAGAAAGTTGCTCACTCTTGGAAATTTGACAATTATCACAGCGTCTCTCAATTCCTCGATTCGCGATAGCTCATGGGATGTAAAAAAGAATGGAAGGGCACCAAAGAAGGGGCTAAATTATTACGCTGGAGGGCTTGAAACTTTCTCTCAGTACCTGAGTAATCAAACTTGGGATGAAAAATCCATAAACGATAGAGCCGCTTTTCTCTCTAATTGTGCTATTTCAATTTGGAAGACCTAAAACTAACAAGAAATACGATCTAGTGCTCCTGTAGTCGCGCCTAACAAAGCGTGCACTGGACTTGTGGGTACGGTGCGACTTTTCAAGCATTATCAGCGTCCCGAACATTTTTCTGCCAGTCGAGTGAATCGGCGTCCCGCCCACAAGCCCAGTAACGCAAACCGTTAGGCGCTTCGCCAATAGCAATTTCAATAAGCATGGGAAAAACACACGGTCTTACTCTGGGAAAGTTTGCACCTTTACATAAAGGGCATCAATTGGTGATAGAAACAGCACTTGCCGAAATGGACGAAGTGTCTGTAATTATTTACGACGCTCCCGAAACAACTTCTATTCCGCTAAACATTCGCTCTAATTGGATAAAAAAGTTATACCCAAAAGTCAAAGTAATTGAAGCTTGGGACGGACCAACCGAAGTTGGCAATACTCCCGGAATTAAGCGAAAACATGAAAAGTATATTATTGAAAATTTAAAAGTTTCTGGCGTAACACATTTTTATTCTAGCGAGTTTTACGGGGAGCACATGAGCATTGCACTTGGCGCAATCAACAGGCTTGTGAATCCTTCCCGTGACGTTATTCCTATTTCGGGGGAGAAAATCAGGCAAAATCCGTTTTTATGGCGTGAATATATTTCGCCAATTGTGTACCAAGACTTGATTACAAATTTTGTCTTTTTGGGCGCACCATCCACAGGAAAGACAACTATTGCCAGTAAGATGGCTGATGAATATAAAACAGTTTGGATGTCAGAATATGGACGAGAATATTGGGAAAACAATCAGGTAAATCGAAGATTATCTTTAGAGCAATTGGTAGAAATCGCAGAAGGACATTTAGAACGAGAAAATCAACTTATTTACCAAGCAAATCAATATATCTTTACTGACACTAATGCAATAACAACTTTTATGTTCTCAATTTCCTATCATCAAACCGCCCATAACAGGCTGGTCGAACTAGCAAACTTGGCACAATCACGCTACGATTTGGTTTTTCTTTGCGATGTTGACATTCCATATGATGATACTTGGGATAGGTCAGGTGACGTTAACAGAAAAGTCTTCCAAAAACAAATAATCGGAGATTTAATCGTCCGGAAAGTTCCTTACATCGTTTTAAGTGGAGATTTAGAAACCAGAAGCAAAAAGGTAAAGAAGGTTTTGAGTAAGTTTCAGAAATATCAGTCTTTAGTAGAGTTTTACAATAAGGGACAAAATGATGAGTAATTTTTTCAACGTTGATAATATAGCGTTTACCATTCTCGGATACCCAATGAGTTATGTTGAATTTATTGGCACTATCTTATATTTATGGTCTGTTTGGCTTATTTCTAAACGAAATATATTAACATGGGCAGTTGGAATCGTCAGTGTAATACTTTATATGATTCTGTTTTACCAAATCAGGCTTTACTCCGACACTATTGAGCAAATCTACTATCTTGGAGCAAGTGTTTATGGATGGTGGATTTGGAACAAATCCCCGAAAGATGATGGACAAATAACCGACGTTCAATATAGCTACTCAAAGAACTTGATTTTATGGGTTGTTTTTACTGGCATTATCTCAGTCGCCTTTGGCTATTTTATGAGTCGAGTACATCTTTTCTTGCCTGTGATATTTCCCGAAGCGGCATCATTTCCTTATCTTGACGCAATCACAACAATCATGAGTTTTTCAGCCATGTGGTTAATGGCTAAGAAAAAAATTGAGAGTTGGATTTACTGGATTATTGTAGATGTAATAGGGATATGGTTGTATTTCGTCAAGGATGTAAAGTTCCTCTCTTTACTATATGTAATTTTGCTTATAATGGTTTTCAATGGATTGCGAATGTGGCACAAATCCGTTCAAAACAAAAGTGCGGCACTTCCACAAAACGCCGCCTAACAAAGCGTGCACCTGACGCTGGGGATTCTGCGGCAATCTCAGGCAGTTTTCTACGCCTTAGCATTTTTCTGGCTGGACGGCTTCGCCGTCCCCGCCCCAGCGCAGGTAACGCAAACCGTTAGGCGGCTTGCGACGATACAGAGGTCATTATGTCAAAAAGTTACGAATTACCACCTTTCCTATTACGACAAGTGACACAAGAAGTATATGAACGTTGGCTTCGCCGAAAAGCTCAGGCTCATGTAAAACGCGATCGTCGTCGTGGTAACGAAACTGCTATCGGAGGAGCGTATCGAGATGCTATACACTCAGCAGTTTTAGCGAGCGGCGGTCGCGATGCTTACACTGGCGAAGAACTCGATTGGTCAATTATTAGCAAATACGATAATGACGAGTCGCAGGAAAATGGGCGTCACTACAAACATAATTTTGCTTTGCTTCCAACAGTTGACCATGTTGGTGACGGATTGGGGATCGCCGATTTCAAAATTTGTGGTTGGCGGACTAACGACGCAAAAAATGATCTTGAAATGCCCGAGTTCCTCGCTCTGTGCCAATCTGTGCTTGAACATCATGGTTATGTTGTAACAAAACAATCATAAGTAATTTTATAGAAAGGAGTTAACCATGACAGATGAAAATGAAAAACTTCTAAAAGTCACGTTCCGCAAAGACTCCAATGCCAAGGAAATATTGGCAGGCATTCGTCAAGCACAAGATAATTGGGCTAAAAAATTTCCAGAGCGCGCCCATCGTCTTTATCCAAAAGTTTATGATGAGCAAGGAAATAGAATACCAAAGCAGCCAGCAGCAACGCCATAAAAAAAAATTATCTGCGCTATTCTCCAATCATAATTGAAGCCAATAGCAATCCACGGACTCCTCAAGTACTTCGAGAATGAAAAAGGAAAACAATTCTCGATATAAAATCCATCAAAAAAATTACG
>Ga0268298_10002801_pt1 | contig 18553 bp, 18 predicted proteins | sample WWTPWeurt_MetaG_FD_194462 | JGI IMG/M metagenome (GOLD analysis project Ga0268298, IMG submission 194462) | Activated sludge microbial communities from WWTP in Nijmegen, Gelderland, Netherland - WWTP Weurt | ecosystem: Engineered > WWTP > Aerobic digester > Activated sludge | place...
CTGCACCGCGATTCACGTTGGGATGTGTTTGCCCGCCAGCGCACCCGTACGCTGCCCATCGACGACCCGAATCTGTGCTGCTATTTGCACAAGGTCCAGCCGATGCAGGCGGCGCTGCAAAACGTGAAAGCATGGATCACCGGCATACGCCGCGACCAGACCTCGGTGCGGTCACAGGCTAAGATTCTCGAGATGCAGGAGGATGGTCTGGTGAAGGTCAACCCGCTGCTAAATTGGACCCGGACAGATGTGGAACGATATAGCGAAGAACATCACCTGCCTGCGCATCCCCTGTATGAAAAGGGATATCGCAGCGTGGGCTGCGCTCCCTGCACCATCGCCATCGGTGTGGACGATGACGAGCGCGCAGGCCGCTGGGCCGGGCGCGGTAAGATCGAGTGCGGCCTGCATACTGAGATGTTCAAACACAAGAACATCGACGAAGTGAAACAGAATTTTCAATTGGAGATCAAGTAGGGGCGGCCCTGCATTGGGATCCAGGTGATCTATGCCGCTGGGCGGGTCACCCTTACTTATATAAACTCATGGAATTCACCGAGAAGCGTCAACACTGGAAGAAACTCAACGCGCTGACCCCAAAAAAGATGGAGTTGGCTCACTTTCTGCTGGAAAGAATCCGCGCAGGAGAAGATGTCATGTCGCTGCTGCGGAGGCATCCCTTGGAAGGCGGCGGGTATTTGAACAAGGCTGCCCTGGTGGCTGCCTACGAGCAGATGGTTACAAGCGGGAAGATGGAAGCGGATAACGCCCTGTTGGAAAAGATCCGCATGAAGCCAATGCGTACCCTCTCAGGAGTGACCACGGTGACGGTCCTGACCAAGCCGTATCCCTGCCCCGGCAAGTGCATCTTCTGCCCCACCGATGTGCGCATGCCCAAGAGTTACCTGCCCGATGAACCCGGTGCGATGCGCGCGCTCGAACACCAATTCGACCCGTTCACACAGGTCGAGTCGCGCATCCGCGCTTTGAAGAATCTCGGCCACCCCACCGACAAAATCGAGTTGCTGATCCTGGGCGGCACATGGTCTTCGTATCGCCGTGATTACCAGGAGTGGTTCATCGGCAGGTGTTTTGATGCCATGAATGGAATCCAAAGTCTGCCGACCTTGGAGCCCCAACGACTGGAGTCGTTGGATGCCGGTCTCTCAAACATCCATTCCATTAACGAATCCGCGCCGCATCGCAACGTGGGGTTGGTCATTGAGACCCGGCCAGACGAGATCCATCCCGATGAACTGCGCTGGCTGCGTCACCTCGGCGTGACCAAGGTGCAGATGGGCGCACAAAGTTTTGACGATCACATTCTGGAGATCAACAAGCGCGGGCACGACGTGGAAAGCACGCGCCGGGCAACCGCACTCTTACGCGCCGCTGGTTTCAAGATCGTGCTGCATTGGATGCCCAACCTACTCGGTGCCACGCCGCAATCGGACCGGGAGGATTTCGCCCGCATGTGGCAGGACTTCTGCCCGGACGAGATCAAGATCTACCCCAATCAATTGCTTGCCAATGCCGAACTGTACGAATACTGGCTGCGCGGCGAATTCAAACCCTACACCACTGATGAACTGGTGAGTTTGATCGCAGACATCAAACCGACCGTGCCGCGCTATTGCCGCATCAACCGCGTCATCCGCGACATTCCGGGAAACAACGTGGTCGAAGGAAATCGCCGCACAAGTTTGCGTCAGGATGTGCAGGCTGAGATGAAGCGCCGCGGGACGCGCTGTCAGTGTGTGCGCTGTCGTGAGGTCAAGGGAAAGTCCGTTGAGTTATCCTCCCTAAATCTGCATGACTTTGAATATCAAGCCGGCAACGCGCTGGAACATTTCATCGCTTTCAACACCGAAGATGATCGGCTGGCCGGGTTCATCCGCCTTTCGCTGCCTTCCGCAGAGTCACCCGATACCGGCATGCACGATTTGCGCGGCGCGGCATTGATCCGCGAGGTGCATGTGTACGGACAGTCGCTCGCGGTGGGCGCGGAAAAATCCGGCGCGGCGCAGCATGTGGGGCTCGGCACACGCCTGCTCGAAGAAGCAGAACGGATCGCAAAAGAAAAGGGGTTTGAAAAACTCGCCGTCATTGCCGCGGTAGGCACCCGGCAATACTATCTGGATCGCGGCTTTGAACGCGGGGAATATTATTTAGTAAAGGACTTAACTACGAAGAGCGCACTTGGTCTTCGCGAGGAAGCGATCTCATAATTCAAGTAGCCGCTTCGGGCGGACATTAACTCATTTCCTTCAACCGTTTCACCCGTTCAGGCTCATTATCCACCAACCATTCATCCTTACTCAATAACTCAAAAGCCTTTGCAAAATAAGGCCTGGCTTCTTCCTCGCGCTTTAACAGAAGCAGACATTCCCCGATCTCCTCCTCCACATAACCATCGCTGCCGCCGATGGCGTCGAACTCTGCCTTCAAGTTCATTTGTTTGGATAACGCTTCCTCAATGCGCTTTAGCGAACGCAGGCAGCGCGCCACCGTCCATTTGGCGATGCGGAATTTGTCCGCGCTTCCCTTCCCGCTGAAATTGGATTCGGCTTTCTGAAAGATCGTCAACGCCGATTCATAGTCGCCCATGTCGTGATAAGACCAGCCGGTATTGTTGTATAACGACCCGAGCCAGCCACGGGCCCTCTCGTCAGCAGAAGACTCAGCCATCTGGATGGCGCGCAGGTTCCAGTCGAGGGCAGAAGCGGGGTCGGCGACGATGGCCAGCATGTGCGCCGCATCCACGGCGTGGAAATCCTCGCTTAATTCCTGGGCCATCTTCAGCGCCCTTTCAAAGAATGGACGCGCCTGATCGGGATGTTTGGAGGAATTGAAGACCCGCCCGCGTTCGAGCAAATATCGCACCCGCGCCCGCGACACCTCGACAGGCAATTGTCCTTCGATCTCATCCAGGGTCTGGTGTGCCTGCTCGAACTTTCTTTGCAAGCCCTGCGACCGCGCGATCTGGGTCAGCAGTTCCAATCGCTCGTTGCCGTCGGGGAATTGAGGCAGAACCTCGCGGAATTTCTCCTCGCTTGCGGCGGGATTGTTGTAATCCCAAAGCAAGTCAAAATCGGGCAGGTCGGATGGCGTCATGATATATCTCCTTTTAGTAACAGCCGCATATGATAAAGCCTTTTGGGAGAATAACCGAACGGGGCCGTCACCACAACCCACTCTGGAAGGGTTGACTCTTCCTGAACCGGTGGTGGTACACTCGCGCAATTCAAATTGAGATCGGAGAGACATTGAAAACCAAACATTGGGTCGCATTCATCGCCCTGGGCGTCATCTGGAGTTCGTCCTTCCTGTGGATCAAGATCGGCGTGCAGGAGGCCAGCCCTACCGTGCTGGTAGCCTTCCGCATGCTGTTCGGCGCATTGACCGCCGTATCTGTGGCACTCTATCAAAAACTGGAATGGCCGCGCGATTGGCAGACCTGGCGCACCTACCTCATCCTCGGTCCCACCAGCCTGGCGATCCCCATCTTCCTCATCTCATGGGGCGAGACCAGCATCGACTCGGCGGTGGCCTCAATCCTCAATGCGACCGTCCCGCTCTTCACACTTGTCATCGCACACTACTTCCTGCACGACGACAAGATGACCTCTCAAAAGGTCATTGGCCTGCTCACCGGCTTCGTGGGCATCATCGTCCTGCTGCTTGATGACTTGTTAAACATCCAGCAGAGTTCCATTCTCGGCGAAGGCGCGGTCATCCTGGCCTCTTTGTTCTACGCCGCCAGCGCAGTGTATGCGCGCAAAAGCACAGCGCATGTGCAGGGCGCCATCCGTGGTGCAGCGCCGCTCATCACCGCCACGCTCTTTATGTGGATGGTGGGCCTGGTTGCCGAAAGACCGTTCACGGTCCCGCACTTGCCCATCACCTGGGTGGCAGCGCTCTGGCTCGGGGTTTTGGGCTCTGGCATTGCCATGATTTTGAATTATTATTTGCTGCACGAGATCGGCCCCACCCGCACCGTGCTGGTGACGTACACCTTCCCGCCCGGCGGTGTGCTGCTGGGGGTGCTCTTTCTCAATGAACATCTCACCTGGCAATTGTTCGTCGGCGGCCTGCTCGTAGTGGCCAGCCTCATCATTGTCAATTGGAAGAAAAAGGAAGCATGACCCAACATCGTTCAGGTTTCATCGCCATCATCGGACGCCCCAATGTGGGCAAGTCCACCCTGCTCAATGCGCTGCTCGGGCAGAAGATCGCCGCCGTCTCGCCGCGCCCGCAGACCACGCGCAAACGTCAACTCGGCATTCTCACGCTCAAGAACGCCCAACTCATCTTTGTCGATACGCCCGGCATTCACAACGCCAAGCACAAACTCGGCGAGTTCCTGAACACCGAGGCAGAGGACGCTCTCGGCGGAGTGGACTTGATCCTCTGGCTGGTGGATGCGTCGACCCCGCCCACCGAAGAGGACTCGAACATCGCCTCGCTCCTCAAAGATGTTGCGCGTCGGACTCGCCGCATGCTGGTGCTCAACAAGATCGACATGGTCAAACCCGAGGCCTTGTCCGCACGCGAAGAGGAGTATCACGCCATGATCCCCAAGGCGACCGTCATGAAAGTCTCCGCGTCGAAGCGGCTGGGGGTTGGGGAACTGCTCGAAGCGCTGATCCAATCTTCGCCGGAGAGAGAAGCGGAATATCCTGAAGAGCAGATCACCGATGTTTACGAGCGTGACATCGCCGGAGACTTGATCCGCGAAGCCTGCCTCATCAAGTTGCGCGACGAAGTACCGCATGGCATGGCGGTCCGCATTGATGAGTTCAAAGAGCGCGAGAACGGCATGGCCTATATTGCAGCGACGATCTTCGTTGAAAGAGAATCACAAAAGGGAATTGTGATCGGCGAAGGCGGCAAGATGCTCAAGTCCATTGGCAGCGCAGCCCGCAAAGAGATCGAAGAGATGGGCGGGCGAAAGGTATTTTTGGAATTGCGCGTGAAGGTTTCGAAAGACTGGCGCAATGACCCGAACATGCTCAAACAGTTTGGGTATGGAAAGAAGAAGTGAGTTCCCTTTGTCTTTAATCAGCCTTCAAAAAAAGTTTGCTAGCGTCCTTTTAAAGGCTTGAACCCCTCCCCCAAGGCTTCATGTGCGACCCCGATGACCATAAAGGCTTCGGGGTCTTTTTCATGGACGATGGCTTTGAGCGTGGCAACCTCGGCACGATTGATGACGCAGTACAACACGGGACGTGAGTTACCGGTGTAACCGCCGCGTCCTTCAAGCCAGGTCACGCCGCGCTCCAGTTCATCGAGCACACAAGCCGAGACTTCATCCGGGTGCGAGGTGACGATCATCGCAGTGCGGACGGTGCCACCGCCTTCGAGCACGGTCTCGGCCACCAACCCGCTAACGTAAAGGGTGATCATGGCATAGAGCGCTTCCTTCCAACCGAAGACGAATCCTGCCGAGAGGATCACCACTGTGTCCACCATGAGGTAGCTTTGGGTCATGGAGATGCCGCGCCAGTTGTTGAGGATGCGTGCCAGTATATCCGAGCCGCCGCTGGTACCGCGCGCACGATACACCAGTCCATACCCAACGCCACCGACGATGGCGCCGTAGAGCGAGTTCAGAAAGATATCGCCTTGCAGATCGTCGATCAGGATCTGGGAATAAGAGACAAAGGCCGGAATGCGCATCAGCAGGTCGGTGAACAGGGAGTAAGTGACGATGGCAACCGCCGTCCGCATGGCAAATTTGGATCCGCCCAGAAAACGCCAGCCCAACAGAAAGAGCGGCACATTGCCGATGAAGACCATCAGACCGATGGGCCAGTGGGTGTAGTGGTTGATGAGTTGGGAGATGCCGCTCACCCCCCCGGAAGCGAGGTTGGCCGGAATGAAGAACAACCGCAGGCTGACCGCCTGTAAAAGACTCGAAACGATGATCAGGAGATGATCCCTGATGGTGGGGATGTATTTTTTCATGATGTCCTCTCAAGGTTGAGATTATACCCAGCAGTCAGGCAGTCAACTCCAAAGTCTGGAGACTTTGGAGTCCATACCCCGGCGGGGCCAGTTTGGTACAATCATTCCCATGCAAATGAAAAAGTGGCAGTTCTGGCTCGGGGTGCTGATCAGCATCCTGTTTTTATGGCTCGCGCTGGGCGGGTTGAAATTGGGCGATTTCTGGAGCGCGGTGCAAAAAGCGAACTATATCTGGCTCTTGCCAGGTATTTTTGTGTATTTCATCGGCGTATGGGTGCGGGCTTGGCGCTGGCATTATTTGCTGGGGCCGATCAAAAGGATCCCCACTCGAACCATGTTCCCCATCACCACCATCGGGTACATGGGCAATAACATTTACCCGGCCCGCGCCGGGGAAGTATTACGCGCCATCATTCTGAAACGGAAAGAAGATGTGCCCGTCTCGGCCTCGCTGGCGACCATCATTGTAGAGCGCATCTTCGACGGGGTGGTGATGCTGGCTTTTGTGTTCGTCAATTTATCCGAGTTGGCAAAATTGACCGGCGCTTCGGGCTTCGTGGGCAACATCCAGCAGGTGGCGATCATCGGCACCGGGGTTTTCCTTGGGGCGCTGGCCGTCTTTTTAGTGGCGGCCATGTTCCCGCAGATGACCGCCAGGATCGGCTTATGGCTGATCGAGCGGCTGACCCCCAAACGCATGCATATCAAGATCATCGGCATCATGAACAAATTCCTGGACGGACTCGCTTCGCTGCGTTCCCCCTTCAACGTGTTGATGGTCTTCTTCACCTCGGTCATCATCTGGCTGCTGGAGACGGGCAAATACTGGTTCGTGATGCATGCTTTCGATTTCAACGTCTCTTTCTTTGCGTTGATGTTGATGAACGGCATTGTCAACCTGGCCACCACCATCCCGTCTGCGCCGGGATATATCGGCACGTTCGACGCACCGGGCATCGCAGTCCTCTCGGCTTACGGTGTGGATCAGGCCACCGCGGCGGGATATACGCTTGTGCTGCACGTGGCGTTATGGGTCCCGATCACAGCCTTGGGCGCGTATTACCTGGCTCGCGAAGGCATCAAGTGGTCGGATAATTTGAGAGACGAAACGAAAGAATAAAATATGCAGGGGCGAGGAGACCTCGCCCTTACAGAGGATACGAAATGAAAATTGCGATCATTGGAGCAGGGTACAGCGGCATGTCTGCCGCATGGGACTTGCAAAAAGCGGGTCACCAGGTGACCATTTTCGAAGTAGCGAATTATGTGGGCGGGCTGGCCAGCGGATTCAAAGAACCGCATTGGGATTGGTCAGTGGAGAAGTTCTACCATCACTGGTTCCAGTCGGACGCATCCATGCTGGGCATCATCCGCGAGTTGGGACTGGAGGATAAGGTCATCTTCCCGCGTCCGCTGACGGTGATGTATCACAAAGAGAAGTGGTATCCCTTCGATTCGATCTTGAAAATGGCTTTATTCCCCGGCTTGGGCTGGGGGTTGAATAAAATCCGGTTTGGCTTTGTGGGCCTCTTTTTACGGCTCACTAATAATTGGCGAGCGCTCGAACAGGTCACTGCCGATGCATGGATGCTGAAGTACGCAGGCAAACAAGTCTACGAACAGATGTGGAAACCATTGCTGATCGGGAAATTCGGTCCATTCTATAAAGACGTCAACATGGCGTGGATGTGGGCGCGCATCAAGGCGCGTACAACGCGCCTGGGTACGTTCGAGGGCGGCTTTCAGAAATTCGCGGATCTATTCGCAGAAAAGTTGCGCGAAAAGGAAGTGGACATCCGGCTTGGAGTGAGTATCAAATCCATTAAGCAGGATCCGGCTTCGGGTGGTTTGACCGTGGACGGGGAAGCCTTCGATAAGGTGCTGGTCACGCTATCGCCGAATCAGATGGTGAAGTTATGTCCGGATCTCCCTGAAAATTATTTGAAAGGGCTGCTTGAGTTAAAGTCGATGGGCGCGGTGGTGATGACGCTCTCGCTCAAGCATCAGTTATCGAAGGACGGTTTTTACTGGTTCAATGTGCCAAAGGAGGAGGGTTACCCGTTCCTCGCGCTGGTGGAGCACACGAATTACGTTTCGAGCGAGCACTTCGGCGGCGACCACATTGTGTACGCGGGCGATTATTTGGAACAGGGTCACGAATATTTCTCGCTGACCGATGAACAGTTGCTGGAGAAGTTCATCCCCGCCTTCCAAAAGTTCAACCCCGAATTCAAGCGCGAATGGATCAATAAGATCTGGGTCCATAGGACCAACTATGCCCAACCCGTGCCGTTGGTGGGACATTCCAAAAATATCCCCGCGATTCAGACGCCAATCGAAGGCCTGTACTTCGCTTCGATGAGCCAGGTCTACCCGTGGGATCGCGGTACGAATTTTGCGGTGGAGATCGGAAGACGAGCGGCAGGGATGATGAAGTAATCTGAATTGCTTGAGAATAGCGCGAGGTAACCTCGCGCTATTGTTTTATAGAAAGAACTCCGGCGCAAAGGTCAGGTAATTTTCGAATTTTCCGAAGGGCACATTGCTCATCAGCAGAACCGAAAAAGCGTCGATCTTATACTTCCGCCCCACCAGATAATCCAGCGCCTTGCGGTTGATCAGCGGCACCGAGATACCAAACTCCCCGCCCTGTTCCGCCATGCGGCTTTCAGCATGCGCAAGCACAGCGGGAAAATCATCATCGTTCAACAAGGCGATCGGCCCGTGATTCCCGCCAAGATAGCCATAGCCCACCACCTCCCCACTGCGAAGATACACAAACCCTTCACGTTGATTTGCCAGCCAGCGGTGGAGGCCTTCACGGGTGTAAGAAAGGATCTCACGGTCCACACGATGGATGGCATCGAGATGAAGGGCCAGGTCCATGCGTTCAAAAGCTAGGTCCGTATCGATGCGCACCTTTTCAGCCTGGCGCGAAAAATACTTGAGCAGGGTCCGCCCATACACGCCCATACGCATGTAATTGAACAGGGCACGTTCATCCAGTGTGGCGATGATGGTGCGGATGCGCGCGCCAGATTTGGCAAAGGCGCGGGATAACAACCCGCTTCCGATCCCCGCCGACTGCTGGTCTGGTGCGACGAAGAACTCGGTCAACTCCTGAAGCCCGTCATGCTCAATGGCGCGCGCATAACCCAGGATCTCCCCATCCCGTTCTGCGATCCAGAACTGCGAGGCGGTCTCCGCCAGAAAATCGAACAGGTCCTTGCGGCGCTGCCACGTCGACTCGAGTTGGCCGGGTCCGCTGCCGCCGGTGAACGCCATGACGTTCACCCGTTCGCCATAATCGAGCAGGGACTTGAAGAATACCGTAAATACGGAATACGAATCTGCCAGTGTTCCGGGACGATAGATAATGGTCATATCCATGCCTTTCGAGGGAAGTTAACGGGATTATAGTCTGGTTGAATATGCTCAAAGTTATGATATTTTTATGAAACTCGGTTTTGAAATGAGATACAATTGCAATGATGATTTCCTCCGATATTTTAAACCCTGTCATTCGGTCGGCTTTCACCAAGCAGGTCACCTGGCTTGAAGCAGCCAACCGCTTCTCGTTGGATGAACTCATCGAAACCTTTTACGACACCCGCGAACGGACTCACGAAAGGTTGCAGGGTCTGAGCGATAAACATGTGGATTTCTCTTCGGACGTCCATTCTTTCTGGAGCATCAGCGAGTCGATCACCCACCTTATCTACACCCAGGGGTTCTATCACAATAAACTGCTTGATCTCTCCGCCACCCAGATCCCCCATATCGTGGAAGCTGCCAAAGGCTTCGGCGAAGGCGCAAAAGCACATGAGACCTTCAAATCCCTGCGCGTTGCGTTGGATGCAGCCACCGAGCGCATCCAACTGGTGATCGAACACACCCGCCACGATCACGACCCGGAGCGCACCGAGATCCATTCGCTCTTCGGAGCCTGCAATTACAAAACATGGATCCTGCTGCTGCTGGCCCACGAAATGGATCACTTGCGTCAGATCGCAGCCATGCGAACCCTGGCCAAGACAAGCCCCGGCGAATAAAAAATGCCCTCGAAATATCGAGGGCATTTTTTGTGCAATGGAGGGTTAGATATCCAAATTCCTCACGCTCTTCGCATGGGTCTGGATGAATTTCTTGCGCGGGTCGACGGCGTCGCCCATAAGCATGTCGAAGGTGCGGTCGGCTTCGGCGGCATCATCCACGGTCACGAGGAGCAGCGTGCGGTTGGAGGGATTCATGGTCGTCTCCCACAGCTGATCCGGATTCATTTCGCCGAGACCTTTATAACGCTGGAGGTTGGCCTTATCGCCGATCTCTTTCAAAGCCTTGTCCTTTTCCTTGTCGCTATACACATACTTGACATTATTCTTGTGTGCGATGCGGTAAAGCGGAGGCTGGGCAATATACAGGTGACCGTCTTCAATCAGCTGCGGCATATAGCGGAAGAAAAAGGTCAACAACAGGGTACGGATATGGCTGCCGTCCACGTCGGCGTCGGTCATGATGATGACGCGCCCGTAGCGCAGGCCTTCGAGATCGAAGTTGTCGCCGATGCCGGTCCCCAGCGCAGAGATCAGCGCCTTAACTTCGTTATTGCCGAGGATCTTGTCGAGGCGGGCGCGTTCGGTGTTGAGGATCTTACCGCGCAACGGAAGGATGGCCTGAAAGTGGCGGTCGCGTCCCTGTTTGGCCGAGCCGCCTGCCGAGTCACCTTCCACAATGTAGAGTTCGGTCTTGGAGGAGTCGCGTTCGGAGCAATCGGCCAATTTACCGGGCAGGGTAAGCGACTCAAGCGCCGATTTGCGGATGACGAGGTCGCGCGCTTTACGGGCTGCATCACGGGCGCGGGCGGAGGTCAGACACTTGGCAATGATGGCCTTGGCTGCCTGGGGGTTTTCTTCGAGGAACGTGCCGAACGCCTCACCCACCACCTGGGTGACGTAGGTCTGTACCTCGGGGTTCATCAACTTGACCTTGGTCTGTGATTCAAACTGCGGACCCGGGTGTTTGACCGAAACAATGGCGGTCAAACCTTCGCGGGTGTCGTCGCCGGAGAAATTCGGGTCGGCGTCCTTGAGCAAGCCGCTCTTTCTCGCATAATCGTTGATAACACGCGTGAGCGACGAGCGCAGACCGGTCAGGTGCGTACCGCCGTCGATGGTGTTGATAGTGTTGGCAAAGGAATAGACCGACTCGGTATAGGCATCGGTGTACTGAATGGCGGCTTCGATGCCGATATTTTCCACTTCTTTTTCAACATGCACCACCGGGTGCAGATTCTCGCGATTGCGGTTCAGGTAACGCACGAAAGAGGTGATACCGCCTTCAAAGTGGAAGGTCATCTCGCGGTCGGTACGCTCATCTTCGAACTTGAGGGTGATGCCACGCGTCACAAAGGACATTTCGCGGAAACGCTGGACCAGCGTATCGAAGCGATAATCGATATCTTCGGTGAAAATGACCTTGTCGAACTTGAAGGTCTGGGTGGTGCCCGTGTCGTCCTTGTCCACCTTGCCGACTGGCTGGATCTTGCCCTGTGGCACGCCGCGTTTATATTCCTGCTTCCACAGTTTGCCATCGCGCTTGATCTCGGTAGTCATCCACTCGGAGAGCGCGTTGACCGCGCTGACGCCCACACCGTGCAAACCGCCGGAGACCTTGTATCCGCCGCCGCCGAACTTGCCGCCTGCGCCGATCACGGTCATAACCACATCCACGGTTTCCATCGGTTTTCCGTTGGCATCCTTCTTTGATGGATGCGGGCCAACCGGGATACCACGTCCGTTATCCTGCACGGTCACGCTGCCATCCTTATGAATGACAATGTTGATATGGGTGCAAAAACCGGCCAGGGCTTCGTCGATGGCGTTATCCACCACTTCATAAACGAGATGATGCAGCGCCTTGATGTCGGTACCGCCCACATACATACCCGGGCGTTTACGGACATGCTCAATGCCTTCCAGCGCCTGAATGGAACTTACATCATATTTCACTTGATCTGCCACAAAAACCTCCAACAATGGTCGCGTCATCCTAAAGATGACGACACAATTTTTACTGAACTCTACGCCTGCTTGGTCACGCGGTTCGGCCGGAGTTTCTCCAGCACCACCTGGACCCAAGCACTCATATCGCGGTAATAGATGAAACTGGACGCCAGCAGCGCCGTCGTCACGAACGAATGGCCGAAGATGCCGATCAGCGCCATCCATGAATCTTCAGCGGGGATGCTCCACAGGAAGTTCAGGCCATACGCCAGCAGGAAGATCGTCAGCACAAAGAGCGAGCTGGTCGGGAGTGTGAAGCGTGTCAACTGGATGCTGCTCATGATGGACGTGAAAACGTTCTGCTTCTTCATGAACACGCCCAACGGCCAGAAGAAGATCGGCACGATGACCCACACCGAGGCCAGGCTCAAGAACAGGATGAACAGGTTCGCCAACACCGCGCTGAACTGCAACACCAGGAACAACAGGAACATAACCGGAAAGGCCAGCACCATCAACAACACATTGCTAAAGATGGAAACCAGCACAGTTTGCATAATGGCGGGGAGCATGCGGGTGGACTGGCTTTTGTCAAAAAGGACCACACCGGCCACCCCATGGTAGTACAAGGCGCCTCCCACCCAGCCGATAAAGGTCAACAACAGAACCCAGCCCGGAAGGTTCAACGCGTTCACCTGCCAGATGGCAGGATCCCCCAGCGGCGTGGAAGATGCCCCACCGGAGCGAAGCAGGCTTGAGATCCCAACCGGAAGCGTACGCGCCAGCCAGAATAAGTTCACCTGGGGGATCGTGCTATTGTAGACATCCAGTAGATTTTTGATCTCCTCAGCTGAGATGCCACCCGCCTTCCAGATCGTCACAACATCGCCTTGAATGGAATTGAATAACGCATCCATGCGCAGGCGCGGGCCCAGCCACATGAACAGGTTCAGCAATAAGGGTAAAAGGATCGCTGTGATGTGGGAGGAGATGATATCGAAGCCCGCCTTGATGGAATTGATAATACCCGGCGGCGGGGGCAGGTTTTCCACGCGTGAAACTTCCATAACTTTTTGATTCTACCATACCCCTGCTTGCGTTCGCGCGGGCGCACAGGTACAATCTTCGCATGCAGGAGAACCGTTCCAACTGGCCTTCGGCCGACCGCGTGGGTGTGCTGACCGCCTCGGTGTTGCTGACCTTTGCGTTGACCCGGCTCATCCAATCGCCGCGCCTCACCCTGACCCTGAGCCTGCCCGGCTTCTATTTTGCTTTTCCTGTCACTCTCGGCACTTTCATGACCCTCTTCGCCTCCGGCCTGACCGCGGCCGGGATGGACTGGCTGACCCGTGACCATCCCTCGCTGGGTGAAAAATCCAACCGCGAACACATCCTGCTGCCCACCCTGACCACTTTCGTGATGGGCACCCCCCTGGCACTGCTCGCCGCCTCCAATGCTTGGTGGATGGGCTTTGCCCTTGGCGCAGTTTTGATCGTGGCAGTGTGCATGGCGGAATACATCACCGTCAATCCGTCAGCCCCGGCTTATGGGTTCGCCCGCGCCGGGTTGACCGCCGTGGCGTATGCGTTGTTCCTTATTTTGGCCACCTCTATGCGCTATTCAGGCGCGCGTATGTTCCTCACGGTCCCGGTCATTCTGATCGTTGCCGGTTTAATCAGCCTGCGCATCCTGCACCTCGACGGCACTGACCGCTGGGACTTCCCATGGGCGGTGGGCATTGGTCTGGTATGCGCACAGATCGGGGCAGGGCTGCATTACTGGCCGATGAGCCCTGTGCAGTTTGGGCTCGCCATCACCGGGCCTTTGTACGCGCTGACGATGTTATCGGCCAGCCTCACCGAGAATATTCCGTTGCGCCGCGCAGTCACCACACCTGCCATTGTGCTGGGCGCGGCATGGATCGCGGCTCTCTTTCTTCAGCGATGAACTTCCTCAACCTGACAAAAGAACATCTGCAGCAGATGATCGCTTACGTCGACTCGCAAGCGCCGCTGGAGTCTTGCGGTTTATTGGCGGGCAGGGGCTCGCAGGTGGAGATGATCTTCGAAGTGACGAATCAGGCTCAAAGTCCGGTGCGATACGTGATGGATCCCATCGAGCAGTTGCACGCCTTTGAAGAGATCGAAGCGCGCGGGCTGGACCTGCTGTCCATCTTCCATTCGCATCCCACCGGACCTGAAACGGTTTCGCCCACCGATATGGCAGAGGCATCGTATGATGTTGTGTACATCATCCTGTCGCGCCGGGATGCAGAATGGCGCGCGCGCGGGTTCTGGATCGAGAACGGCGGCTATCGCGAGGTGACGTTGAAGGTTTTATAGCCAGAAACCTTCATGGCGGTTCTGTGTTTTTATCTCTACAATTCTTCGTTGGCTGCGCCAATGAAACAACCAACTCTTGGAGGAGTTTAATGCAAATCGTTCTTGACCTTGTGGCCATCCTTCTGGCGTATGTAGTCGGCTCGATCCCGGTCGGTCTGCTGGTCGTCAAACTAAAAACAGGCAAGGATATCCGCGAGGTGGAAAGCGGCCGCACCGGCGGGACGAACGCCATGCGCGCCGCTGGTTTTTGGGCGGGCTTCGCCACAGCCATGCTCGATATTTTGAAGGGAGCCAGCACGGTCTGGCTGGCGCGTTGGATCACCCCCGATCACTTCCTCGTGCATACCCTCGCCCCCATTGCCGCCATTCTCGGGCACAACTATTCCATCTTTTTGGGCGAGCGCGACGAGAACGGAAAGTTCCGTTTGCGCGGCGGCGCGGGTGGCGCGCCCTCGGTCGGCGGGGCGATGGGACTGTTCCCACAGTCCATCCTTATCATCCTGCCGCTCGGCATGTTGACCTTCTTTACCATTGGCATCGCTTCTGTCACCACCATGGCGGTGGCCTTGTTCGCCATCATCGTCTTTGGATATTATGCCGCACAGGGCGTGTTACCGTGGGATTACGTCTGGTACGGCGTGGGCGCAGAGATCCTGTTGATGTGGGCGCTGCGTCCAAACCTGAAGCGCCTGTTTGAAGGCAATGAACGGGTGGTGAAGTACAGCCTCAACGGCTGGCTGCGGGCGAGAAAAGAAAAAGGCGCAGAAAAGTAGAATCAAAAAGAGCGCGAGAAATCTCGCGCTCTTTTATTTTTAGAACATCAATCGAGCAGGTCAGCGGGGATGTTGCCGCCATTCTCTGCGATCTTCTTCAAGACCGTCTTGTGCAGCCAGACGTTCATGCGGGCAGAGTCGTTCATCTGGTCGGGCGGACAGCCAAGTTCGGTGGCGAGTTCTTTGCGGGCTTCGAGGCTGCTTTCGAGATCGAGCAGTTTAAGCAGGTCTACAATGGAGACCTTCCAGTTGAGTTTGGCAGGGTTGGCGGCGGCGAGCTGTTCGAGATGGGCGACCACATCCACTTCGGAGATGGCCTTGGGAGCGGCAACGACTTCATCCATTTTGGGAGCGTTCGCGGTGGGGATGTGCTTGGCCGCTGCAGCGGCAGGAGCCGCCTTCGGGGCAGAGACTGCCGGGGTGGGAGCAGGCTTGGTGGGGGCTTCGGATGCAGCCGGTTTGGCAGGCGCGGCAACCGGAGCAGCGGCTTTGTCTTTCTTTAGACCCAGTTTTTCGAGAATTGTGCTGAAGAGACCCATGGTGATTTCCTTTCGAAATGAACGATGATTTTATTGGGCACATGGCCGAACAACAACTTCATTATAACTAGAATTGAATCAAATTCAACGTTATATAATACCCATCATCATATCCCCCATTGGTCTATGATAAAGATTTATCTCCAAAGCATCCACGACAAACTGGCTTCCGCTGGTACAATGATGCAATTATTTATTAACTGAAGAAAATTTACTGGGTATTAGAAACACAAGTCTTCACGATCAGGATTTCAAAAAAATTTATAACGCACCCTGTCCAGGCGTCTCAAGAAAGGCGTATATTCCTGTGCGGATGGATCGCATCCATCCAGGGTCGTCAATTTTATTATTAACCCCAAGGATTGTCGGCATGCGGAGACCGCCGCGCAGACAGTACATGTTGGGTTTGAAAATCACAACTTGCCAAAGGAATAATTGAAACATGGGACCACGATTTTCACGTCTGCAACGCCGTATAGAAAATCGTCTGAAACGGATGAAGGTTCAGACGATGGATACTCTCTCATTAGCTCCCAGGGATTTTTCGTGGAAGATCCGCTGGCGCATGAAGCACGACCGCAACCCGTTGTTCATAGAAGTGCAGGATAAATACAAGGTCAAGGCGTATACGCAGGAGCGGGGCGTCAGGGCGGCGGAGCTATTTTATGTAACCGACAAGCCTGAGACAATTCCCTTCGATACGCTGCCGGAAAACTGTTTCATTAAGGCCAACCACGGCTGCAACTGGAACATCCTGCGCGAAAAAGGCGACCTTTATATTTTTGACGATGGGTCGGGCATCAGCGACAGTAACAAAAAATCAAAATTAAAGATCTCAGAGCAGGAATGCATTCAATATTGCGAAACCTGGCTGGGACAGGTCTATTCAAGACGGGAATGGGCTTATCAGCACATTCCGCCAAGGATCATCGTCGAAGAATGCCTGGTCCAGGCGGGCGGCGAGGGCGACTTAAAAGACTATCGGTTCTATGTATTCAATGGGGTGGTCAAGGCGATCAGCGTAGGCTCCCCTTCCTATAGGATGCGCCATGAAACGGTCTTTCTCGAGCCCACCTGGAGCCCATTCAAGTTGGGGACCTATACAGACAAGATCCCGGATCCCTTCCCGGAAAAGCCGGAAAACCTACAGGATATGATCGATGTTGCCCAGCGATTGGGGCGTGACCTTGACTTCGTTCGAGTGGATCTGTTCAACACCACCCGTGGGATCACCCTGGGCGAAATGTCCATTTACCCCCTGTCTGGCGGACCGTTGACCGGCGATGCAAAATTCAATCAATGGATGGGCGATCAATGGACCTTGCCGCGCAAGGTCTGACGGTCTCCTGCGTCAGGCGCATATTATTCCAGTTCTTTTGGGATGATATGTTGGCTAGTCTTATTGATTAGCATTTGTTATTTTTTCATGTGGCAACACAATCTTGATATACACAGTATATTCCTTGCCATTCTGAATAAATACTTTACCTTCATTCGTATCATCAAACTTTAGATAGATTTCTTTGGCTGCATTTCCATTAACATAGATTATTTTCTCGTTAAAAGTATTAGAAGACGGTATTTCTAAAGAAGGAAATTTCTTATCCCAAGGAATTACATCCATGGGCAATTTGTCATCATAAGGATTTCTGCCAGATTGTATCCATACCAGAAGACGGTCAGGATAATATGTGGTTGATCCTACCGGCTCATAATAGTTTAGATAATTAAAAATTTTATTCATCCTGGGAATCAGATACGGAATACCTGGTTCATAAACGCAAAGTTGTCTTGATTTTTCCGCGCTGGCTATAATGCAGTAACTATATGCATCATAAACTTTTACATAATTATTCCCAAAATCGTAAAGCTTATCTGTAGGGTTATGGGCTTGATTCGATTCTAGTGAATAAAAACCCATCGTTTCTAAATTTGAAAAAAATTGTTTAATTTCATGTGGAGATAACAGCTTTTGCTTATAAATTGCGCCTGAAATAATCATTTGACCGTCATCGTATAAAGCAATCCATATATCTGGGTCATAATCTTCGAAAAACGCTTCGTAAACCGAATGGCCCCCAAACACCCCATATTCAAAAATTACTTGTTTGATGTTATAGGCAGGAAACGGAGTATTTGTTGGAATGGGAGTGGAAGTAGGTCGAGGAGTTTTTGTGGGGGTTACAGTTACAGTAGAACTTGGTTGCGGGGTAACCGATGGTAATGCTATTGGGGCGCTTTCTTTCCCGACACAAGCTGCAATAATTATGCAAACTGCCATTGAAATTACAAATAGTTTTTTCATGATATTTAGTGTGAAAAACTAGCCAGCGGAGCAAGTTCCAGCGCTGGGGCGCCGGGATGATGAAACCCTCCAACCAGAAAAATGCTTAGGATATGCACACACCGTAAAGAAGCAATCCTCAGATGGCGATGCATATCAAAGTCCTTGATTATGCTTGTATAGATTGGGATTCTTGGGGATTATCTTTCCACATGTAACCGAAAAAATAAATGGGCATGGCGACATAAGGCAGAAAAAACGTACCAATTGCAAAAAAGATTCGGATCGTGTCGGTCAAAGCCTTGTTTTTGATTTCGTGAATAATATAAAAGATTTGCAAACCTAATTGGACAACAGAAAAGCACATCATAAGAGGGTAGAAAAGAAACAGAATGGGAAACATGGCCTCAATGTCGTTCGGGCTTGGGATAGATTGAGGGTCCAAAAACGGAAAACCAGAACTGAACATAAAAAACATCACAAAAGCTGGCATGATAAAAAAAAGGAAATAAGATGGCAAAAACCGTGAGGATGCCAATTATTATCTTTACAGGTTTGCTAAGATTCATGTTGATTCTCCCAGATTACATGATTTTGAAATTGCTTTTTATTTTGCATTGCACACATGTTGCAAAACGGCAATAC
>Ga0268298_10002802_pt1 | contig 18553 bp, 15 predicted proteins | sample WWTPWeurt_MetaG_FD_194462 | JGI IMG/M metagenome (GOLD analysis project Ga0268298, IMG submission 194462) | Activated sludge microbial communities from WWTP in Nijmegen, Gelderland, Netherland - WWTP Weurt | ecosystem: Engineered > WWTP > Aerobic digester > Activated sludge | place...
TCCCACGGCGACAATATCACCCAGGCGCGGGCCTTGTTTCATCCTGCCGCGCAGCTGGCAGGTCAGCAGCTGCTGACCGACTTGAACTGTATAAAACCCAGATTGGGTGCGAACGATTAATCCTGTGATTGTGGTCAAGGTGTTGGCGTCGCTTCTTCACCGGGCGGGGTATCGGTCACCAGAGGGGTGGGGGTCGGCACAATTCCAATCGCCGTCTCCCAGGGATACCGGGTGACCGGTCTGCCGAGGAAATAAATCTCCATAATCCGTTTAAATATCGGCGCGGCCACCTGGGAACCTTCGCCGCCGTATTCCGCCACCACCACCACGGCAATATCAGGGACGCCTTCACGCCGTGCATCGGTGTAGCCGGCAAACCAGGCATGCGGCACACCGCGATCGGTTTCGGCGGTGCCGGTCTTGCCATATATTGGGATATTGTTGTTGTTGCTGAAACCTGCCAGGACAAAATTAGCGGTGCCGCGCGGGTTCTCGACCACGCTCAGCATGGCTTCCTGAATGACAGTCAGAACCGAGTCACTGATGGGCAGTGTTGAGCGGACGGTGGGCGTGAATACATGGGTCGGGATGCCGTCCAGCGGGAGCACTTTTTCCACCACACTCGGCTGCATCAACCGCCCGCCGTTGCCCAGGGCAGCAATAAAATTGGCCACCTGGAGCGGCGTCACCAGGGTGGCACCCTGGCCGATGGCGGCGTTGGTTGCGTCGAGCTGGCTGGCGGGGTCGGGGATGTTGCCGGGCTGGTCGCTCAGCTCGAAGCCGGTTGCAGAACCCAGACCAAAACCACGCGCCATATCCGAGACGGCTTTGGTCATACCGCGGTTATACAAATCCAGGCCAATGTGCCAGAACCAGGGGTTGCAGGAGCGCATCAGGCCTTCGGGCAGGGTCAAAATGCCGCTGGCTTGCGTCTTGCCATCTTCCTGGTAATGGCTCCAGGTCCAATCATACAGAGTGATACCCTGAAGTTCTTCAAAGGAATAGAGGCAGTTTATTTCATCCTCTGGGGTGTACACGCCGCTCTGGAGGGCGGCGGCGGTTGTAATGATTTTGAACACCGACCCCAGTGGATACTGACCCTGGGTGGCGCGGTTGAGGAGCGGCAGTGTATCGGGGTCAAACAAATCGTTGATCATTTCACTGCGGTTATAGTTCTGGGGTTCAAACAGATTGGGGTTGAAACCCGGCGAAGAAGCCATCGCCAGCACCCGGCCGGTGTCACGCTCCAGAACGACGATTGCCCCGCGATATTTGCTCATCGCGGCCTGGGCTCCGCTTTGCAGTTCGCTGTTGAGGGTGGTGTAAATGGATTGGGCAGGCTGCATATCGGCTTCCGCCAGGCGGGTGATGATCTTGCCATCCGCGCCAGCCAAAAAGAGGACACCCCCGCGCTTGCCCGCCAGAAACTCTTCGCCCCAGGCTTCCAGACCTTTTTGTCCAACCCGATCGGCCATAACGTTATATCCCAGGCGTTTATATTCATCAACCTGTTCTTTTTGGATGACACTGACATAACCAACGACATGCGGGGCCAGCCCCTCGCCAAAGTAATAACGGCCGCGAAAAGGCGAAAGCAGCACCCCCGAATAACTCATCAGAATTGATTCGCGCGGCGCAAAATCCTCAGCCGAAACGTCACCGACGGGCAGGTAAAGGGCCAGGTTGCGCCAGGCCTCCAGCTTGGGAAGCAAAGTGTCCGGGCGAACCCCGGTCAGGCGGTAGAGTTCGGCCAAAAGGGCATTTTGCGAGTCTGGGTCAACCTTGCTGGTATCCAGGCCAATCGCCACGGCGTCGCTTTGGGCGACCAGGGCGTTGCCATCCCGGTCATAAATGTTGGCCCGCGAGGGCGAATTGACCTGCATAATCAGGTAGTTCCCGTTGCGCAGTTCGGGCATCAGCAGGGCTTCATCCCACTGCAAGCGCCAGACGCCACCTTCCAGGGAAAGGTTCATGCTGGTCTGGCGGACAAGATCGCCCACCAGGACACTGTGAAGGGTTACCTGGTAACCCACCTGAGCCGATTTCACGCTCAGGATCAAGTCCGACAGAATGGTGTAGTCCCAATTCTTGAGGGCCGCCTCGGTGGCAACCTTCACATAAAACTGCTGGAACTCCTCCGCCGAAATTGCTTCCTGGCTGAGCGAGGTGAGCATGGCGTACATCGCCGGATAATCTTCACGCACCCAAGCGTCCAGATAGGCTCTGGCGGCCATTGTTGGATCTGGGGCGGGAGTAACGCCAATTTGCGGTTCGCGCAGGGTGGGTGTAATGGAGGGGGCCGGGGTTGGCGATACCTGCGGCACAGATGGCGCACAGCTCACCAAAAAAACAAGCAGCAAAGTGATCTTGAGCAGGAATTTCATCAGTTCTCCAAAGAAGATCCAAGGCGATCTGAACCCAGCCTGCGGGCCAGGATCGTCTCGGAAACAGGGCAGGCATAATCAAACTGGGCCTGGCAGTAAGCCGGGAGGTCGCTCTGAAAATCTACCGCCGCCCGGCGCAAAAGACGCGCCAGATGGCAGAGCGGCAAACCCACCACGTTGGCATAGCAGCCAGCCAAGGTTTCGACCGGGTGAAAGCCCTGATGTTGAATGGCATACGCGCCGGCTTTATCGAAAGGGTCCCGACTGGAAATATAGGCCGCAATTTCCGGGCCGCTGAAGACGCGCATGGGAACGTCTGTGGTGCACACATCCACCACAGCAAGCTGATCCGAACAACGCAGCACGGCCACAGCCGTATAAACCTGGTGTGTGCGGCCGCACAACTGGCGCAGCATCCGCCAGGCGTCGGTCAGGTTGAGCGGTTTGCCGAGAATTTCGGTTCCATCGGCCACGCTGGTATCCGCCGAAACAATGATCTCATCTTCTGCGGCCTGGGGCAGCAAAGCCCGGCCTTTGGCCAGAGCCAGGCGGGCCACATAATCGGGCGGGAGCTCGGCGGGCAGGGGTGTTTCATCAATATCGGCTGGCAAGACCCGAAACTCCCAGCCAAACGCCGCGATCAATTGGCGCCGGCGGGGCGAGCTTGAGGCCAGAATCAATTTAGGTGGTTGCATACCTGTATTATAGTTGACTTTTGGTGGGTTTGTTTCGGGCTTCCTGCCAAAACAAACCCATCAAAAGATGTATAATGACCTCCACTAATTATCCAGACAACTTGACAAGGAGCAAGCCGTGCAAGAACTTAAAGATAAAATCATGAAAATGGGCCAAAATTTGGGGAATGGGATTTTGAAAGTAGACGGGTTTATCAACCACCAGGTTGACCCGGCTTTGATGGACGCCTGCGGGCGCGAATTTGCCCGCCGCTTTAGCGACCTGGGGGCCACCAAAATCCTGACCGCCGAAATTTCGGGGATCGCCCCGGCCCTGACCACGGGGATTCATCTCGGTCTGCCGATCGTCTATGCCCGCAAGCAAAAACCAATCACCATGCCAGACCAGGTTTTCCTGACTCTCAGCCCTTCCCACACCAAGGGCCGGATGGTGGAATTGATTGTCTCGCCCGAATATTTGAAGGCTGGCGAAAGAGTGCTGATTATTGATGACTTCCTGGCCTCAGGGGCGACGATTATGGGCCTGGTGCGCCTGGCCGAAACCGCCGGGTCACAAATTGTGGGGATTGGGGCTGTGATTGAAAAAGGGTTCGAGGGCGGGCGGGATGCACTCAGCAAACTGGGCGTACCGGTGGAATCCCTGATCTGCATCTCCTCCATGGATAACGGCCAGATTCTCTTCCAGGAATAAGCATGGCAGACAGCATCGCAATCCTCGATTTTGGCTCGCAGTACACCCAGCTCATTGCCCGGCGGGTGCGTGAAGCGCAGGTTTACAGCGAATTGTTCCCCTGGAACGCCCCGGCTGAGAAGGTTTTGGCGCTGCAGCCGAAAGGCTTTATCCTCTCCGGCGGGCCGTCTTCGGTCTACGAAGCCGGCGCACCCCAGGCCCCGGCCTATATTTTTGAGAGCGGGCTGCCGATTTTGGGCATTTGCTACGGAATGCAGGCCCTGACCCACGCCCTGGGGGGGACTGTCTCTGCCTCGCACGAACGCGAATATGGTCCAGCCAGTGTGCAGACCCGGCAAACCAACCCGCTGCTGCCCGACGGGCAGTATCAGGTCTGGATGTCGCACGGCGACCGGATCACAGCCGCTCCGGCTGGCTTTATCCCGCTGGCCGCCAGCGACAATTCGCCCGTGGCAGCCATGGGTGACCTGGAGCGGCGCTATTTTGGGCTGCAGTTCCATCCCGAAGTCCGGCATACGCCCGGCGGTATGACCATATTAAAGCGCTTTGTGCAGGATATTTGCGGCGCGCAGCCCAACTGGACGCCCGAATCGATTATCACAGCCAGCGTTGCCAGCATCCGCCAGCAGGTGGGTGAGCGGCGGGTACTCTCGGCCGTTTCGGGCGGGGTCGACTCAAGCGTGGCAACCGCCCTGGTACACCGGGCGATTGGCAGCCAGCTTTCGGCCGTATTTGTGGATCACGGCATGCTGCGCCTGGGCGAGGCAGCCCAGGTGGTGGAAGTGTTCCAAAAAAACCTGGGGGTCAAACTCGCCGCGGTCAATGCGGTGGAGGAATTTATGGAAGCCCTACAGGGGGTGACTGACCCGGAAAAAAAGCGCCAGATCATCGGCGAGAAGTTCATCCGGACCTTTGAAGTGCAGGCCCGCCAGCTGGGCATGCCCGAAATGCTGGTTCAGGGCACGATCTACCCGGATGTGGTTGAATCCAGCGCCCCGGACCGCTCTCAGGCAGCCCGGATCAAGACCCACCACAATGTGGGCGGGCTGCCGAAAGACATGCAGTTCGAGCTGATTGAGCCGCTGCGCTATTTATTTAAAGATGAGGTGCGCGCCGTGGGTGAAGCGCTGGGACTGCCGACCGAGATGGTCTGGCGGCAGCCGTTCCCCGGCCCCGGTCTCGCCGTGCGCTGCCTGGGAGAAATTACCCCTGAGCGCCTTGACCGGCTGCGGGCCGCCGATGCCATTTTCACCGACGAGCTGGCCCGGGAAGGGCTGCTGCGGATGGGAACCAACAGCGACGCCAGCACCAGCGGCACAGCCCAGGCCTTCGCGGTCCTGCTGCCTGTGCGGTCCGTGGGAGTGATGGGCGACAACCGCACATACCAGGAAGCGCTGGCCCTGCGTTCTGTGACCACAGACGATTTTATGACCGCAGATTGGGCGCGCCTGCCGTATGATTTGCTGGCCCGGGTGTCGAACCGGATTGTGAACGAAGTCAAGGGGATTAACCGCGTGGTGTATGACATCACCAGTAAACCGCCTGCAACCATCGAGTGGGAATAAGCGTATACAGTATTGATCCACAGTTTGGGTTAGCTCTGTGTGTATCGCCAACCCTCGGTTGGTGATACACACAGAGGCTATAAAATTCAACAAGCGGGGAAGTTGGGTGTTTTTTTGTGGGCGAAGCCCACAAAAAAACACCCAACACCCCACTTGGTTGAGATGGAGCAAAGGAAGGTTATTATGCGTTTCGATTTTGGTGAAATACTGAGCAGAGCTGCAAAAATTGTCTGGAAATTTAAGATCTTGTGGCTGTTTGGGATTCTGTACAGCTGCGGGCGGACGGGCGGGTCGAGCAATGGCAGCAGCAGCCAGAGCAGTGGTTCAACCGGAAGCTCGCTGGGGGAGAATTTCCGGATGCCCAATCCCGACGGTGGTCAGATCGTTCTGATTATCGGGGTTGTCATTCTCGTGATCCTGGTGCTGGCAGCCCTGATTATGGCAATCAGCGTGATGGGCAAAATTGGCCTGGTGCGCGGCACCCAGAAGGCCGAAGACGGCGCAGAAACGATGAGCTTTGGCGAACTGTGGCAAACCCACTATTTTGGCCGCATGTTCTGGCTGAATATCCTCGTGGGGCTGGTGGGTCTGGCTGCGCTCCTGCTCATCGCTGTCCCGCTGATCCTGGCTGCGATCCCAATGATAGCTTCCGGTTCCCCCGGGGCCGCCAACGCCATGCCAATTATAGCGATTGCGTTGGTCTGCGTGCTGCCGTTTCTGTGCATCTTGCTGCCGGTTTCCTGGGTGTTGGGCGTCTGGTTTGAGCTGGCGCAAAACGCCCTGATTATCGAAGACCTGGGTGTGATTGCCAGTATAAAGCGTGGTTGGGCCGTGTTCCGCCAGAACCTGGTCAACTCGCTCGGGATGGGCTTCATCTTGTGGCTGGTCTCGCTGGGAGCGGGGATCTTGGTCACGCTGCCGGTGATCATCTTTGTGCTGCCAGGCGTCCTGGCGGTCATAGCGGGCGGGATAACCGAGACCAAAGGCCTGCTGTTTGGCGGGCTGGGGCTGGCACTCCTCTGCCTGTGCGCCTATCTGCCCATCGGCCTGCTGGGCAGCGGCATCATCAATGCCTATCAGGGCAGCGCCTGGGCGCTGACCTACCTGCGCCTGACCGGCGCCGCCCCGGCGGCGGCGGTGGCTGCAGCCCCCATACCAGCAGTCGAGGACCTGCCGCCAGCCATATAATGGAAGTTAATTTTTGGGTGTTTGTTGCAGGCTAACGCCTGCAACAAACACCCAAAATCCAGACTTTAAGAAAGGCGCAGTATGGGGTATTTTTCTGCTTCGCAGAAAAATACCCCATATATTATAATTCTCTGCATGCGGCCGAGGCATGGTGAGACAATCGATGTTCGTGAGGGGGAGATAGGCGCAGCGCGCCTCCAAAAACCGGGCCCCAGGCTTCTGGTTTGCTTGAGTGTTTTGTGCGGGGTGGTCATGAGCAGCCTGGTCATTCTGAGCGCGGCCCGGGCCCAGTCTGGCGAGCGGGCGGTGATCTTCGAGCTGAACACCAAAAATTTCCCCAGCGTGCAGGCCTCGCTGGTGGCATTTGACGCCAACAATGCCTTTATCAAAGACCTGCAGCCCGAACAGATCCACATTCTGGAGGGCAGCCAATCGGTGGTACCCTACAGCCTGGAATACAGCCGGCCCGGGGTCCAGTTTGTGGCAGCGGTCAGCCTTGGCCCGGCCATGAGCGTCCGCGACGGGCAGGGCAATTCACGCCTCGATTATCTCAAGGCGGAAATGCTGATCCAGGCCAGCGGCTACCCCAGCCAGACTCAAGATGACCTGAGTATGATGATTGCGGGCGGCCCGGAACTGCTGCACACCACGGCCCCCCAAAAATGGCTCGATACCCTGGTTCAGTTCCAACCCGAAAACCTGCGCGAAATATCCGCTGATCTGGAAGTTCTGGGGCGAGCGCTGACGATTGTCAACAATTCACCGCCGCGCCCGGGCATGGGCAAGGCGATTCTGTTCATCACCCCTCCCCAGCCGCTCTCGGCGGCGCCCGGGCTGCTTAACCTGGCCAACACGGCCCGACAGCAAGATGTGCGCGTGTTTGTCTGGCTGGTGTCCGCCCAGGCCGATGCGCTGACAGTAGGCGCAGATGCCCTGAAGCAGCTGGCGGCCCAAACAGGGGGGTACTTTGTCAATTTTGATCAACCAGCCCCCCTGCCAGCCCTGGATGAAGCACTGGAACCGCTGCGCAACATCTATACCCTGGGTTACACATCCACCCTGCGGGCCAATGGGGTCTATACCATCGGAGCGCAGGTCAACGTCAATGGCAATATCCTGCTCAGCAGTCCGGTTGATATCCAGGTTGATTTGCAGCTTCCCAACCCGATCTTTTCGGACCTGCCGGTGCGAGTCGAGCGATGGGCAAGCATAACCAGCGCCGCCAATCCGGCCGAGACGGTGTACAGCTTTTCGCCAGAAAGCCAGCAAATTAATGTGGTGGTGGAGTTCCCAGATAGGCACAGCCGGGGGCTGACCAGTTCCACACTATTTGTAAACGGAAAACCAGTCGATGTAAACGAAACCGCGCCATTTGAATCGTTCACCTGGGATCTGACCAGCATCACCTACACCCAGGATGCCACCCATATCCTGCGGGTGGAAGTGATGGACGACCTGGGTCTGACCGGCAGCAGCCTGGAAATGCCGGTGGACATTCATGTAGATTATCCTAAACAGCAAGCCAGCCAGGCCGCAGTTACGCCGCGCACAGTCCTTATTTTTCTGGCGGCGGCAGTGGTTCTGGGTGCGGTGGCCGGGTTGGTGCTGGTGATCGCAGGCAGGCTGCAGCCTGGGCTGCTTGGGCAGGGGCGCCGCTGGCAGCGTCCAGCCAAACGAACCACGGCAACCACAATCCCCCTGGCGGCGCTGCCCCAGCCACCTGCCACCCGCCCACTCGGACAATCAACCTCCGGCCGCCGGCTGCCGAATTGGATCAGCCGGCTGCAGCGCAGCCCGGTGGAAAGTGGCACCCAGCCGCTGGCCTACCTGACGCCGATCGACGATGGCGGCGAGCCTGGGCTACCCATTCCAATCCAAAATAACGAAACCACCTTTGGCCGCGACAGCGAAAAAGCCAATTGGACCATGGACCACCCTTCGCTGGAGAGCCTGCACGCCCGTTTACGCCGTGAGGGCAGCGACTACCGCCTGCTGGACGAGGGTACCACCGCCGGAACATGGATCAACTACTGCGAAGTTCCACCCGGCGGCGCCCGGCTGTACCACGGCGACCTGGTACACATCGGCCGGATCGGGTTCCGATTCACCCTGCGCGATACGCGCCACCCACGCAAGCCCGTCATCACCCTTTACACAGGCCATCTCCCGAGGAGCAGTTCGCATGATACGCATTGACCACTCTCACCTGCAAACCAGCGCCGTTTCGGACCAGGGTATGCAGCGCAAAAACAATGAAGACCGCTATGGTGTAACTGCATTCCAGTCTGGCTTAACGCCCGCACTGCTGGCCATCGTCTGCGATGGGATCGGCGGGCACCTGGCCGGTGAAGTGGCGGCCGAGCTGGCAGTGGAAACGCTGACCAGTGTAATCGCCGCCAGCGATGCAAGCCAACCGCTGGAAACTCTGGGACTGGCGGTCCAGGCCGCAAACCAGGCAGTGCATAACGCGGCCAAAGAACAGTCCGAACGGCGCGGGATGGGCGCCACCTGCACCGTAGCCTGGGTGATTGGCATCCGCCTGTACACCACCACCGTCGGTGATTCCCCGCTGTTTCTCATCCGAAACGCGAAAATCCAGCGGATCTCGACGCCCCACACCTGGGTGCAGGAGGCTGTCGAAGCCGGCGTGCTGACCGAAGAGGCTGCCCGCGTCCACCCCAATGCCCACGTCATTCGACGCTATCTGGGCTCGCCCGACCCTGTCACCCTGGATTTCCGGCTGAAACTCAATCCTGGCGAAAGCAACGAGCAGGCGACAGCCAACCAGGGCACAGAGCTGCAGGCCGGGGATATGCTCATTCTGTGCAGTGATGGGCTGACCGACATGGTGGAAACCCAGGAGATCCTGGACACCATCCTGCAAAAAGGGCTTGCCGAGGGTGTGCCGGCGCTGCGCGACCTGGCCAACGAGAACGGCGGGATGGACAACATCACGATTGTGGGGGTTGAAATTCCAGCCTCCGCCATCACTGCGGCCTTCGATTCTTCGGCGCCGACCATTCCGATGCAGACTGCTGCAAGATCAGACCAATCGCTGGATGCCAAAACCATCCAGATCAAAAGGCCAGTTCAACCCCAGCCGGCTGGCCTGAAAACCCTACTGAAGAACAAATTTGTCTGGCTGGGCTGCAGCCTGCTGGCCCTGCTGGCAGTGGGGCTGCTGGCTGCCATAATCTTCTTCAGCTTCCTGGCAAACCGGGTCGAAGGCAAACCAACGCCGACGGCCAGCACTGTACCAGCTCTGGCGCTGACGCTGCAGGCTGCCACCCCGGCAGAAAAGACCCCGCTGGCTACCGCCGCACTGCCCACCGCCCAGGATGCTCAGCTCACCCCGCTGGCCCCTGACGCCCCGACCTATACCCCCTGGCCGACCAAAGGGCCATAGTATTCAAATTATTGATTTCTGGGTGTTGTTTGGGGTGGCGCAACCACCCAAATTTTCGAACTATCCCGGACTGGGTTGTTTACACAACCTTAACATGATTCTGGACTGCCGCCAGGGTTTATTGTGCTACAATTGCAGTTGCAATTGTTCTCAATAAAGAGTATTCGCAAATGACACACTGCCACACTGTTATCGCCAGCCTGCGCCAGCGCGGCTACCGGATCACCCCGCAGCGCGAGTTGATTATCGAAGCCCTGCTGCACAACCCCGACCATATCACCGCCGAGGCGCTCCACACCCGCGTCCAGGCCCACACGCGCGCCATCAACATCGCCACCATTTACCGCACCCTGGATATGCTGGTGGACGAGGGGCTCGCCAGTCGGACCGACCTGCACGGCGGTCAGATGAGCTACGCCCCCGAAATTCACGGCCCACATCTGCACCTGACCTGCCGCCGCTGCCGCCAGACAATGGACATCGGCGACGAACTGATCGCCAGTGTCGGGCAGGAACTGCGCCAGAAATTTGGTTTTCAGGCCGACCTGCGGCACCTGACCCTCGAAGGTATCTGCCAGGGCTGTTTGCCGGGCGGCACATCACTGAAACATCACCCGGATCAAAAGGAATAAACGATGCTGCTCTCACCCTTCGGCATGCACATTCCAGACGGTTTCCTATCGACAGCCGTCTCGGTTATTTTTTGGATTATGAGCGTGGCGGCGGTTGGCCTGGCGCTCCAGCGCGTCAATAAAGACCTGGGCGAACGCCAGGTGCCGCTGATGGGCGTGCTGGCGGCGGCGATCTTTGCCGGCCAGATGCTCAATTTCGCTGTGGCGGGCGGCACTTCAGGCCATCTGATGGGGGCGGCAATTGCCACCATCCTGTTGGGCCCCTGGGCAGCGCTCCTGATCATGACCTGCGTGGTCGCCATTCAGGCCCTGATCTTTCAAGACGGCGGGCTGCTGGTGCTGGGGGCCAATATTTTCAATATGGGCGTGGTGGGCGTGACGGTCTCCTATTTCACTTACCAGACTCTGCGCCGCATCCTGGGGACACAGCGTTGGGCTGTCCTGGCGGCCGGTTTTGCCGCCGCCTGGCTCTCGATTGAGCTGACCGCTCTGGTCGTGGCCCTGCAGCTTGCCATTTCGGGCAGCGCCCCGGTCAACCTGGCGATCCCCGCCATGGCCGGGATCCATGCCGTAATTGGGATCGGCGAGGGCCTGATCACAATGGGCTCACTGGCTTTCCTGTACGCCACCCGGCGCGACCTGATTGAAACCGGCAGTGCGCCAGCCCCGGCTGGACGCCTGGTATGGGTGGTTGGGCTGCTGCTGGCGGGAGGGATTGCGGTGCTTTCGCCCCTGGCTTCCGCCAACCCGGACGGTTTGGAGTGGGTCGCCGAGCAAAACGGCTTCCTCAAATTGGCCCAGAACCCGAGCTACAACCTGATCCCAGATTATGTCTTGCCGGGGGTATCCAACGAAGCCCTGGCAACCATTCTGGCCGGGGTAATTGGCGCATTGATCGTGGCCGGAGCAGCCTTCGGGATCGCCTACCTGCGCCGCCGCTCATCCGGCGATTAGGCAGCAGAACCAACATGCACGTTCATTTTCTTGACCCTTATCAAGATGGCAGCAGCCCGCTGCACCGGCTGGATGCCCGGGTTAAACTGCTGCTGACTGTGGCCTTCATCCTGGTCACGGCGCTGACCCCAATCGGCGCCTGGCCTGTGTATATCCTGCTGTTTGCGCTGGTCATCGCGGCCCAGCTGCTGGCCGAACTGGGCCTGGGTTACGTACTGAAACGTTCAGCGCTGGCCCTGCCTTTTGTGCTCTCTGCGGCGCCGCTGCTGTTCAGTGTGGCGGGCGACGCCCTGCTGACGCTGCCCGGGTTAGGCTGGGTTCTGAGTGTCCAGGGTCTGGAGCGCTTCCTGAGCCTTTCGATCAAGTCCTGGATCTCCGTCCAGGCTGCCATTCTGATGTCGGCCACGGCCACTTTTCCGGATCTGCTGCAGGCCATGCGCGCGCTGCGTGTGCCGCGCCTGCTGGTAGCCATCTTCAGCCTGATGTGGCGCTACCTGTTTGTGCTGGTGGATGAAGCCCTGCGCCTGATGCGGGCTCGCCTGGCTCGCAGCGGCGAGAGTGGGCTGGCGGGCGGCAAGACCGGCGGCAGCCTGATCTGGCGGGCTCAGACCGCCGGCGGGATGGCAGGCAGCCTGTTCTTACGCGGCTTTGAACGCGCCGACCGGATTTATACCGCCATGCTCTCGCGCGGCTATGATGGGGAAGTCCGTTCTTTCCCCCTGCCGCCGCTTTCAGCAGCCGACCGGATCGCCCTGGCCGTCGGCGGCGGTGTACTTGGCTTAATTCTTCTGCTCAATTTTCTGATTCGCTGAGGTACTGCGTGCATCACACAATTGAAATTGACAATCTCCACTATGCTTACCCTGACGGCCACAGCGCCCTGTATGGCGTCAGCCTGCACATTGAGGCCTGCGAAAAGGTGGCCCTGGTTGGGCCAAACGGCGCCGGCAAATCCACCCTGATGCTGCATTTGAACGGCATCTTGAGCAGTTCACAAGGCAAACTGCGTGTCGCCGGGCTGGATCTGATCCCGGCCAATTTCGGCAAAATTCGCTCGCGGGTTGGCCTGGTTTTCCAATCCCCCGACGACCAGCTCTTCTCGCCCACAGTGTACGACGACGTGGCTTTTGGCCCACTCTACCAGGGGCTGAGTGTGGCGGAAGTACGCCAGCGGGTAGAGGAAGCCCTGGCCCTGGTGCACATGAGCGATTATGCCCGACGGGTTTCACATCACCTGAGTGTGGGCGAGAAAAAACGCATCGCCATTGCCTCAGTGCTTTCGATGAAGCCAGAAGTTCTGGTGCTGGATGAACCAACCGCCGGGCTTGATCCACGCGCCCGCCGTTCGTTGATCAAGCTGTTGGATGAACTGTCGATGACCATGCTGGTCTCGACCCATGACCTGCATATGGTGCGCGAGCTTTTCCCGCGCATGATTGTGATGGATCAGGGTCTGGTAGTGGCCGACGGCCCCACCAGCCTGCTGATGGAAGACGAGGCCCTGCTGGCCGCCCACGGGCTGGAAAAGCCTTAGGAAATAAAAGCCACCCAAGTAAATCCGTGTTTAATCTTTGCGGATAAACCCAAAAAAGAATAACTTCTGCAACTGCTCAAACGTCAGCGGATCTGCGAGGATTGAAGTGAGATCCTTTGATTTCGCTTGGAAACCGGCTGTGAATATTTCTATATACACGTTGAGCAAATCAAACGAAAGGCTCGGCTCAATATACCCTTCCTGTTTTCCCTCCTCAAAAATCCGGTACATCAGGTCGCGGATGCGGCTCTTTGGGCCAGGTTGGGCTGGTGAACCCGAATCCAAATGGGCGGAAAGCGTTTCGGTATCTGCCAGTTGGGGTGCATTCGCCTGAGCCAACATGAGCATCTTGAGTTTATCAATAATGCTGAGATCACTGTCGAGCATTTTTTCAGTGTCCGCCAAAATCTCATCAAGGTAGAGGTTGATAACTTGCTGAAATAACTCCTCCTTGCTGTGAAAGTATTTATAAATAGTAACTTTTGAAACACCTGCCTGAGCAGCGATTTCATCCATGTTGACTTTCTCAACGCCATGGGCTTTGAACAACTCCAAAGCACTTTTTTTAATTCGTCGGCTGATCTGCTCTCTCCGTTTGTCATGACCATTCATACACGCACATCCTCAATGAAACATCCACTCCAAATAATGAACTCCATCTTCAATTGTAGTTCAAAATAATTGACAGATGGTTAACTTTACACTAAAATGTACTCCAGATACAAAACCAGTTCACAAAATCCACAAGGATATAATATCATATGGCAAAACAAACGGTGAGTAGGACAGCGCTTGGGGCGGCAACAATGCGGATGATTGAACAATATCAACCCGATGAAACCAGATTGTTCCGTGACTCGGTGGTGAAGGATCTGGTCGGAGCGCCAATCCGGTTATTGATGCAGTTTGAAGCCATGCGGCGTTTTACAATAGACCAGTCTGATGCAATTACAAAAGGGATCTACGGTGCTCAGATTTGTCGTACACGCTATATCGACGATGCGGTTCAAACGGCTTTGGCTCAGCACGTCACGCAATTGGTTATACTGGGAGCCGGGCTGGATACACGTCCGTACCGTCTCGCAGGAATCGAACAGATGAAGGTCTATGAGGTTGACCTGCCGGCAGGGCAGGCGGATAAAAAGAAGAAAATTGAGCAACGCTTTGGCAAGCTACCAGGACATACCACATTCGTAGCGATTGACTTTGACACTCAATCACTCGAATCAGTTCTGGCTAGCACGGATTTCGACAGATCCAGCCCGGCGATGTTTATCTGGGAGGGGGTGACACAATATATCAGCGAAAATGCAGTTCGGCAGACGCTGGCTTTTACCGGGAAATCCGCCCTCGGGAGTAGTATTGTATTCACCTACGTTCTGAAAAGCATTATCGAACGGCGTTCAGATATCCCGAACGCGAACAGAATGATGGATCGAGTCGCCAAACAGGCACCATGGGTTTTCGGCCTCGAGCCATCCGAAATTAAATCATACCTGGAAGAATTTAACCTGTCCCTGGTGGTCGACGTAGGGAGTGAGGATTACCAGGAAAAATACCTTAAACCTTTGAAACGAGATATGGATATCTTCCCAGGAGAGAGAATCGTTCATGCATTGGTGTCATGAGTTTATTAGCCTTGAGATGACATTTAGCTAATTATTTTGTAGCTGCGCTACAAAATAATTAGCGTCAGTTCGGATAAGAGATTTCTAGGTGCTGTTTTGGGTGGCTACGCCACCCAAAACAACCTCTTTTCGAGCTAACCTGAATTGACGGTAATTGGCGAGCGCTAAGGAAGCGGGGCGTAGAGGACCTGGTTGCCGATGGCGATAAACAGCCGGCGGTTTTTCGAGATTGTAAAGGCCGAAGCCTTACCTTCGGGCAGCGGCTCCCGGGAACGGTATTGGACATCGAAGCTGAGCTGCAATCCAAAGCGGTAGACAGCCTGGCTGGCAGGGTCCAGCAGATAAAGAGAGGGCTCGGGCGGCGGGGCCAGGAAGATCTGATTAAAGAGGGCATCCAGGATCACCCGGCCGGTTTGGCGACCTGGGCGGCGGTCCGTGTAGGGGTAGGGGTCTTCGCATTGGGCCTGGCCAAAGTTGCAGCGGGTCTGGTGTCCGTCTGAATGCAGCATGTAAAGGCGATCCATATCGACTGTCAGATCAATCACATTCTGCATCGGGGGGATCTGATCGCCAAAAAAGAAATGCGGAGGGCTGCCAAACTGCAGGTCGCGATAAATCCAGACGGCGTTGCTGGTTGGGTCGAGAACGTAGATATTGTTATCGTTCAGGTCGAACGCCCGCGGGGTGCCGAAACTGGTGTTGGCAGGGGTGAGCTGCTGGATCAGCGGGGTATGGCCGGGGATACACTGCAGCACAGAGCCGTTGCTGTCCATGGCGATAATTTCGGCATAAGCCTCGGTCTGGCGGGGGAATGCGGCCATATCAATCAGCGGGCCGACAAAAATAGGGCTGGCAGATGGACCGCAGTCAAAGGCTTCATCCAGCTCATAGCTGCCGCCGGTGAAAATTGCCCGTAAAACCCGGCCTTCGGTGCCATCCAGAATATAGATGTCGTTTTCAAAAGATGCCAGACGGGTGACATTCACAGACCGGTTCAGACCGCGCACCAGGGCGGGCTGGAAGTCCAGGCGGGTCACCCCATCCATCAGATCCAGTTTGGTGCTGGCCTGGGTGCGCAGGTTTTGCGATTCGGGCGTGGTGACATAGGCTTCGGCCTGCTCAACCGTCGTCAGAACCTGTTTCCAGGCGGCGTGCTGTTCGGATGCTTCGGTTTTGGCCTGGGCAGCGGCGGCCTGTTCAACTGCTTTGGCATACAGCGCCTCGTACTGGATGCGCTGGCCTCTTTCATACCAGACCATTGCACCGGTGACGCCGATCAACAGCGGGATGACCAGGGCCAAAAACAAGAGCGTGGATGGCGAAAAATCCAGCATGGTTTCGTCGGGCAGGATGCGCCGGAGCAGGGTGACCAGGCCTTTGCCGATTTTGGCTGCCGTCAGCCGGACGGCAAGACCGAAATTCCGGAAGGCCAGATAAAAGCGGGCGGTCACTTTTTGAATATTTTGGGTCAGTGGCGAAGGTGCGACCGTGGCCTGCGGGGACCTGCTGGGTTTGGGAGACCTGGCAGGCTGAGGCTCGGGGTGCGGCGAGGAGCGAGGCTCGGAGCGAACTTCGGCAGCCTGAGCGCCAGCCGATGGAGCGGGGGAAACAGCGGCAGTCCCCTGGGTGTTCGCCTGGGGATCCGGCGAGGACGCCACGGGAGGCTGGGACGGGTCCTGGGCAGGCTGCTGAAGCGGGCTGGCTGCGGCGGCAGGCGGTTTGAGGCTTTCGGAGCCCGAACTGGCAGGCTTGCGAACCGGAAAAAATGGCAGCCGCCCTTTATCCGGCTGGCTGGCAATCAATTGGGAAGCGGGCGGCAGAATTGAGCCGGTATCGACCGGGCTGGCGGCCGTCGGTGCTGATTGGGTGTCAGGCTGGGTGCGAGATGCGCCAACTGAAGCAGCCATGATTGAGGCAGGATTGCTGGCAGCAGGAACTGCTGAGGGTGACTTGGGGGGCTCGCTGGCAGCAGCAGCCGGGCGGGCCATCCCGCCCGCCAGACGCAGGCGCATCAGGTTCAGCTTGCCACTCCCGGTTTGAACCTGGATCAGCAAAGCGCTGAGTTCCTGGTCGGGAATGCCAATCAGCTTGCGGCGCAGACCCTCAAAATCCAGGTTCTGGCTGGTGAGAAAGGTTTCCGATTCCCAGGAGGGCGAGGTTTGATGGACCGGGAGCAGATACTGGCCGGGTTGGAGGGTGCAGTGGTAATAACGGATGGAAGCCTGCCGGCTGGCGCCCAGGCCGCGCCCTGAGCCAGCCAGATCGGAGAAGTGCTGGGGCGGGCCGTTGGAGATGACAAACGCCTGGACAGGCCCACTGTGCGCCAGGTAGACCATATCGCTGCGCAGCACCATCTGGGTCAGGAGCCCAGCGATCTGCTGCCCGGAGGTGGCGCCGCGCAAATTGCGCTCCAGCAGTGACTGGTTCAGCGCTTCGGCCACAGCCCGCATGGCCGCAGTGGCTGTGCCGGGAGTTTTGTAATAGGTTTCGGCCAGGCCTTCCAGCAGAGTGGTGTACTGCTCTGGCCGGGTGGTTGAGCCGCCCAGCAGGGTCAGATACAACACCAGCCGATCCGCCTCGCGCCCGCGGGCCGGGCGGCGGGGTGGCAGCGCCGGAAACACGCCGGGCAGCTCGGTGTAATCCTGACCACCCTGGCGGGCAATTGGCAAAATATAAAGATCGAGAGAGGCCGACATAGTTTGCATTATACTGGTAAAATCCAATTTGTTGTGACGCGGGCCGGGTTTTGGCCTGTTTTTTTGCGGGCGACGCCCGGAAGAGACTGCCAGATCTGCCCGACTTTTTGAAACGATAGCGGATGGAGCGTGTATGAATATTGAAATCATCCGCAGCTTTTCTGAACTGCAGGCCCTGGCCGGCGAGTGGAACAAGCTGCTTGATAACAGTGCAAGTGACGTGCCGTTTTTACGACATGAATATATGAGCGCCTGGTGGCAAACTCTGGGCGGGGGCGAATGGCCGCAGGGCGAACTGCATGTGGTTGTTGGCAGAGATGAAACCGGCAGTCCGCTTGGGATTGCGCCGCTTTTCTTCACCTCCAACTGCGATGGACTGCCCGGCTTCATGTTCCTGGGCAGCATCGAAATCTCAGATTATCTCGATTTTATTGCCCCAGCCGAAACTCTGCCGGGCTTCCTGGACGGGCTGTGCGCCAGTCTGGCCCAGGAACCAAACTGGCAGGTGCTGGATCTGTACAATTTCCTGGAAGGCTCGGCCAGCCTGGCTGTGCTGGAGCAGGAAGCGGCCAAACGCGGCTGGCGGCTGGAACGCGAAGCCCTGCAGCACTGTCCGTATATTGAGCTTCCGGGAGATTTTGAAAAGTACCTCGCCGAGCAGGTCGAAAAGAAGCAGCGCCATGAAATCCGGCGCAAGATGCGCCGCGCCGAAACCGCGGAGGCGCCGGTGCGCTGGTACATTGTGGATAAAGCAGAACTGCTCGAGCAGGAAATGGAGGGCTTTCTGCAACTCATGGCCAGTGATCCCGAAAAAGAACGCTTCCTGACCCCGGCTATGCGGGCCCAGATGAAAGCTTCGGTGCAGGCTGGTTTTCAGGCGGGCTGGGTTCAGCTGGCATTCCTGGAGGTCAACGGCGAAAAAGCAGCCGGTTACCTGAACTTTGATTACAAGAACCACATTTATGTCTATAATTCCGGGCTGAATTTCGCCTTCCGCGAGCTTTCGCCCGGCTGGGTGCTGCTGGGCTATCTGCTGCAGTGGGCCAATGACAACAAGCGGCGCTATTTTGATTTTATGCGCGGCGATGAGGAATACAAATACCGCTTTGGCGCCATCGACCGGCGGGTAGTGCGGGTCAAGATTCTGCGCTGAGTTTTTTTTTGTGATTTTTGGGTGGCT
>Ga0268298_10002803_pt1 | contig 18547 bp, 18 predicted proteins | sample WWTPWeurt_MetaG_FD_194462 | JGI IMG/M metagenome (GOLD analysis project Ga0268298, IMG submission 194462) | Activated sludge microbial communities from WWTP in Nijmegen, Gelderland, Netherland - WWTP Weurt | ecosystem: Engineered > WWTP > Aerobic digester > Activated sludge | place...
TAAACGGACCTTTCTGAAAGGAGTGTCTACAGGAGCAATTTTAGATACTACTGCCAATCTCCTTCAACTCGTCAGGTATCGCAGAGTATTACCTGGAAATAAAGGATACTCGAAGTGTGCAATACTCTCAGCGCAAAGCCTGAGTCTGAAGTTATAATCATCGTGTCATTTCGGCGCGTTCTTGGTGAAATCTCATGGAGCAGATTGGAAGACCCGCCCACCCCCGTTCACCGAAAGTGGTGCCGATTTGTATCTATATCGGGGATGCCTTTCAATATCACGATCCAGTTCAATCTCTCTGGCTCACAATGGTAAAGCTTGTATTTGCCGACGGCCCAGAAATAAATCTGAATAAACTTTCCGGAGAAGCCTGTAATCTCTACTTGCTTGAACTTTTAGATAGAGAAGTTCAAAGCGGCGGCTTAGAGCAGTTCATTTACAATAGCTCAGGGAGTTGCTTTGAAGAAACGAAAGCGGCTCTGGTTAACTTAGGTGCTACAACCATGCTTGCTCTGCTAGAAGAAGCCGGCAAGTTGTTTCCCCTTGGTATGGTGCCGAAAGAGCTAGCGCTGCGCAGGCAGGTTCTTCATGACATTCCGGCAACTTGGTTGGCCAAGTTGGATGAGGAGTTCATTCAGTCCGTAGGGTGCCCTCTCGATGCTTCAGGTAATCAGATTGAAGATCTCAGGCAAATAGCAATCGCTTACATGAAAGTCCATGCTGAATGTTTAGTTGCATCCAGTACTCCTTAGGTTCTTTTGCTGATAACTGAGAAGAGCGACTCTCTTTATGGCAGGTCGTAAGAGTCACTCAGTTTCATCGGCTTTTAATCGGAGCTTGTATTTACCGATGACTGTCGCTATTTCTTTCTTCGGAAGTATTTTGCCCCAGTTGCCTGGTTCGGCTTCTCTCAATATTCTGATGACGCCGTTTAGATCATTTCTGGAAAGCGCCGTGTAGAGTGCCTCTGAAGGAGTTTCTGGAATTGTCTCCGACTCATTTAGCGCCCGCACCGGTTCAACGTCTTTGTTCATTTGCGCTACTCTCAGTGCGGGGTCTGTACTGATAATATGCGCAACCCTGTGTCGTTGTTGTGTTCGACCCGGTGTGAAATACGTAGCTCCGCACAGCCGGGCACGGCGACGATGGAACTCAGTGAACACGCCTTTGTGGCACTCTTGTGGCTACGTAATTTACTGAGTGACAACGGTGGAAAGTCCACTTATAAATGATCTATGGGTTTCGAAAGCACAGCATTCAGCGATAGCAATCCGCGCCGGTTCACTTTTGAGTCTTCCGGTGAGGCTCTCACTCTTACTGCTGCCGCATTGGGCACTGCCGCCCTGGTTTTAGCCAGTCGCGGTCGTAATCTGACCAGTCTGGCTACAGCCGGTACCTCCGAGGGGCTTCTCGGTGGTGCGGTCAGGTCGCAACTAAAGAGCGAGGCTAAGACCGCCAACCTTGTTTTCAGTTTAGGCGAAGGCGAGACCACTGCCGTTCGCAGCAAAGCTTTCGATGAGGCTCAAAGGGCTATTGCCAGGCAGGTGAAGAAAGAGACCCTGCCGGAAGCTATACAGGGTGCTGAGATTGAAGCTGAAGCCCATGCTCTTATGCGTTACAGGCAGGCCACAGGGCGGGTGCCCCTCAATCCTGAAAACGGCAAACCGCTCTCCAGCAAGCATCAGCTTAAGGCGGCCTATGTCGATTCTATGCCTACCAGATTTGCGACCGAATTCAGTGCTTCAGGCAGGCTAATGCCGGGGCGCTACCCCATGGGCTTTTCTGAATTCAGCCGACAGTTCGGTCAGGGAAAGGAGCGGGAAGCTCTTTTGAAGGAATTTCACACAAGCTTGCAAATAATGAAAGCCATGGACATCGAGACCGTGCACGTGGGCGGCAGCTTCGTTTCAAAGAAAGCTGTACCGGCCGATGTGGATTTCATGTGGAATAAGTTTGCCGGTAAGCACAATCAGGAATTGAGTCGCCAGACCCTGGGCGGTCTTTATGAGAGCCACAGCCCCTTCTATCTGATGGACCGAGGCTTGCAAATGTTGACCGAACCGGCAAAGGGCGGCAGTTATAGGAGTATGCAGTACTTCTTGTCGCATCACGGGCGGGAAATACCTGTCTTGCGCAACGGACAATGGACCGTGAAAGAACATACGGTTCCCAATGGCATTGTGGAGCTGGATTTGAGCTCGATTCAGGCTTATCCGGCCAGCTGGCTCAAGTACAAGGCGCGGTAGGGAAATTCGTTTATCATTGAAATACTGGTTTCCTGGCTGAGATGGCATTCGGGAGTTGATTATTTTGAGTCTGCGATCTCCTAACCTTCTTAAAGTAATGGAATACGCGCAGCAGGAAGCGATGGAGCTGAATCATGCTGAAGTTCAGCCGATGCATCTTTTGCTTGGGTTGCTTCGCTTGAGTGAGGATGTCTTTGCCGATATTTTGCGCCGACGTGGGATTATCCTACCCAGGGTGTTTTCATTACTTTTGCCGGATTTGACAGTGCGCTCTGTTGGCGTCCCTGATTTGTCGTTGGAAGCCAGGCAGCTACTTGAGCATGCAGAACACATTGCCGGAGCCGAGAGCAATGAGAGCCAAGAATGTGGAACTAAGCAACTACTTTTGGCTCTGCTAAAGGACCCGTTTGTTGTAGACATTCTGAGCGGATGTGGCGTTGCCATAGAAGAAATTGAAAAGGAGGCTGGCAGCCTCAGTAATTACTCAGTCGAAAACCAGAACCGAGCACAGTTTGAAAGGTTAGTTGAGACCTGGCACAAGCGAGCCGCCATGGCCCGTCAGATTGGAAATGCGAGCTTGGAGCGAGAAGCCCTGGAGCACAAGAGCAAGTACGAGCGTCTTCTAAACGAAATGGATAGCTGACAGTTGCCTGTTGACAAGCTCGTCCCTTTCTTGCTTCTTGGCAATGGGTGTACCGCCTCATGGGCACGCGGTCTTCCCTTCCATTAGAGAAATTTCGGGGCAGCTTCTGACAATTGCCTCAGCCTACAAGCTATGATTGAAGGGCTCGAAAAGGGTGCAATAGACCCCGAGAGCCTTATGGAGTATGGGTTACAGGTCGGTTGGATGGCTTTTGTATATCCAGCCTATCGCTTCCGACAGACGGTAGATTTTCTTAGCGCATGGCTCGTCTAGTTCAAAAATTTGGCGGTACGTCGGTAGCAGACGTGCAAAAGATCAAAAAGGCGGCGGAAATTACCGCAGCGGCTGTAGCGGAAGGGCATGAGGTCACCACTGTAATATCAGCCATGGGGCACACAACAGACCACTTGATTGGTCTGGCCGAGCAAATTTATGCCGATCCTCACGGTGCCAGTCCCCGGGAAATGGACATGTTGCTTGCCACCGGTGAGCAGGTTTCCATTGCCTTGTTCACGATGGCTTTGCAGTCCCTTGGTCAGGTGGCTCGCTCATTCACCGGTGCCCAGGCCGGCATCATCACCGAGAATCGCCATGGTACGGCACGTATTCAGGAAGTGCGCTCCGACAAGGTAGAGGCTACCCTGGCTCGGGGCGAGATCGCCGTTGTGGCAGGCTTTCAGGGTGTGACCGAGAGCGATGAGTTGACCACCCTCGGGCGGGGCGGCTCCGACACCACGGCTGTGGCTCTGGCTGCCTCTATTGGCGCCGACCGCTGTGATATTTATACCGATGTGGCCGGGGTATATACCGCCGATCCGCGCATTATTACCGAGGCTCGTTGTCTGCCCTCGGTCAGTTACGAAGAGATGTTGGAACTAGCTGCTACGGGAGCCCAGGTAATGAACGCCAGATCCGTTGAACTTGCCATGGATAATCATGTGCCGATAAGGGTGCGCTCAACCTTTATGCCGGAAAATCCGGGCACCCTCATCACCCACCGAGTAGCGGCGCCGGAGTACACCATCGCCGGTATTGCCCTGGATATGAACTCGGCCGTCCTCAAGCTCAAGTCCTTGAGCCCCATCAGTGATACCAAGCCCCTGGAAGGCGTCTCCGCCCTCTTTACCCGTTTGACCGAACTGGGCATTCAGACCGATATGGTGATGGTGCTCAAGCGCGAAGACGAGCCTACTTCCGAACTGGTATTCACAGTCGAGAAAACCACCCTGCCCCGAGTGCAGCAGTTGATCGAGGCTCTGGCTTCGGCCCTCGGTAATCCTCTCATGCAGGTGGAAACCGATATTGCTAAAGTGTCCGTGGTTGGTCGCCGGCTTACCAATCGCCCGGAAGTGGTGGCGGGAGTCTTCGAGACTCTCAACGAGGCTGCAATTCCCGTGCAGATGGTGGCTACCGGAGACATGCGGGTGAGTGTCTTGATGCCTGCTAGATTCGGAAGGGATGCCGTCAAGCTCATCCATAAAAAATTCAGTCTGGACGAAGGTACCATCACGGTTTAGTTAGGATAAGAGGTGTAAAATGGCTGGTCCTGGATTCGACAACATCTTTAACAAGATGAAAGAGGTGACCAAGCAGGCCGCCAACGAAACCAACAAGGCAGCTAAGGCCGCCAAGTTGAAGATGACTGTTATGTCTTTGAACACTGAAAAGACAAGGCATCTGCAAACGGTTGGGCAGCGCACCTATACGCTCTTTGCCGAGAATCAGACCATCGACGGCAAGCTTCTGCAAGAAAAGGTCATGGAAGAACTCAAGCAAATTGAGCGTATCGAAGAGCGCATCAAAGAGTTGGAAGCTGAGATTGCGGACTTGCAGACAGGTCAGCATGTGAATGTCACCGATGTCACCGGTGGGGAAGAGAAGCCCAGGGAGGAAGGCTAATGGCTTTCTTGAAAGAGCTTTCCTTCAGTCTGGTCTTTGCCTTATCGTTTGCAATTCCGGTCTTTGCCGATGTGATTTCGCCAAGCATCGATAGAGACCAGGAAGTTTATTCACAGGAAGCCCCTAATGCAGCCTTCTTTGGAAGAGGTGTAAGCGGGCGCATGTCGGAAGCATCCCACTTGCGTTTCAATGCCGAGCAGTGCTTGCTGGAGCGTCGCTACAAAGATGCTTACCGGGCCATTTCCAAGGCTGTCCAACTTGATCCCGGTGATCCCACCGGCCATGTGATGCTGGCTCGCTCCATGACCGGCATGCTGCGCAAGGCAGACGGCAAAATAGATGAAGATATGCTGGTCAGAGCCATGAAAGAGTGGAAGCTAATAGCCTATCATGATGCCGATTTGACCGAGCAATTGGAAGCCAAAGGGCAACTGCGCAAACTCGGCAAGATTGCTAAAGCAATCAAGAAAGAGCGGGCCGCAATCGCTAAAGCCCGCGGCAAGGAAGGTCTCAAGCCGGAAGCTGAGACTGAGGCGGTGGCCTCCTCCAAAGCGGCAGCAGTAACCAACTAAATAGTTTTTGAAATCTGCTTTTGAAAGTCTAGAGCCGGTAGCGTTCCAGATTTGACTTGAGGGCGTCTACTACTTCCCACTCTTCAAAAGAGAGGTCGTAGACCGTGAACTTGCAATCGAAGACCTTGTTGAAGCCGTAACCGATGGCTTCCTCAAGTGTAGTGCGGTCCACCTGCACGATGTCGTTGAGACAGGCATGACGTTTTTCTTGACTGCTATCGGCACCTTCCCTGGTGGCTGCTCTGGTCTTTAAACCAAGCAGTTCGGCCATGCGGTTCTGTCCCTGATCTATGAGCACCGAACCGTGCTGTAAAAGCGCTTCCTTGCGCCGAAGCTGGGCTGAGCCTACCAGCTTTTTACCCTGGTAGTGCAGGTCGGCCAGGGTAGTCGCCTCGAAGCAATCCTCGTGATTTTTGTAAGAACTGTCGGCCCGTCCCAGTTCCACCGGTACGTCTATCCTGTTTAAACCCACTATGAAGGCCTGGCAGATTTGTTTGTAGGCTTGCTGAATGGACGAGCTGAGGGGCGGCCCGCCGTAGATCTCGGATTGATTGCTGGAGCCGATGAAGCTGTAGGTCAGCTCCCCTTCGTGCAAGACGGCGCGCCCGCCCGTGGGTCTGCGCACCACGCCCAGCCCCTGTGCCTTTATTCTTGCCACCGTATCCGGTGAGACCCGCTGGGAATAACCAAAGCTTATGGAAGCCGGTTCCCATCCATAAAAGCGCAAGGTGGGCGGCGTTTTGCCCTGGCAGTGCAACTCCAGAAGGGCTTCGTCAATGGCCATATTGGTGACCGGATCAAAGACATCGTAAGGGATGAGTCTGAAGCCTGCGGCACCATGGGGAAATTTTACCGGTTCCATGTTGTTCTCAGGCTATGGATGCTTTGATCAGTTTGGACTTCGCTACAGCTTTGTCGACAAAGGTGAAGGCCTCTGCCAGTTTGGCTGCCGCAGCTTCGTACTGACTGTCCGTATCGTAGTGAATAATGGCTGCCGCATCGCCTGCCTTGAGGGCATCGCCGCACTTGGCCTGCAGGATTATGCCGACGCCAAGATCTACCGGATCGCCTTTCTTGACCCGACCGGCGCCCATGACTTTGGCGGCCTCCGCCACCTTGCGGCCGTCGATATGCTCGAGCCATTTGGGCGCTCCGGCCTGACCGGGCACCAGATAGGCTTTCTGGTGTTTAGCATGGGGCATGAGGCTGTAGTCGGTCAAGACACGGCTGTCTCCACCCTGGGCCTCGATGAGTTTGGCGAAGGCATTGAGGGCTTTGCCGGAGCTGATTAGCTCTTTTAGAATTGCCTGGGCTTGCTCTTTATCGCTAGCCTTGCCTGCTTCCACAAGGGCCAGGGCGCCCAGTTCCATGCAAAGCTCGTTCAGGTCGTCGGGGCCATTGCCCTTGAGTGTTTCGATAGCTTCGATTACTTCCACGGTGTGCCCCACGGCGAAGCCCAGCGGCTGTTCCATATCGGTTACAACCGCGAGCACTGGGCGCTTGAGCAAGCGTCCGACACTGGCCATGGTGGCGGCCAGTTCTTTGGCTTTCTCTTCCGTTTCCATGAAGGCGCCTTTGCCGCATTTGACGTCGAGAATAATCAAATTGGCTCCGGCAGCCAGTTTCTTCGACATGACCGAAGCGGCAATGAGGGGAATGGATTCCACTGTGCCTGTGACATCGCGCAGAGCATAAATTTTGCCGTCGGCGGGAGCCAACTCAGCAGTCTGCCCGCCAATGGCCATGCCTATTTTCTTGACCTGCTCGATAAAATCTTTGGTTTTCAGATCCACCTGGAAGCCCGGAATCGCTTCTAACTTGTCGATGGTGCCGCCGGTATGACCGAGTCCGCGTCCGGACAGCTTAGCCATGGGAATGCCCGCCGCCGCCAGAAGCGGCACAAAGACCAGGGTGGTTTTGTCGCCGACGCCGCCCGTACTGTGCTTATCGCCCACCACCGAGCCCAGTTCGGAAAGGTCTAAGACCGAACCGGAATTGCACATGGCGTCGGTGAGAAAGGCTGTTTCTTCCAGCGTCATGCCCTGCCAGCAGACGGCCATGAGCCAGGCCGAGAGTTGATAATCCGGGATGGAACCGTCCATGATGCCGCCCACAAGGAAGTCTATTTCCTGCCTGTTGTGGCTCTTGCCCTGACGCTTACCGAGTATCAGGTCGATCATTCTGATTTGACCGCCGCGAACACTATTTGCCGTGACCACGAAATTACCTCTTGACGACTTTAATTAGACCTGCATAATGGAATTAGGGAGCCGGACCGCAAGAAATATACTAAAACTCTATCTGGTCCGCTCCCACTTTTTTGTTTGTAAATTTTGGCAATTTCACCTGATGATGGCATACTTGAGGGTTCTATGACGAACTCTCTCGAAATTTGCGCTTCCAAACCGGCCAGGACTTCCAGCACTAGTATCCTGGAGCGAATTCAGCTTGAGAAGCCGGTTGTCTTCGGTCAGATTGACTTCGTCAACTGCCTGCCCATCACCTTGCCCCTGGTGGCCAACTTGCCTGCGGCCATGACTTTGACCATGGGTAATCCCGGGCAATTGAACAAGCGTTATGCAGAGGGTGAACTGGATATTGGGGCCATGAGCGCCCATTTCCTTCTCACCAGTCCCGACTTCCAGCTCATTCCCACCCTTTCCATCTCCAGCCAGAACGAAGTCGGCAGCGTCTTCCTTTTCAGCAAAAGACCCCTGAGCGAGCTTTCCGGCTGTCGGATCGGCGTACCCTATGCCTCCGCCACTTCCGTCTGCTTGTTGAAAGTGCTCATCAAGGAAGAGTTCGGCTTGAGCCCGGAGTTCGTCTTCGACAACGATCCTGAGCCTTTCGACGAACGCTTTCAGGCCGTGCTCATGATTGGCGATGCTGCACTCAATACGGATGAGCGTCTGAAAGAGCGAGCTGCCCTTCAGTCTCAAGCGCTGGTGCGTGTGGATCTGGGCGAGTGGTGGCGCCGGCTCTATCAACTGCCCATGGTTTTCGGTGTCTGGGGGGCGCGAAGATCTTATGTGCAGGCAAATCCCGCTGATTTTGCCGCCATTTGCTCTTTTCTTGGTGAAACCTGGCGGCATGGCTTGAGTGAGGAGTATCCGGCGGTGCTTTCAGAAGCGGAGCGCCGCACCGGACTGAGCCGCCGGATTCTGGATGCTTACTTTCGCAGTCAGTTGGACTTTGATTTCTCCGCCGAACATGAAAAGGCCCTCGCGCTCTTCAAGCAACTGGCGCTCAAGCACGGTTTGCTTTGAAATATCGGCTTCAATGAGAAGCGCGGCTAAAAATAATACTTTCTAGCAAGATTAATCATTGTTATACTAAAGTAGCTTTAGTAGCTGACTGCACGTTGAAGACGCAAGCGCCATGGCAAGTGGATTTGGTAGCGACATAAGTATGCCGGAGAGAGACCCTCGCAGAGATGGTCCCTTCACCCTGCGCGGTCGCTGGCAGGTGGTTGATTATCTCGGTCAGGGCGGCATGGGTACGGTATACCTGGCCCGTGACCTCAACCTTGATAAGCGTAAGTGCGTGGTCAAGAAACTGCGCGACGACTTCTTCCGGGAAGAAGACAAAGCTAAAGCCCAGCAGTTTTTCCTGAGGGAAGCCAATGTGCTGGCCAAGCTACAGCACCCCAACATCGTTCTGGTGCTTGATAGCTTCCAAGATCAAGACGACTACTACCTGGTCATGGAGTACGTGGAGGGTCATAACCTTCACGATATGCTGAAAGAGCGCGAGGAGCCCTTCTCCGAAGAGCAGGTGCTCATTTGGGCCAGGCAAATTTGTGACGTCTTGAGCTATCTGCATTCCAACGACCCGCCCGTTATTTACCGCGATCTGAAGCCTTCCAACATCATGATCGACACAAAAGACCGGGTCAAACTGGTCGATTTCGGTATCGCCCGACTCTACCAGGATGAAGGGGATAACACCCATGTGGTTTCCCAGGGCTATTCACCGCCTGAACAGTACTGGGGCGGCGCCGATCCCCGTTCCGATATCTATGCCCTCGGCGCCACCATGCATTTCCTCCTGACCGGTGAGGAGCCCCTCGCTCTCACGGTCTGTTCGCCGGCCAAAGCCAACGAAGACATTTCCGAAGGCACCGACCTGATTGTTCAAAGAGCCACTCAGCAAGACGTTTACTTGCGCTATCAGTCGGCTCAAGACATGAAGGAAGAACTCGACTATGTTTTCCAGGGCGAAGAAGAGACTAAGCCGGGCTTCCGCTGGCTGGAACTGGTGGTGGGTGTGCTGGTCACTTTCCTTTCGGTGGGGGCCTGGTTTGCCTATAGCAAGTTTGTGGAAATGAAGGCCGATGCCGAAGTGCAGAAGACCCATTACAGCAACTTAGAGAAAAGTCTGGCCGAAGTGAGACGGCGGGAAGAGAGCCTCAAGCGGGCTAATGAAGCCAAAATCGAGAAAATGATGCGCGAGTCGTCTCGTGGCTCCAGTCTCAGCCCGGATGCTCTCAATATTCCCGGCTTTGACCCGGTGGGCTCCACACCGCTGGCCCATGGCGCCCAGGCCACTCCGGCTCCCACCTCCGGCAATGATATGTCTATTGGTTCGCTCTTCCGCGAGATGAGCAAGCGCACTGGCGGTGCCGCTGCCTCTAACACCACCGGTAATACCGGAAATTTCAAATTGCCCTTCACTACCGGTACCGGCCTTGCCCCCTCAGGAAATATGAGACAGGGCAGCGGCCCCATGGGGCTGAACAACTACGCCGGCAGTTCGCCCTACCCTCAGGGGATGGGTGTGGGTAGCGTTCCTGGTGCCAATGATCCGGTCATGGACAGGGAAGAAGGGCAGATGACCGACCAGGAGGGCTTGTCGCCCCTGGAAGAGGACACCCAGCGGTAACCGCCGGCTCATTAAAGTTTTTTTCTATACCCCTAAGTTCTGCCGCAGCACCGGTAGATACCCCTGGAGCGGCTGCATTTATGGACCGCCTGCGGCTAAAACGAGGAGTAAAATGCCGAAGAGCATGGAAAATTACAGAGAAGATCCCGGTAAGCTTTGTAACCTTTGCTTTTCCGTCTTCTGGAAAGCCAAGAGGTAGCCTATAATAGAGATACTCTATATTGATATATAGGCTCATCTTCTCGTCGGTAGCCGATTAATAACTGTCAAAGAAGCACTAGAGGGCGTTTAGGAAAAATGGAAAATCAGAAGAAGACTTGCAACTTTTCACTCGGGTCGCTGCCTCGCCCGCGCTGGAATGTTCTAGACATGATTCAGATCATCGGACGCGATTCAGTGCCGACCTATATGTTCTGCGATGTAGATATGACCTGGGCGGAGAACCTGAGAAAGACCCTGAAAGCTTACGGGCAGAAGGTAACCGTCACCGCCATCTTGCTCAAGGCTATCGGTATTGCCCAGCGGGCCCATCCCGAAAGCCGCACGGCATTACTTCCCTGGGGTAAGACCGTGACCTTCAACGACATAGTGGCAGGCTTCACCGTTGAAAGAGTTATCGGCCAGCAGCCGGCTGTCTTCTTCGGCGCCATAGACAATCCCGACACTAAGTCGGTAGAAGAAATCGCCGGAGAACTGAGGCAGTACGCCGAATCCAGCATGGAGTCGGTGCCGCATTTGAATTTGCAGAACCGCTTCAACGGCATGCCCTGGTGGTTCCGTCGCTTTATCCTCTGGGCCGGCATGCGTTATCCTCGTGTCAGACTGCATTTCATGGGTGCCACCTTCGGACTTTCCTCCCTCGGTAAATGGGGCATGAAAGGCCTGATTCCGCCCTGTGTCTCAACTTCCACCTTCGGTGTGGGAGAAGTAGAAGAAAGAGCCGTGGTGAGAGGCGGGCAGATTGAGATTCGCCCCATGCTCACCATTATCTTGAACTTTGACCACCGCATCATCGACGGCGCCCCCGCCGCTCGCTTTATGTCCGATGTGAAGAAGCTTCTGGAAGGCGGTCTGGAAAACTATGTGCACATGGCCGCTTACACCGAAGCTGCCCTCACCGGCAACGACAGCGTTAACCTGGAAAAAACACCCAGTTTTACCTAATGCCTTTCGATTAGCTCTCTAATAGCCGGGGCAGCCTGATGCCCGGCTCTCAGCCCGGCTTCGATGCAGGTTTTTGCATCAGCGGCACTGGTAGAAATAAGACCGATATGCCCGGTCTGGGGGATGATCACATAGTCGGCCAGCTGGCGGGCTTCCTTGTTTGACTGAGCCAGACAGAGATTTACTACTCTATGGCTGACACTGCCCACCTTGTGGTAGTCGCCGTCAACGGTATCTTCAATCTTCTCTGTCACGTCTACGGCCACAACAATGTCGGCGCCCAGTTGTCTGGCTTCTTTCACCGGCAAATTGTTCAAGACGGCCCCGTCCACGTACAGTCCGTCATCCATTTTTACCGGTTTTCTAAGAGCCGGAATGGCGCAACTGGCCTGCAATACCTTGCTCAGGCTGCCGCTTCTCAAAAGCTTGCTCTGCCCGTCCAGTAAATTGACGGCAACAGCGGCAAAGGGCAGTTTCAGCTCTTCTATCTGGTGCTGTGTTTCCGGCACTTGTTTATCGAGATAGGCGGCGAACTTCTTGCCCCTGTAAAGTCCGTCATAGGGCTCAATGCCTACCAGTCTGGGAGTATAGAAAAGTGGAATGACGAGAATGCGCAGTGAAAGAGGTATGGTCAGATAGGCATGCATCAGCTTCTTCTTAGTGAACTGTTCTTCTATGTGCTCCGGTGTCATGCCGGCGCAGTACAGTCCGCCCACCACCGCACCCATGCCCGTGCCCAGCACCAGGTCTACCGGCACACCCTCATCCTCGAGAGCTTTCAAAACGCCGATGCCGCTGGCCGAGCGCAAGCCGCCGCCACCAAGGACGATGGCCACCTTAGGTCGCTTGCCTGTCTTTTGTGAATCGTCTTCCGGTCCTTTGATGTGGCCTTGCATGGTCTCGCCATTAGCGGCAAAACTTTGCGCGTAAACCGGCAGCGAGGCGAAAGCCAGACCGGCTAATAGACTGAAGGAGAGCAGTGACTTCAGGACCAGATCCATTGCATTCTGGAAGGGACAATCCAGCCCAATTTCGAAAGCGCTTCGTCAAGAGTCAGGTTTTCGCTCTTCGTTTTCTTGAGGGCTGTAACTGCTTGCTCGGCGGAAATAAAGCCTTGCTTGTAGAGGGAGTAAGTTCTAAGGGCCGTATAGAGTATGGTTTCCGAGATGGCGCCGGTGGCAAGCACCTTCTTGCCTACTTTAATGGAGCTCTTTTCAGTTACGTCCACCACCTTTTCAATGTCGGCTTGGGAGATGAGACCGGCATCGGTTAGTAATTTGGCAGGCAGAAACTCCTTTGGTTCAGCCTGGGTGGCCGGATAGAGTTCGGCTACGGCCTGGTAAACGGAAATACTTCTGGCTTTCACCTGCTTGAGGGCATCGGCTGCCTGATAGGCCTTGACCGTGTTGTTGGAGACCATATCTTGCAAAATAATGGCTGCTTCAAGCAAGTCATGGGTAACCAGACCTTGTTCCAGGAGAATCTGACCAAATTGTTTTTCTTTGATAAGCTCGATTTCCAGACATTCCAGCATGTCGCCTTCCGAGAGAAAACCGGCCATCAAAACCAGTTCGCCTATTCGCACAGTCTGACCGGATTTTTCAGAAAAGAGACCCAGTTCGAAAAGGGCCTGTTCTAAGCTGACTCTTCGGCGCGCCACAATCAAGAGGGCCTGCACAGCCTGATCTTTTGTGATCTTCTCGTCTCTTACCAGAAGCTGTGCCGTCAGGGCGGCCGTCATCATCCAGCCCGACAAATCACGGTTCAAAACCATGATGCGGCCCATTTGCATGCCGGTGTCTTTGGCTTGAATGATTGAGCGTCCCAACTGTTCATTGGTGATAAGCTCAGCCTTCATCAATAATTCAGTGAGGGGATTGGTAATTGATTGAACAGTCTGGGTCTTCTTATGCACCGATGAAATAACGCCGATGGCGTCTTCCATGGTCATATTATTTTGCCTGGCCAGGCGCAAAGCTTTCAGCGCCAAATCAACGGTGGCTTGATTACTTCTTACCAGCTCATCTGCTTCCAGTACGATTTTGAGGGTGCCTTCACCCACCATATTGAGCATGGTGAGAGCGCGTGCCAGAGGCACGTTTAAACTTTTCGCGGTACTCATCGCCTCTTCCAGCTTTTGCTGTGAGATGATACTCGCCCCGAGCAGTAATGTAGGGAGGGCGTCAGCCGTTGCCTGTTTATCGAGCATTGAATGTCTTTCGCTGGGTTGCCGAGTGTTAGTCGTTTATCTGAAGTCGTCTGTCTAAATAGGTTGGGTACTTCTACTGTACCAATTTAGAGATGATGTGTAACGCATTATCAGCTGTGAACGGCTCGCTGTATCCAAATTGTCATAATTGCCAAGACCGTTTTTGAGAGGCAATTTCGCTCAAGCTATGCCTCTTGAATTTTTATGGGGGTGCCGGCGGTGGGATGTGCAAATTCGTCGGAGGCACTGCCTCCCCGCTTGAACAGTTCCCAGTAGCGTTTTTCGTGACCGGAACTGCCCGGGGCCAGAGCCAGATCCCCTTCCATGATGTTGAAGCTGCCCGTAGCCACCGTGGCTGTGCTCATATGTGTGCCCACGGTTACCTTCAGGCGTGTACCGGGTGCGAGACCCTCTAGTTTGGCATCGCCGGTACGCAAAGTGGTCTTGATGTTCCCGAAGGAATCGATATATCCGACCACATCCTTTGGTTCTTCCGGCACAATGTCTTTCACTGACAGCTTGTTGCTGATAAAAGAGAAATCTCCTCTGGAGGCTTTCGAGACGGCAAGTGGGAAAAAATCGCGAGAGCGGAATTGGCTTCCTGTCTCTTCCACGTTCGTACCCCAGATTTCGGATACCTGGTCTCGCACAAAGGCTAGCGAATAGCCGGAATTGACTGCCAGAACCTGTACGCCGTTTTTCAATTTGGCGAAGAGTAAACCCTCCCCTTCATTGCCGGGGCGGGCGTCTTTTTTGTCTTTGCGAGGGGCGCAGTTGGCAAAGACCAGCATGTTCTTGGGTCGCAGCTCTCTTGCTGCCAGGGCCAGTTGTGCCACTACAAAACCGGTCGAGACCGTGTCGAAGGGATGTACCGAAGTCGTATGGATGCGCGTGTCGTCATGAAGCTTGCAGGACAGGGCGGCAACTACCTCGGCCCAGGCCAGATCTCCCTGGGCATAGTCGCAAACAAGGTGTATAAATGAACTCATCTGTTCTTCCTATTAACCTCCACTCTTGCCTAATAGTTTTTTGATCTCTTTAGAGAGCTCAGCGAGCTGAAACGGCTTCTTTACGTAGCTGTTGGCCCCGGCAGAGATACCCTTGTCTCTCTGGGAAGCGTCGGTCATACCGGTCAACAAAAGCACCGGCGTGGCGCCGCCGCTCTCTCGGTAGCGCTTCAATACGTCAATACCGTCCAGGTGGGGCAGGTGCCAGTCGAGCACAATCAAATCGAAGCTGTTGACGCTCAACTGCTCCATGGCTTCAAGCCCGTCGGCGGCCGTCTCCACGCGATATTTCTCGAAACAGAGCCAGTCATGCACAGTCTCTCTCAGGTTTTCATCGTCTTCGACTAAAAGTATCGTGGACACTGCCTGACGACCTTTCACTATGATTCTTTTGAATCTATTCCCGTCTGTGGCGAAATAAATCTCTCAGGCGATGATGCAGTTGCGACCGGCTTGCTTGGCTTTGTACAGTTTTTCATCGGCAATTTTGAGCAGGTCGTCAATATTTGTATTTTCATCGGGGTAGTTGGCGATGCCGGCGGAAAAACTAATGGAGAAAATCTCGCCGTGGTCGCCCTGAAATTCCATCAGCCGCAATTCTTCCAGGGCTCTTTGCAGGGCGCCCTGGGCGGTTTCCTTTCTGATATGACGGAAGGCTACGATAAACTCCTCGCCGCCCCATCGTCCGCGCACGTCTTCCACCCGGAATCGCTTGCGCAGAAGTTGACCGAGGCTGGTCAGGACCCGGTCGCCTGCCATGTGCCCGTAGGTGTCGTTGACGTTCTTGAAGTGATCCACGTCGATTAGAGCGAGGCTGAAGATAAGGCCATTGCGTTCGCTTTCAATGGACATGGTCTGGAGTTCTTCCATAAAGGCGCGTCTGATCAAAAGCCCGGTCAAAACGTCAGTGTTGGAGCGTTCCTTCATGAGGCGGGAGCGATCCAGTCTGACTTTTACCCTGGTGAGCAGTTCGACTTTAGCCACCGGTTTGGGCAGGTAATCATCGGCACCGGCTTCAAAGGCCGCCAGGCGGGTTTCCAGTCCGGTGGCGGCAGTAAGGAAGAGCACCGGCAGATCTTGATATTGCTCTTTGCTGCGAATCAAGCGACAGACATCATAGCCGCTCACCGCCGGTACGCTCACGTCAAGCAAAACCAGATCGGGATGGAAATCGCGCATCTCTTCCAGGGTGCGATTGGCATTGGGCAATACTTTTACCAGCATTCCTTCTTGCCCGAGCACTGAGGAAACGATCTTGACGAAGTCTTCGTCCTCATCCACGATCAAGATGCGGGGGCGTCCGCCCTGCCTGGCGGCAATTAGATATTCAATAGCATCGAGAAGCGATTCCTGATCAAACTCCGGCTGTCCTGCGCCGTTTTCGTGTTCGGCTTTTTTGGCGAGCACCATGGAAGCACCGGCATGGGTTGAGGCTTCAATATCTTTCGGTTGGCGCGAGGTGGAGAGAAAGGCTACCGGTAAGGTCTCGTAGCCGGCCAGGGAACGCAGTTCGCGGGCCAGATTAAGGGACGGTGCCGGACTTTCCACGTCAATATCTATAAGCACCGCATCCAGACTCAGTCTCTTTGCTCGAGAGAGGGCTGGTTCTTTGTCTTCGGCAAAAATAACCTGTACTTTCATGCCGTTCTTGGAAGTCAACACGCGACTTTCGGCACCGCCTTTAGCGACTACCAGTACTCTCACGGCTGAGGAATCATCATAAGTGTCGAAATTATCTTCCGGAATAGCCGGACCACTTGCCGGCGGCAAACTGCGCTCTTCATCACTGCCCCCTTCGATGGTGGCAAAGGCGCGTTTATCTACCTGGGCACTGGGATTGCCGCTAAGGGCGGTGGCATTGCTGCGCACCAGGCTGACCATCAGCTCTATCTCTTCCCAGGCGGCTTCGTTCTTCGATAAGCCGTTTTCTTTGATGCTACTGAGGGCTTTTTCCAGCGAGCCGGCTGATTCTCCCAGCACGCCAAAGCCGCAAGAGGCCGCCGTGCCCTTCAGATTGTGCGCCAGACGAATCGCTTCGATCAAGCAGAATAGATCATCAGGGTTGTGCATGGCCAGTTTGATGGCCCCTTCCAGTTTATCCACTCGTTCAGGCAGAACTTTCAGATAGTTGGCCTGCAAAGTCTTGAAGGTGGCTTCTTCCTGCTCTACTTGCACATAGGTGTGAATTTTCTTCTGTTCCTGGAAGATACCTTCAATCTGTGCTCCCAGAAGGCCGGCTTTTAGCGGTCGGTGAATGACCAGATCGACTTTGAAATCCTTCTTTAGCTGCTGGTAGATAGCCCCGTCACGCCATTCCTTCGATATGAAAATGAGGGGGCATGGCGGCAATTCCGAACGAATCTTGACTATCAAACCGATGCCGTCTATATCTTCCAGTTCTTCCCCGACAATAATTAGGTCGGGCTTTAATCTTGCGGCAATCTCCAGGGCTTCCTTGCCCGACTCGGTGGCTTCCACATGGTGACCGCGCGCCTTTAGCAGGGCGCTGAGCAGGGCTTTTACCGACTCTTCCTTTTCAATATGCAGGATGCTTCTAGCCATAAGCCCTAATCTGCCTTCTCCAGCTTGAGAGAGAGAGAATTGATGCAGTAGCGCAAATTGGTGGGCTTGGGTCCGTCCGGAAAGAGATGCCCCAGATGAGCGCCGCATTCGCTGCAGACTACTTCTACACGGCGCATGCCGTAGCTGTTGTCTTCAACTTCGCCCACAGGCGCGTTTTCTACCGTTTGATAGAAACTGGGCCAGCCGCTGCCAGAGTCGTATTTATGTTCAGAGCTGAAAAGGGCGGCGCCGCAGCACACGCATTTGTAAGTTCCCTTGTCGTGGCAGTCAAAGTAGCGACCGGTAAAGGCTCTTTCTGTGCCTTTCTTTCTTGCTACATGAAACTCTTCATCGGACAGTTGCTTACGCCATTCATCGTCGCTTTTTTGAATTTTGCTCAAGACAAGTTACCTCTGAAAGCATAATTATAGAGGTTTGCCTTGCTCTTGGGGACCATAACCGTAAAAATGGCAGCCAGTGAGCCTTACCACGGGGCAGCGGATTCACCTTAGTGCATCTTGGCAGCGTCCCCTTCCTTGATTAAGGTCAATCTAGCCTTCACAACCTCGGCAGTGGTAACGCGGGCAGCGGCATCAGGATTGGTCATGTCCAGTATGAGGCTGCTCCACTGGCTGCTCACCGGCACTTTCACGGCAGGGTCCGAGGCACTGAGTGCTTCCGGTTCTTCGCCGGTGAGAAGGTAAAAGAGTGTGCCGCCCATGGCGTATAAATCGCTCTGGGGCGTGGCTTTTCCGCGAAATTGTTCCGGGGCGATATAGGCGTGCTTGCCCACAAAGGTACCGGTGGCGGTGCCGATAAATTCATTGGCGGCACCAAAGTCGATGGCAATGAGCTTGCCGTCATTTTGTAGAACCAGGTTGTCGGGTGTGAAGTCGCGGTGAATTACAGGCGGGTTCTGGGCGTGTAAGAAACAGAGAATTTCCGCCATCTGCAGACCCAGGTCGAGCACTAAAGACTCGCGCACCTTTCCATGTTGCTTGACGTATTGCCTCAAATCGGGTCCGGTCACGCTCTCCAGCATCAGGTACGAACGGCCGCCTTCCGTAAAGTAATCCAGTACTTTCACAATTGAATCGCAAGACAACTGCATCAATATCTTTGCTTCTCGGGCAAACATCTCTCTGGCTTTCTCTTGCAACTGCGAATCGAAGCCTTCCGGTATCACCGATTCTTTCAAAACCACCAGGCTGCCGCTCTGGGTGGAAGCCAGATAGACTGCCGACAGACCACCCGAGGCCAGGGGTCTGACAATTTTCAAGCTGCCGTTGCGCACCAGTACATCTTTTTCCAGGGGCATAAAAGAAGCCGGGCGAAAGCGTCTTTTTAGCTCGTCTTCCCAGATA
>Ga0268298_10002804_pt1 | contig 18545 bp, 13 predicted proteins | sample WWTPWeurt_MetaG_FD_194462 | JGI IMG/M metagenome (GOLD analysis project Ga0268298, IMG submission 194462) | Activated sludge microbial communities from WWTP in Nijmegen, Gelderland, Netherland - WWTP Weurt | ecosystem: Engineered > WWTP > Aerobic digester > Activated sludge | place...
CAGGCGGACACTGCAAACATGGCGAGATGAGATGTTGATTGATTTTAGTGGAGTGAAAGGGAAATTTTATTACCGGTTATCTGCTGTGAATAAAATGCTGGATAACCATTTACAAAAAGCAGGAGGTATGGATGAAAGCCACAAGATGAGGGCATAATTGTAGAATGAGCAGGAGGCATGGAACAGACCGACCATGACTGACCTGAAAACGTGAGGGAGAATATGTGATGAAGATTTAGATTAAAAAACGGGCCGTACAATTCCGTACGGCCATTTTAAATGGAAAGCAATGAAAGAATCGAAGATTCAATGGACCGATCATACAGTCAATTTTTGGATGGGATGTAAAAAAGTATCAGCTGGCTGTAAATACTGTTATATGTACCGTGATAAAGAAATGTATGGACAGGACCCATTTAATGTGGTAAGAGTGAGCCAAAAAACAATTGATAAAACCTTGAAAAATGCAAAAGCGGGTGATAAAATATTTACCTGTTCGTGGAGTGATTTTTTTATTGAGGAGGCGGATTTGTGGAGAGAAGATGCTTGGGATATTATCAGGGAGAATAAACATCTTAATTGGCAAATACTTACTAAAAGGCCAGAAAGGATAAAGGAATGCCTGCCCGAAGATTGGGGTGAAGGGTGGGATCATGTTTGGTTAGGCGTGTCGGTTGAAAACCAGATGTACATGCAGAGGGTGGAGATATTGGCAAAGGTTCCGGCCAAAATCCGGTTCATGAGCATCGAGCCATTGATCGGCAAAGTCAATGTTAAGCCATACCTACCCGAGCTTGGAGATTTCCATTGGTGTATCATTGGTGGAGAGAGTGGAAATGAAGAAGGTAAATACCAGTATCGTGAATGCAAACAAGAATGGATTGAAGAGATAATTAAGGATTTAAGTGGTACCAATGTAAAAATTTTTGTGAAACAGACTGGAACGCATTTAGCAAAGCAGTTAAAGTTTACTGACAAACATGGTGGTAAAATGGAAGAATGGCCTACTACTATGCAGGTAAGGGAATTCCCGAGATTATTATTGGTAAATGCAGCCCAAAGTCATGTGGAAGAAGTTGACCGTAAAACAGAATTTATGAATGAGAATGAATTATTGAAGACGACGCCGGTGATACCGGATGAGGTTTATAAGGGCTTACCGGCATTCATTTCGGAAGCTGTACAACAGTTCCCAGATCAGAGGGAAAGAGATGTTGTTTTGACCAGTTGCCTGGTTGTGTTGAGTGGATGTTTTTGTGGATGTAGTGGCAAATATGATGCAGAGTGGGTAAGTTCAAATTTATTTGGCTTTATCGTGGCGCCTCCTGCATCGAGGAAAGGCGTGATGAAGTTTGCAAGGATGTTAGGTAAGCCAATAGATGAAAGTTTTAAAACCGTAAATGGGCCTGCCCGGCAACATTATGAGGTGGCATTGAAGGCATGGATGAAAAATTCAAAAAAGAATCCAGCTACTGCCGGCCCTAGCCCAGCAAAGCCAAAATTCCCTTTGCACTTTATCCCTGGGAATTCCAGTGCAGCAGCAATTTATAAGATGCTCGATGAAAGTAATGGGGTTGGTACCATCTGTGAATCAGAGGCAGACACACTCTCCGGGGCAATTAAGCAGGACTGGGGCAATTTCAGTCATTTATTAAGAGGTGCATTTCATCATGATGATTTGTCAATGAGCCGGAGTGGTAATGATACATATATTTCCATTTCCAACCCACGTCTATCCACATTGCTTACCGGAACACCTGATCAGGTAACCAGATTGATCTCGTCTGCAGAGGACGGACTGTGCAGCCGTTTTTTATATTATGCTTACTCAAGGGAACTGGAATGGAAGGATCCAATGCCTAAATCTGGTGGTATTGATCTGACCGGCTTTTTTCTTAAAAAAGGCGCAGAAGTAGAAGCGTTAAAAAAAATATTGGATGCTAACCAGCCTGTTTTCAATCTTTCAGAGGAACAATTCAGGGCACTGAATGAGAATTTTAAAGCAAAACTGGAGAGGATAAAGGCATTTGAAGGTGAAGGGGCAGCAAGTGCCGTTTTCAGGTTGGGAATTATAGCTTTTCGGATTGCGATGATACTAACCATACTCCGTAACGTTCCGGATATAGCTTTGTTGAAAGAGCTGCCATGTGCAGATGTAGATTTTGAAATAACGATGGGGTTGGTCGATGTTTATTTTCAGCATGCAATGGTCATTTATTCTACCCTACCAAAACAATCAAAACGGTTCGGAAATCCAGTTCTTGGGCGATTTTATGAGTTATTGCCCTGTTCTGGCAGCTTCCCCCGAAAAAAGGCCAACGAGATAGGCAAGGAAATGAAGATTAGTGAGAAGTCGGTAGGAAATTACCTTGCTGAATTAAAGAAAAATAGGCTGTTAAAGTCTGACAGCTACGGGACATTTGAAAAACAAAAAGTTGCTTAACAGCTTGGTAAGGTTGGTAAGTTGGCAAGTTGGCAGAGAACAGAATTTATCCGGTAAAATAAAAAGATCCGATTGCCAACTTTGCCATCTTGCCTACTTATTAGTTCATTTTTAAATATTTGACAGCCAAGATGCTAATAGAACCAACTGGAGGCTAATTAAACTTCATTCGTTGAATCCGTATTGCATTCAATATAGCAAGTAAGGCCACACCCACGTCTGCAAATACGGCTTCCCACATTGTAGCAAGCCCGCCTGCGCCCAGAACCAAAACCACGGCCTTTACAATGAATGCGAGTGTGATATTCTGCCAGACAATCTGCTTGGTTTTCTTTCCGATGTGTATTGCTATTGGGATTTTAGACGGGGCGTCATCCTGGATAACGATATCTGCTGTTTCAATGGTGGCATCACTGCCAAGCCCACCCATAGCAATACCCGCATCGCTAAGAGCTACCACGGGAGCATCATTAACCCCATCCCCGACAAAGGCAACGGATTCATTCCGGGCTTTTATCTCTTTTACTTTGTTCACTTTGTCCTCAGGCAACAGATCTCCAAAAGCATTCTCAATTCCGATCTTACCCGCAACCATCTTAACCACTGTTGACTTATCTCCGCTCAACATTGTTGGCGTAACGTTCATTGATTTTAGCTGCTGGATAGCATCTCCCGCATCTTCCTTCAGCTCGTCTGCAATGGTGATATAACCAGCAAATTTTCCATCGTAAGCAATTGCTATAAGTGTATTTACTATTTCTGATTGGTCAATCTGGTGTTCGATCTTGAATTTATCCAGCAACTTGAGATTACCTGCAAGCAGTTCTTTACCGTTGATACTAGCCTTTAACCCATGTCCTGCGATTTCTTCTACATTGGTTAAAGCAATACCATGATTGATTTCCCCAACATATTCATGTATAGCCGTAGCAACAGGGTGTGTGCTTTTGCTTTCCAGTACATTTACCATCTGCATGATTTCGTCCTTATTCAGTAAGGGATCAATATTTACTTCCTGAACTTTAAAAACACCTTTGGTCAGAGTGCCGGTTTTATCCATTACCACGTTCTTGATTCCGGCCATAATATCGAGGAAATTACTCCCTTTGAAAAGTATTCCGTTCCTGCTGGCAGCTCCAATGCCTCCGAAATAGCCCAATGGAATAGATATAACCAACGCACAAGGACAGGAGATAACAAGAAATACCAATGCTCTATAAAGCCAATCGTTAAATACATAGTCCCTAACAAGGACCATCGGCACGAGGCAAATAAGCACAGCCAGCAACACAACTATCGGAGTATAGATTTTAGCGAACTTCCGTATAAATAACTCGGTTGGTGCTTTTTGTGCTGTGGCATTTTGTACGAGGTTCAGAATCTTACTGAGCTTACTATCTGTGTATGCGGTTGTAACCTTTACCAGAGAAACAGAATTCAGGTTTATCATTCCGGCAAGTACCACCTCACCCTTTTGTTTTGTATCGGGTTTGCTTTCTCCTGTAAGTGCAGCAGTATTGAAGGAAGCCGTATCAGAGATCAATTCACCATCCAAGCCCAGTTTTTCACCAGGTTTCAACTGCACAATAGAACCAATATTTACATCTTCTGCTTTTACTGTTTTCGGCTGGTCATTTTCAATGATGGTAACTTCATCAGGCCGCTGATCCAGCAATGCCTTGATATTGCTTTTTGCCCTTTTTACAGCTAATGTTTGAAACACCTCTCCAATTGCATAGAATAACATTACAGCAACAGCTTCCGGGTATTGTTTTATTGCAAAGGCCCCGATAGTAGCAATACTCATTAATAGAAATTCTGAAAATATTTCTCCCTTACCCATACTTTCGACGGCCTCTTTCATTACAGGAAAACCAACAGGCAAGTACGCAGCTATATACCACACAATACGGACCCACCTGGTAAACCAGGATTGAATTATCCAGTTGTCAAATGCAATCGCCGTGAGTAATAGCAAAAGGCTGATGATAGCGGGTAAGAACATTTGGAAAGCAGATTGATCTCCACCGGAATGATCATGGCCATCGTCATCACTATCTTCATGTTCGTGATTATGCCCATCCCGCTCATGATGACCGGGCAATAACTCTTTTGCATGAGCCTTTGTATATATTTTTTCTTCCTGGGTGCAACAAAGTTGTCGGCCTTGTGCATCGTATATGTGTTTATGCTGTTTCATAAAAGCCGTCTTGTTTTTTGTTTATAATGTAAATACTCATCCCCGTGCTGTTTTATCAGGAACTCCTCTTCCAGCCGAATCTGTATTTGAATGACGAAGTAGGTAAATAAGCATAAAAAGAAGGTAAGCACATTCGGAATAATCAGGAATATCCCCGTTACGCTAAGTATCATACCCAAAAAGATCGGATTCCTGCTGATTGAGAAAAGCCCTACTGTTACCAACTCTGTTTTATTCTCTTCATCTATACCAATGCGCCAGCTTTTACTCATCTGGAATTGCGCTATCACCACCCACAGCAAAGCGATGTGAATAAGGGCCAGCCCGGAATAAAGTATAATCTGATGCTGCAAATACCAGAAAGGCAATAAATATTCGTATGCCGGGAAATTGAACGAGAAGATCAACAGCGCAACGAAAAGTAAGACAATCAGCAATTTCATCAGGAACCCGATATAATTATGTGCAGTGTCTGTTTTGCCAAATGTAACGGGATTGACACCTGTTTGTTTCCAGGTTCTGTACGTTGGCAATACAAATGCAACAGCCATATAAAGAATAAGATAAACCGGAAGATATATTTTTAAAAAAGTTTGCATGGTATTTATAGATTAATGTTCATGTTCTCCTGAATTTGTCAATTTTGCCATAACAAAGAATGCCCCTTTCACTACGACCTTTGAATCTTTTGGTATTTCTTTCAGCAATGTAACTTCAGTAAATCCAACATCCGTGGTTCCCTTTGCCACAGGGATCATTTCAAAGGATAAGCCGCTTTCTTCTTTGTGGTTGGGCTCTTCTTTCTTTTCAGTCTTGTTTGCTGGCTCTTCATGGGGCTTCTCTGCTGAAACTATGAAAATGTAATCCTTTCCCTGCATGGTCACAATTGCCTCAGTCGGTACGGCTGGCACGGTAGATTTTTCAAGGCTGATGACGGCCGTAATATTCATTCCGTCAATCAACCCCATCTTATCTCCCTGTACTTTGGCATGTACGGTAACAGCCTTGCTTTCTCCCTCAAAAGAAGACCCCAAGGAATATATCTGTGCATCGTATTCTTTGCCCGGATTGTTTGTTAGTGTAAAGTGAATGAGCTGATTATTTTTCAATTTGGGCAGATCCTTTTCATACACAAACAGATCAAGGTGCAGTTGACTGTTATCTACAATTTCAGCTACAGTTGTAGTCAGGTCAATATAGCTACCGATCTCAACCTTTACATTACTCACAATACCATTGATTGGGCTTGTAATTGATAAGACCGAAGCTAACTTTCCATTTGCAAGACTTCCCGGGTTAACACCCATCAGCCTGATCTGCTGCTCGTAAGTTGATTTTGCAGTCCTGAGTGTCCTCAGTTCCGTTTCAGCAGCCTGGAGATTTTTTAACGCACCGGCATTACCTGCATTAAGGTCACGCTGTCTTTTTACTTCCAGCTCAGCCATGCTGATCCTGGAGTTTACATTCAGGTAATCACTTTGAATCTGTACAAATTCAGGATTGGCTACAGTAGCGATCACCTGTCCTTTCCTCACCGTATTTCCTGGCTGCACCAGCAGTGATTTGATTACACCACGATACACCGAATTAATGGTTGCCTTGTTTTGGTTAGGCACCCTCAACACACCATTTGTTTTAAGAGAAGCAGTCAGTTGCTTTTGTTCTATTGATCCCAGTTCTATACCAATGCTTTTTATTTGCTCATCAGTAAGGAATGCTGTTTTACTGCCTTCGCTTTCCTCTTCGTGTTTTTCTGTTGCTGGTTTAGTTGCTTCGGCCGTATCGCTACCACCACATGAGGTTAAAGATAAAAGGCCGGAAACGAGCGTTACTATTATCAGATATTTCTTCATATTAGTTTTATTGATTGATGTAATAATTATAGCGGATGACAGATTGGTTATATTGATTCAGGTTTTCAAGATGATTCTTTTGAATCTCAATTGCCTGGGTAAGAAACTGTGACAGTTCAGCAAAACTGATTTCACCGGCCCGATATGCCAGGGAAGCAGCCTTAATGATCTCATCGGCTTGCTTTAATCCGGTGGATTCATAAAATAGAAGCATCGTCTTGTTCTTATCTACCTCTTGCCGGAGCTGAGTTTGTTTGGTAGACCATACCTGCTTTTCATACTCGAACTGCTTTTGTTGCACAGCCACCTCTGCCTGCGCTGCCTTTACTTTATTTCGATACGCATTCGTTCCGAATAAGGGGAAAGATGCTGTGACCGAAAAACCACTAAATGGATCTTTGGCACCCCATAGCCTTTGGCTAAAAAATCTGCCGGAAAATTCTGGCTTGTTCTCGTTCCGGATCACGTTTATCCCGGCATTGGCTATATTGATATTTTGCGACTGCAGTGTCAGTAATGGGTGAAGACTGTCTGATAGCGTTCCGCCAATTGATAATTTCTCCAATGGCTTTAACAGTGGCATCATCATTTCAGCAGAATTCAAATACTGCATGAATGCCTGCTGTTGTATTTGAATTTCATTGCCAAGCTGAATGATCTGAGCTCTTAATTCTGTCATGCGAACATTAGCGGCAATGCTGTCAAGACCGGGACTATCACCTGTTTTTACCTTTAGGATCGCTGCATTGGAGAGAGATTGATAAATGCTATCCAGCTGCTTATATAACCGTTGTTTGTCCTGCAAATACCAGAGCTGATAATATACCGTCCTGACATCCCTTTTTATCTCAACATCAATAACGGCTGTGTTGGCTTCAAAATATTTAAGTTGCTCCCCGTAGAGGTTTTTTTGCGCTTTGTATAACCCCGGCCATGCCACATTCTGGGAGACGCCTACTTTCAGAATACCTATATTATCAGATGGCCGCATATCTTCATTTTCGGCAAAGACCCCTGTTTTTGGCAATGCTGTTGCCGTCTTAACCTGGGCTTTTCCCTTGTTGATCTGCTCATTGTTTACCTGATACATAAGGTTGTTCTTTGCCAATGTAACAGCTTCATCAATGGATATCCGTTTTGTTCCATTTTCCTGTGCCGAAGCACCTGGGCTTAGGGCCAGCAATACCATTACTGCTATTATAGTTGTTATAGACTTCACTTTTGTTTTCTTTTTGGATGAGAAAATGATGTACAGCAGTGGTAACACTACAAGTGTGAGGAATGTAGCCGTGATCAACCCGCCAATTACAACAGTGGCCAAAGGTTTTTGAACCTCAGCACCAGCCCCGGTAGATAAGGCCATTGGAATGAAACCCAATGCAGCAACAGAGGCGGTCATCAGTACTGGTCGCAATCGGATTTTTGTTCCCTCATAGACTCGCTGAATAATGTCCTTTATCCCATCTTTTTCAAGCTGGTTAAATGTGCTGATAAGTACGATGCCATTCAATACGGCAACGCCAAAAAGAGCAATAAAACCAACGCCTGCAGAGATGCTGAATGGCATTCCCCTTATCAATAAAGCAAATATGCCGCCAATAGCACTCATCGGAATAGCTGTATAGATGAGCAATGCTTCCTTCAAAGAACGGAACGTGAAATAAAGAAGCAGGAATATCAGGGCCAATGCAACAGGAACAGCAATTTTTAGTCTGGCTGAAGCCTGTTGAAGATTTTCGAAAGTGCCCCCATAGGTATAATAATATCCAACAGGAAGGATTTTTACTGCACTCAGTTTTTCCTGTATCTCTTTCACCACAGTAGCAACGTCCCTGTCTTTAACATTAAAGCCTACTACAATTCTTCTCTTGCCGTCTTCCCGGCTTATCTGTGCCGGACCTTCTTTAAATGATATAGATGCTACCTGCGAGAGTGGTATCTGGCTTCCATCGTTGGTGGCAACAAATAAATTGCTCACATCTTCAATGGATGTTCTGCTTGCGCTGTCAAGCCGTACTACCAGGTCAAACTTTCTTTCATTCTCAAACACAACACCAGCTGCTTCACCTGCAAACGCAGTGCTGATAGTGTGATTAATGTCCTCAATATTCAACCCATAACCGGCAATTTTTGCACGATCATACTCAATAGTGATCTGCGGAAGACCTGTTGTCCTTTCAACCTGCGGCTCTGTAGCACCTTTAACAGATTGGACAATCTTTGCAACTCCTGGAGCCAGAGCTGCGAGGGTATCGATATTCTCACCAAAGATTTTAATGGCCACATCCTGCCTCACGCCGGTCATCAGTTCATTAAAGCGCATTTGTATAGGCTGAGATGCTTCAAAGAAAACACCCGGAATTGCTTCCAGTTTTTCGATCATCATTGCTGCAAGTTGGTTGTAGTCTTTTGTGGTTTTCCATTCGCTTTTAGGTTTCAACTTAATGATCAGATCAGTTGCTTCAGGAGGCATTGGATCTGTTGGTACTTCAGCGCTTCCGGTTTTGCCCACTACCATTTCCACTTCCGGGAACGACCTGATAATACGGCTCGCCTGCATAGATGTTTCTACGCTTTGTGATAACGATGTGCCTTGTGGTAAGATGCAGTGAAACGCATAATCACCTTCTTGCAACTGAGGAATAAACTCTCCACCCATTTTTGTAAATATGAAAATAGAAACAGCAAGTAACAGGGTAGCAAAACCAACGACCATATATTTCATTTTCACTGACCACTTGATAATGGGCGAGTATATCCGTTGAAACAACGCCATGAGTTTATCAGAGATGTTTTTCTTGTGTGCCGTTTTCTTGGAAAGAAAAAGCGCAGACATCATTGGTATGTACGTCAGTGAAAGAATCAACGCACCCAATATTGCAAAGCCAACTGTTTGAGCCATTGGGCGGAACATTTTCCCTTCAATACCCTGCAATGACAGAATTGGTAAATAAACAATCAGAATGATGATTTGTCCAAACGCTGCGGAGCTCATCATTTTACTGGCACTTGCCCCAACCGCCTCGTCCATTTGCCCCTGGGTTAATCGTTCTTTTATGTTTTTAGCAGCCAGGTAATGAAGTGTGGCTTCCACAATAATTACGGCCCCGTCCACAATCAATCCAAAGTCAATTGCACCCAAGCTCATGAGGTTGGCACTAACACCGAATACCTGCATCATACCCAGGGCAAAGAGCATTGATAAAGGAATGGCAGAGGCAACGATCAATCCAGCCCGGATATTTCCCAAGAACAGAATCAATACGAATAGCACAATTAATGCACCTTCAATAAGATTTGTTTTAACCGTGCCGACTGCTCGATTTACTAGCCCCGTCCTGTCAACATAGGATTCAACTTCTACATCAGCCGGTAATGCTTTTTTGATCGATTCCATTTTATCTTTTACTCTTTCCACTACCGCAGCACTATTACTCCCTTTCAACATCATTACAATACCACCAACGACTTCTTTTTGACCATTATAGGTGACAGAACCGTAACGAATAGCGTTGCCGAATTTCACTTCAGCAACATCCCTTACCAAAACAGGGATATTATTCACCTTCCTTATTACAATGTTATTGATGTCCTCCATTGACCCAAGCAGCCCCACGCCTCTGATAAAATAGGCGTTTGGTTTTTTATCGATATAGGCACCACCGGTGTTTTCATTGTTCTTTTCCAGTGCGGTAAAGATTTCCGCAATGGTAATGTTCATTGATTTTAGTCTGGCAGGGTTCACAGCAACTTCATATTGCTTTAGTAACCCTCCGAAGCTGTTTACTTCTGCAACTCCTTTTGTCCCGTATAGTTGACGGGCAACAATCCAGTCCTGCATAGTCCGCAGGTCCATGGCAGAGTATTTATTCTCTGAGCCCTTTTTAGGATGGATGACATACTGGTATATCTCACCCAGACCAGTACTCACAGGTGCCAACTCGGGTGTACCGATCCCTTTAGGGATTTTTTCTTCTGCTTCCTTCAGCTTTTCTGTAATCAGCTGACGGGCAAAATAGATATCTATGTCATCATGAAATACAACGGTGATAACAGATAGACCGAATCTTGAAATAGAACGCATTTCTTCCAGATCAGGGAGGTTAGCAAGGCTCTGTTCAATGGGGTATGTCACAAGCTGCTCTGTTTCCTGGGCAGCCAGTGTGGGGGTTAATGTAATTATTTGTACCTGGTTATTGGTAATATCGGGCACAGCATCGATTGGAAGTTTACCGGCACTCCATACCCCCCAGACAATAAGCGCAAGGGTCATCATACCAATGATGAGTTTGTGTTTAATACTGAATTGAATGATTTTATTTAGCATAATCTCTTTGCTATTGGGCCATATGACCATACCAGTGAATTATGCGGCGGATAATAGCCGCAATAAGCACCGCAGAGCATACAACGATGAATATTGTTTTGAGAACCTTTACAGCTGTTCGCTTCATTGGCTCTTCTTTAAATTGTTTGATCAATGAGAATGGTTTGAAACATGAAATGCTTCAACTGCTAAACCATCTTGACTTAGCAACCAAAAACAGTAATTGAGATTATGATAATTGGGGAGGTTGCCAGATAGGGAGAGATATTTCTATCGGCTTGGAAGAATTATAGGCCATGGTTACCTTGCCGTCAAACGAAGGAATTGTTGTGGCCGGGGTGCTATTGATAGATAAATTAAAGCTGGTAGAGCAGCAACTACAAGTACAAAAGGGGGAGCAGTCGTCAGGTGCGTCCTGATCTTGACCTGAATGGCTCTGAGAATAGGAAATATTGGCTTTACCTCCGGTAGCGGCCGTATCAGCACAGGGCATTACACTCAATGCCAATACTACCAGCGCCATGATGGAGGCAAATAATTTCATTACTGCAAAATAATACCTTCTATTACTAATTTTCAAGTCCTGCCCACTATATTTTGGAATCAGCGTTGCAAAAATGGCCCGTAAACCAATGATTTTCTGATTTCGTAAGCAAAAAATATCCAGTACAGAGATTTTTTTTGCGAGTGCAGGCGGAAGAACAGCAGTACCTTAAGTACACCCTATGTCTCAGCTTGATCTGCCGGGTACCCCGGGGTTGTTATTTATAGAATCGGATTTTCTTATCAGCAGGATAAACAATTGTGATTCGAATTTTGCAGAGAAAATAATCTGGTATGTTATTCTCTAACATAGTATCCGGAAATAACAAGAGCAAATAATCTTCACACAAATTAATGCGCAGAATTATTCTTTAGTTCATCAAGTCAGTTTGTGGCGCACTATATTACTGTTTTTGCATAATCAGCGGTGCACAGCTGGTATCTCCTCACCATTTAAATCGAAATCTATGACAGGATAATCAAGTAAACATTCAGGAAAAGAAAAAGGCTCAGGGTGCAACCTGGGCCTTTTCCATTATTAACAAGTAAAAATTAAAGTTATGGAATTAAGTATTGCAAAACGACGACAGGCAAAAATTAAAATGGCTATACAGGGCCCTGCTGGCTCTGGTAAAACCATGAGCGCCCTACTAATTGCTTTTGGTCTAACCAAGGATTGGAGTAAGATTGCTGTTATTGACACAGAAAATCATTCTGCGGCCCTGTATGCGCATTTAGGGCCCTTTTCTGTACTGAATCTGGCAGCTCCCTTCTATCCTGAAAAGTTCACCAAGGCTATTAAAATGTGTGAACAGGCAGGCAAGGAAGTAATCATTCTGGATAGCATCTCTCATGAATGGGAAGGTTCAGGGGGCATCCTTGAGATCCACAGCAACATGACAGGCAATTCTTTTACTGCCTGGGGGAAATTGACCCCGAGGCACAATGCCTTTGTCCAAGCTATCCTTCAGAGCCCAGCCCATGTTATTGGGACAGTCAGGAGTAAACAGGATTATATACTTACTGAAAAGAACGGGAAACAGGTTCCAGAAAAGGTCGGCCTGAAGAGCGTTACCAGAGATGGAATGGATTACGAATTTACGATTGTGTTTGATCTGGACATTAAGCACAACGTAACCACTTCAAAAGATCGTACAGGACTGTTCATGGACAAACCAGAGTTTAGGGTTACATCAAACACTGGCCTCAAAATCCTGCAATGGTGTAAACAGGGTGATCCACCTCTCAAATGGAAAGATTCATTTGTCGAGAGGATCAATGGATGTCTGAGTCTAGATGAATTGCTGGACCTCTACAGGTTAAATCCAGACGACCAGGAGGAATACGGTCCCTACTTCTCAGAAAAGAAATCCAAGCTGATAGCAGCAGCAATTAGAAACAATACTTCAAATCAAAACTTATCACACAATGGAAACAGCATTATTAAACAACACTGGCCAGTTAACTGACCAGCTATTGCCAGAGGTCCCAGTACGAAGCAACTTCATAATGGCGAATACAGAGGATGCATCATTACATGACCTTCAGCACAAACATATCATTCCTGTTTACGTAAAAGATAATGAGCCTTTAATAGGCCATTATGACTTTATTAAGCGGGTTTATGAAGTGGCTGGGCATGTATTCGGTTATGAGGATGTAGCTGATCCAGTTGCCAGGGTTTCCCATCCAATAAAGGGCAGAATACCTGAAGCCAGGAATAAGCCTGCTGGTGAGCTACTGGAATCTGAAAAGACACTCTACTATGAACGGATGATGTTCCTGATTGAGATTCCTGCCTATTCAGATGAAGTTGGGGGAAATAAGCTTACCCTGACTGTAGGCGGCGTAAAAGCCTACAATCTGGACAGTTTGTACAACAAGAAAGGCAGCCCGGAGCATTTCAAGGTATTTATAGGCTATAAAAACTATGTCTGCACAAACCTTTGTGTTTCCACGGATGGCTTACTGACAGATATCCGGGTTACCAGCCTGCAGGAACTCCAAGACCTGATTTATGAAATGTTGACCCGGTATAAGTCTATGGAGCATCTTGAAGCAATGCGTTCATTGGTCAACTATGAGTTATCTGATAAACAGTTTGCCCAATTGATTGGCCGGTGCAGACTGTACCAGTACCTGAATCAGCAGCAGCGTAAGGACATCCTGCCCCTTCAATTTGGTGACCAGCAAATAAGTGCTGTCTGTAAGGACTATTACAGGGATAAATCTTTCTGCAGGGCCGAGAATGGGTCAATCAACCTATGGAAGTTGTATAACCTGTTTACAGGGGTCAATAAAAGCAGCTACATAGACAGTTTCCTTGAGCGTTCTGCCAATGCAGGCCAGTTTGTTCTGGGAATCCAGCAATCGTTGGATAGAAAGGGAAACAACTGGTTTTTACAGTAACAACATTCTTAATCATTAACCGTCCGACCGGCCGGGCTCTATTGGGTGCCTGGTCGGCCGGACATTTTATTATCATGAAAGCAATAGATAAAAACATGGTAACAGAGATTACCATCAGCTATAAACCAAAGTTTGATATAGCAGAAAGGCCCGTTGTCAGGACGGGTGCAGATGCCCTCAACCAATTTATACTCGGTTTTAATAGGGAAACAATGATGATTCAAGAAGAATTCCTGGTACTTTACTTGAACAGGGCTAATGCTGTTCTGGGCCTGTTCAAAGCCTCCAAGGGCGGTCTAACTGGAACAGTCGCAGATATCAGGCTGATTCTTTCTGTGGGCCTTAAATTGCTGGCAACGTCAGTCATTCTGGCTCATAACCACCCAAGCGGTAACCTTAAACCTTCGCTGGCTGACCAGGAGCTAACGGGGAAACTCTATGAAGCAGGCCGTTTAATGGATATTAAGGTGGTCGATCATCTGATAGTATCACCTACAGGAGGTTGCTACTCGTTTGCAGATAATGGTTTATTGTAAGGTTTATAAATGGCTTATAGTCAAGATTGAAAATAGACATACAGCTAAGAATCTTAACCATGGTTGTTAAAATAATGTTTATAAGTGAGATGGCAATCTGAATGCTATCTCACTCTCCATCTCAAAATTAATTTGTTTGGTATATAATTTTAACTACTTTTGGGTTATTGAAAATATATTATATGGAAGAACTAATAGATTTAGACTTCTTTGACCCCATAGATAAGTATGGCGTAATAAAGGCAACAATTCATAAAAGCGGTAAGCTAGGATTCAGTTCTGGCGCAGCTAAGGTGATGGAGTTGGAAAAGAAAAGCTACTTTAATATTGGCTTTAATAAAGCAAATTCCGATGATAAATCCTTATATATGATTCCACTCAATGGTGAGACAGAGAAATCATTTAAGGTGGTAAAAGCTGGAGATTATTATTACATATTCATAAAACATATATTACGTGATCTCCAGCTGGATTATAAAGCTGAGAGTATAATATTCGATATTGAGGAGGTGAATGTTGGTGAAAAAAAATGTTATAAGCTCGTACGAAGAAAGCGAAAATAAAAAAGGTCAAGAAATAACCAGGGGAAATTGTCTTGACCCTTAGATTCATACTGAATCTGATGCAATTATAAAGATAAGAGTATAATCTAAGTTTCCAAGTTTCCCCGCCGGAAATTTCTCCTCCCGGTATTACAAACTCTGGGGAAGGCTAATTCATACATTCAATGAGAAAGCCCCTTGGTACCACCGCTAAAACCGGTGAAAAGTGTCCGGAAAGTGGAGTTTGGGAAGTTGTTGGAACCCCATCAACTACCGCTCCAATTTCTGAGTACGACACAATGCCACCGTACCGTGGCAACGGCGTTACTTGGAAACTGATTGCTTACGCATAGTCAGAAACCTTGTAGGATTTTTTTAAGACCTCACCCGAGGTCTTTTTTATTATATCTATGGTAACAATTCCTTTGGAGAAATTTCTAAGACTTCCGCAACTGTAAACAGGTAAGAGATCGAAAAATTGACCAGCCCTCTTTCCATCCGTGATATTTGGGACCAATCCTTGTCTCCGCATTCAAAAGCCAATTCAGTCTGGGATAAGCTTTTAGCCCGACGATATTTTCTAATTTTTTCTCCGATAGCTTTCAACTGCTCATCGTTTCTCAAATATTTGACCGGCTGCTTTTTTCCCACACCCAAAGGGAAAAACAAATATTCGTAGGAAATTGGGAGAATTATCCCAATTTTGACCTGAACACAACTAGTCCATGATATTGCAAGAGGCATTTGATAGAAAGATTTTCTATCTGGAAGAAAGAATCAGTCAGGAGGAATATAGAAGCAGATTTCCCGGAAATATTATCCGTGAGAAAAGCAGCACCTATTCAACAGAGATAACTGCATATTTTGCTTTTGATTGGAATTTGATTGCCCCGGAATGTTCATACCCACTAGAACAGAGCGTGGAATTAAAATCGGTCTTTCGTCAAAATAAACTGAGCTCACAATTACTATATTTTGATGATTCTCTATCTGCAAATATCATTTTTGAACTGTTCGAGAATGATCCTGGGTGGAGACGGAGCAGTAACGATGATGCAAATGGAAAACACCTTGCTTCAACCGATAACAAATATGCATTGATCTTCCGGGATAACAGCGAGGGAATCGTTTATACGTTGCAACCTTACTCACTCCACCTCATTTACAAAAACGTGTTATGATGTGTCCGGTATAATTCAAGTCATACATGCCGACGATCATAGCCTGGTAAGACAGTCTATCAAGAACTTTTTTGCTTCTAAGGCACCGCATATTCAGACAGTAGGTGAAGCAAGTTCGTTCCAGGAGTTATTTGTAGAATTGAATAAGGCCAAGGCTGATATACTTTTATTGGATGGTCAGATTATCGGCGGTTCAACCAGTGAATTTTTGCCAATAATCCGGAAATTGTACCCTAAGTTAAAAGTCATCCTTCTATGGCTTTGTTGTGATATTGATAGTATGACCAGTTGGATCCATTTGTTGGACGGTCAGGTTTCAATGAATAGCAATCCGCACGAAATAATTAACGCTATTGAGGCAGTTATGAATGAAGAAAAATATTTTGTGTTACCAATTTTTAGAAAGTAATAATCACCTGTAAAGACAGTTAACCTAATGTTTTACCCATGTTTACCCCTAAAAAACAAAAACCTCGTAAATGATTAATTTACAAGGTTTTGCCTAGTTGTTCTGTGATCTGGCTGGGACTCGAACCCAGGACCCATACATTAAAAGTGTATTGCTCTACCAACTGAGCTACCAGATCAACGTCCTTTTTTCAAAGGGAGTGCAAAAATAAGGTAAAATGGATTTGTACCCAAGTATTTAATCAAAGTTTTTCCCCATTTTGTTTTCACACAGCGGCAGAACTAAAGTATTTTTGTCGCATAACTATGAGCGATTTTTTCAAAAACAAGGTGGTAGCCATTACCGGGGGAAGTGATGGAATCGGTAAAGCGCTTACGGATGCCCTGCTGCTGCAGGGAGCCAAAGTGGCAACCTGCGCCCGCAACCAGGATAAATTGTACGACCTTCAACTGCTGCACCCCGGCAAGCCCCTGCATACCATGGTTGCCGACGTAAGCAGCTACAATGACTGTAAGAATTTCATCGAATCCACCATCCGGGTATTTGGGGGAATCGATATCCTTATTAACAATGCCGGGATCTCCATGAGAGCCCTTTTCAAAGATCTCGATGTTGATGTGATTGAAAAGGTCATGGGAATTAATTTTTCCGGAACCCTGTATTGCACGAAACTGGCCCTCAATTCAATCATTGAACGAAAAGGCACCATTGTAGGCATTTCCTCGATCGCCGGTTTCCGTGGATTGCCCGGCAGAAGTGGTTACAGCGCCAGCAAATTCGCGGTAAACGGTTTCCTGGAGGCGCTCCGTACCGAACTCCTCGAAAGCCAGGTAAACGTAATGTGGGTTTGCCCAGGCTTTACCGCCTCCAACATCCGGAACAGCGCCCTGAATAAAGAAGGCAAATCCCAGGGTGAAAGTCCGATGGATGAAGGCAAAATGATGACATCCGAGGAATGCGCCACCCGCATCCTGGAAGCAATCATCAAACGTAAACGCACCCTTGTATTAACGTTTACCGGGAAACGTACCGTTTTTATGAACCGGTTCTTTCCGGGGCTTACCGATAAACTGACACGAAAATTCTTCTTCAAAAACGGGGAACTGGTTCGATGATCCTCCATCTTCCCTAAAAGCAGCAATTCGAATTCAAAAAATGCCTTTACTGACACTAACATCCGATATTGGAAGCCAGGATTTCCTGGTGGGTGCGGTAAAAGGACAATTATTACAGGCGAGCAGTGATTTCACCATTGTTGATGTTTCGCACGACCTTTCGCCGTTTAATTACCCACAGGCTGCTTACGTGTGCCGGAATGCGATACGCAATTTCCCGGCAGGTACATTTCACCTGGTATTGGTAAATCTTTTCGATGAAAAACCAGAGCACCTGATATTGGCTGAACACAACGGGCAGTATATAGGCTGCGCCGACAACGGACTGATTACTATGATATTGGAGGAATTACCTAAAAAAGTAATTGCGCTAAATTTAGAAAAAAGTTCGCACAAAAACACCCTTTACTGCACCTCGGTTCTGGCCAGGGCCTTCAGGGATATCCTCGACGGAAAGCCCCTTGAAGAACTGGGCGACCCGGATATATCGATCCATGTAAAGAATCCCCTCAGGCCCCTGCTCGGGAACGACTGGATAGAGGGGCAGATCATATTCACCGATAATTTTGAAAATGTGATCGTAAACATCCACCGGGATGAATTCGAGGAGCAACGTAAAGGACGGAGTTTTAAGATTGTTTTCAAAAGAGACGAGGTGATCGACCGGATCAGTGATACCTACGCCGATGTGAACGAAGGCGAGAAACTGGCGCTTTTCAACTCCGCGGGGTACCTGGAAATCGCCATCAACAAAGGCAATGCAGCTGGCCTTCTCGGGTTGCAGGGATTTTCTGAACGGCAACTGCAGCAAAGCCAGTACCTGAACAGCCGCCTCTTTTACCAAACCGTAAAAGTATTCTTCGAATAAAAGACCAGTAAACAGGAACTTGATCTTTCTGAAAAACATATCGCCCCAGGATTCGACCGACAAAGAACTACTGGTAGCCTATAAGGAAACAGGCGACATGAATATACTTAGCCAGCTTT
>Ga0268298_10002805_pt1 | contig 18540 bp, 11 predicted proteins | sample WWTPWeurt_MetaG_FD_194462 | JGI IMG/M metagenome (GOLD analysis project Ga0268298, IMG submission 194462) | Activated sludge microbial communities from WWTP in Nijmegen, Gelderland, Netherland - WWTP Weurt | ecosystem: Engineered > WWTP > Aerobic digester > Activated sludge | place...
CGGCTTTGCTGGGATCGTTTATTTGCTCTTCGAGAACCGCTACCCTGATTTTTATCAACTGGTAGCGCGTGAGCAAAAACAGGAACGATATAAAAAGTCCCTTATCCAAGGGCTGAGCCGTGACAAGATCATTGCCCGCCTGCGTGAATTAATGGAAGAGGAGAAAATCTACCGTCAGTTCGACTTGAAACTGGATGGCGTGGCAGCAATGTTGTTCATCACCCCACACCAGCTTTCGGAATTTATCAATGACCTGCTCGGGATGAATTTCGCAAGTTACATCAACCAGTACCGCGTGGAAGAGGCGAAGTCGATTTTGGTGAACAAGCCCGAAGAAAGCACGCTCGCCGTCGGCTTTCAGGTGGGATTTGGCTCAAAGCAATCTTTCAACACAATTTTCAAACAGCAAACGGGGACAACTCCTTCGGGGTACAGAAAACAGACGATGGACGACAGACCGTAGACCGTAATCGACCGTCTCTCGTCCGTAGGACACCTTCTACTGTCCACGGTCCAAACAGTCTAAATTTATAAATTCAGACGACAAGCACTTTCCTTCCTGCTAATATGGTTTTAGATACGCTTACAAAACCAACACGCAAAAGGAAGGTACACCTTGGATCAAAAACTATCCGCTGGCTACAAGTTCCGTTTTGCCCTGGCTGAGTTGGGGTTCACCACCCTGCGCGCAGCCATGGATTTTTTCCTCCTCTTCTACTATACCGACGTGGCGGGCATCAGCCCCGCGTTGGTGGGAAGCGCTCTCCTCGTTGCCAAGTTGACCTGGGACGCGATCAATGATCCACTGTTTGGATATTGGTCGGACCGAACCCGCTCACGCTTTGGCCGCCGTCGGATCTATATGCTAATCGCGGCTGTCCCCATTGCCATTGGCAGCTGGATTCAACTTTCCCTGCCGCACGGGTTGACTGGCGTCACCGCTTTTTTTGCCGTGATGCTCACCTTCTGGTTGAAAGATACTTTTGTGACCATGGCGGTCGTTCCCTACGCATCATTGATCGCCGAAGTGACTCACGATTATCAGGAACGCTCAAGCCTCGCGCTATACAAAAGCATTAACGCAGTTGTTGGATACATCCTCGGCGCAGGACTTGTCACTGTGTTGGTGGGATTGTTCATGAACGTGGGACTGAGCCGCGCAGGGGCATGGAGCGGAACGGGCGCAGTGTTTGGCGCGATCGCAATGACCACACTACTCATCACCACCTTCTCAATCAAAGAAACTACACAACTAAAAGAAGAACCCACCGACATGCATGTATGGCAGGCGGTGAAATTGTGCTTCAAGAACAAACCCTTCGTCATCCTGATGATCATTTTTATGCTGGGCGGATTTGCATTCACCGTACAGGCGGCGTTGCTTCCCTACCTCATTCAATATCAACTCGGCATGGCAAGCCAGCTCACTTTTATCATGATCGGCTCGCTCATCATGACAGGCTTGTTCTCCGTCCCTGCAAAATTGCTCGCAGACAAAATCGATAAAGGCCCCACCTACGCCCTCGGATTAGCTCTCGCGTCCATCACCTTTTTACTGGCCTTCTTTTTCCTGCCTCATCATCCCACTCCTTGGGTCTATATCGTCGCCGTCGTGCTTGGCATCAGTTTTTCAACGCAATGGGTTTTGCCATACGCCATGATGCCCGATGTTATTGAATACGACGAAAAGATGACGGGCAAACGCCGCGAAGGCATCTACTACGGCATCTCCAACTTCCTGACCAAATTCGCCTACGCACTCGGCGTCGCTGTCCCAGGCTGGGCGCTGCAATGGTCTGGGTACATCCCCAACGCGGCACAGACCGAAACAGCATTATTCGGCATCCGATTTTTCTACGCAGTCATTCCCGCTGTGACGATGCTGATCTGCGTACCGATCCTCCTCCGCTACCCGATCACACGCAACTCGCATGACGCACTGCGGAAGGAGATCGCCGCCTCACTCGACCCCAAGGCTGGACAATGAACCCTGAACATGCTCCACGCCCGAACATTGTCATCATCAACTGTGATGATCTTGGCTACGGTGACCTTTCCTCGTTTGGCAGCGAATCAATCCAAACACCCAATATAGATAAACTTGCGGAAGGCGGTGTGAAGTTTGACTCTTTTTATGCCTGCAATTCGCTCTGTACCCCGTCACGCTTCGGGCTGCTGACAGGAAGGTATCCGGAGCGGGCAGGATTAGGATCGTTGCTGCTTGCCAAACATATCGGTCCCCGAACCACCGCCGTAGACAATGCGAACTGGTGGACCAAATTCAATGACCAATATTTCAGATGGTGGTTTGTCAGCTACCTGTCGAAATTACATTTCTGGGATTTCGGGACTCTCCCTGAATTGCGCGGCATCCCTGAGGAAGAGATCACCATTGGCCGAGCACTGCAAACCGCTGGATACCGCACAGGGCTGGTCGGGAAATGGCACTTGGGAGAATTCCCAGTCTATCCCGAATACAATCCGATTCGGCATGGATTTGATTATTTCTACGGCGTGCCGCACGCCAACAACATGAGAGATTTTGCTCTGTATCGAAACGAAGAATGTCTCTCACCAGATTTCACTGAAATGGACCAACTCACCGGGCTGTACACCCGTGAAGCCGTGCAATTTATCCACGAATCCAAAGACAAGCCTTTCTTTCTCTACTTCGCCCACACGTACCCGCACACACCTCAATACGCATCGAAAAACTTCAGAGGCAAATCGATGGGCGGCTTATACGGTGACTGTGTCGAAGAGATCGACTGGAGCGTGGCAGAAGTCATGCGTGCGCTTGAAGAGACCGGCGTAGCAGACAACACACTCGTGATCTTTACCAGCGACAACGGTCCTGGATACTGTGGCAGTCCCGGAGGGTTGCGCGGACGCAAGGGGCAAAGTTATGAAGGCGGCTTCCGCGTCCCAATGATCGCCCACTGGCCAAAGGGAATCACAGCCAAGAGTATCTGCTCGGAACCAGCTATGAATATAGATCTATTTCCAACTCTGCTATCGCTGGCAGGGGTGGATTTACCCGAAGACCGCGTCATCGACGGCAAAAACATCCTCAGCTTGCTAACCAGCAATGGAAAGCGTGACCCGAATGATTGTCTCTACTTTTATCACAACAAGGAACTGGAAGCAGTCCGCATGGGAAAGTGGAAATACATCCGCGATATTGACACCATGGCGTGGCCCATCCCTCTGGATAAGCATTGGAAATCGGAGAATAGTCTTGAGGCCCCCTGGTTATACAACCTCGAGCTTGACCCCGGGGAGAGTTACAACTTAAGGCGCGAGCATCCAGATATCGTGGAAGCCATGGAAGCTATCTATCAAAAATGGCAGAAAAGCATGAAAGAGAATCTTGGCGGTTGGAAATAAATAGAGCTGACAATGAGTGACAAAAAGCAATCCCCATCCAAACGCAATAACCAGCCGAATATCATCATTATCAACTGTGACGACCTCGGCTACGGTGACCTGCCGCCCTATGACAACACGGTGATGAACACGCCTCATATTAATCAATTGGCACAAGGCGGCGTGAAGTTCACTTCGTTCTATGCCTGCAATTCGCTGTGTACGCCATCCCGCTTCGGCTTGCTGACTGGGCGTTACCCCGAACGTGCGCGGCTGGGGTGGGTACTCGGTGCAAAACGCGCAGGGCACCGCCCTCTCGTTAACTCACGCTTGGAAGATTTCTGGGGCAGGTTCCGCTGGGAAATTGCCAAGTTTCTGACGCGGTTCGGGTTGATGGACTACAACAACGAGCCGAAACCGCGCGGTATCCCTGAACAGGAAGTTACCATCGCGAAGGCATTGAAGAACGTCGGCTACAAAACCTACATGGTCGGGAAATGGCATCTCGGCGAGTTTCCCATTTACTCGGAATATCATCCCCTGCGCTTCGGCTTTGACCACTTCTTCGGTGTGCCGCATAGCAATGACATGAAAGACTTCGCGTTGTATCGTGACAACGAATGCCTGTCGCCTGACTTTACCGAAATGGAAAAACTGACAGGTTTGTACACGCACGAAGCCCTCGAGTTCATTGAGCATGCAGAAGACAAGCCCTTCTTCCTGTACTTCGCCCATACCTATCCACACCAACCCTTGCATGCCTCTGAAAATTTCCGCGGCAAATCCAAAGGCGGATTGTACGGCGACACCATCGAAGAGATCGATTGGAGTCTCGGCGAGCTGGTCAAGACCCTGAAAGCAAACGGACAATGGGAGAACACCCTCGTCATCTTCACCAGTGATAACGGCGCCTGGTACAACGGCAGCGCGGGCAAGTTCCGCGGGCGCAAGGGACAAAGTTACGAAGGCGGCTATCGCATCCCGATGATCGCGCACTGGCCCGAGAAAATTCCACAAGGTACCGTCTGCGACTCTCCCGCCATGAACATTGACTGGTTCCCAACCTGCCTTTCACTCGCTGGCGTGGAACTTCCCAATGACCGCATCATTGATGGCAAGGATATCAGCGGACTGCTCACTGGCGTGGAAAAAGAATCCCCCCATGATGTTTTCTACTTCTATCACAACGAAAGCCTCGAAGCCATCCGCGCGGGCAGATGGAAATTCATCCCACGCATCCACACTTACGTTTGGCCCATGCCACTTGATAAGTTCTGGGGTTCGGCAGGCAGCGCACAAGCGCCCTGGCTTTACGATGTCGAATCCGACCCACAGGAGAGTTACAACCTCAAGGACAACCACCCAGACGTCATCGAGGAAATGAAGTGCAAATTCCACGAATGGGAATCGCAGATGAAAAATAATCGCAGCGGTTGGAAATCCAATTCCTGATCAACTTCCGGACTTTCAATGTTCAAACTTCTAAAAAATCAAAACCAACTGGAGACAAACATGACTGACAAAAAATTCACCCCCGATTGGACTAACACTCCCCCCGTGCCTGGTTCGTACCGTTCGATTGTCAAGGAAGGACGGCAGGATCAGGTCAAAGTGCCAAGCTGGCAATATTACGAGCAGATCAAACGCGATCTAAAACTGGACGACAACTTCTTCAAAAATAAGCTGGACGGCAACCAGCTTCTGAATGACATTCCGAAATCCAATCTTGACACAAAGATCATCGAAGAGATCATTGGCATCGTCGGCGCGGAGAATGTGCAATGCGACGACTACAACCGCGTGAAATATAGTTATGGCAAACTCGCAGAGGAGATGGTCGCCTTGAAGCGCGGAATCCTGCATGAGATTACAGGCGCGGCAGTTCATCCGCGTGACAAGCACGATGTACAGAAGATCGTCAAATTATGCAACGAGAATAAAGTTCCCATCTATGTCTTTGGCGGCGGCTCTTCCTGCAACATGGGATTCAAGCCTGAAAAAGAAGGGTTGACGCTCGTGCTCAACACGCACATGAACAAGGTGATCGAAGTCAACGAACTCAATCACACCTGCCGTGTCCAGGCGGGCTGCATGGGACCGCAGCTCGAAGACGCGCTCAATAACGCGCCAGAAAAATTCCATACCGTGCATCGCTTTACCAACGGACACTTTCCGCAGTCCTTTGAACTTTCCAGCGTCGGGGGCTGGGTGTTGACCCTCGGCAGCGGACAAGCCTCCACCTATTACGGCGAGCCTTACAATCTCGTGCTCTCGATGGAGATGGTCACTCCGGCGGGCATCATTAGCACGCATGACTACACCAGCACCGCCACGGGTCCGCGCATTTTGGATATGCTTAAAGGCAGTGAAGGTGTGTTCGGTGTACTGACCGAACTGACCATCAAGGTCTTCCGCTACATGCCCGAGAATCGCCAGTACTTCGGCTACATGTTCAAGGATTGGGAAAGCGCCGTCAGTGCCGTGCGTGAAGTTTGTCAGGGACAGTTCGGTCTGCCCGCTGTCTTTCGCCTCTCCGACGCGCATGAAACCGATCACGGCTTCCAAATGTACCCCCAGCCTCCGATCGTGGAGAAGTTGATCGACATGTTCGGCTACAAACCTAAGAAGCGCTGCGTTCTGATGGGCACAGTGGAAGGCGAAAAAGATTTCACAAAAATGGTGAAGAGCAAGATCTCAAAGATCGTCGGCAGGCATGGTGCGCTTAGCATCGGAGGCAGTTTTGCAAGAAATTGGGAGACGGACCGCTACGAAACATTTCTCGTTGGCGAAGCCATCAGCGACTACGATGTCATCATGGACACCGTCGAAACTCCTGTCAAGTGGGACAACATCCATCACATCCACGACGCGGTGCTTGCCTACGCCCACACCGTGCCTAACACGCTCTGCATCAGTCATATGAGCCATTTCTACCCGTATGGCAGCAACCTGTATTTCATCTTCGGCATCAAAGGCAGCGTGGAAGATTATGTCAGGTACCGCACCGCGCTTGTGGATGCGATGGTCAAAGCAGGCGGCTCGCCCAGCCATCATCACGGCGTGGGTCGGCTCATGCACCAGTGGATCGAAGGCTTCCTCGGCAAAAATGAAATGGATGTGCTCCGTACACTGAAGAATCACTTTGACCCCAACAACATCATGAATCCAGGTTCGCAGCTTGGATTGAATTTACCCGACGAACTCAAACGGTAATTGGATATGAAAAACGCTTCGCACTTAAACTCTGACCTGATCCTTGTCTTTGACGCCGGGACTCAGTCCGTGCGTTGTGCTCTCTTCGACACGGCTGGCACGATGGTGGACATGATCAAAATCCCCATCGAACCCTACTTTGTCCCCGCGCCAGGATTCCATGAACAGCACCCAGAATATTTTTGGCGAAAATTCTGCGAAGCCAGCCAGGGACTTCTCGCCCGCAACCAAGCCCTGCGCGATAATATCAAAGCCGTGACGCTCACCACTCAGCGCGGCGTGTATGTCAATCTGGATCAGGACGGAAAACCACTCCGTCCCGCCATCCATTGGCTCGATCAGCGCATGGCAGATACATCCAAGTTCGCGCCCTTTTGGCTTGAATATGGCTTGAAATCCATCGGTCTGTACGGCGTGGTGGACACGCTCAACCGTAAATGTTTTTCAAATTGGATACGCCAACACCAGCCCGATATCTGGGAGAAGACTCACAAGTACGTCTTGCTTTCGGGGTTCTTTCATTATCAACTCACAGGCGTTGCCGCTGAGTCGCGCGGCAGTAACTTTGGCTACATCCCCATCAACCGCAAGGATTTTGGCTGGGCAAAAAAGAACGACATCATCTGGTATGCCTTCCCGATGGAGAAAGACAAACTCCCCCAACTCGTTGTGCAGGGAGAGATCATCGGTAAAGTCACCAAACAAGCCGCACTCGAAACAGGAATCCCCGAAGGGATTCCGCTCGCAGCAGGTTCATGCGATAAATCCTGCGAAGTGCTCGGCAGCGGCACTCTCACGCCCGATATCGGCTATTTGAGTTTCGGCACTTGCGCCACGGTCAATGCAGTCAGCACAAAATCGGTTGACCTGCTCCCATATCTGCCGCCATACCCTGGCGCAGTCCCTGGTACCTACTGCACCGAGATACCCATTGACCGTGGCTTCTGGTTAGTCAGTTGGTTCAAAGAACAATTCGGTCATCAGGAAGTCCAGCTCGCAGCCGAGCGCGGAGTCCCACCTGAGGCGCTCTTTGAAGAGATGATACAAAACATCCCGCCTGGCTCGAACGGACTCATGCTCCAGCCTTATTGGAGTCCCGACCGAGTCTATTGCGACGAATACGGCAAAGGCGCAGTCATCGGTTTCTCGGACAGACACACGCACGCCCATCTCTACCGCGCCGTGCTTGAAGGCATCATCTTTGCGTTGAAAGATGGCGCAAAGATCACTACGGACAAGCTGGGGGGACCCTTTACCAAATTACGCGTATCAGGCGGCGGTTCCCAAAGTCGCACCGCGTTGCAGATTACCGCGGACGTCTTCAACCTGCCCGTTGAAGTTCCCAGCGTTAATGAGACAGGCATGTTGGGTGCAACGATGAACGCCGCCGTTGGTCTCGGCTACTACTCCAACTACGAAGCAGCTGTCGCTGGAATGACGAGCATCCGCGAAGTGATCCAGCCCATCCCCCGTAACCGTGACCTATACGAGCATCTCTACAACCGCATCTATCGCAAGATGTATTCTCAACTCAAGCCACTCTACAAAGATCTGGCAGATATAGCCGAAAAGTATCCAAAAGAAATGAAGCCGCCTGCGAACTCGTAGGTCACGTTACAAACGCGACCGTCTCGCTAAAAACGTGACCGACCTTGCCATGAACCTACCCTTCTTCCGCCGCCCCGTCACCGACGTGCTGGTCAAGCCTGCTGGCGCTGACTGTAATTTGGATTGTGAGTATTGCTTTTACATCGACAAATTGCGGCAGTTCCCGATCCGCACCAATCGAATGAGCGATGAAGTGCTCGAAGCGATGATTCAGCAACTCATGTCACAGAACGTGCCGCAACTCTCCGTCGGCTGGCAGGGCGGCGAACCGACTTTGATGGGTCTACCGTTCTACCGCAAAGCAGTGGACTTGACGGCTCGACACGGGCGCGGGCAATCTGTCTCCAACGGGCTGCAAACCAATGGTATGCTGATCGATCATGAATGGGCTAAGTTCTTTCGTGACTATCACTTCCTGGTCGGCCTGTCGATCGATGGACCTGAACACATCCACGATCATTATCGCAAAAACCGCGGCGGACATGGATCGTGGAGCAAAGCGCTCGATGCATCCAAACTCCTGCAAGACCACGGAGTAGAGGTTAATGTGCTGTCGGTTGTCAACAACTACTCTGTTCAGTTTCCGGATGAGATCTACGCCTTCCACAGATCGCAGGGACTCAACTTCATGCAGTTCATTCCCTGTGTGGAGAAAGCGGGTGGCAGCGTGGCGAATTTTTCAGTCGATGCGGCCAGCTATGGTGAATTTTTGAAACGTCTGTTCGATCTGTGGCTCGCGGATTTTGTGGACAGAGTCCCAACCACTTCCATCCGCTGGTTTGAAGCGCTCCTTTTCAAGTACGCGGGCTTTGCTCCCACAGAGTGTACCCTGCTTGAAAAATGCGGGAAGTATTTAGTCATCGAACACACGGGTGACGTGTTTGCCTGTGATTTTTTTGTGGAGCCTGAATGGAACTTGGGCAATCTACTAGAGACACCGCTTCCGCAATTATTCAATTCAGGCCAACAGACAGACTTTGGAAGGCTCAAAGCATACCTGCCAGCGGAGTGCCGCTCTTGCGAGTGGAAGGCCTGGTGCCGCGGCGGCTGTACCAAAGACCGACTGCGCAATCCCTCACTTGATGGGCGCAATCATTTTTGCGAAGCATATAAACTTTTTTTCGCTCACGCCGATTCGAAACTGCGAAATCTGGCGGACGAATGGAAAAGGAAACAACATGAACCGATTTATTGAACATCCAAGCAGCAAGACCTACGACATCATCGTCATCGGCGGCGGCATCAGCGGCGCGGCGGTGGCATATGAAGCGGCATCCCAGGGATACTGCGTGGCGCTGGTGGAGAAAGGCGACTTCGGCGCAGGCACATCCTCAGCAACATCCAAACTCATTCACGGCGGCTTGCGTTATCTCGCCAATTTTGAATATGGTCTGGTGCGTGAGTCATTGAGGGAACGCAGGACACTTGAGAACATTGCGCCAAATTTTGTGTATCCGCTTGCATTTCTGGTGCCGTTATACAGCCATATCAAGATGCGCAGCAAACTCATCCTTGAACCAGGCATGATCATTTACGATCTGTTGTCCTACGATAAAGGTTTTACCTGGGACAAAAGCAAACGGCTTCCCTGGCATCGTTTGTTATCCTCTAAAAAAGCGATTGAGATGGAACCCGTGGTCAGGATGGATACGCTGACAGGCGCGATCGTTTTTTATGACTGCGCCGATCTCAACCCCGAGCGGCTGACGCTGGCGTTCATCAAGTCGGCGGTCAGGCACGGCGCGGAGGTGGCGAACTATGCAAAGGTGGAAGATTTTGTCCGCGACGGAAAACAAATCAATGGCGTGGTGGTGCGCGACCTGTTGAACAATAACACGCGCACCCTGCGTGGAAAACTTATCATTAATTGCGGCGGCCCGTGGGCGGATATCTTGCTGAACATCGCACGCGGGAATGAAGCACCGCAGCACATCCGCCGTTCGGAAGGCATTCACATCATCACTAAAAAGATCACCAACGCCAACGCCGCGGTCGGCGGGCTGACTCCAACGGGCAGACCGTGCAACCTGATCCCTTGGCGCGGACACACTCTGATCGGCACCACTGACCGGGAATACATCGGCGACCCTGATACCTATTGTGTGACCCGTGAAAAGATCGAGGAGTACATCGCGGAAGTCAACGCCTCCTTCGGAGACCCGAACCTGCTCCACTACTCAGACGTAATCTACGCGTACGGCGGTCTGCGTCCGCTGGTTGAAGACCAGACCAGGGATGTGTACAAGACCTCACGCAAATACGAGATCTTCGACCATGAAGAGGACGGGCTGGCCGGGATGCTCACTGTCGAAGGCGGCAAGTACACCACCAGCCGCAATCTCGCAGAGAATGTTTTGAAAACCGTCAATAAGAAATTTGGGCGCAGGTCAAAATCTGTGACCGCCCAACAGCATCTCGCGGGTTGTGAGATCCGCGAGATGGACATGTTCGTCAAACAGGCAAAAGTAACCTATTCAGAATTCCCCGAACACACAATCGATTATCTGGCCCGCATGTACGGAACAGATCTTTCCAAGCTCATGCAGATTGCCCGCCAGGAAAAACGATACGCCACCCCGCTTAATGGTGACGGTGAAATATTGGCTCAGGCGCTCTACGCCATTCGTGAAGAGATGGCCTACACATTGATGGATATCCTCATCAGGCGTACGGGAATCGGCACACTGGGTCATCCAGGCTTAACCGTATTGGCGAGTCTTGCCGAAATCGCCGCCCGGGAACTGAAGTGGAATACAACCAGAACCGCGAGCGAAATCGCAATCGCCGACAAAGCCCTCAAACTACCGGACAAGTGACAATTGTTCTGAGTTCGTTTCAACAAAAATTTAATGCTTATCCCAACTTCACTACCCGCTCCGCCCGTAGATACGGCTCGCCGCGTGAGCTGTCCATTTCGATTATGCCAGTCACCAGAAATGGAGAGCGTGAATTCAACAGATCCTTTGCAGTCCGATATACATTGGGAAACACGATCACATCAAGCGTGCCGGTAAGATCCTCCATGGAAAGGAATAACATCGGTTCCCCCTTTGCCGTGCGGCTGCGATGTGAAGTCTGCCGTATCCCGGCCACGCTCACCCGCCGGCCGATCCGGCTGACAGCATCCACGCTTGTGACCGCCCCGCTTGCGGAAATGTGGGCTGCCGCCAGTTCAAGCGGATGCGCCTCGAGACTCACATCAAGCAATTCCATCTGCGCGTCCACTTTCTGTTCCAGAGTCCAATCCTCATCAATGCTTTCCCAGCCAAACAGACTCATCTGCCCTGCCTGCCATCCATCTGTCAGTCTTCTCAAAATGGCCGGGATCGTTCCAAAGCCTTCGAACCCCCCGATACGCGCCAGACTGACCGCCTCCTGGGAGCGTGGATCGACCCGGGATAGAAATTCATCCAGCGAGCTGAAGGGAGCATACTGAATTATTCTTTCAATGGTCCGGCGGGTCAGGTTCTTGACCTGATCCAGTCCCATATACAACACCCCATTCCGGACCAGAAAATTGGTTCGCGACCAATTGACATGCGGTGGGCGAACGGCGAGTCCCATGCGGCGCACTTCGCTCAAATAGACGCGCTGACTGTAATAACCGCCCCAATTAGCCAGCACCGCCGCCATGAACTCTGCCGGAAAATATTCCTTGCACCACGCCGAACGCCAGGCCACCTTTGCATACGAAGCTGCGTGCGCCTTCGGAAAACCATATCCCGCGAAAGCAGCCATCATCTCCCAGACCCTTTCTCCCACCTCAATCGGCACACCGCTTCTGGCCTGAGCCTGGTCCACAAATTTTCTTTGCAGTTCCTGCATGCGTTTGCCGGGATCAAAGTGACTCATGGCTCTTCGCAACAGATCGGCCTCCGCCAGGCTGAAACCTGAAAGCTCATGCGCGATCCTCAAGACCTGCTCCTGATATAAAATCACGCCAAATGTTTCATCCAATAAGGGAGCCAAGGCTGAATGAAGATGGTGAACCGGCTGCTCGCCTTTGAAGCGCTGGACAAATGCATCCTTCAATCCGCCGGTGAGCGGCCCGGGGCGATACAGGGCAAGCGCAGCCATGATGTCATCTTCGCTGCGGGCATGGATCTCCCGCAGCGTGGAGCGCATGCCTGGGCTTTCAATATTAAAGCAACCAATGGTCAGTCCATTCTCCACACGCCGGGCAGTCCGCTCATCATCAGATGGAATGGCATCCAATGCTGTAACCAGATTGGCATACAACTCTGGCTGGGCCTGAGTTATGAATTCACCAACATCGCCCAGTACAGTCAGACCCCGAATACCGAGCAGGTCGATTTTCACAAGCCCCATCATTTCAACTGAATCAAGATCGAACTGGGTGATGATGATACCCTTGCTGCCCGAGCGCATCACCGGGACCAGATCGGTCAATTTCCCGGGAGCAACGATCAATCCGCCCGCGTGCACGGACAGGTGACGCGGCAATTTCAGGATGGCTTCGGCATCCTCAAAGACCCTTTGATAAGAAGGGTATGACATGCGCAGTTCACTGAATGGAGACTGCGGATCCTGTCCCTCTTCAAGCCTTGCCCAGAAAGCGTATGGCAATTGATTAACCATCTCGCGGATTTTGACAGGTTCGACTCCATGCGCCTTGGCCGCATCTCCCAGAGCAGAACGCGGACGAAAGCGATTGATCGTACCCACCATGGCGACCCGCTCTGCGCCATATACATCGAAGACATGCTGTATGACAGCATCACGCCTGCGTGAACAGAGATCCGTATCAATATCCGGTAGAGTCGTGCGAGCCGGATTCAGGAATCGTTCAAAATATAAATTTAGGCGCATCGGATCGGGGCTGGTGATCCCCAGACAATGCGCCACCAGCGATGAGGCGGCCGAACCGCGCGAGGAGAACGGGACTCCGGTCCTGCGGGCGTAAGACATAATCTCTTCAACGATCAGAAAGACCGGTTCAAACCCCATGCCCTCGATCACTTCCAGTTCCTGATCAAGCCTATTCTTAATCGCGGGGGTGATATCTCCATACAAATTCTTCGCCCCTGAAATGGCCTTCTCCCGCAGAAACTGTGGAGCGGAGAGTCCGGGCGGCAGCGGAACGGTTGGCATATGCGCCTGACCGATCGGAAGGTCGAAGTGGCAGCGTCCCGCAATTTCCTCTGTGGCAGCCAGCGCACCGGGAAAATCCTTGAAGCGGGTTTCGATTTCCTGCGGAGTCGCAAAATATGAACCTTGCGGTGCGAGCGCGTCAACAGGAAGATCGTTGAATTGTCGATTCAGGCGGATGGCGGTCAGGGTTCGCTGCAGAACAGCCTGTTCAGGTCTTAGATAATATACCGGATGAGTAACGACCAGGGGCAGTCCTAATTTGAGCGCAACTTCAGACAGGCGACGGGCATCAGATGGCTGCTGTACCGCCACATATAATCTATCGGGGAAAATGAGCTGCAGATCTTCAAGCTGATGAGTGCTTAACGCGATCAGATCACCGGAATAGCGGGAAAGCATATCGAGTGAACAGGCGGCGTCTGATCCTTCCCGCAGCGCAAGCAAACTGCTCAGGCGGCACAAATTAGACCAGCCTTCCATACTCATGGCCAAGAGTACCAGCCGGCCGCCATGCAGATCAATTTCCAGGCCCAGCACGGGTTGAATACCGGACTGTATGCAGGCAGACACGAATTCAATCGATCCGGTCAGAAGATGATGATCAGTAAGCCCGATGGAGCGCATGTTCATGGCCTGCGCGGCTTTCACGATCTCGGCGGGCTGCAGCAACCCTTCCTGCAGGGAGAAGGCGGAATGTGTGGTCAGGTGGATATACATCAGGCTGATTGTACAGGCTTTTTATGGCTCAAAGGAACATCCGCGATACCCATATTTTTTTCGAAGCTGGAGGGAGTGAACACGGCCGATGCGCTATATGAAGAAACAGAGATTACGAATCTCCCCTAATTATAACAACCTGCTAAAAATCTCCACCAAGGCCTGGGCAAATAAAATTTTAAAAATAAGTGCTACAGGATAGGTACTGGCGTAAGCGATGGACGGCAGGTCTGTTTCTGTTTGATTGTTGGCTGAAGCCAGTGCAGGTGGATTGGTCATGGCCGCAGTCAACGCCCCCATGGCAGAGAGCAAATTAAGTTTATAGATTTTTATCATCACAACCAAGCCTGTCAACGCGGAAAACAGGGTGATGCCCGCGCCTGCCAATAGCAGGACCCAGCCTTGATCCTTTAACACGTCCACCAGATGAGCGCCCGCGTTCGTACCCGCACCTGCCAGAAAGAGCATCAAGCCAAGTTCACGCGTTAGATTTTTAGCAGCCGGCGGGACGTAGAGACGAAACGGCCCGACCCTTCCAAAGTGACCGATCAGCAAGCTGGTTAGAAAGACGCCGCCCGCCAACCCTAACTTGACGGTCACACCCTGACCGAATGGTACAGGTATCAAGCCGACCAGAACACCGATCAACAAACCGACCAGATAGGCTGTCATGCTGGTTTCACTGGCGCGGCGCGGCGAGCCTTGCGCCTTGCTTACAAAAGCCTCTACGGCTGATTTCTCACCCACGACTCGGATGCCGTCACCCATTTCAAGCGTGACCAGACCCTGCGGGACGATCTCCAGTCCCTGGCGGCGGATGCGGGTGATGACCACGGTGAACTGCTCCCATACCCGCATTTGCGCCAGCGTTTTGCCGGTCAGCGATTCGTCCATGACTTCGACGTCCATGCTTAGGACCTGAGCGTTGACGTCCATGCGTTCGTTGGTGCGCTCGCCAAGCAGAAGGGTCATCTTATCCAGCTCTTCTGCAGAACCGACGGCCATGACCACATCTCCCAGATGCAGGATGGTTTCAGGCGTCGCCGCAAACACGCGCTCGCCATGTTTGACACGCGAGAGATTAACTTGCGCCAGCCGGCGCGGATTGACTTCGGCCACACTTCGTCCGTCACAATTTGGATTCGTGATCCGAAATTGGTGCGCCACCAGGCCGGGATATTCGATTGCTTTTTGCGCAAGCCATTCCCGCTCCTCCAGCTTCACCGGGCGTTTAAGCAGGCCCGGCAAAAACTGAACAAGCAAGACCATGCTGATCATGCTGAACGGATACGCGATACCATAACCAACAGAAGCAAGCGGAGCCTCCGCGGGCAGCACACGATGCAAACTGTCCAGCACGGAAGCAAGCGCGGGGGTACAGGTCATTGCGCCGGTATACAATCCAGCGGCAAGCGCAGGTGATAATTTAAGGAGGACCGCAATTAACGCGGTCAGGATCGCCCCGCTGCCCACAATGACGAGGGCGAGGACAACGAACTGCATTCCACGCCGGCGGAAAGTGCGGAAAAAACTCGGTCCCGCAGTCAATCCGACAGAATAGACAAACAGGATCAGGCCAAAATCCATCAATTCGCGGGGAAGGCTCAGCCCGAAGTGGCCGAACAACAGGGCAACAAAAAGCACACCCGCCGTACCCAGAGAAACTCCGCGCAATGACCATTGACCAAGCCACGTGCCAAGTGTCAGGATGGCAAATAAGACAAACATTGATTCAGCGAAAGGGGTCATTTTTATCTATCTTTACAAAGGCTTGCCTTTGGAGAACAAACGGAATTTTAACACCAAGCTTGTGATCTCAGAAATATCAACCGCTCGCTATTTCAAGTTATCCTCGCGGCGCTTGGGAAAAAAGGACCTGAGCCTAAAAGATGGTCTACCATCTTCCTGATGGAAGCAGCCCGTGATAAATTCCGCAGGGAATCGAATCGTGTTGATCAATCCCAATACTATACATTCTGGCCAGACCGTTCATGAACGAATTTCGCATCGAGAACGGCCTGGTTTTAGAAGATCATTTCAGTTTGCCGCTGGTGTAGTCCAGAGCCTGACTCAAATCTGCGATCAGGTCATCCACGCATTCGATGCCGACTGAATAACGGATCAAACTTTCCGGGATGCCCAGGGCCGCACGCTGTTCCGGAGTTACCTCCACATGGCTGGTCGTCCTCGGGGGGCCGGCAACCGTTTCGACCGTGCCGAGATTGGCGGCCAGGTGAGCGTAGTTAAGGCGGGGCAGAAATGTTTTAACAGATTCAAAGTCGCCATTCAGGATTATGCTCAATACTCCCCCAAAGCCGCGCATCTGCTTTTTTGCGATCTCGTGATGGAGATGAGATTCGAGCCCAGGATAGAGCACATCTTTCACGAACGGATGTCCCTTAAGGAAACGGGCAATCTTTAAGGCATTATCATTCTGTCTTTCAACCCTCAAGCCGAGCGTCTTCAAACCGCGCAGCAGCATATAGGCTGACATCGGGTGCAGTGTGGCGCCCGTGATCTCACGATAATGAAAAACTTCCTGGACCAGGTCTTTGGAACCGCAAATCACCCCGCCGAGCGCATCCGCGTGTCCGCCCATGAATTTTGTGGCGCTGTGCACCACCAGGTCGGCGCCAAACTGGACAGGGTTTGTGTTAATCGGGGTCGCAAAGGTATTATCGACCACGACAGTCGCACCGACCGCGTGCCCCGCCGTTATCAGGCGTTCCAGATCGACCACTTTTAGCGTGGGATTGGTGGGGGTTTCAAGATATAGAACCTTGCAGCCTTTGGCAACTTCTTGTTCGATCATTTCGTGGTCGGTCGTATCGCACAAGGTCACATTGATATTCAAGCGCGGTAAAAATTTTGTGAATACCTCGTTGGTGCCACCATAGGTATCCTTTACAGAAACCACCCGGTCACCTGGTGACAGCAGCGCGAAAAGTGTATTACTGATCGCTGCCATGCCGGTCGCAAAACTGGTGCAGGCTTCGGCGCCCTCCAATTGGCGAACTTTTTCTTCAAAAGCATCCACCGTGGGATTTGTGTTTCGACTGTAGATATGACCTGTTTCATTTCCAGTGGCGACCTCATACCAGGTATCCAGATCTTTATAACCATACGATACGCTATGCACAACCGGCACCTGTGTGGACCTTTGCCAGAAATCCTTATTTTCTTCACCCGCCCAGACCGCCAGGGTGTTCAGATCGGGCTTTGGTTGATCGTTTTTATTACTTGTCATAATTCACTCCTTTGCAAAAATAATGAGACCTGCCCGGGAACGGGCTTGATAATCTGAGGGGTTTTATTGACTGACTCATTTGGACCCAATCAACCGTGACCGATCAAGTGGGCTGCAGCCTGGTATTATCAATGTTGATATTATATTTGGGAATCAAATTGGAGCTCCATCAAAGCCGTATTTCCCAGGATTGTGGTGAATGTTTCGTGGCAATGGAAAAACACAACGTTGGCAATCTGCCGGATGTAATGAAAATAGTGGTGAAACATTTGGAAATATTTCAGGTCAATCCCGATCCTCCAGATGAATTGAATACCCATAGTACCACGGTCATCGTCATCTCTTGAGCGCACATGTACCGGCGAATATTCTTCAATGAGGGAACAGTTTTCCGATTGGAATATCTCGATCGGCTGATTTCTGCTTATTCACACATTTTGGTGATCACCAGGGATTGCATGCGTGCGGGAGAGTTATTGCATGACAGTACTTTGCGCGCAGCGGAACCCGTTATAGTCCGCCCCAGCTTCAGGGATGTACCAACTGCGTTCACTAACACGGACGCCTGCCGCAGTGCTGAACCATGAGCCGCCGCGTAAAACACGAAAAAAGCCTTCTGCCGGTCCCACTGGATTGTTCAGCGGACCTGTGCTGTAATAAGATTCATCGTACCAATCATTGACCCATTCCGCGACATTGCCAGCCATGTCCAATGCCCCGTACTGGCTGGCGCCGGCCGGGTATTTTCCGATAGGCGCAACGTTTCCATACCCATCATCCACGTTAACATCTTCCCAGCTCAGGCGTGATTTCACATCGGCAAAATTCACCAGATCACCCGCTGGGGGCTGATTTCCCCAGGGATACACGCGCTCATCTGTACCACGTGCCGCTTTTTCCCATTCCGCCTCCGTCGGCAGGCGGCTACCCACCCAGGCGCAATAGGCAGACGCCTCCTCCCACGAAACATTCACAACGGGCTGCGGGCCAGATCGGGCTGGCACGAAGCGGGCATACATCGTATAGGTCACTTCGCTCTGGTCGATCCAAAAAGCATCCATCTCAACAACCCGGACCGGCTTTTCGTCCGGCTCGCCTGTCATACTGCCCATGCTGAAGGCGCCTTTTGGCACATACACCATCACCATACCGTCCTTCGCGCGCACCCACGTGGAACCGATCTCACCCTCAGGCGTGATGGTCGGCAGTGGAGTATCGCTTGGCCGTGGGGTTTCGCTCGGTCGCGGAGTATTACTGGGCATGGGGGTTTGCGTGGG
>Ga0268298_10002806_pt1 | contig 18539 bp, 20 predicted proteins | sample WWTPWeurt_MetaG_FD_194462 | JGI IMG/M metagenome (GOLD analysis project Ga0268298, IMG submission 194462) | Activated sludge microbial communities from WWTP in Nijmegen, Gelderland, Netherland - WWTP Weurt | ecosystem: Engineered > WWTP > Aerobic digester > Activated sludge | place...
CGTGGAGTTGCCAGCCACAATTCTATTGAAACCACCCTTAGAAAACGCAAGGCACTTTGTGCCGAATATGCAGAACTTTTTGTGGCTATGTGCAACTATGCCGGCATTGAAGCAACCTGTATTACAGGATACGCAAAAGGATTAGGCACCTACGAAAACCAAAAGTATTATGCGCCAAACCACCAGTGGTGCATGGTAAAGTTAAATGGCGAATGGAAACTGATTGACCCTGTATATGCCAGCGGTTATATTCGCTTTAAAGCGGGATTTAAAGATTATATGAGATGGATAAGTCCGATACCACGCTTGCCGCAGGCTTATTCTAAAATGAAGTTTAAACGAAAAAGAAACGACTACTACTACCTTACTCCTGCGTCAAACTTTGTTCTCGATCATCTTCCGCTTGAAAAAATGTATCAGTTGTTGCCAAACCCAATTGATGCAGGCACCTTTGAAAAAGACATTCAAAGTATCAAAAGTTTTTTACAGAGCACCTCCCCTTATTTAAATTTCTATCAGTCATTAGCCGCCTATGAGGGATTAACGCAGATACCTCAGCTGACATGGGCCGCAGATTCATCGTACACATCAAACAACAGAAACCGGGTGAACCAAAGTTTGTATTTAGCCATGGCAGCGGTGATTAAAACAGACGAATCGGGTGCGAGAGACAAACACACTAAGGATTCTGAAACGGATACCTTGCTCGTCAAATCGGCCGATAGCCTGGCAACCATCAGCGACAGTTTAACCGCATTGGCTAAAATACTTTTGGAGGAAGAGCGAAATGAAAAACATTTGCTAAACAGCGAGCGTAAAAACCGGGCACATGCAGAAATAAAACAGGTAACAGGAACTATTAACAAAATGAACTCCTATTTTTCGGTCACTTCATTAAAATTTAATTACCTGCGCAAACATGAAGATGCTACCCAGAGGGCACTTACTGATGTATTACAATATTACCGCCACCTCGACTTTCCTTTCAGCAAATTAAAACTTTCCACCGATACCACTACGTTGAATCTGGTAATGGAAAACAATAAAAAACTTATTCAAAAGGATCTTGACAGCATCTCGGTAAAATTAGCTCAACTGCATACATTATTTAAAGAACTGGATACTCTTTGGTTTGATACCATTTCCACCTGGAACAAAGAGTTTACCTTACACAATCAGGAATTGTTTTCGCTAAGTTGCGAAATAGCCAATGCGCGCAGAAATTATGAAAGCAGTTTATCGCCACACCTGATGGCAAAAATTAAACAACGCGATGAACTGATTCAGCACATGAATCTGATTTTGCAACGCAAAAAGGAAACTGATAAAATACAAAAAGAAACCGAAGCGCTAATGAAGCAATACCTGAAAAATATTAAGGAATATACCAAAACCATCAGGCGTAAACTTATTGAAAATATTAAAATGGGCCAATCTCCCAATAACACGTATGCCTATACCGAAGCGTTAACCAATTATGAAAAGGCATTGGATCTTTACGCATCACGATACCAGCGTTTAAGAATGTTTGTAACTGGCGAACTAAACTGGTGCAGCAAAAACCGGCACCTCAATGATAAAATAAGTTATGTGTTGTTTTGTGAAAGCTGGTTTGAGTCGAAAAGGTATCATTTATACAATACCCTGTTCAATAATTACCGGAAAGGAATAGGGCAGAATTTAGTAACCGTGCAGCGGTTTAACCGGCAAACAAAACGCATTTGCAAGCAGGCAATGGAAAATGCAACCCGTCAGCAAAAACTTAAATCAGGCACTAAGTAGCCTGCTCTTATACATTAAATTTAAAGTGCATCACATCGCCATCATGTACTAAGTATTCTTTCCCTTCCATAGCTAATTTTCCGGCTTCGCGGCAGGCGGCTTCCGAACCTAACGAAATATAATCAGCATAATGAATTACTTCGGCTTTGATAAATCCACGCTCAAAGTCGGTATGAATTACTGCTGCAGCCTGAGGTGCTTTTGTTCCTTTGGTAATAGTCCAGGCCCTTACTTCCTGCACTCCCGCAGTAAAATAAGTAATCAGATTTAGCAGGCGATATGCCCCTTTAATAAGTTTGGTAACTCCCGATTCGCTCAGTCCTAAATCGGATAAAAATAACTGACGATCTTCAAAACTATCCAATTGTGTAATCTCGGCTTCAATGGCAGCACAAATTACCAGCACTTCGGCATTTTCGTCCTTTACATTTTGCTTTACCTGATCCACGTATTTATTTCCGTTCACCACTGATTTCTCGTCCACATTACATACGTACATCACCGGTTTCAAAGTGAGTAAAAACAAATCGGCTACATGTTCTTTATCCTCTTCACTTAATGCAGCCGTTCTGGCCGATTTACCCGATTCAAGGTGAAGTTTCATCGCTTCTAAAACTTCGGTAGCCTTTTTTGCATCCTTATCATTTCCTACCTTAGCCATACGGCTCACCCGCTGCAGTTTTTTCTCAACCGAATCAAGGTCTTTTAACTGAAGTTCGGTATCAATAATTTCTTTATCCCTTATTGGATTTACCGAACCATCAACATGGATTACATTGTCGTCATCAAAGCAGCGCAACACGTGTAAGATGGCATCTGTTTCTCGTATATTGGCTAAAAACTGGTTTCCCAAACCCTCGCCTTTGCTGGCTCCTTTTACCAGCCCGGCTATATCCACAATCTCCATGGTGGTAGGCACCACGCGCTGAGGTTTAACTAATTTTTCCAGCTCCAGTAAACGTTCATCAGGAACAGTAATTACACCTACATTCGGTTCAATGGTACAGAACGGAAAATTGGCAGCCTGAGCTTTTGCATTTGATAAACAATTAAACAAGGTTGACTTCCCTACATTAGGCAATCCTACAATTCCGCACTTTAAGGCCATATACTTTAAAAATTACTTTATACAATTTTGTAAAAAACTACCCTTTAATGATAGTTTTCATATCCAGAATGATTTTCTCGGCCAGATGAGTAGCCGTTGCTTCGCTGGTGCTCTCAGAGTAAATGCGAATGATGGGTTCGGTATTGGATTTACGTAAATGAACCCATTCTTTATCAAATTCAATTTTTACCCCGTCTTCGATATTGATAGGTTGTTTTTTGTATTTATCCTTCATCTTTTTCATCAGCTCATCCATATTTACCTCAGGAGTAAGTTCAATCTTTTTCTTGGCGATAAAATAGTCGGGGTAATTTTCTCTGAGCATGGAGCATATTTTTTTCTCTTTAGCCAGATGAGTCAGAAACAGCGCAATCCCCACCAAGGCATCGCGGCCATAATGCAACTCCGGAAAAATAACTCCGCCATTCCCCTCTCCTCCTATCACGGCATTCACCTGCTTCATTTTGGTTACCACATTTACTTCCCCTACAGCGGCTGCATGGTATTCGCCTCCTGCTTTTTCGGTAACATCACGCAAAGCCCTGGTTGATGAAAGATTTGAAACAGTATTTCCTTTCCTGTGTTTCAGCACATAATCGGCTACGGCAACCAGCGTGTATTCCTCCCCGAAAAAACTTCCGTCTTCGCTTATAAAACATAAACGGTCAACATCCGGATCAACCACAATTCCCACATCGGCTTTCTGAAATTTTACCTCTTGCGAAGTAGCCGTTAAATGTTCGGGTAACGGCTCGGGGTTATGCGGAAATTTGCCATCGGGTGTGCAATTGTATTCGATAATTTCTGCCACACCCAGTGCTTTAAGTAATTGCGGAACGGCAATACCTCCGGTAGAATTTACTGCATCTACCAGCACCTTAAATTTTCGGGCTTTAATCGCTTTTACATCTACTAAATCAATAGCCAGAATTTTATCAATATGCTTTTGAATATAGGAATCGTCTCTGGTAATCTTACCTAATTTATCAACCTCGGCAAATTTAATGGCATCTTTTTCGGCAATGGCCAGTACTTCTTCTCCGTCTTTTCCCGAAATAAATTCTCCGGCTGCGTTTAAAAGTTTTAAGGCATTCCATTGTTTTGGATTATGGCTGGCCGTGATAATAATTCCTCCTCCTGCTTTTTCTTCGGTTACTGCCATTTCAACGGTTGGGGTGGTTGATAAACCAAGGTCAATTACATCTAACCCAAGTCCGGTTAAGGTACCTGCCACCAGGTTGCTAACCATTTCTCCCGAAAGGCGCGCATCGCGGCCTATGATTATTTTGTTGGATTTACTTTGCTGTTTTACCCACGTACCATAAGCAGCAGTAAACTTTACTATGTTGGTTGGGGTAAGTGCATCGTCAGAGGTTCCGCCAATGGTGCCGCGAATACCCGAAATGGATTTAATGAGTGTCAAAAGTGTAGTATTTAAGTTTAATTGGGGGGCAAATTTAAGGATTGCAGGCGAAGCTTACTCCTAATTGGAATAAGTTATAGGTCTTTGTGAATAATTACTCGTCTTTTAATTGAGCAGCAAGCCATTCGGAAAGATAGGTGGCGCCATCTGTATTCACATGGTCTATATTTGCCCAAAAACAAGGGGTTTTGCAGAGTGAATCAGGCGGAACAAGTACTTCTCCGTAATTTTTATACCAGTCAATATAATTTGGATGTGTTTGGTAACGACCAAAACGCGGGATAAAAAGAAACACAATTTTAACCTGATGTTTTTTCAGCAATTCAACTCCCTTAAGGAAATACCACATATTCTCATCAGGCTCTTTATTTTTAACCTGATAATCAATATCGGTAGTATCAAATGGTAACGGAAACGGAATTCCCTGATATCCGCAGGTTAAGGGAGTGTACCCGCTGTCAATAACGGTAGAATTAAAGTTACGTAAACGGTAGTATAATCCGGTTCCTATGTCTCCGAAATAGTTATGATAAAAAAAGGCATTGGTACGAATCAAATCAACCCCATCGGCAAAATACGGGAAATGCATATGCGTTGGCTGGTCGGGATCCTGACGTATTTCCAGTACCACATTTCGAGGGGTGTGATGCTTAAGCAGTTCTTTTAAAAAAACATATTGCAGATTTTGTCCGAAACGGCAATAACCCAGATTAATTACCCGGGTTTTGTTTTTCGAACTTTCATTTAGCCTCTGCTCTATCAGGGTATCATTTATAGCAGCAGTGGTACGCGATGTTCCGAAAAAAACCAAATCGGCCCCGGTTGGATGATGAAACAATTTTTCAAAAATCCACATACTCCGGTTATAACAATCGTCTTTTATGGTGAGGCAGGCTGTTTTGCGGTCGTATGGCAAAAACAACAACCCAATGCATAACCCCAGCGGCACAAGTGAAAACTGGAGACCTCTTAAAAGGAATTTTTTCATTTTTACGAAATGATATAAGCACACAAATTTACCATTTTTAACCTGCTGAGTGTAATACGTAAGAGAGAAAAGCGGTTTTTTTATTTCATTACGTATTTTTAATTATGTATGATTGTGTTTTATGTCATCAAGTTGGTTTGAAACATGGTTTGATACCCCTTATTATCACTTGCTTTATCAAAACAGGGATACCAAGGAAGCGGAGTTTTTTCTGAACAATTTGTTTCAGGAAATGCATTTACCCGAACACAGTTGTGTGGCCGATATTCCCTGCGGCAAGGGCCGTCATGCCTTATACCTGAACGAAAAAGGGTTTGATGTAACCGGCCTCGACCTTTCGCCCGAATCAATTAGACAGGCCTCTGAGTTCAGTAACAACCGCCTCCATTTTTGTGAGCACGATATGAGGGAACCATATAATGAAAAAGCGTTTGATGCCATTTTTAACCTGTTTACCAGCATGGGTTATTTTGAAAATGAAACCGACAACCTGAATGTGCTCAAATCATTTAACCAAGCGCTGAAAAAAGGCGGCATTCTGGTGATTGATTTTTTTAACACCACTAAAGTTTGTAACGAGTTAAAATCATCTGACGAAATAAAACGGGGAGCAATTATTTTTAAAATCAGGAAGCAAATAGAAAACAACCGCATTATTAAATACATTGATGTATACGACAACGGAGAAGTGCATCATTTCAGGGAAATGGTTCAGTTGCTGAGCCGAAAAGATTTTGAGCGACTACTTTCAGAGGCCGGATTTGTTATTTTAAATTTGTTTGGCAACTACGCATTAGATAGCTTTGACGAACAGAAATCGGAACGATTAATTATTAAGGCGCAAAAAACAGCATGATAGGCATACTTTACCGGTTAGATAAAGAATTATTTTACCTGATAAACGGTTCGTTGGGTAATCCGGTATTTGATTTGATCATGCCCTGGTTCAGGTATATGTATTTCTGGTTTCCGCTGTATGCTTTTCTTATAGGGTACATCATATACAGGTATAAGAAAAAAAGTATTTACCCGCTTTTGATGATCGCGCTTACTGTAACCGTAAGCGACCAGTTGAGCGGCAACTATATCAAAAAAACAGTTCAGCGCGTAAGGCCATGCAACAACGAAATGATGCAGGAATATGTGGTAAAACGTGTTCCGTGCGGCAGTGGCTTTAGCTTCACATCGGCTCATGCGTCCAATCATTTTGCCCTTGCAGTAATCATGATATTTTTATTTGCCGCACAATACCGCTGGGTAAAATGGGCTGCTCCCTTGTGGGCTGCATCCGTTGCTTTTGCGCAGGTGTATGTAGGGGTGCATTTTCCGGCCGATGTAGCGGCAGGCGCCCTATTGGGAACACTCATCGCCTATGGTTTTCTTATGCTGTTTAAGAGTAATTTAACCCACCCTGACAAAACCGAATGAACAATAGTGCATTTTTGCTGCTGGCTGCCACCACTTTTCTCGGTGGCATTTTGCCGTTTTTATTGCGCAAAAAAAGCAACGATACTGTATTAAAATTACTGCTTTCATTTGGCGGCTCCTTTTTGTTTTCAGTAACCATCCTTTACCTTATTCCGGAAGTGTTTAGCGTGGCCGACCCTCTATGCGGAGTATTTGTACTATTGGGCTTTTTCTTTCAAATTATTCTGGAGCAGTTTACAGCCGGAGTTGAACACGGCCACATGCACCTGCATCATGTAAAAAACGAACGGCTGATGAAAATACAGGTTTTTGTAAGCCTCAGCCTGCATTCGTTTATGGAGGGAATTCCGCTGGGCACAGGTATGTTTGAAAACGCCACCACCCGGCAAACTTTTTTATCAGGAATTATTTTACATGAACTGCCTGCCGCCTTTGCATTAAGTTCCATTATGTATGCAGGAAAAAAACTTAATCCTAAAATTTTATTACTAATCCTGCTCTATGCCATCATGGCTCCTTCGGGTGCTATATTAAGTAAATTACTGAGTGCCGAATTGCTTACCCATGAACAAGCATTTCATTATATTATGGCCTTTATTGTTGGTACATTCTTGCATATTTCTACCATTATTCTGTTTGAAAATAGTCCAAATCACCAGTTCTCACGGTATAAAATTTTATCGATTATTTTGGGGGCATTTCTGGCTTCGTTAAGCCTGCTGGTGTAGTTTCTCGACTTAGCTCGAAATGACACCAGACCCCATTTGTCATTTCGAGCGTAGCCAAGAAAGACAAACTTCCCAATCTCCTCCTTGTCATTTCGAGCGAAGTCGAGAAAACAAGGATTTTTAGAATCTCTAACTTTTAGTATTTTTGTTTACTTATGTCAACCTTTAAACTACTATATGTTTACATTCTGGAGTGTGCAGATGGCAGGTACTATACCGGAGTTACCAATAATCCCGACAGAAGATTGGAAGAACATAATGCAGGCCTCAATCCCAAATCATATACTTATAAACGAAGGCCGGTAAAAATGGTTTACCGGCAAGCATTTAATGACTTTAATCAAGCTATTCATTTTGAAACGCAAATCAAAAAATGGAGTCATCAAAAGAAAAAAGCACTAATCGAAAGCCAGTTCGACAAACTCAGTGAACTGAGCGAATGCCGTAACCAAACCCATGTTAAAAATTATCAAAAACCCAAATAAGCCCCCCCCTTTGTCATTTCGAGCGAAGTCGAGAAAGACAAGAAGGAAATATTTTATTCCAACACCTATTATCTGTAGCATCTATTCCATTAAATTCGCAACATGGAAACAAAATTCATTATCGTTGAAGCGCAATACGCCCCCCATATTGCCCTTATTCGGTTAAACAGACCAAATGAACTAAATGCCCTTAACCTCGAATTAATGGGCGAACTGCGTGATTCCCTGAAAGCGCTTGATGCCAATGACGAAGTACGTGCCATTATAATTACCGGAAATGAACGCGCTTTTGCAGCCGGTGCCGATATAAAACAGATGGCAGATAAAAATGTAATTGATGTGCTCAAAATTGACCAGTTTAGTACCTGGGACCAGATTAAACGCACTAAAAAACCCATCATTGCTGCGGTATCGGGTTTTGCACTGGGCGGTGGATGCGAACTGGCCATGACCTGCGATATGATTATTGCCTCTGAAACCGCCCAATTCGGGCAACCTGAAATTAAAATAGGTATTATGCCCGGTGCAGGCGGAACCCAGCGGTTGCCACGTGCAGTGGGAAAAGCATTGGCCATGGAAATGGTGCTCACCGGAAACTTCATCAATGCCGAGCGTGCGCTGAAAGCCGGACTGATTAACAAAATAGTTCCCGTTGAAGTATACCTGGAAGAAGCCGTAAAGCTGGCTAAGGATATTGCAGCCCTCTCTCCTGTTTCGGTGCAATTAGCTAAAGAATCGGTAAACAAAAGCTACGAGCAAAACCTGCAGGAAAGCCTGTACTTTGAACGCAAAAATTTCTACATGTGCTTTGCCAGCGATGACCAGAAAGAAGGCATGGCTGCCTTTGTAGAAAAGAGAAAACCGGAGTTTAAGGGGAAGTGATTTACATGTCAGTTGTAGCAACTGACAGCACAACTACGTAAGAGCCTAACACCACCAACAACGCAAAACAATATGTGGGATGCCATACAATTTATCTTACTTCTAACAGCATATATTGCAATAACTTATTACATTATCAAGTTGGTTCAAAAATATATGGTAGCTACAAATAAATATATTAGACTGCTGACCTTATCATTTGTTTATGCTTTATTTTGGGGACTTGGTATAGCTGGAAGTGGTGGTGAACCAGGGTTTGCATTACCTGCTCCAAACATTGTTGCGCTTGGACTGATGGTAAGTATTGGATTTTATCAAGGTTTGCTGACAGGACTAATTATACTCGGTTTCTGGTGGGCAATTATTATTATTACTATGTTCGTAAGACAAATTTTAAATAATAAAATACAAGACCAACAACAATAACAAGAAGAAAAGCTGCTGTTAAAACTGGCAGCCCCCAACTAAACGTAGGTTGCGCCTACGCTTTTATTTTAGGTAGCTTGCAGCTACAAACCTACTAAACCAATTTGCCACCTTCGCCATTACAGCTTTGCTTCAAAATAATCTTAATTTTGTGTCAATGAATTCAAATCATCAACACAATAGAATGAAACCATTTTGAGCAGTCTATGGATTCATCCCTGAGTAATAAAATCAAATTCATCTCTTTTGTTTCCATTTTAATGGTGGTATTACTTCACTCGTATAATCTTTCTTATTGGTACGAAATCCCTGGTCCGCATCATCAAATTATGCAATCAGCAAATCTGTTTGTACAGGTAATTTTTACTGAAGGTGTAACCCGCATAGCTGTCCCCCTGCTTTTTACGCTCTCCGGTTTTTTGTTTTTTTATTCCCTTAATTTTTCCATCACCGGGTTTTTGAGCAAGTTTCGGAGAAGAATGCATTCATTGGTTTTTCCATACCTTATTATTTCTGTTTTATGGGTTGCAACGGGTTTGTTTTTATATCAATTCAAAATTACCCATACACTTTTTAATAAAGACTTAGCCTCCCTTTCATCCCCTTCAGGCATTTTGCATTCCCTGTTTATTCGTCCTTTTGCCTACCATTTGTGGTATATACGCGACTTGATTGTACTTGTATTTTTTTCTCCCCTCATTGGTATTTTAACAAACAAAAGCAAAGGGCTATGGCTTATTTTTCTGTTTTTAATCTGGTTTACCGATGCGGTAACATCAGGCGTACTTAAAACGGAGAGTCTGCTATTTTTCGCTACAGGTGGTTTACTGGCATCAGCACCGCACTTGTTTATGGAGAAAAAATGCAGCCGGAATACCACGTTAGTCCTTTGTTTTATCTGGATTGTTTTGGTACTTATTAGAACAAGTGCGATTGGTGTAGTTGATATGAATGGACTCAGGTCACTGCACAAAATTTCCATCCTTGCCGGAATGCTGACCTTATGGTATGGCTATGATTATTTCCCTGCTAACATCCGATTACCATTTTATAAATGGGCTACGTATTCTTTCTTTATTTACCTCATCCACGAACCCATATTATCTGTCTCTAAAAAACTTTTATTCCATTTTACCGGGCATATCCCATGGGCCGCAATGCTCCATTATTTTGCTGCCCCGTTTATCACGGTAACTATTTGTTTGGTGGTGGCCAAACTGATGGTAAAACATACCCCACGGGTGTACAAAATCATTTCGGGAGGAAGATGATATGAATAAGGTGACTGCACTTTGGGTAAATGGCAATAACCGGCAACACAAAAACCTAATCCCGTTGCACATTAGGTAATTCCGACTATTGCACCTATCTTTGCCACGCTAACGTGCCAACCGTTAATTAAATAAAAACCGAAAGGCACAATCAGTGCAGCAGTGCGTTTAATCATTCTTCTGCCGGTTTAATAGCAAAAATTTTTAGTAGTATTCACACAGCCCGCCAAAAAAACGATGCGCGCTGTAAAAACACAGTATTGTTTACATGACATTTGATCAGTTACATTTAATTAAACCCATTCTGGATGCGTTGCATACTGAAGGGTACACCACTCCTACACCTATTCAGCAACAGGCAATTCCCGTTTTACTGGAAGGAAAAGATTTATTGGGTTGCGCCCAAACCGGTACCGGTAAAACAGCAGCTTTTGCCATTCCTATTTTGCAGTTAATGCATAAACAGCGGCTCGAAGGAAAAGAGCAAAACAAAAGGTATATACGTGCCCTTGTGCTCACCCCAACCCGTGAGCTTGCCATACAAATTGAAGAAAGCTTTAGTGCCTATGGCCGCCATTGTGGTTTCCGTCATTTAACCGTTTTCGGTGGCGTTTCGCAAAAATCACAAACCGATGCGTTGCAAAGAGGTATTGACATACTTGTGGCCACTCCGGGACGTTTGCTCGATTTGATGGACCAAGGGTATATCAACCTGAAACATATTGAGTTTTTTGTATTAGATGAAGCCGACCGCATGCTGGATATGGGATTTGTGCATGATGTAAAGAAGATTATTGCCAAACTTCCCGTACACAGGCAGTCATTATTCTTTTCGGCTACCATGCCTAAAGAAATTGTTTCACTTGCCAATTCCATTCTTAAAAATCCGGTAAAAGTAGAAGTTACTCCTCCATCTTCCACCGTAGATAAGATAGACCAGTTTCTGTATTTCGTTGGTCGTAAAGACAAACGTTTACTACTGGCTGATATTTTACAGGATAAAAATATCAAAACGGCTTTGGTTTTCACCCGCACCAAACACGGAGCTGATAAAGTAACGTATGATTTGCACAAAAAAGGAATTAAATCGGCTGCCATTCATGGAAACAAATCACAGAATGCCCGGCAAAATGCCCTCAACCAGTTTAAGGAAGGAAAAATACGTGTGCTGGTAGCTACCGATATTGCTGCGCGCGGTATTGACGTAGATAATCTGAGTCACGTTTTCAATTTCGATTTGCCCAATATTTCCGAAACATACGTGCACCGCATTGGTCGTACGGCACGTGCGGGCGCTAGCGGAACGGCTATTTCCTTTTGCGATGAAGAGGAAAAAGAATACCTGTACGATATTCAAAAGCTCATTGGAAAAAAGATTGATGTAGTGGAAGAGCATAATTACCCGCTAAGCAAATATGTGGAAACAGCTCCTCCGCCACGCGACAGGCAGCAGGGACCACGTAAAAACAACGGGCAATCGCGCAGCGGGCAAGGTCATTCGCGTTCAGGTCAGGGACAATCCCGTACATCGCAGGGAGGCGGATCGGGTAACCGCTCAGGAAAAAGAGGATTTGGTAAACCCAAATCGGGCTCAAGGTAAAAGTTGAGCAGATTCGCTTTTACGTTTATCGTATTTTAAGCTCCGGAGAAAAGATTTTGATGGATGCCTCATTTTTTCTCTGCATTTTTGAAATTGTATGACAGATGCCAATAACAAATTCTTGCAGCAGTTTTTTCGCTACCGTTTGCAGCATATTTTGTTTTGGATTGGCTATATATGGCTTCAAACCATCATTTATAAACGGTATGACGGAACCGGACTCGCATTTTTGAATGCACTGGTTGTAAATATCTTTCATGCGACAGCCGTTTACTTTAATTTCTATTTTTTAATCCCGAGATTACTGCTGCTCAAAAGATATATCATCTACTTTTTGATGCTGTTGTTTACCGTTACATTAGTAAGTTATTTATTAGTGCAGGTAATGATTTTGATAGAACCTGACTCTGAAAATTTCCTGATTGAATCATTCAGCGGGTTATTTATCGGAGTACTTTTCACGGTAACTATTACCATGGTGGCCAAAATAATGATTAACTGGTATCAGCAGCAGCAGGTCACTGTTCAGTTAGAAAAACAGCAAATAGAAACCGAACTCAAGTTTCTAAAGTCTCAGATTCAGCCCCATTTTTTGTTTAATGTGTTGAACAATATTTATTCACTTGCCCTGCAAAAATCTGATCAAACTCCGGATGTGGTGCTCCGTTTATCCGAATTTTTGAGGTATATCTTATACGAAGCCGGAGATAAAAAAATAATGCTGAGCAAGGAAGTGGAGTTTCTGAACAACTACATCGAATTGCAAAGGGTAAGATTTAGCAACAGGGCAAATATTGAATTTATAACTGAAGGTGTTATGTCCTCGCAGTACATTGAACCCATGCTCCTTATCACCTTTCTCGAAAACAGCTTTAAACACGGAGTAGGAAATCAACTGGAGAAAGTATGGGTTCATATTCATTTGCAGGCCAGCGAAAATCAATTGACATTCGCTGTTAAAAATTCAAAGGCAACCGGTATAAATAAAGAAGTACAAGCCGGAGGAATTGGGTTAGAAAATGTGAAAAGAAGACTGAACCTGCTTTACCCGCAGCAGCATGAGCTTAAAATAGAGAACAAGGAAAATGAATATCACGTTCAACTTAAAATAAACAAGTTATGAAACTAAAATGCCTTATTGCAGACGATGAGCCGCTGGCCTTAGATGTATTGGAGAATTTCATTAAACGTACCCCCGACCTTGAATTGGTTGGCCGTTGTGAAAATGCCATGCAAGCCATCCAAACGCTGAAAGAAAAACAGGTTGATTTACTTTTTACCGATATAGAAATGCCCGAGTTTAATGGCATTGAACTGGTAAAGTCGTTAAATACCAAACCGCTCATTATTTTTACCACTGCCCACCCCGAGTATGCGGTACAGGGTTATGAACTCGATATAGTGGATTACCTGCTAAAGCCTATTGCTTTTGACCGGTTCGTAAAATCGGTGAACAAGGCGAGTGAATTAATGAACTTTAAAAAGGGAGAATCGCATGTAAAAGATGAACTGGATTACATTTTCATTAAATCAGAACAGAAATACATTAAAGTAAATTTCAGCGATATTTTGTACATCGAAGCATTAGCCGATTATGTAAAAGTTCATACTCCGGAAAAACGAATTATTACCCTTCAAACCATGAAAAATCTGGAGGACAAACTGCCTTCTGAACAGTTTGTAAGGGTGCACCGTTCCTATATTATAGCTTTAGATAAGATAAATTCAATTTCAGGAAATGTAATATATATGAATAAAGATGAAGTGCCGATAGGTAAAAATTTCAGGGAAGAATTTTTTAAAATCATTCAACAAAACAACCTCTTAAGCTAATGCAGGAAAAACTAAAAGCATTTGAGCGTTTGCTCGGTATCATGGATGATTTACGGGAGAAATGTCCGTGGGATAAAAAACAAACAATGGAATCGCTCAGGCATTTAACCATTGAAGAAACCTACGAGCTCACCGATGCCATTCTTGCCGGTAATATGACCGAAATAAAAAAGGAATTGGGCGATGTTTTGCTGCATATTGTTTTCTATGCCAAAATAGCCTCCGAAACCAATGACTTTACTATTACAGAAGTGTTAGACAGCCTGAGTGATAAACTCATTTCCAGACACCCGCATATTTATGGCGATGTACAGGTAAAAGATGATGAGGAAGTAAAACAAAACTGGGAAAAACTAAAACTAAAAGAAGGAAACAAGTCGGTTTTAGGCGGAGTTCCCAAATCATTGCCTTCCGTTATTAAAGCTCTTCGCATTCAGGATAAGGCCGCCCAGGTTGGGTTTGACTGGCCCCACATAAAACAGGTTTGGGATAAAGTAGACGAAGAAATGATTGAATTGAAACAAGAAACCATCAAAGAAAATAATGACACAAAAACAGAAGCTGAATTTGGCGACCTCATGTTTGCCATGATAAATCTCGCCCGTCATCTTAATATTAACCCGGATGACGCCCTCGAAAAAACCAACCTGAAGTTTATTCAACGCTTTCAATATATTGAAAAATCAGCCGAGAAACATGGCAAAAAAATAACAGACCTATCTCTAAACCAGATGGAAGAGTATTGGCAGGATGCAAAGAATGGGTAAAGAATAATTACTATTTGATTTTTATCCTCTTAATTGCATGGCATATTTTTTTCTTTGGCCTTGTATCAGGATTGTTTCAACAATAAATTACTTAAGTATGTTAATTTGTATAAATAAGTGAGCAGATATGGAGTCAATTTAGCCAAAATGACTAATTTTTAAGAGTTATTTAAGGCAATTCATAAACTCATAACAATTGATTGTCTAAAATATGGTGTAAGTATTGAAAAACTTTATGTAAACTTGCAAAAACTTCAATCAAAGATGACCCGTAACTATTTAGCAGCAGTAATAATGTTGGTTTCAATCACCACCACATTAAATGCTCAAACCTTAATGAATCAAAAAAACTACAAAACCTGGAGTGTAGGTTTTGGAGGAGGTTACTTAATAGGAAGAGCCGATGTAAAACAATATGATTGGTATCCTGCCTCATCCTATCAAAATGAAAGACGATTTGGATTTCATGGCGAAGTAACTAAACAGATTTCTCCCGCACTAGGTATTCAAGGGATGGTTTTGAGAGGAAATGCAACAGGTTCTATCAGAACCAAAAGCCAATACTATGATGCCGATATCTGGGATTATAGCTTAAATGCAGTCATAAACCTAAGAAATCTTTTATCTCTTGGCGTTCAAAAGAAATATAAATTTTCTTATTCCTTTTCATTAGGTGCTGGTCTTGTTCAATTTAAAACCAAGCTTAAATACTTAGGCGGTCCTCTAAAAAATCAATCTATAAACTCATATGGTTATGGGGAGTTTGGCGGGCCGAAAAAAAGAACAGCAGAAAGTTTTCTTACTTTCGGGGCTGGAGTTAAATATTGCATAAATAAAAATTTTGATTTGGGAGTCGACCTTTATTACCGCAGTTTAAATTCCGATAAACTGGATGCCGTAATTCAGGATGGTAATAATGACTCTTATATTTTTGGAGGAGTTGGAATTACCTACCATCTGGGAAAACGCAACTCAGTACCGTTTGAAAGAGTTGACCCTACCAACAAAATGTACGAGCAACTTCAGGCGCTTCAAAACAAAGTTGATTCTATTACCCGTGATAGCGATGGTAACGGAATTCCTGATATTTACGAACTTAAAGGTGCTGTTGCAAGCACTCCATTTGCTGTTGATACCGATAAAGACGGAGTTGTTGATGACAAAGACAAAGAACCATTCTCAAACAAAGAGGCTAAAGTGGATACACAGGGAAAAGAGCTTGATGACGATGAGGACGGAATTCCGAACAGCAAGGATATTGAACCCAATACACCAAAAGGAAACTTAGTTAACTTTCAGGGTAAAACCATTGTAGCTGAAAATAAAAATGCCAAAGATGACCAGTTTGATTTCAATAACCAAACCCCGATTCCGGGCAATAAAAATGTCACCACCACCGGTGGATCTTACAAATCAGGCGGAGTGGCTGCTGTAAACCGGGTTCCTGTTTACTTTAACCTGAATAATGCGGCCGTAAGCAGCAAGTACAATGAGAACTTAGCCCAGATAGCTTTGTATCTGAAAGCAAATCCTGATGCTAAACTTCGTATTATTGGTCACACAGACCCAACTGCCTCAACTCAATACAACTTTCAGTTAGGTTTGCGCAGGGCTAATATTGTAAAACAATACCTTGTACAGAACTTTAGAATTAAAGCCGATAGAATCATTACCGAATCAAAAGGTGAAACCGAGTTGCTTAGCCCTACTATTAACGAAGTTAATCGCAGGGTCGAGGTTGAGATTGTTCGATAAGTTAACTATTAAGTATAAACAAAAAAGACGGGCATTGAAACCCGTCTTTTTTGTTTAATAAATAGCTGATTTCTTTCATCTTTCTTTTTCCTAAGATTATAGTGCATTTTTCACAAACTAAATTATTTTTGCTGCGTTTCTACACACAGCCATGAGTAATACAGATTACCTCTTAATCTTTATCCAGTTCATAGTAGCCGGAGGATTTGTCGCCTTAGTACTTTTCGTAACCCACTTTCTGGGACCAAAAAGAAAAACATCAGATAAGCTTGAAACTTTCGAGTGCGGAATTGAATCGCAGGGAAATGCCCGGCTTCCATTCTCCATCAAATATTTTCTTACAGCTATTTTATTTGTGTTGTTTGATGTGGAGGTAATTTTTCTTTACCCGTGGGCAGTAAATTTTAAAGAATTCACTGCAACAGATATGACCGGATTTATTTCAATGGTTGTATTTATGGGGCTGCTGTTACTTGGTTTCATTTATATCATTAAAAAAGGTGCCCTTAAGTGGGAGTAATTTTGAATAAGGAAATTTATGTCAGAGATTAAAATGACAGAAGCACCTCCGGGAATTGAAGGCCCTGGTTTTGTTGCTACCAGTTTGGATAAAGTAATTGGATTAGCACGCTCCAATTCCATTTGGCCTCTGCCCTTTGCTACGTCTTGTTGTGGTATTGAATTTATGGCTACCATGGGTGCCAATTATGATTTAGCCCGATTTGGTTCCGAGCGTTTAAGTTTTTCCCCTCGTCAGGCCGACCTGCTGATGGTGATGGGTACCATTGCAAAAAAAATGGCGCCCGTGCTTCGTCAGGTTTACCTTCAAATGGCCGAACCTCGCTGGGTGATTGCCGTTGGTGCCTGTGCATCGAGCGGTGGAATATTTGATACCTACAGTGTCTTACAAGGTATAGACCGTGTGATTCCTGTTGATGTGTATGTACCGGGATGCCCTCCGCGCCCCGAACAAATAATTGACGGAGTAATGAGGATTCAGGACCTGGTAAAAAATGAATCGCTTAGAAGACGAAACTCTGCAGAATATAAACAATTACTGGCCGGATACGGAATTCAATAATGGCAATGCTAACCAACCAATACGCGCTGAACAGGATAAAGGAAGCATTCGGAGATCATATCACCGATGCTTCGGAGTCATACGAAATGTTGACCGTTTCAGTAAATAAAGATTCTTACTTTGACCTGATAAAATTTCTGAAAGAAGATGCTGAATTAAACTGTATGTTTCTTACAGATCTTACCGGAATTCATGACCCGAACAGAGTAAACGAAGAACTGGGTGTGATAGTGCATTTGCACAACCTCACAGCCAATTTCAGAATACGGGTAAAAACATTTGCCTCTGCCGAACATCATTCCATCAAATCACTTACCTCTTTATTTAAAGGAGCCAACTGGATGGAACGTGAAACGTTTGATTTTTTTGGTATTCATTTCAGCGGTCACCCCAACATGAAACGTATCCTTAATGTTGATGACATGGATTACCATCCACTGTTGAAACAATACCCGATGGAAGACCAGACCAGAGAGGATAAGAACAATAAATATTTTGGCAGATGAGTAAAACGGATAACACCACCACAGCCGTTCAGGAAAAAGAATACAATATTCTTAACCTTGGCCCGACTCACCCGGCCACACATGGTATTTTTCAAAACGTCCTTAAAATGGATGGAGAAATTATTGTGGAAGCAGAGCCAACCATTGGTTACATTCACCGGGCTTTTGAAAAAATTGCCGAACGCAGACCTTTTTATCAGATAACCACGTTAACCGATCGACTCAATTATTGCTCCTCTCCCATTAATAATATGGGATGGCACATGACAGTTGAAAAATTGATCGGGGCTCAACTCCCTAAAAAAGTGGATTACATGCGGGTAATTGTAATGGAACTATCGCGCATTGCCGACCATATTATTTGCAACTCGGTAATTGCCGTTGATACCGGAGCACTCACCGGATTTACCTATGTATTTCAGTGGAGAGAAAAAATTTATGAACTTTTTGAAGAGATTTGCGGTGCCCGTTTAACA
>Ga0268298_10002807_pt1 | contig 18536 bp, 11 predicted proteins | sample WWTPWeurt_MetaG_FD_194462 | JGI IMG/M metagenome (GOLD analysis project Ga0268298, IMG submission 194462) | Activated sludge microbial communities from WWTP in Nijmegen, Gelderland, Netherland - WWTP Weurt | ecosystem: Engineered > WWTP > Aerobic digester > Activated sludge | place...
TATTCTCCTAAAAGTGAATATGAAAATGAATATGGTGAAATGGCAGATTGGATTGAATTGTATAATAACACTGATTCTGTTGTCGAAATAAGAAATGGTGAATGGTCAATCACAGATGATTTTTCTGAAGCAGATAAATTTGTGTTGCCGGATACTGCAATTGCACCCCATGGTTTTTTATTGATATGGTGTGATGATAAAAGTGGTTCAACATCTTCCATTCATGCACCGTTTAAATTGTCTGGAAAAGGAGAAGAATTAGTGTTGTTTAATAAAGGCACTGAGGTCGATCGGGTATCATTTGATGAGGTGAAAAAAACAGTGAGCTATGGAAGAGAGCAGGATGGAGCAGAAGAATGGGTTAAATTCAAACATCCAACTCCTGGTCAGCCTAATAATTTATTTGATAATTATACTGAATCGAGACAATGAGCTGGCTCTGATTTCCAAACATCTTGGAGCAAAATTCAAAGTACCCATATCAATGTAAAGCGTTTCAAGCAGCCTGAAATTGCAGATTTTGGGATCAATCACCAGTTTGGGACCGGCATAGGAAAGATCAAGTACGATTAAGCCAGTAAGATTATAAAACTCTTCCGGCAAAAGTTCTAAATTATTTCTGCCAATAACCAAATGAACCAGATTATCCAATTTGCCAATTTGATTCGGTAAAAATTCTATTTGATTATACTCCAGATATAAATGTGATAAATTACTGAGTTCTCCAATTTCAGGGGGTAAAAATGTAAGTTTGTTAAAACTCAGCCAAAGTTCTTCCAAACTGCTGAGCTGACCAATTTCTACCGGAAGAAATTCAAGTTTATTCGCCTTAACAGATAGTTTTTTAAGTTTTTTTAATTTTCCGATTTCAGGTGAAATATAGGTCAGATCATTTCGGGAGACAATTAATTTTTCCAGATTAACCAATTTTCCAATCTCGTCAGGTATGCTGTCAATTTTATTGTCGTGCAGATTCAAAACCCGGAGACCGGGCATTTCAAAAACCCACTTTGGAATTTCAGTGAGATGTGAATGACTCAGATTTAATTTTCCTGCACGGGCTTGCTTTACACCCGATGCTGCCTGTTGAATTCCGCACGAAGAACAAAGCGAGAGAAAAAAAATAACCGGAATCAGTCTAACATTATTTGAAATGATTCCGGTCATTTAAAAATCGGGCGGAAATTATTTTTTCAATAACTCATCCACTGCTGCTTTGAGCTGCTGATCTTCTCCGGCAATGAATTTTTCATAATCGTTGTTGATTTTAATGTCTGGTTCCAGATCATGATTTTCTACAAGAAATCCTTCTGAAACACTTCTCATTCCAATTTGAGGAATTCCAAAAACAGTTTTTCCGTCAATCATTCTTTCCCACCAAACTGCCGTTCCGGTGCCTGGTACCGGCATACCTATTAATTTACCAATTCCCAGCGCTTTATAAGTATAAGGGAATAAATGCGCATCAGAGTAATTTCCTTCATTCATCAAAACACAACTTGGTTTCTGCCATTTCCAGATTGGCTCACCACCCATGTTTTTTTGCCCGCGCGGTTCAAAAGTCATATACATTTTACCACTAAGAAATGTTGCAAGATCATCATGCAGCCAGCCACCACCGTTAAACCGGGTGTCAACAATCAACGCTTCTTTTTTGTGATATTTTCCAAGCGCCTTGTCAAATAATTCTCTGAAACTTTCTGAGTTCATTCCGGCAATATGCACGTATCCAAGTTTACCACCGGATAATTTTTCTACAGTTTCTTCGCATCTTTTGATCCAGCGTTCATAAGCTAAATACTGTTCTTCACCAACAGATATTGGTTTTACAATTTCATCCCAGCGCTCTTTTGTCTGAGGGTTGTAGAAACTCACCAGTACTTTCTCACCAACTTTTCTGTTCAATAACGGATAATGATTCATGTTCTCAAGAATTTCTTGCCCGTCAATTTTTTCGATGATACAGCCGTTTACAATTTTATCTGATTTTGTGTGAAGCGGACTTTTATCCATGATCTCCAAAATTTTTAATCCTTTACCTGTATGAGATTCATCAAAATAACAACCAAAAGTAGCGGTCTGATCAGCATCAGCAGTTGTTTCTGAATAGCGTGCACCAGTGTGCGAAGCATTAATTTCTCCCAGCAATTCACTCAACATTTCTGCAAAATCATATCCGTTATTGATATATGGTAAAAATTTTGAATATTCTTTTTTATAAAGATCCCAGTCCACTCCGTGAAGATCCTCAACATAAAATTTTTCACGAACCTGTCTCCAGGCATGATTGAACATATAGGTTCTTTCCTCTGATGCGTTGTGCAGCATTTCAGCTTCAAATGAAATCGGTTTCGTAGTTCCTGCCTTGACATCAAGCTCCATTAATTTGCCTGAATTGCTGAAAAATATTTTGTCTTGTTCTTTATTAAAAATCAACGCTGATGGTGAACTTTTAATGCCGGCCAGCATTTTTGTTTCCTGCTCTCTGAAGTTGGTCGTCCAGATGTTATATCCTTCTTCAAAGCTGGTCATGTAATAGATGTTTTCTCCTTTTTTGTCCACAACAAAATCTGCCAAAGCGGATGAATGAATGGTCAGTCTTACGCGTCTGTCTTCTAACCCATCCAATTCAATTTTCAGTGGAGTAATTTTTTCAGCTGTATCTTTTTTCTCCTCTTTTTCATTTTTATCATCCGTTTTTGGTTCGGCAGTTTTTGATTCTTTTTCTTCTTCCTTCCATAGTTCATATTCTTCTTTGGTCAGTGAAAATTTCTGAAAAGCATCTTCCGTTAAAAAAACCGCTTCCACATCTTCCTGTGACCCCCAGCTGCCGTGTGATCTATATCCATATTTGTCTGTGGTATAATAAACCATTTCTCCATCCATTGAAAATTTAGGAGAACCATTTCCGTATCCACTCTGTGTCAGGTTAACTGGTTTTTCAGTTCCTGTTGCATTAACAAGACCAATATCCGTCGTCCATCTTTCAAATTCAAAAAACTGAACCAGCAGCCACTTTGAATCAGGAGACCAGGTGAAGTACTGATCACCATCTGAGTAAGAATAATTGTACGTTCCAGGTAAGACAACGCGCTCTTTTTTTGATTCAAGATTTAATACTTTCAGTGTAGTTCTGTTTTCAAGAAAGGCAACTTCTTTTCCGTCTGGTGAGTATTTTGGATCAAACGTTTCTTCGCCATTGTTAACCAGCGTTTTTTCTTCAAGCAGCGTAGAGTTGAAAAAATACTTTTCTTCTTTATTTTTTCTGGAAACTTCATAAATGTTCCAGCTTTCATTTCTCTCGCCGGCAAAAAGAAGCTTGTTACCATCCGGGCTGAAAGAGATATTTCTTTCCTGATCTGCTGTGTGAGTTATCTGTTTTGTTGTTGAATAATCCAAAGAAGTAACAAACACTTCACCTCTGTAAACAAAGGCTATTTCTTTACCGTTTGGTGACACCGCGAATTCAGAGGCAGAATTAACTTTAAGATATTTTGACCCATTTTGTGAATCATCTTTCTTGATATCAATTTGCACTTTTGTTGACTGGCCATTTGCGTACAAATAAATTTCACCATCATAACCATAGCACAATACCGATGTTGCAGAGGCGAATGAAAGAAAACGAACAGGATTTGTTGTGTAGTTGGTTATTTGAGAACCGTATGGGTTTGAAATTGTTCCTTTCCAGATATTAAAGCAACCTGATTTTTCGCTGAGGAAGAAAATTTCATCTCCGCTGCCCCAAACTGGATTTCTTTCTTCACCTGCCCAATTTGTAACGTAGGTATATTTTTTATCAGTTGAATTATACATGACAATATCTCTGGTGACAGAAGATGTATGATGTTTTCTCCATTGATCTTCGTATCCTTTTTTATTTTGAAAGAGGATTTTAGTACCGTCCTGATTAAACTGAATTTCTTCGGCAGCGATGGTAAGAAATTGGGTTTCTTTTCCGCCACTGACTGATACTTTATAAATTTCTTCCAATCCGGCATATGGAAATTGAACGGAAGTTGAAGCATCTAATCTGGATGATTTGAAGTAAACAAATTTTCCGTCATTTGAAAATTCATATGGAAAGTCATTTGAAGAGTGATAAGTGAGTCGGGTAGGTGTGCCACCGTCAGGTGAAACAACGTAGACATCGAAATTGCCATATCTGTTGGATGCAAAAGCTATCTGAGAACCATCATTGCTCCACACTGGTTTAAAATCGTATGCAGTATGAGATGTTATTTGGTTTGCAGTTCCACCCTTTGAATCCACAACAAATAAATCGCCCTGATAAGCAAAAGCAATTTTATCTCCCTGCGGTGAAATTGAGGGATAACGCATCCATAATGGTTGGGAAATACTTGAACCGGTTGCAAGAAGTGCAAGAACCAAAACAAAAGTTTTCATAGGCTTTTCTAATTGAGCTAAAATTAATGAAACTTTTGGTTAATCTAATTTTGTATTGATTTCAGTGGATTTAATGGCTGATGGACAAAAAAAAACTCCCCGCGAGCGGAGAGTTTTAAGATTATTTCAATTGGAAGACCCAGACATCCGGTTGTTCTTTTCGTCTTTCTTCAGCAAAGGTTAATGCTGATGCTTCATTTTGTGTGTAAAACACATTCACATAATATAATTCACCGCGTTTATATATAACTGCAGCGGGATATTTTCCTGAAAATGATTTTTTAAGATTAAATGCGTTGTCTTTATTTTTGAACGCGCCCATAACTACGTAAAAACCGGTTGGCAAAGCAGCGCCATTTTCATCTTCAAAATCTGCCGCGTTCTCTACACGTACTTCTGAGTTATCCTGATCTGGATTTCCATTCGGATTTCCATTCATTCCGGTTTCAGTTTCTAATTTCAAAATCTCAATTTCCTCGTTAAGTTTCTCGATTTCTTCATCATGTTGCGCATCTTTTTTGTTCAACTCGTTTGCAAGACTGTCATTGGTTGCTTCTGCCTGATCAATTCGCTGATTGAGCAAATCTAGTTCTTCACCGCTCATGCCACCATTGTTACCACCAAAAGTAAATCCAAGCATTACCTCGTGACCTCCACCAGAATAACTATTTAAACTTGTGTAAACATATTCATAAGTATAACCTGCGATGAGATTTTTATTCAGTTTTGCGCCAATGTTAAATCCAATTGCATAATCAAAACGATAAGAAATCCCAGCTCTCAGCATATCTTTCCAGGAGAAATTTGCATTGATGTCAAACTGAACCGGAGCCCCTTTTACATATCGCATCATAACTGAAGGATAGAAATCAATCTCAGCAGATTCACTTAACGTAACGTCGTAAGAAACACTTGCAATTAAATGTCTTCTTAATGTAGTATAGACATTTGTATTGGTTTCAGTATAGTTGATTTTATTCCCTAAAAGTTGTGGCATACTTACGCCAACATTGAGATCTTTCCACATGTAGGCAATTCCAAAGTTTGCATCAACCGTTACTTTTCGTTGCATTTGACCATACAATAATGGATCATTAATATCTTTTGCTTCAGCATTAGAAAAATCCACTTTATTGTCAATCACTCCAGCAGATAGTCCTAAAGTCAAATCATGATCTGTTGCAAGAGAAAAACGATAAGAATAAGATGAATACAAACCACTGCGATTAAAAATTCCGGCCTGATCATTGAATAAACTTAAGCCTAAACCAATTTTGTTTTTTGCTACTGGTCCGTCAACTGTCAAGGCATAAGTTACCGGTGATCCCGGAATATCTTTCCACTGCGAGTGATGAATCAAATAGGCACTTGATTGAGACTCTACACCTGTAAAAGCCGGATTATAGATAAATCGGTTATAATAATATTGACTGAATAAAGGCAATTGCTGTGCGTTTGCGGAAACCGTTGCTAGAATTGCCAAACCTGTAGTTATTAAATACTTTTTCATAATTCTGAGTTTTATTTAGCTGATCGTACAACGTTTACTGTTCCTTTAAAAATATCACCTGTTGAAGAAATTTCAATCACGTAATAATATGCTCCATCAGGTACGTTATCCCCGTTGCGGGTTCCGTCCCAATTATTTGTTCCATTCGTGTAATCCACAGTGCTGAACACTTCTTGTCCGTAACGGTTATAAATTGCAACTGAATTTGAAAAATTATCGATGTTTTTGATGTAAAACATATCATTGAAATTATCTCCATTTGGTGTGATAATATCATATACTTCAATGATTACTTCATCGCTGATTGTGACGCTCACACTATCGATTGCCGTACAACCATTGTCATCTGTAACGGTAAGTGTGTAGACAGTTGATGTAACTGGAGACGCAACCGGATTTGGATTGAAAGGATTGTCAAGTCCGGTTATTGGCGTCCAGGTAAAACTTGTTCCTCCAGAACCCGTTAAAATTGTTGAATAACCAAGTGCAATACTGGTATCTAATCCTGCATCAGCTGTTGGTGCGGGGAAAACAGTTACTTGAATGGAATCTTGTGAAATACAGAAATTAGTTAAATCAACAACTGATAGAACATACATGAAATTACTGTCAGCATAAATTGCATTTGTGTTTTCTCCTGTGTTCCACACATAACTATAATTTACATCAAGCATAGCGCCAATCTGAACACTATCACCTTCACAGAATGATGTCACACCTGCTGCAGCGAGAGTTGCGTTTGGAGAAGAATCTACTTGCATTAAATGTGAAGCGGTATCTGAACAACCAAAATTATTCATAACAAATAAAGTTGCAGCGTATGAACCTGGTGAAGCATAAGTATAAATCGGATTTGTAGTTGTGGAAGTATTTCCATCACCAAAATCCCAAGAATGCAGCGTGATAAACCCAGTGGATGTAGTCGAGTTATTTACAAAATTCAATGCGTTTCCACTACAGATTGTGTCTTGAACAAAATCAGCAACTGGTGCAGGATAAAGATTTATAAAAGCTTCTGACGAAGTATCCTGCGGACAAATTCCATTTTGAACAATTACACGATACCAGGTTGTATCAGTTAAGTTGGTGTAAGTTTGATTGATGGTTGAATTCGACAAACTGGTCCATGTTGCACCAAAATCATTTGAAGACTCCCAGTCAAGAATAAGTCCGGAGTGTCCGGTCAAAGTTAATACACCAAAATTCAAACCTTCACATACGGTAGCACTGCTTGTAACAGCACCAGGTACCGTAGCTGGATTTACGGAAATTGTTGCCGGTGTTGATGGAGTTGAAGAACAAACTCCATTTTTCACTACAGCACGGAAAGATGTTGTCGTATTCAAATCAATATAATTCTGGAATGTTGTAGTATTTCCAAGTGTAAGCCAGGTACTTCCACCGTCCGTTGACATTTCCCAGTTTAAAACACTACCGGTGTGTCCATTCAAAGAAAGAATATCTGAATTGGATAATTCGCAAACAATGCTATCTGTGGTTACGGCTCCACCAACAGTAAGCAAATCAACATTGATTGTTGCAATAGCTGAAGTATCATTCGGACAAACTCCGCTAGTCGCAATAGCACGGTAATCAGTTGTAGTAAGCAGGTTTGTAAAGTTTTCGATAACGGTGGTGTTTCCAACTGGTGTCCATGTTGTTCCTCCATCGGTAGAAGTTTCCCAATCCATGATTGAACCACTTGTTCCAACCAAAGTCAGTGAACCAGAATTTGTCCCTTCACAAACGGTTGTTGAACCTAAAATATTTCCTGCGTCTGCAACGTCATCTATAGTCAGCGTTACAATGCCTGATTGTGTACTCGGGCAAATTCCACTTTGAACAACTGCACGATAAAGTGTATTAGAAGTAAGATTTAAATAACCCTGAGAAGTAGTGGTATTAGCAATACTCACCCAGGTAAATCCACCGTCTGATGATGATTCCCAATTGAGAACGGATCCTGTTTCTCCAGATAATGTAAGTGTTCCTGTATTATTTCCTTCACAAACCGTAGTGCTTGAACTTATTGTACCGCCTACGGTTACCGGATCAACAGTGATTGTTACAGTATCAGAATATTCTGCTGCACAGGTTCCATTTTTTACGACAGAACGGTAAAGTGTTGTATCAGTTAAATTCAAATAGGATTGTGAAGTACTGGTATTAGCTATGGTTGACCAGGTTAATCCGCCATCCGTTGACGATTCCCAACTGGTAGGAGTTCCCGTTTGACCAAGCAAATCAATGGAACCTGAATTACCTGATGCACATTCAGTAACATCTGACGCAAGTGTTCCACCAACAGTGGCTGCATCAATTGAAATCGTAACCGGAGCAGAGTAATCAATTGCACATGCTCCTGCCTGAACTACTGCGCGGTATACTGTTGAAGTTGTAAGATTTGTAAAAAAGAGTGAATCATTATTTGTAGCTGCGGTACTAAAAGTCAATCCACCATCCGTTGAAAATTCCCAATCATTGATTGTTCCTGTGTATGCTGAAAGGACGAGTGTATCATCGTTTACGCCATCACATACCGTCATACTTGAACTAATTATTCCACCATCAGATGCTGGTACTACAGTAATAGTAGCTGGGTTTGAAAATGCAGCCGGACAAGCACCACTTTTTACGTTGGCACGGTACATAGTTGATGTCACAATGTTCGAGTAAGATTGAGATGTAGTTGTATTTACAATATTATTCCAAATTGTTCCACCGTCTGTTGAATATTGCCAGTTTTGAACGGTTCCGGTTTGACCTCCCAGAGTCATCGTGGCACCATTTACGCCAGAACATTCAGTCGCATTTGAGCTAACAGTTCCGCCAACCGTGGTTGGATTGATAGTGATAGTTCGTTGAGTAGAATAGGCAGGAGCACATACACCACTCTGAACTAATGCTCTGAAACGGGTGGTTGTAGTCAAATTTAAATACGGATTGGATGTGGTAGTATTCGCAATTACTGTCCAAGTTACTCCTCCATCTGTTGAAAATTCCCATTGTAAAACATTACCGGTTTTCCCCGCAAGTGTTATAGTTCCGCTATTTGCTCCCTGACATGCTGGGGTTGTTCCACCGGCGGTTGTTCCACCAACAGAAACCGGATCAATATTCATGATTGCTATGGTTGACGTAGCTACTGCACAACTAGCATTTTGAACATTTGCTCTATACCAAGTTTGTGTGGTTAAATCGTCATAAGATTGTGAAATGGTAGTATTTGAAATATTGAACCAGGTAATTCCAAGATCGTCAGAATATTCCCAGTTCAAAACATTGCCTGTATTACCAACAAGCGTAATGTTACCAGTGTTATTTCCATTACAAACAGTTGTTCCACCAGAAGCGGTTCCTCCATTGGATGCGGCGTTGTTCGTGATTGAATATCCGGTGTACGTGTTATTTGTTGCATTCGGATCACCTGCAACTGTTACCGTAGCGTCCATGGTATAAGTTCCTGCGGTACTTAAATCTGCCGTAGCCGTAAATGTGTACGTAAGTGTGCTGTTCATTGGAATTGATCCAACCATCACCGTTTCAGTGGCAGAAGAATTTAATGGTCCGGTAATGTTAAATGACACATCAAAAGGTGCGTTAATTGTTCCGGGTCCGGAATTGAAAATTCGAATCGTGACGGCTTCACTGTTTGTCAGAGCGCATCCTGTTACGGGTGCCAAAATTGTTCCAAGGGGAGCGGCCATTGCGGCGTCATCTTGTCCGAAAGAAATTTGAAAAGAACTGATCAGACAGAGCGTAGTAAACCATTTTTTCATAGGCGAAAATTAAATTGTTCAGTAAATGGAATTATTGAAAATATCAGGTAGGGTTGAACTAATATACGGAGGAACTCATAAAAAGGATTGCTTTTTTTAAGAATTTATTTTTAAATCATGGTTCAGACCTTATATCCAAGCGAGTTAAAATATCAAAGATCATTACTTATATCTCTCAAACTAAAGTCAGCGAATTTTACTTTGAACCAACGTGATACAAGTATTTTTGATAGGCGGTTTCTCCAATCATTCGACCCATTTTGAGCGCCTCCTGATTTTCACACTCGATGTGGTAACCTCCTAAAACTCTTGATCTTCCTGCAAGATTTGCTGTTTCTGAAAATGTCGGAAGGTCAAGTGTAATAGAATCTGCAGTAATTCCTGGTTCTGTATATGAACCCGGCAACAGCTTCACTGACTCTCCAAAATGATCACTGCCGGTATACAATTCGAGTGCTTTTGAGCATGCACCGCTAACCGTTGAGTGGCCAGAAATGTAACTTGGAAAAGGTGGGCAAACAAATGTTTCAGGAGAATAGGGAATCCAGTTTTCACCTTTGATGGTGATTGTGCCTTTGTTTGGTCCACCCCAAGCCTGTATATCTTTACCTTTATAATAGTGGTGAATCAGCGTATATGGCCTCGCGAAATCATAATACATTTTAGTTTCCCAACATGCAATAAATGCATCCATTGCAGCCATCGTAACTAAAAAATACATTTTTACATCCTGATCAAGCGTATGATTATCTCGTCTTGAAACATCCTGTGCAAAAATCAGCCAATGCCCTGTTTGTTGTACTGATTTGGGGCCATCCCGCATAAATTCAACCAATGCTTTTTCCTCCAGCGTTAAGTTTGCCTGAAGATCGATGACTTCCTGTAATTCGTTTAATAATTGCTCTGACCCAAGTGCCGGTGGTGGAGGTGATCTGAATTGAGAAGCAGAATCGAGTGAGACAGTTTTGACGTTGCCCCAATAGGGAGTCAGGCAAGATGGCGCAAATTTTCCTCCATTGCCATCTGCAAAATATTTAGGTTGCCACCTTCCAAGTGTAACGTGTTTATCAGGTGTGTTCACTGGCACGTAATGCGTGTAGTCTCCAAATGGAACTGGAGCGCCGGGATGTTCTCCATATTGATTTGCACCGTCATTTTTTCTAGCTTCAATAACGTCATGTGCCGCTTTAAATCCAATGCCTTCAGGCGTTGTTAAATCGTTAGATAAAAGATCTGAATCAAAACCAATGCTATCCATAAATTGATCGAAGATGGCTGAATCAGAATAGAAATATTCATTGAGTGCATAAAACGCAGCGTATGAAATAGCTTTTTCTTTGTTTGAAAGAGTTTGTTCTGATTCAGGCCTTTTTTCCACACCGCTCATGTAAACCGGAATTGCATCCTGATCATACGCTGACCATGCGTCAAAAATGGCAATGAAAGTTAATGCGAGATATCGGCTTGTAACCGTTGGACGAGGTCTGAAACGTTCAGTGTCATTGGCAGTGGCTAATAAAGCCAACTTACCCCATTTGTAAGCCAGATTGTTTTCACCGGTTGGTTCTGAAACATTTGTTGAGTCTGACTTTAATTCTTCCGGCGTGGAAGAATTTCCACTGCAACCTGAAAATATAATTCCAAGAAACAAAACAAATCCCCAAGTTTTAATGCGATTCTTCATAAACCAAAATTTAAGTAAATATATTTATAGTCTGCCAATACCGGCAGTATTAATGAAGAAGAATTTTCGTAAGCATGAATCATCCGCAGATTTCAATTTTGATGCCTGTCTATAATGCTCAGGAATTTATTTGTGAAACCATTGAATCTGTTTTATCACAAACAATATCTGATTGGGAGCTTATCATTGTAAATGATTTTTCGAAAGATAAATCGGCCGAATTAATTTCAGCATATAGCCTAAATCAAAAGCGAATCAAATTAGTTGACAATACTACCAAGGGAATAATTCCCGCGCTTTCTCATGCATTCAATCTATCAAACGGTGAATACATTACACGAATGGATGCAGATGACCTTATGCCACCAGATAAATTGAAATGGCTTTATGAAACAGCAAAAACAAGCAGCAAAACTGTGGCAACAGGATTGGTCAGGTACTTTGCTGACAAGCCAATTTCTGAAGGATATCTGAGGTATGAAAAATGGCTGAACGAAACCGCAGTTCAAAATAAATTTGGAGAAAATATATATCGTGAGTGTGTAGTTGCATCGCCAAATTGGATGGTGCATCGTTCTTGTTTTGAAAAAATAATTTTTCCGGAAAATTTAGAATATCCTGAAGATTATGATCTGGTTCTGAAGTGGTATGCAGCAGGATATGAAATCAAAGCAATTAACGAAGTTACTCATCTCTGGCGAGAGCATCCTTCCCGCACCAGCAGGCTTTCTGAAGTGTATCAGCAAAAATCTTTTTTTGAATTAAAAACAAATCACTTTATTAATAACGAATTACAAAAAGGTGAAAAAGTTCAGCTGATCGGATATAATCAAAAAGGAAAATTGGTTCATTCCATTTTTGCCAGGAACAATATTCCAATTGATATTTATGAATTTAATTCAGAAACCGGAAATCCAATTTATAAAGACGTGAGTTTCATTCAAAGCGCAGGCAAAACTATTCTTACTAATTGGCCAACAGAAAATAAAATTCAACAGGATATTACTCAATTTCTAATTGAGAGAGGATTTGAATTTGGAAAGAACATCTGGTTATTTTAAATCCAGCTTAATTTTTGTTTTAGGAATCCCATTAATGACTAGTTCAATGTAATGATCTCCTGCATAATGTTTTCGTGTGGATAAATCTTTGAAATCAATTTTTTTATCAAATATCAGTACCTCCTTTGACTTGATTTTTTTTTCACTCAACTGAAAAACTTTTTGTGTATATGATCCGTTTTTCTTGAGATAATGAACTTTGTATTCAATTCTTATTTTGTCTTCTTTCCCCGTATTTTTGATTTCGAATTTAAGCCGGGTTGACTGACCAATTTTCAAAGATTTTTTTTCAAGATCAGCAGTTAAAATCTCCAGTTTTTTGTTTTCAGAAAACCCGAAAATCTTGAGCGCTTTCGGGTTTCCGCGTTTGAGCAAAGTTCTTAGCGCGTGTTTAATTACCCAGTCCGTTGTTTCTGATTTTCCAGCCCATACCTGACCTAATTTCAAAACCAGTTCAGGATGATTTTTTGATATGTCGTTCAGATTGTTGGCAACACTCCTGTAAACATAATCTTCTTTGTCATTTTTTAATTTTTCGAGTATCGGAATAATTAATTCAGGATGATCTACAAAATATTCAAGTTTCATTGCCCAGGGTAATAACGGACGACAACCCTCGCTGGCTAATCTTCTTACGTGATGATTTTTATCATCAGACCATTTGTAAAAATAGCTGATCAGTTCAGGATTTTTTTTCAGAAATGGTCGCACGGCAAACTCACTTGTAGAAAACTGTGTGTAGTATTTCAGCGTTTCCATTGAAACGGGAACATGATCTGTTCCGAAATGTTCAACAAAATTGGGAAAAACAGTTCCGGTGAACCCTCTAAATTTTGGTGCGGCACCATTTAATATTTCAACCTGTTTTTCAAATTTTTCAGGAATGTGTTTGTGCATCATGCGGGTAACGTGATGCATCCGATCTTTAAGTTCTTTGTTTTTCCAGTCTTTTTCAAGAACATCAAAAACAAATTTTTTTGAATCGAATAGTTTATGTTGTTTTTTAATTTCACTGCCAAGCGAATTCACAAAATCAGGGGAGAACATATGTTTGAGTTGTTCAGCCATTTCTAAAGTTTGCCAATGAATTCAAATTTTGTTCTGGAAGTCTTTTCAGGTTCTTTTTCAAAAATTCCATAAAAAGCTGAACCGCTTCCGGTCATCGAAACATATAAAGCCCCTTCATTCTTCAAATCTTTTTTTATCTGATTCAGCACAGGATATTTTTTTAGAGCAAAATTTTCGAAGTCGTTTGAAAGGGTTTGAAAGTTCTGTCTTGTAAGTGTATTAAAATCCTGCGTGCTAAAATCAGATTTTTTTCTTGAATCCAATTCAGAGAACGCATCACGGGTACTTATGTGTATTCCGTCATGTACAATTTTTATGAAATATCCGGATAAATCAAAATTTGTCTCACTTATAAGTTCTCCTCTGCCTGTGATCAAAGCAGGCTTATTCTCAATAAAAAATGGACAGTCACTACCTAATAATCCAGCATACCACTTTAACTTTTCATTGGAAAGGCCAATATCAAAAAGCTCATTTAGCGCAGTTAACATAAAAGCACCATCTGAAGAACCCGCGCCTAAACCTGAACCAGTAGGCACCGTTTTATGTAAAATGATCTGAACCGGAGAAATTGAAAAATCTTTTTCAAACAGACGAAATGCCCTGACCACCAGATTGTCTTCCGAGTTGCCCTCTGGCACTATTCCAGTGACGGTGAATGAAAAACGATCAGATTTCACAATTTCAAGAATATCGCACAGCATAACTGGATAAAATATACTTTCCAGATTATGGTAACCATCTGATCTAGTATCGAGAACAGACAAGCCTATATTGATCTTAACATTTGGAAATACAATCATTTCAGCGGTAATGGTGCGAATATAGGTGTAAAAATAATGGTGTTTTTTGGGGCTGAATAAAAAGTTGTAAATTTGGCATCCTTAAACAAGTCAAAAATGGCAAATTATCTACCTTTTGAAGAACCTATACTGCAGATTGAAGAAGAGATCAAGAAGGCAAAGGAAATAGAAACCAACAGCGGGGTTGATACTTCCAAAATGGTGAAAGATCTGGAGAAAAAACTAAAGGAAACTACCAAAGATATTTTTGAAAATCTAACACCCTGGCAACGCGTCCAGTTATCACGCCATCCGGACAGACCATATACGCTTGAATATATCAATACAATGAGCAACAACACGTTCGTGGAATTGCATGGTGATCGTGGAGTAAAGGATGACAAGGCGATGATTGGCGGTTTTGGACAGCTGGATGGCCAAACTGTTATGTTTGTTGGACAACAGAAAGGAATCAACACAAAAATGCGTCAGTATCGTAATTTTGGAATGCCTAATCCTGAAGGATACCGGAAAGCGCTGAGATTATTCAAACTGGCTGAAAAATTCAATAAACCTATTGTTACATTAATAGATACACCAGGTGCTTTCCCGGGGCTTGAAGCTGAAGAAAGAGGTCAGGGTGAAGCGATTGCAAGAAATATCTATGAGATGATGTTGCTTAAAGTGCCGGTGATTTGCATTATTCTCGGTGAAGGTGCTTCTGGCGGTGCTTTGGGAATTGGAGTTGGAGACAAAGTGATGATGCTTGAAAACTCATGGTATTCCGTAATTTCTCCTGAAAACTGTTCCACGATTTTATGGCGGAGCTGGGATTTCAAAGAAAAGGCCGCTGAAGCATTGAAGCTCACATCAACAGATATGAAGGAGCTGAAACTGGTGGATGAGGTGATTAAAGAACCCATTGGCGGTGCACACCGAAACAGGGAAGAAGCCATTTCAAATACAAAAAAGGCCATTTTGAAATCACTCGAAAAACTTGCTCAGATGGATGCAGAAGAGCGTTGTCAGAAAAGAATTGACAAGTTCTGTAAAATGGGTGTTTTTAACGGTAAATAATCGTGAATTTTTTTCCGCATGATTGGTGCAGATTTTGAAAAAATCCAGTTTGTACTTTTTGGTTTAAATCTGGTGGAGCCTATGGCTTTTATCACTGATTTAATAATGGGCACAATAAGTCTGGTGCTTGGCATCAAAGTTTCAAAAATTCAATCGAATCAGGCATTTTACATTTACTGGAAAAGTTTTTTTTATGTGTTTGCGATAGGTGCAATAGCAGGAGGTGTTGGCCATACATTCTTTAATTATTTAGGTATTCCGGGTAAGTTTTTATCATGGATTTGCGGTCCGCTTTCAATTTATTTGCTTGAACAGGCAATGATTTCTGTCCATCCAAAAGAAAGAAAAATTGACATACTCAAATTGATTTCAAGCCTGAAACTGATTGTTGTTTTTATCATTTTTGGAGTGATTCTTTACAATATGACTGAATCTTCAAAACCTGAACTTCCGTTTTTACCAATTGCAATAAACACAATTGTCGGAGTCACACTTTCAGCAGGTGTCCTTGCAATAGGATACGGAAAATCAATCAGTACAAAATTCAGATATATATATCTTGGTGTTATAGTCATGCTTCCAACTGCATTTATTTACCTTCTCAAAATAAATCTTCACCAGTGGTTTGATAAGAATGACTTGAGTCACGTGCTGCTCACTGCCGGAATTATTTATTTCTATATCGGAATCAGAAAAATCTCAGATGAGAATATTGAGTTTAAAGCAAACTGAAAATAGATTCTTAACTTTCTCCAAATTCTTGTTTTATGTTTTATTCATTCAACGGATTTATTCCGGTGGTTCATCCTTCATCATTTGTTCATCCACAGGCAGTGGTTACCGGAAATGTAATTATCGGAAAAAATGTGTACATCGGACCAGGTGCAGCTTTGCGGGGTGATTGGGGGCAAATAATCATAGAAGATGGATGCAACGTACAGGAAAATTGTACTGTTCACATGTTTCCGGGAGTTACTGTTACTTTGAAAAAATCTGCTCACATTGGTCACGGAGCAATCATTCACGGAGCAACAATTGGTGAAAATTCTATGGTTGGAATGAATTCAGTGATCATGGATGATGTAATTATCGGCAAAGAATGCATAATAGGTGCGCTGTCCTTCGTAAAAGCAAAAACCACAATTCCTGACAGAAGTTTGGTAGTTGGAAATCCGGCTAAAATTATCAATCAGGTTTCAGATGACATGCTGGAATGGAAAACTCTGGGAACACAGCTCTATCAGAAACTTCCCGCTGATTGTGTTGAATCGCTTAAACCGTGTGATCCATTATCTGAAATTGAGCCAAACAGACCTTCGCAGGAATTACTTTACAAAACCTGGGAAGAATTAAAATCAGGCAAAAAGTAGGTCGCATCTTCTCTTGCACAATATTCTTTCGCTGACTTACCCAACACGTGTTGAACAGATTTCGTAAATTTGGGTATGGTTCGGCGCAAAATAATTTTTGTCTTTTTATTCATTCTTCTAAATCAAGTTCAGTTATCAGCACAATTGAACATGACTCAGTTGGGTTTTCTGGATATTCCTGAATTGCATGCAACCGGTCTCAACGGAATTTGGGGATATACGGACGAATCAGGTAATGAATATGCACTAGTAGGAACCAAAGATGGAGTGTCTATCGTTGATATAACCGTGCCTTCAAATCCCGTTGAAATTCTTTTTATTCCCGGAATGAATTCTATCTGGCGTGAAATAAAAACAAACGGTGACTATGCCTATGTAACAACTGAGGCTGAAGAAGGATTACTCATTATCGATCTTACTCCTTTGCCGGGCAGTACAGCTTTACCAATCTCTTATTATACCGGACCAGCAGGTAATGAATGGAACACCGCTCATTCACTTTATGCAGATAATGGTTACGTTTATGTTAACGGTTCAGGAAGAGGAAATGGTGGATTAATAATTTTAGATGTTGCGTCTGATCCAATGAATCCAGTTGAGGTTGGTACGTTTGATACCTGGTATGTGCACGACTGTTATGTGCGAGATGACACCGCATATCTCGCGCACATTTATGATGGATTTTTCAGCGTTGTTGATATTACAAATCCTGCCACGCCTGTTTTACTTGGAACTGCAATAACACCTACCAATTTCAGTCACAATGTCTGGACATCAACGAACGGAAATTTTGCTTTTACAACCGATGAAGTTTCAGGTGGATATATTGGTGCATTTGATGTTTCTGATCCTTCCAATCCTGTTTATCTCGATAAAATTCAGTCTTCACCTGGAAACGGAATTGTGCCTCATAATGCACATGTAAATGGAAATTTTTTAGTGACTTCGTATTATGCAGATGGAGTTGTAGTGCATGATATCACGTATCCGCATAATATGATTGAAACTGGTAATCACGATACAAATCCACACGATTTTCCAAACACTTCAGGTTGCTGGGGTGTCTATCCGTATTTTCCTTCCGGTAATATTATTGCAAGCGATCGTGAAGAAGGTCTTTTTATTTTTGATGTAGATTATCTGGCTGGAGCGTATCTTGAAGGCAATGTAACTGAAATGGGAACAGGTATTCCTTTGAATAATGTTACTGTAACAATTGATGGAACCGACATTACAGATTATTCAGCCGTACTCGGAAATTATGCCACAGGCATTGCAAACGGAGGACTATATGACGTTACCTATTTTAAGGTATTATATTATCCTCAAACAATAAGCACAACTTTATCAAATGGTGTAGTTGCCAATCAGGATGTGATTCTGGAGAAAATTCCTCAATTCAATCTTACGGTAGAAGTACTGGATGCAAACACGCTTGCTCCGGTTGAAAATGCTCAGGTGAAGTTGCAGCATACGTATATTTCACATGATGGTTTAACGGACGCAAATGGTCTTATAACTCTTGGATTATATTATCAGGATAATTATGATTTATATGCAGGAAAGTGGAGCTATTCAACCAACTGTTTTGTAGATACGATGATTACAAATTCATCAGGAACAGTTACCATTTACATCAATCAGGGATATTACGATGATTTTACGTTCGACTATGGATGGGTTTCTGATGGAGATGCAGAAAGAGGTTTCTGGGAAAGAGAAATTCCGGTTGGTGTTTCTGGAACATCCGGAGCAGTTCAAAATCCTTACAACGACGTTACCTGGGATTGTGGTGATT
>Ga0268298_10002808_pt1 | contig 18525 bp, 13 predicted proteins | sample WWTPWeurt_MetaG_FD_194462 | JGI IMG/M metagenome (GOLD analysis project Ga0268298, IMG submission 194462) | Activated sludge microbial communities from WWTP in Nijmegen, Gelderland, Netherland - WWTP Weurt | ecosystem: Engineered > WWTP > Aerobic digester > Activated sludge | place...
AGTCTTTCCTGGGCCTCCCGAAGGCCCTTGCTGTGCCGCGTTTCGGCTTCGGACACCCGGGTACTCGCCTCCTCATGGAGCCGTTCGGCCAGCCTGCCAACCAGGTCCAGTAAGGATTCGCTGACTGCGACCTTGCTGCCTGTGACCGGACCTTCCTGGGGTATGACCGGGATGAAGGGAAAATCTGTACACATCCCCTGGAAGTTAATGCTTTAACAGGGAAAAAAATTTACAAAAACTATGTTTATCGCATTTATCTGGTTTGCAGAAGGCAAGGCTGGTCTCTCGCAGAGCGCGGATAGGTGCGAGGTGAATCGCGAATGTGATAGCGGCCGGAACTACGGCAACAGCAGGCGGTGGATGCTGACTTGCAGGGCGTTTGCCAAGCGTTCGATATTGTCGATCGATATGTTCCGCACTTGGCGTTCAACATGCGCCACGAAGGTACGGTGAAGACCAGCCTCCAAGGCCAAGTCCTCTTGAGACCACCCCTTCTCCCTGCGTAGCCGAACAAGATTCGTCGCAAGGAGTTCCCGGGCTGTCGGGATACCTGAACGGAACGATGATTCGCTGAGAGACATTGGATGAGTCTCTCGGAGAGATGCTTCTAAGTCAGCCGTGTTTAAGTCACAATATCACCCCCCCATGAATTCTCCGTTCAACCCGAAATCCAGGGGGGATCTCTCCCAGCCGACCAACTCCATTCGCGAGTCAAACGGGATCGGTCGCACGTCATCACTGAAAGCCTCGAATCGCATGTTCATTACAGATGCATCCGCTCACCATCCCTTCATGTCTCGCCTGCTTGGCAACGGAAAGGATGCGTGGCGGGCTGTGGGCCTTACCGCGCCCAGGGAATGGTTCTACGTCAGCTATACCCTTTCAACCCCCAAAGGGAACCTTGCGGAAACGGCGCTCATCGCCAATCCGGCTGGAGAGCTGCTGGAGTTTCTCGAACAGGAGGATGAGGGCATTTCCGCGCTCAGCGTCCAGCTTGTCACCCCTCCGTTTCTGAACGGCTCTGAGCGCTGGAAAATGGAGCCGCTGATCCGGGTCTGGAAGAAGCCGTCCGATCCCTTGGCACACGTGTATGAAGTCGAGGGCGGTCAGCGCTACTGCACAGCCTACGGCGCATGGGACATCTCAGAGTATGAGTTCTGGAAGGAGCTCCGTTCGTAAGCCACAACCGCCGCATCTACCCTGCTTTGACCTTGGTCACAAGGGCATCGTGGCTCCTGGCCTGCTCGCCCTGCTTGGCAGCGCCTTGTGTACCTGCCGGCATGCGCCTATACAAGCTCTAAGGGCCGTAGTGGTGGTTTTGCTGTGACTGTTAGTCGGCCGGAGCGGACGGTAAAGAGGTAATCCCTGAACGATCGCTAATCAGTGCGATTGCGACCATCCGACGCTCGTCGCCGCACTTCCGCTTACCAGCACATTCCAACCTTGGTTGCCGCCGTCAATGCACTTGGCTGGACCAACAAAGAAGCGTAAGGGCTACGCCGACTACGCCGTATCTGGCGGAAAAGCTCCGGCGTAGCCTGTGTCACTCGACCACAACATAGAACGGCTCCGACTTTCCATACAGACGGTTGTCGCTCTTGCCAATCAGAAAGGCTTCCACGAAGTGCACACCTCGATAGGCCAGATCCTCTTCACGCGAAAAGCCCGAGTCACTGGCGTAGAAATCGCCGCGCAGCGTGTTCGCGTCGTAGGCCGCCTGGTCGGTGTTCGTGACGCGCCACTGCACCTTGAACGATGAGTCGAACGGCACGCCGACGGCGTTGAAAGCCGTGAAGCGGATCGAGCGGCCCTTTGGCAGCGGTCGCAGTGTCGTCACCGCACCCAGTCGCATACCCTTACGCCCGGCCAAAAGCTCGGCGGACACGTTGACGCGGTACGACTGCGACGCGGTACGCCACTTGGGGCGCCGGATATAGGGCAGCCGGGTAATGCGATCTGGCAGAGCCGCGCGGCCACGCTCGATGACACGCTGGACCAGGTCCTTGAACTGGCCCGCCACCACCAGTGCGTCGCTCTTCGACACGCTCTCGCTGAGCCGCGCAGATTCCTTGGCCTCGCCAGCGGCGAAGCTGTCGCCGAAGACGCGCTGCCACTTGCCGATGGACTCGTCGCGGTCCTCCTCGGCGAAGGCCTCATCGATCCAGGTGCGGTACAGATTGATCTTGTTGCGGAAGTTTCCGTATTGCGTCTGATCCCAGACGCGGCTCTGAATGTCGGACGACAGCACTGGGTTTCGGATGACAGGCAGAGTGGGGCGCGCCTGCAGGTAGTCGTCCAGGCGGCCAATTACGGTCTTCAGGCAGGTCGGCGTGTCCGCGAATGCCGCCGAGTCCTTGTCCGAGTCGTAGATGTGCATGCCTACAAGCGTCGTGAACAGGAAGGACGGACAGGTGAAGTTGGTCTTAATGTCGCGCAGGTACTTCAGCAGCCGCGTGACCTTCTTGAGGTCATTGCCGCCCGCCACGCCGTTCCTGCCAACCACCCAGTCCGTGTAGTCGAGCGCGGCCGTCGTCTCGAACTCGTTGGTGATCCGGTTACAGACCTCGTGCGTGTTCGACCAGAATCGGCCCTTGACGCACGGCGCGATATCAATGCGGCGCTCACCAGCATACTCGATGGTCACGCAGTGCGAATACAGGCGCACCTTGTCCTTGTAGGTGCAGTGGCCGTCAAAGAAGGCACCCAGCTTGTTGATGTAGTCCTTGGCTTCCCAGCCCTCGACCGGCTCCACGATCACCAGCAGGTCGGCGTCGAACTCGCCGCCGGTGAGCGGCTTGATGATGGTGCCGTGGGCCCATGAGCCGTGGGCGTCAAAGTCGAGGATCTTAGGCCCCCAGCTCGAGGCCTTGATCGCCGTCTGAACCGCTTCGACGCTGGCGCCCAGCTGGCTCATCCGCGTGTCGTTGAGGTTGACCTCACCGCGGAGGAATGTCTTGAACTGATCGACCAGCTTCATGCTTTGCCTCCCTCGCCCAGTGCCTTCTCTGCCTTGCGCACGAGATCCTCGGCCGCGTGGCGAGCCTCATCCTCATTCGCCGACCTGAATATGGAATAGACCCAGTCGAAGACCAGCGGGCTGCGCTCACGGTGCTGGTAAATGGCGTCCTGTAAAGACCGCGACTCGGCCGTGAGGGCCGTCGCATCGGCACCCCCAAGGGCCTTGGTCCAGATCTTGTCCCACTCGCCGCTGAGGTTGGTCAGAGAAATCGCGGCATTAGCCTGCTGCATGCGCTCCCGTAGCGCCCAGGTCAACACGGGCAAGAACGGCACCATCAAGGTCATGATGAGATCGGGAAACGGCAGCTCCTTATACAAGCCAGCGTACAGCAGCGCCAAGCCGAACAGGAGGGTGAGCGTCAGCAGCCAGCCGCCGTACCGGCGCCTGAGTCGCGCGTCGTAGCTGATGTTCGTGCGCTGGCCGATCAGTCGGGCCAGGTACAGAGGCAGACGGCCGATGCACACCTCGTACCAGGCCCGGAAGTGCGCCTCGCGCTTCTCTGAGAGCGGCTTGGCCGAAAGCCTGCGAACATCTTCATGCTCCACTGGCGCGCCCGTCACGAAGCGGTTCCAGGGCAAGCCGAAGACGTCTGTGTCGAACTGCTCCTGCAGCTTGGCACCCCGCTTGAGCCGCTCCTTCTGGATCCGGTCGAACAGTGCCGTCTCCATCACCAGCAAGATTAGGCTGGCTAAGGCCAGGTAGGGCCGAACCTCCGGGACCTGGGGCCCAATCCACACTCCGATGACCGGCAAAAGGATCGACACCAGGACCAGGAGGCCCTGGGTGACCTTGGCGGCGCGGTAGTTGCGGTGGCGAGCCCGCAGCAGGCCCCGGTTTTCATCTGACGCCTGTCGCGTCGGGATATCGTTTCGAAGGCTGTTCATTGTCCCTCTTGAGCGTGGTTTTTGTTCTGCAACGCCTTTGCCGCAGCCATCGCGTGTATTTGGAGGCACTTGCTGCCGTTTCAAGTGCTTGCAGGCCGCGTGTCGAAAGCTAAGTTTATGCAACCGCCGACACTCTCCCTCCAACTCTGAGCGGCTGCAATCAACCTGAAGCGGACGGCTTCGAATGCTGCTGTGCGTGACAGCAGTGGCCGCGAGGCTGCCGTCGATGCGACAGGCTCTTCTTCGGCCAAAGCAGCCTGTCAGCATGCGAGGTAGTAGCGACCGGTTTACACAGAATTTCGGACATGCTTGGACTGGAGGCAAAATCCTTCCGCTCGTCGAGGAGTGTGAGCGCAAGCGAGGCTGATGGATTGATCGACATGCGTACGGCCGGCAAGCATGTTCAGTTGGCGCCCTAACACACCTGCGTGCGCCATGATTCTCTGCGCAGAGCGCGCCAATATGCCAAAGACTTGTTGGCCGGAAAAACGAGTCCTGATACGCTTAGCAAAACGCTAGTGTTTTTCACACAGGAGCAGCTCGTGGCCGTCACGAAGACAGAGGTTGTAAGCGTTAGAGTCCCACCGGATGTGAAGGCTGCGCTGGTCGCCGCCGCCGAGCAGGAGCGGCGCAGCTTGGCATCTATGGTCGAGTATATGGTGCTCGAGTACTGCAGATCGCGCGGCATTGGAGGTGAATGGGCGGCGGACGCCGCAAGCGCGCATAAGAGTGTTGTGAAAGGTTAAGTCCACCAAACACCGCAAGGCGAACGAGCTTGCAAGGACTTAAGAGGCAAGAGGTCAATGGCAAGAGACATCGCGCAAGGATTAAGCAATTTCGGATTTCTAACTGAGCACAACCCGTTGCTCGCTGATCTTGGGGCAACCGCGGAGCGGCTCTATCCTTTCGATCCGGCCAGCTGCGTGCTCAAGCTGCGGTTGTTGGCCGAGTCGATCACGCAGGATGTGGCGTCCCGCGTAGGTGTGCGCCTGATCCAACCCACCCAGGCCGAGCTGCTGCGCGCAGTGGACCAGCGCTTGGAACTTGATCCGCAAGTGCGGCAGATGTTTCATTTGCTGCGCCAGAGGGGCAACAAGGCTGCACATCAGGTGGACCATCGCATCGGCTACCGCGAGGGTTTAGAGGCGCTGAAGGTTGCCCGTGAAATCGCGCTTTGGTTTCATCGAAGCTTCGGCAGCGACGCGGACTTCAAGCCCGGTCCCTTCATCCTGCCGGACGACCACAGCCAGCGGCTGCTTACGCTGCAGCAGCAAGTGGCTGACCTCACGCAGAACCTGCAGAAGGCCCAGAGTGAACAGGCGGCCAAAGGCCAAATTGCAGAGTTGCTGGCCGCCCAGGCAGCACAGGAGCGCGTGCTGGCCGAGCGGGCCGCCGAAGAGCGCAGCGTCTACGAAAGTCTGGCCGAAGAGGCCAGCACCCGCTACGCCGCCCTTAAGGCCGAATTCGACGCCCACCTGCAAACCGCCAATGCTGCGCCGGACGTACCCACCTCGCTGGACATTCAGGCCTTTGCGCAGCGCACCACCCAGGCTGCACAAAAGGTGGCGATGGACGAAGCTTCCACCCGCCTGCTCATCGATCAGATGCTCAAGGACGCCGGCTGGGAGGCCGACACCCATGAACTCACCCATGCCAAAGGCGCACGGCCGGAACGCAACCGCAACTTGGCGATCGCCGAATGGCCCACTGCGGGCAAGCAGAGCGCCGACTACCTGCTGTTCGCCGGTCTCACACCCATTGCTGCAGTCGAAGCCAAGCGCCTGAACGTCAACGTCGCCGGGAAGATTGGTCAGGCCGAGCGCTACGCCCGCGGCTTGCAAATCGAGCCCGGGCACGAAGCCGCCTGGCTGGCTGAAGGCCGCCAGGGCCCCTGGCCCGACGGGCAGGGAGGCGTGTTTCACCTCCCCTTTGCCTACTCGTGCAACGGCCGCCCGCTGGTCAAGCAGAGCCCTGAAGCCAGCGGCACCTGGTTCCGCGATCTGCGCCACCAGGGCAACCTGGCCAAGCCGCTGCAAAGCTTCCACTCACCTGACGGCTTGCTCGACCAGCTCCGCCGCAACAAGGCCGAGGCGGAAGCCAAGCTGCAACAAGAAGGCTTTGCCTACTTGGGTCTGCGCGATTACCAGCAAAAGGCTATCAGCGCGGTGGAAGCCGCGCTGGCCGCCGGCCAGACCAACTGCCTGCTGGCCATGGCCACCGGCACTGGCAAGACGCGTACCATCATTGGCCTCATCTACCGCCTGCTCAAGGCCGAGCGCTTTCGACGCATCCTGTTCCTGGTAGACCGCACGGCGCTGGGCGATCAGGCCATCGACGCCTTCAACGAAGCGCCGCTGGAGCAAAGCCAACCCCTGTCCAAGATCTACAACATCGCTGAACTGGGCGACATGGCTGCCGAGGCCGAAACCCGCGTGCAGGTGGCAACGGTGCAGGCCATGGTCAAGCGCATCTTCGGCAGCGACAACCCGCCTCCGCTGGACGCCTTCGACTGCATCATCGTGGACGAAGCCCACCGCGGCTACACACTGGATCAGGACATGACCGAGGGCGAACTCGTCCTGCGCGACCAAGCCCAGTACCTATCCACCTACCGCCGCGTGCTGGACTACTTCGACGCCGTCAAGGTGGGGCTGACCGCCACCCCTGCACGCCACACCACCGACATCTTCGGTCGACCGGTCTACACCTACTCGTACCGTGAAGCCGTGGCTGACGACTGGCTCATCGACCACGAGCCCCCCATTCGCTACCAGACCCTGCTGAGCCAGCACGGCATTCACTTCGACAGCGGTCAACAGGTTGAGGCCATCAATCTAGGCACCGGCGAAATCGAAACCGCCGAACTTGACGACGAACTGCACTTCGAGCTCGAAAGCTTCAACAGGCGCGTCATCAGCGAGCCGTTCAACCGTGTCATCTGTGAACAGCTCGCCCAAGAGCTGGACCCGATGGGCGACGAGAAGACCATGATTTTCTGCTCCACCGACGCTCATGCCGACATGGTCAAACGACTGCTGGGAGACGCCCTCAAGGCTGTGCACGGTGACCACTACAACCAAGCCGCGGTGGAAAAGATCACCGGCGCGTCCGACAAAGTCGACCAGCTCATCCGTCGCTACAAGAACGAGCGCTTCCCTACCATCGCCATCACGGTGGACTTGTTGACTACCGGCATTGATGTGCCGCCCATCTGCCATCTAGTCTTCATGCGCCGAGTGCGCTCACGCATCCTGTACGAACAGATGATTGGCCGCGCCACCCGGCGTTGTGACGAGATCGGCAAGACCGTCTTTAAGATCTACGACCCGGTGGATTTGTACGCCTCGCTCCAGGCCGTCAACACCATGCAACCGCTGGTGAAGGATCCCAAGGTCACGCTGGAACAGCTGTTCGAAGAGCTGAACAACCCGGCCGCGCACGAGGCCGCGGGCAGCACCCCCGGCCGCAGCCACGCGCACGATGTACTCGACCAGCTGAACCAGAAGCTCATGCGCGTTCTACGAGACGCCGCACACAAGGCCGAGAAGAAGCCAGCCCTGAAAGAAAAGCTGGATCAGCTTGAGCAGCAATGGGGCGTGCCTCCGCAGCAACTGCACCGCCACTTGCACCAGATCGGGCAAGAAGGTGGTCCCCAGGCAGCAGCCGACTTTCTGCGCCACAACACCCGCCTGCTGCTGCAACTTGCCGAGGTCAAGCAGCTCCTGGGCACGGCCTACATGCCCGTCATCGCCACCCAGGCCGACGAACTGCGGGAACGCAGCCAAAGCTGGGGCCTGTACGCCAAGCCAGAGGACTACCTCGACAGCTTCAGCCGCTTCGTGCGCGAGCAAATCAACCAGTCGGCTGCCATGGCCACGGTGGTCAACCGTCCCAAGGACCTCACCCGCGAACAGCTCAAGGAAGTGCGCCTGTTGCTTGACGGCGCTGGTTACTCCGAAGCCAGTCTCAAGGCCGCGTGGCGCAATCACAGCAACCAGGACATTGCTGCCGGCGTCATCGCCTACATCCGCCAAGCGGCGCTGGGCGAAGCGCTACTGCCTTTCGATCAGCGCGTGGCCCTGGCCATGCAGAAGATCTACGCCCAATACGCCTGGACGCCGGTGCAGCGCAAATGGCTGGACCGCCTGGCCAAACAACTCACCCACGAACTGGTCATCGACCAAGCCTTCGTCAACAACGCCTTCGCCAACGACGGAGGCGCGAAGCAGCTGGACAAACTACTGGGCGGGCAGCTCGACAGTGTGATGGGGGCGCTTGCTGCAGGTCTCTGGCCACGCGCCGCCTGACAATTAAGTGTTTTACGCTCAACAAATTCACAAAACTCAAATATGACAACCCAAGACATCGTCCAGAAGCTCTGGAATCTCTGCGACGTGCTGCGCGACGACGGCATCAACTACAGCGATTACGTCACCGAGCTCGTGCTGATGCTCTTCATCAAGATGGAGTACGAGAACACCGAAAGCGGCATCCTCCAGGCGCACAAGCTGCCGCCCTATGCCCGCTGGCCCGAGTTGCGCGACAAGAGCGGCCTGAATCTGCTGCGCCATTACCGTGAAACCCTGCTCAAGCTCTCGGCCAGCGACGACCGGCTGATTGCCGCCATTTACGCCGACGCGCAGACCAGCCTGAAAGAACCGCGCCACCTGGAGCAGCTCGTCAAAAGCCTGGATGGCATCGACTGGTTCAGCGCCCGGCAAGACGGCCTCGGCGACCTGTACGAAGGCCTGCTGGAAAAGAACGCCAGCGAGACCAAGAGCGGCGCCGGCCAGTACTTCACGCCCCGCCCCCTGATTGACGCCATCGTGCAGGTCATCAAACCGCAGCCGGGCGAGACCGTGCAAGACCCGGCAGCGGGCACGGCTGGCTTCCTGATTGCCGCGGACCGCTATATCAAGGACCACACCGACGATCTTTACAACCTCAGCGACAGAGAACGCAGGTTTCAGCGCAACCAGGCCTTCCTGGGCATGGAGCTGGTACCCAGCACCCGCCGCCTGGCGCTGATGAACTGTCTACTGCACGGCATGGAAGGCGACGATGAAGGAGTCGTGCATGTCGGCAACACGTTGGGCAGTGCCGGCAGCAGCCTGCCCAAGAGCCACATCATCCTCAGCAACCCGCCTTTCGGCACCGCCAAAGGCGGTGGCGGCCCAACCCGCGACGACCTGACCTTTGCCACCAACAACAAACAGCTCGCCTTTGTGCAGCACATCGTTCGGCACCTACGCGATGGAGGGCGTGCCGCTGTAGTGCTCCCCGACAATGTGCTGTTTGAGGCCGGCATAGGCGCCGACATCCGCCGCGACCTGATGGACAAGTGCCGATTGCACACCATCCTGCGCTTGCCCACTGGCATCTTCTACGCCCAGGGCGTCAAGACCAACGTGCTGTTCTTCGAGAAGGTCGGCCAGGCCGCCACCGGCAGCACGCAAGAAGTCTGGGTGTACGACATGCGGGCCAACGCGCCAAAGTTCGGCAAACGCACTCCGCTAGAAGACAAGCACTTTGCCAACTTCATCGCTGCGTATGGTGATGAACCAAACGGCAAGGCCGCGCGGAAGGACCAGGGCGAATTGGGACGCTTTCGCCGCTTCAGCCGCGATTGGATCGCCGACGAAAAAGGCGACAGTCTGGACATCGCCTGGCTAAAGGATGGCAGTGACGAAGGCGTTGCCGATCTACCTGAACCGGCTGTGCTGGCGCGCGAGGCGGCAGCCGAACTTACAGGGGCACTAACGGAGCTGGACGCTATCCTGAAGGAATTGGGCGAGGTGGCGGAATGAGAGCGTTGCCTGCCGGCTGGGCTACTGCCTCTATCGCGGACATTGCACTCTTCAACCCCAAGACGGTTGCTGAAGACTCAATGAATGCTGGCTTCGCACCAATGCAGTTGTTGGGTACGCGATACCGGGATCGCATGGTCTTTGAAGAGCGGCCTTGGGGTGAGATAAAGAAGGCCTACGTGCATTTCCAACAAGGTGATGTGATTGTTGCCAAAGTCACTCCCTGTTTTGAGAACGGAAAGGCTGGTATCGCGCCCCCGTTGCCTAACGGTCTTGGTGCAGGCAGTTCCGAGTTCTGTGTCTTTCGGCCAGCCCAAGGCATTGACGAGCGTTACTTGTTGGCATGGTTAAGCACGGAGGACTTTCGACGACGCGCGACAGTTGCGATGACGGGCTCCGTGGGGTTGAAGCGGGTGCCGAAAGAGGTGTTTCTATCAGAGCGGATACCGTTGGCGCCTGAGTCCGAGCAAAAACGCATCGCCGACAAACTTGACGGCGTTCTCGCCCGCGTGGACGCCGTCAACACCCGCCTAGCCAGCGTCGCCCCCATCCTCAAACGCTTCCGCCAGACCGTCCTGGCCGCAGCCACCTCGGGGCGCTTGACCGAGGATTGGCGTGAGCAATGCGAAGCAGAAGCTCGCCGTACTTTTGCATTGAGCGACTTGGTAGTTTCAATCGACCAGGGCTGGAGTCCTAAGTGCGGGGCGGACGCTGCGCCACCAGATAGATGGGCGGTCATAAAGACTACAGCTATACAGGCTTTGCACTTCTATCCAGAAGAAAACAAGGCACTTCCCAATGACCTTGACCCACGGCCAAGCCTAGCACTTGCAGATGGAGACGTCCTAATCACCCGAGCTGGACCGAGGTCTCGCGCTGGCATTGCATGCGTCGTCAAAGGTGACCACCCAAGGCTCATGTTGTGTGACAAGGCTTATCGAATTCGGGTGGATCGCTCGAAGGTTCTCCCCCAGATGCTCAATCTTCTTCTCAACAGTCCGGAAATCCTTGAGGTGATCGACGGGATGAAAACGGGCATTTCAGAAAGCGGCGTGAACTTAACCCAAGCGAAGTTTCGTGAACTTGCACTATCAGTTCCACGCATCGCTGAACAAGCCGAAATCGTCCGCCGCGTGGAAACGCTGTTCGCCTTCGCCGATCGGCTCGAAACCCGCCTGCACGCTGCACAGGCAGCCACCGCGCGCATGACCCCAGCCCTTCTGGCCAAGGCTTTCCGCGGCGAACTGGTGCCGCAAGACTCAAACGACGAACCGGCGAGTGAACTGCTGCGCCGACTGCAGCAGGAAGCACCGTCGCCCCGTGCAAAACGTAGGCGGAAGAGCGCTGCATGAAGCTGCTATCGATTGAGCTGTTCGGGCAATACAAGGGCCTGAAGGATCAGGCCTTTGACTTCTCTACGGTGAAGGGTGACGTGGCCGTTCTCATCGGCGCCAACGGCTCAGGCAAGTCTCAGGTCATGGAACTGATCGCCGAGGTCTTTGCCTTCCTTGAACGACGACAGCGACAGGACTTCCGGGTACGTGCGCCGCTGGGCTATGACTTCCGCGTTACGTACGAGATGGCTTCGTCTCGCTACGACGGATTACGCCGGTTCGCCGTGGACACACGGGATGGTCTTCGCATCGCGGTGCATCAGCTCGCTGACCAGCCCCGCGATGATGTTGCGCAGCCAGCCCAGGGGGTATGGAGTGAGGTGACGCCGGATGGCTCATTGGAAGAGTTGGCGCTACCACGCGTCATCGGATACGCCTCTGGCATGTCCGAGAACCTTCAGCGAGCCTTCATGCGCAATGCGCTTCAGTACTTTGACGTGATTCGGGTCCGGGCAAATTTGAAGAAGGAGCTAGCGCAGCCCAAAGTGGATGAAAAGGCAACGCTGGCCATCAATGAGCGCTATCTCAGGCGCAACCCGGGCATATTCGCTGCCGAAGGGGAGGATCCCGAGTCGGGCCTTTTCAGGCTGCGGGAGACCGACACGGCGATACCCAGAAACCTCTTCCTCGACTATGACTGCGCAGCGCTGCTGATCGCGTTACTCGGCATGCTCCCACATGCTGATCGTGACGAGGTATGGGATGAAATCCCTTTCCGCCATCCAGCGCGTGTGGTGTTGAGGTACGACCTGCGTGGGCAGGCGACTGCTTCGGACAACGCTCGCGACATCAAGCGCGTGATCGAATTGGCGGGACCACACAGGTGTACGCCGATCTCCCCACGAACCAGCGAGCCCGAGTATGAGTTGCTGGAATTGGACTACTTGGCCGGCGACATCGAGATCGATTTCGCGGACCCGGAAGTCATCCGTCGGATGGCTGACAACTCGCGAGAGCCCGACCAGTGGTTCTCGGCCTTGTACAAGCTACAACTGCTGGGCGTCGATGAATGGTCGGGGGCCGTAAAACGCGCGCTGCGACGCGATAGCTTTCAAGGTCATGTTGAGAAGCCGCTGAAAGGGAAGCTCCCACTTTCTGTGCAGGAGCTCTGGATGTCCGATGGCGAGCGAACTGTCGCGCTTGACGACTTGAGCGACGGAGAAGTGCAGCTTCTATTGACACTGGGCGCCGTAAGACTCTTCGGGGACGATGAGACGCTGTTCCTCTACGACGAGCCCGAAACGCACCTGAACCCAAGCTGGCGCACGCGGTTCCACTTGGATTTTGAAAAGGCGAATGAGGCCAACGGAAAAGCCCAGGCCATCATCTCCTCGCACTCGCCCTTTCTGGTCTCTTCGCTGCCTCGCGAAGCGGTGTTCCATTTTAAGAAGGTCGATGGCGTGACCGACATGACGAATCCGCCGGGAGAAACCTTTGGTGCATCGTTTGACGTGCTGATAAAAAAGCACTTCAACCTGCGTGCAACGATCTCCGAAACGGCTGTCCAGGAAATTCGCGAGCGGCTGGAAAACCCTCAACTCACAACCGAACAAAAGCTGGAATGGCTTGAAGATTTCGTGGGCGAGTCGATGGAGCGTTCGTATCTCATCAATAAGTTGAAAACTACCTGATGCTGTTTGAGATCAGACCGAATCTTGAGCCGTCGAAGGTTTTTGACGGGCTCAACCTATTTCTTGTGGAGACGCTGCTGGCAGCGCTGGAAAGCCGACCAGTGGATGAGGCGCACCTTCCGGCCGGCCTGTGTGCTGCGATTGCTGGGAATCAGCCGACTCATGCTGCGGTGGATGCCCTCTCGGCAAAGCTGTCCGCGCTTGATCAAGGGCAAAAACAAGCTCTCAAGGCTGCGTTGGCCGTGAGAACTGATCCCTGTGCTTTCCTGTCCAATCGGACAGCACCGCTGACAGCCATACCCGAAGCGGTATTTCCCGCATTGAAGTCATTGGCTGTTCACCTCTTTCAGCGCACGGCGAAACTCAAGGACGTCGAACAGGCATGTGGAGAGTGCATCGACGACCACTACGCTCGCTTCCGCCATCGAGACGCTCCAGGCAACGGCAATGTGTGCTGCGTTTGCGGAACGGACTACCTTGCTCAGGTTCGGGCCGACGAGAACGACAACGAGCAGTGGCGCGGCCCGTACGACCACCTTCTGGCAAAGGATCTGTACCCGCTATACGGAGTCGATCCTAAGAACTTGCTGCCCATCTGTAACACCTGCAACTCCAAAGCCAAGCTGGCCAAAGACTTGGTTCTCAAGGATGGAGTCCGTCGCCTCAGCTTTTCGCCGTGGACCGAATGCGCGTCGTTTCAAGAGATCGAGGTGGCTGTAGATGACGCGAACGATCTGTTTCCTCGCGTGGTCGTGAGCACCAGGAGCGCTGATCCTGATCGACAAGAAAAGCTCGCGACCTGGGATGACGTCTACCAGATCAAGTCTCGTGTAGAGGGCGAGTTCAGAGAATTGGGAGCAAAGTTGGCCGAGGATGCTCGCGCGCCTGACGATGCATCCTTTTTGGAGAAACTCCGCGAGGCTGTGCTTGCCAAAGCCCAGGCACAAAGGCTGACGCCCTTCAACTACTGGCGTGCGCGTGTCTACGCGGCGGTGATTGGCATGAATCCGGGGAGCCGTGAGGCTTTGCGCCAGGCGACTGCCCTGACGCCCCAAGCGATTCAGGACATGGAGGCGCTGTTCTTCCAGTGAACAGCGGTCTCTGTGCAGAAAAGCAGCTCCCGATGAGTGCGCTGGTGACTGTTAGGAACGGGGCATGTCCAGATTTTTGTGTAAACCTGCCGCTCAAGAGCAACATGCTGACCGACCACTTTGGCCGATAATCTGCCGGAGTTCTCACCTGCGCGGCTGTAGGTCGGCCATTGCTGACGTTCGATTGCCAAGTCGTCTCGGTCGGGAATACGGCACTTAGCTGCCGTTCAAAGGTCGATTCGCACGAGCGGCCACTTTCCAATCATGCGAACGCGTACTTCCAACCCATTGCCATCATTGGCGCCGTCCATCATCGGGCGGCAAGTCGCTCTAGTTCGCTTCCAGCAAATCAACGCAGCACAAGGGCTCTTCGCGGTTAGCAAGTGCAAGCGAGAGATTTGCTCTTGCCACCAGCTCCATCGGCTTTAGTCGTTGAACATAGCAGCCGTGCGTTATGCGATCCATGCCGGCGCCGGCAAGCTTGGCTACCGTGCGTAGGCTTGCAGCGAGCGCCACGCTGTCCAGCCTGGCCCCGTGCAGAATCAAATTGCGCTGCCGGTACAGTCGGTGGAATGACTCGCCAATCGCGTCGCGGATCGTCTGAAGCTCCGGCCCTGGGTTGTACAGAAGCTTCTTAAGCCGAGCGATCGCAGCCTGGTCAACCTCTCCGCGCATAGCCGGCATACGCCCATCGACGATCATCAGCCCTACAGCCCTCGCTCGATCCCTGTTCCCAGTCACCCCGGCCAAGTCCTGAGTGGCTTCAGGGTGCTGTCTCTCGACGCGGTAGGACAGTGCCGTCAACTCTGCCCGCGGAAACGAGCACGTCACCAGGGTAGCCAAGTTGTCTGCTGCTGAGGACCTGTCGCTGGGATCCGCTAGGAGACCCTCGATTGCGCCCCAGCCTCCTGCAATCGCAGCTGGTGGCGAACTGCCGTCAAGGTGCGCCAGTAGTTCCAGTGCGGCATCTACGCTCTGGCTGGCCTCAGGCGAGAACACCCGGTCCTCACGGAATAGCTCCTTAACTCCCACCCCTCGTGATGCCTCTTTCATCGGCGCCGGCGACGGAGCGCCCTTCACCCACAGCAGCGGAAGCTGTCTCAGCGGATTGCCTGTGGCAATCAGCGATCGTGCGGCATACCGGTCTGCTTCTCCTCTGGCCGCACCTGCCGCGCCAACATGGTCGCGAGCCTGTACCTTCAGGACCATGGCAACCGAGGCGCGAACGTTGGTAGTCGAGAATCCGTTTTCCTGTAGCCAAGCCGTGATCTTGTTTCCGCGAAGCCAACTCGACGGGACTCCGTTGGGCATGTCTGGTGTCTCAGCAAACGCCAGCAGAACTTCGAACTCACGGCGCGGACTTGCAACCAGTTCTGCCTGCAATGCCTCGCACAGCTGCGGCAGTGTGATGGCCTCGGGCGCGTCGACCCTAGACCTGATGAAGTCGTAGAGATACGCACCGGAGAACCCAGCGTCGAGGAGATGAGCAGCAACGCTGCGAGAAAAATGCTCCACCGCGACGTTGCTTACAGCCACCGCTCGCCCCCAGCGAGCCAAGTAGTCCCCTGAGACCCGCTCGGACAGCTCGCGTATCCCGAAATGGGATGGCCCGTCAGCCTTGGGGATCTGTTGGACTTGCAGCCTTAGAAACTGCTTCTCAGCGTCTGTGAACGCCGGGTGGACTCCCACACGCTTCTGAAGAGATGAGGCCATCCGCTTGATTGAGCCTTCGCTCAGATGCCCCTGCTTGGATGCGACGCATGCCTCGAAGAGCTCCTCCATTGCGAGCACCACACCAACCCCCCACAGTGATCGCTGCCATGGGGTACGATCAGACAGGAATTCCAGCAGCCTCCAAGCAGCGAGGCCGTCTCGCGAATTGACTATGTTTAGCATAAGGATGTATTATCAACTCAACGGCTATCAGTAATTGGCCCAACGTCTAGTGGGGCAAGACCCGGACGGAAACGGCAGTTTTACTGCTCAATCCAAAAAGCTCGCGCCCCCAGTTCTAAAAGGAAAGACCCCGCCACGCGGGGTCTTTCCTTTTGTGCGGAGACATTCACTTGGCGATACCCTGCGGCTCCTTTCCTCATAAGAGCAACCGCTCGGTTGTCGTTGCCGTGAGGCCGGGCCTTGGCATTGAAGGATGGCAGCCGCTGCGAAGTGGCCGTTGAAATCACGTGCGTTGAAATTCTGCTTCTGGCCGGCAGCGGCCATTCTAACCCGTTGGCATCAACGTCCGCAATGGCCGATAACCAGCCGCAGGCTGGGCTGGCTAGGCTGCTGATCCTAAGCCTCCGGCAAACCCATCTTGACCGAGAACCTCAGGGCGTGACTGCGTCAGCTCGCTTCCACCGATGCGGCAACAGCTCCCCGATCCGACTCTGCTGCTGAGTCGGCAGGCGGGTGGGCGAGTCGGATGCAGATCGTTCTGAATTCTTCTACGACCGGCTTTTGACGAAACGCCGCGTAGCAGCCGTTTTTACCAAACGGTTTGTCACCCAATCGGTCGCACCGCAAAACATTGTGTGGCTAACGAGCTCCCGTTCGATGAGGTAGGTCAGTGCAGGATTCAGTCGTCGAGGGGGCCATCCGAGCACTTCTGAGATTTCTTCAGGTGTGTCAGGGAAACCGTCATCACTCACGAGCCCCGCCGCGATACGAACGGCATCCTCCTCTGGAGTCCAAGGCATCCAGAATCTATCGAACCTCGCGAACAGTGCTTCTTGAGGGTAGAGCCGGCCAAAATGCTCGGAGACCAGACCATTCAGTTCATGAAGGGCGTCTTCCAGGTCGTCTGACGACAAGGAAAGCGTGCCAGCAACTTCGCTCATCTCCAGCACTGGGTCGTGAGAGAGCGCATGCGTTGCGCCCTCGACAAACAATCTGGCCAGTGCCGTTGCCGCAGGTGAAGCCCCTGAAGACAAGCCTTCGAGCTGGGCCACAATGCTTGGTTGTGGGCCGAGTGGAGGCTTGCGGGTTATGCCGTGAATATCGTTGACCAGCTGGTGCCATTCAGACTGCTCTGGACTCACCTCCGGAGAATAGGCGCTTTGCAGGAGAGGAGGCAGTTCGGAAACAGCGAGACCACACCGAAGCGCGATAAAACGAGTGCCCGTATTGAGCTTTTGGACCAAGCCCGCATCCATCTCGGCGTTCACCCACGGTTTGTCCAGCGATCTGGGCGTCAGCAAAACCACGAAATGCGTACACGCCCCCAATCCCTCGTCGATCCGCTGACGGATGCTGTCCCCAGCCCCGATGCACCACGGAGACCACCACGTTTCGATCCCATGTTGGGTCAGCGCCTCAGCAATACTCTCGGCAAGCTCGGCATCTTCAAAGGCGTGACTTAGAAAGACGTTGGGTGCCCGTGCTCCACCAAACCCGACCACACTTGGGTCACTCTCCACATTCTGAGTGACTTCCGAGGTCTCTGGGCCATTCAGGCGTTGGTGAACCAGCTCCAATAGCGCGGGAGAGCCTTCCACTTGCACCTTCAGATTGGAGAGGTCCGTTCCTGTCACCAGGATTGTCGGAAACTCCCCGGTTTCAGGATGGCGAATCGAACCTAGCCGCTCCCGAAAGTGCGCAACGACCTGTTCGACAATCGCCTCTTCTATCGAGTCCTTTGTCAGCGGCTTCCCGTTCAATGTCACCTTGAGCACATTCCCTCCCTTCGCGGTTCACGCGCTGATCAGCTCCGGCTCTTAACAAAGCGTCGGGTTTCATCAGTCTTCATGATGAAGGAAAAGCGCCACGGCCCCCCGCTCGTAGACTTTCGGAACAGGATCAGTGCGCGGTCTGCGAGATAGGCTATCGCCGGGTTCAAACGCCTTGCTGACCAACCGAGGTGTTCAGCCAACTTGTCTTGCTCCTTGGGGAAGTCTGGATCGTTGATGAGCCCCACTGCAACCTGAAGCGCATCTGTCTCGGCATCCCAAGGCATCCAGAATCGGTCAAACGCAACGAACAGGGCATCCTCTGGGGTGATGTGTTTGTCCCGATAGTTATTCACCAACGGGCCGAGTTCAAACACAGCGTCCTTCGTATCTTCCTCGGATAGCTGCAACTCCGTCGCCAAACGCGCGAGCTCATAACTGGGATCATGATGCTTCCCATTCTTAGAGCTTTGCACGAAGAGCCTGGCGACAGCAGTTGCCGAGGCCGAGAACTCTGTTGGCGCAGCTTCGGCGGCCCGAAGGACCTTGGGTGCCTGCCCCAGAGGGGGCTTGCGACTAACACCATGGATATCACCGATCAACTGAGAAAGGTTGACGTTCGTCGGATCAAGCTCAGGCGAGAGCATCCCTCGAAGCAGAGGGGACAGATCCGAAGCGGGAAGCCCGCATCGAAGCGGAATGAAACGCGTTGACTCACCGAGCTTGCGGATCAACCCCGCATCGATTTCTGCATTTACCCACGATTTCCCGATTGACTTTGGTGTCAGTAGCACGACGAAGTGCGTGCAATCGCCGAGCCCTTCGTCAATACGCTGCCGGATGCTATCGCCTGCGCTGATGCACCATTCCGCCCACCATGTATCAATGCCATTCTCCTGGAGAGTGTTGGCGATCTTGCCCGCCAGGGCCATGTCTTCAAAGGCGAAGCTGAGAAATACCTTAGGTGCAATGGTCATAAGTCGGAGCGGGATCCAGAAGGGACATGAAGAGAAAGCTGCTCCCCGCTATCGTGC
>Ga0268298_10002809_pt1 | contig 18515 bp, 9 predicted proteins | sample WWTPWeurt_MetaG_FD_194462 | JGI IMG/M metagenome (GOLD analysis project Ga0268298, IMG submission 194462) | Activated sludge microbial communities from WWTP in Nijmegen, Gelderland, Netherland - WWTP Weurt | ecosystem: Engineered > WWTP > Aerobic digester > Activated sludge | place: Netherlands...
TTTTTTCATTATTGATAAAATTTCAGAAGCTCACTTTTAAGCTACACCTGCATAATCAGATAGGTAGTTAAATGGTTCGGTTAATACACCATTTTTTGCAATTGTAGCCCTTTCGATTAGTTGTTCCTTGTCGCTCCCTAATAAGGATGGAAGTACTTTTTCAATTAATTCTTTTCCAAAATCTTCAGAAGCATTGCGAGGTAATTCACAAGGTAAATTATCAACCGCCATCACGGTAATGGTATTAATATTAAACGGATCGTCAATTGATTCGGTCAATGGATTATATCCATAAAACTTATTTTCAATAGTGCTGGCTTGTGTCGTTGATGGAATAGAACCATTAATATCGCAAGTAACATCTGCAATTACACTTATTCTAAAGTTCCTTGAATGCATGTCTTTTTTTGTAAACAATACAGGGGCAGTTGGAGCCCAATACGAGCAATGTATCAATAGGTCGCAATGCTGACTAAATTTGTAAAAGGTACTTCTAAACTTTTCCGGATGTTTATAAAAATTTGCTGTGTTCCAGGCCGATCCATCTAAGGGCTCGTTGTAATTATTGCTATGAAGTTGCACATACGTAGGTTCACGAAACGAATAATGAGTAAATTCAAATGGCGTAATTCTTCTGATTCCAAGTGCACCTAGCATTTCAATAGCTCCATTTGCAACACGTCCATTTCCGGTGACTATAATTTTGATGTTGGGCAAACGAACTTTCGAATACTCTTTTTTTAATTCATCACGATCGTGACATAAATGTGCAGGTTTTAAATCGAACAAATTGTATTTCTTTCCATAACCCAAAATGCCATTATAGGTTCCAACTATACCGGCATAATGACCAAAACCAATAACTCTATTGTGGTCACCATCGGTGAGACATTCGTAATCAATTAATTGAATTTTGTTTTTTAATGCAGCTTGCAATAACTTCTTATTATGCGGCTGTTTTTTTATGGTATGCGAAAAGAAGAGGTATTTTTTATTAGGCAATAAATCAGTAGCTGGTACTTCTTTTATCCCAATTAGAATATCACAATCGCTTAAATCTTCTTGAAGCACAATCCCTTCCTTTTTGTATTCTTCGTTGGAATAAGAACGAAAATCACTAGGTTGTACAACAATATCAATTGGTGCAAAAAATGTTTTAATGTAAGCGCATTGCTCAGGTGTAAAGGCAACACGTTTATCATGGGGAATTTTACCTTCTCTAAGGATTCCGATTTTAGTCATACTTAATTAAAAATTGAAAACGGTGGGCAAATATAGCACAAATGACTTTGTGCTGATTTATTCGATAAAGTATTGATTATCGAAAAAGAGTAATGGTTCCTTTTTTCTTTACTTTTTCACCACTTAAGTATATTCCATCTAATTGGTAAACGTACACTCCGGCACTGGCTGGCAATCCGGAAGTTTTACCATCCCAATTGCCTTCCAATCCTTCCCATTTTTTTACCAGTAAACCCCAACGGTCATAGATAGAAACAGATACAGTTTGAAGACAACCCTTAGGAATAAAAAAGCGGTCATTTTTTTGATCGTTATTGGGGCTAAATGAATTAGGAACAAACAGCGCATTTTCACTAAATGAAATTTTTAATGCTAAGTTTTTTGTATCAATGCAACCGGCAGTTTTAGCTTGTAATTTAACAGGAAAAATAGATTGTTCAGTATAGGTATGCAAAGGAGAAAAATCGCTCGAAAATTGCCCATCGCCCAAATCCCAAACATAGCTGCTTGCATTTGTTGAATTGTTTGTAAATTGAATCGAATAGGAATTACAACTCGAGTCGGCAGCACTTGTTGTAAAATCTGCAATAGGAGAGGTGTTTACAACAATTTCAACAGTATCGCTGCTTTTACAGGAACCATTTGATGAAAGTAAAACGTAGAGTGCTGTTGCGACCGGTTGTATAACTGGATTCACCAACGATGAGGCAAATCCAACCGGTATACTTTGCCATGAAACTAGTTGTCCTCCACCGGCATTTCCTTGTAAGGTAAATTGTTTGCCTTCACAAATAGTATCGTTTAATCCTGCATAAGCTACAGGCGTATTTTCGATAAACACGGTGGTGGTATCGGTTTTTTTACAACCATTTAAATCGGCGCTTAATACATATTTGGTTGTATCGGTTGGACCTACAAGTGGTTGCAACAAATTAGAAGTAAATCCTGCAGGTATGCTCGTCCAATTGAATGCGGTAGCGGTTCCTGATAAAGCGCTTAAACTAACAGTTTGTCCGGCGCAAAGAGAAGTATCTCTACCTGCACTATAACCTGTAGGAAAAGGCTTAGGTATAACTTTTATAGTATCGGTATACACACAAATGGGTTGAAAAAATATATCGTCAATTGCAAAATCATTTCCCGAAGGAGTAACGTTTTGATTTACTATACAAATGTTTGCAGATACATTGGTGCCTGAATTCCACTGAGCATTAAACTGCGACCAAATCCCTGAAGTTAAGGAAGGAGAAAATGGACTTCCAATGACAGAACCATTTATTGAAAATTGTAAAATAGCCAGTTCCGCAATACTGCCTGCTACACAGGTAGCCGCCCATGTTGAAAAATTATAATTGGTGTTGGGAGTAACCACAATATTTTGACACCAAACCGAAACGTTAGGAGTTGAAGAACCATTCACAACCATCATATTACCACCGCCGGTAGTATGGTTAGTAAAGGAAGGGAAATTAGAATGCACCAAACTAGCATTAGTAGTAATGGCATACACTCCGGGATCGCCAACAACACCCCAAGGTGAGCCGGTTGGACCTAGCGTATAACTACTTGTAAATCCGGTATTTCCAGAACTGAAATTGCCGTTGGTAATTACATTAGTTCCATTTTTTGTTAAGCGACAATAATATGTTCCATAGTTAGTAACAGTGCGGGTTGCAAGTGTACTGCTATTGTCCCATAAATAAGCTGTTGCTCCTGTTGGAGCGAGTAGCGAAAAATTTATTGGAAGTCCCTGACATATTGCTGTATCATTTCCCAACGAAAAAGCACAAGATTGTGCAATACTGCGAAAACCAGTCAATATAAATAATAACACAAAAACAAAAAAGTGATTGCAACGTGGGTGCATTTATTTATGGTGTGATGAATTATTTCGACTACAATAATATTACATTTTTATTAAACTATGTAATACTAGTTACGCTAAATAACTAGTTTTATCAATACTTTTAAAGATTCAAGGTAAATTTGTTTGGTTAATCAAACGACGGAATTATTGTTGCATTCAACATTAATGAAAGGATCCTTTTGCTAGGTGAAATTTACATTCAATAATTTGGAATTTACTCAGCATAGAAAAATTTTTATTCTACATTTTGTAACCTTCTGCAGGTTCGGGCGTATAAAACATGAATGGAGGAATCAGAAAAAATTGGTAAACAAAAATTTAACATTTGTCGTCATTATTTCTCATTTTAACTGATTAAATTCATCCAAACTAACTGATTATTAACTATCTTTGCAAAATAAAATTAACCCCACACCAAAATTATGAATAGCATCAATTCTACCATGAAAAAAATTACCACTTTAGTATTTTTTAGCTTACTGTTCTTTAGCGTATTTCAAGCAAATGCTGGTTTTAAGTACGGCCAATCTAGTTTCTACCAAGTAACCGGACCGGTAAGTTTAGGAGCAATTAACCAACAAATTTTATGGGGACAAGTGGATGGAGCCACCACAACTTTTGTAGGTGGTTGGGGAATAAGTTCCTTGTCATTTAATATGGTAAATGCCGATAATGCAACGGTTACAAAAGCAAAAATTTGGTACAATACTGTAAATGATTTTTCGACTGCAATTCTAAAGGATAGTATTTCGAATCCATCCGGTACAATTACATTCTCGATTGCAGATGTTGATAGTCTTGAATTAACATCAATCTTTTTTTATTTAACTTATGATATTGCCGCTACAGGTTGCAATGGTAATACCTTAGATGCATCCATACCAACCGGTGGAATTACAGTTATTGGAAATGTTGCAGGTGTAAAAACTCCGGTAAGTGGAAGCAATCCTGCCGGAAATCGCTCTATTTCAACTACTGCTTTTACACCTTCTGTTTCACTTACAACTAGCTCAAGCAATGTTGCTTCGGGGAGTTCGGTAACTGTAACACCAACTGCTGTAAATGGAGGAAGCAATCCTAGTTTCGCTTATTATGTGAATGGAATTTTGGCAGCAACTACTAGTGGTGCTTATACGATTAATTCAATTACATCAACAACTACTGTTTATTGTGTAATGACCTCTAACCTGCCTTGTGTATCACCATTAACTGCTACTTCGGCAACTAAAACAATTAATATTTTAGGATATAAATATTCTGCGAGTACTTTTTATCAAGTAACCGGTAGCGTTCCACTAGGAGCAAAGAACCAACAAATTATGTATGCAAAATTTGATGGATCTTCAACTACATCTTCAGGTGGTTGGGGCGTTAGTGCGCTTTCGTTTACAATGAATAACACCGACAATGCTAACGTTACCAAAGCTAAGCTGTGGTTCAATACAAGTAACGATTTTGCCACTGCAGTTCTAAAAGATAGTATTGCGAATCCAACTGGAACAATCACTTTTGCCATTAATGGAGTAAGTAATTTAGATGCTAATTCGGTATATTTCTTCCTAACTTATGATATTGCTGCTGCGGCATGTAATAATTCAGTATTAGATGCTACAGTTCCAACCGGAGCAATTACTATTACCGGAAATATTGCAGGACAAAAATCTGCAACTACTACAAGCTTAAGTGGAAATCGTACTATAACAGCACCAACTTTTGCACCGGCAGTTACTGTGACTACAAGCAGCAGTAGTGTGAATCCCGGAGCTTCAGTTACTTTAACACCGAATCCAACAAATGGAGGTAGCAATCCAAGTTATGCTTGGTATGTGAATGGTGTTTTAGTTGCCAGCAACAACGGACCTTATACAATTACCAACATAACAGCAACAACAACTGCTTATTGTATAATGACATCTAATTTACCATGTGTATCACCAGCTACAGCTACTTCAGCTACTAAAACTATTTCGGTTGGTGGATTTAAATATGGAAGCAGTACATTTTATCAATATACAGGCAATGTACTTTGGGGTGATAAAAATCAACCCATCTTGTATGGTAAATTTGATGGAGCTACTTCTACTTCTTCTGGTGGTTGGGGCGTTAGCACGCTTTCTTTTAACTTGAATAATACCGATAATGCGAATGTTACTAAAGCTAAATTATGGTATAATACAGTAAATGACTTTAACACTGCGGTGGTGAAGGATAGTATTTCAAATCCTAGTGGAACTATTACGTTTACAATTCCTGGAGTATCAAATTTAGAGCTGGTTTCGGTATATTTTTACCTTACTTACGATGTGGCAACTGTTGCAAACTGTGGAAATACGCTAGATGCATCATTACCAACTGGAGCAATTTTAGTTAATGGAAATATTGCTGGTGTAAAGTCAGTCACCTCCGGTTCAAACCCAAGTGGAAATCGAGTTATTTCCACACAAGTTTATACTCCATCGGTTACTGTAGTTAGTAGCAGTAGCAATGTATTGCCGGGAAGTTCGGTTACACTTACTCCAACTCCCGTTAATGGTGGATCTAATCCTACGTATGCTTGGTATGTAAATGGTGTATTGGTAGCTACTAATTCAGGTGCATATACCATCAACAATATAACTAGCACTACTACTGCATATTGTATAATGACTTCTAACTTAGCTTGTGTTTCACCACGAACTGCTACTTCTGCTACTAAAACTATTTCAGTTTCAGGGTATAAGTATGCAAGCAGTACCTTTTATCAAATTGTAGGTACTGTTGCTCCGGGTTCTAAAAATAATCCTGTATTATATGGTAAGTTTGATGGAACAACCAGCAATAATTCAGGTGGTTGGGGAATTAGTCAGTTAAAATTTAATATGACCAGTTTTAATACTGCAAATATTTCAAAAGCAAAAATATGGTACAATACAGTGAATGATTTTTCAACCGCTGTATTAAAGGATAGTGTTCTAAATCCAACAGGTACAATCACTTTTAATATACCAGGAGTTACAAATCAAGCGCTCAGTTCAATTTATTTTTTCCTAACCTATGATATGGCCGGTTCCGGCGTTTGTAATGGAAATATAATTGATGCTTCTGTTGCTTCAAGTGGTATTACAGTAGTTGGAAATATTGCTGGTGTAAAATCTGTTACTTCCGGTTCAAATCCTACGGGCTATCTTACTGTTTCAACTGCCACTACAGTTCCTTCAGTGAGTATTTCCGCGAGTAGTACAAATGTAAATTCAGGTGCATCGGTAACTTTTACACCAAATCCTGTAAATGGAGGAACTAATCCAACTTACAATTGGTATGTAAACAATGTTCTCACCACCACTAACAATGGTCCTTTTACTCTTAACAATGTAACAGCTCAAACTTCAGTTTACTGTAAAATGATTTCGAATCTGGCATGTTCAAATGCACAGTATACTTCCCAAACACTTACTATTACTGTTTCTTTTGCAGGATTTGAATATGCTTCCAGTTCATTCTATCAATATACAGGGACTGTAACACCGGGTTCAAAGAAGAATGCAATTATTTATGGCAAGTTCGATGGCGTTGCCTCTCCTTCTAGTGGAGGTTGGGGAGTAAACGAATTGTCGTTTGCCTTAGACAATACCGACAATGCTAACGTTAGTGTTGCAAAATTATATTACAATACAACCAACGATTTTTCTACAGCAATATTAAAAGACAGTATAGTAAATCCATTTGGTACTATAAATTTTATGCTGAATGGCATTACTAATTTAGGAGCAAATTCAGTGTATTTTTTCTTGGCTTTTGATATTGCAAATAATGCATGTAATGCCAATGTTTTAGATGCACATATACCTGCAGGTGGCATTGTAATTAGTGGAAATAACGGTGGTCAGAAATCGGCGACGAATGATCCTAATCCTCTTGGAAATAAATCCATTATAGCAACTCCAGTGCTTACTTCAGTTTCAATTACAGAAGATGTAAACAATGTTACACCGGGTAGTTCGGTTACATTTACTCCTCACCCGGTTAATGGAGGAAGTAATCCAACCTATGCTTGGTATGTAAATGGATTATATACAGTTTCAACAACAGGAGCTTATGTGCTATCGAATTTGCAAGCAAATACCACAGTGTCTTGTGCAATGACATCCAATCTGGATTGTGCAACTCCACAAACTATTAGCTCTGCAGTTAAAACAATTGTAGTGAAAGGATATGAGTATGGAAGCAGTAGCTTTTTTCAAGTTAATGGAACAGTAGCACCGGGTGCAGTAAATCAACCAATACTATACGGAATGCTTGAAGGAGTTGCTAGTCAATCTTCAGGTGGATGGGGAGTAAATTCCCTTTCATTTACCATGGCAAATAGCAACAATTCGAACATTACTAAAGCTAAATTGTGGTACAATACCATCAATGATCTTTCATCAGCCATACTTAAAGATAGCATTGCTAATCCAACAGGGACCATTGTATTTTCAGTTTCTGGTGTATCTGATTTAAAATTAAGTCCCGTTTATTTCTTTATTACATACGATATTGCTAACAATGGTGTATGTGGAGGAAATGTGTTGGATGCTTTAGTTCCTGTTAATGGAATTTCTATAACCGGAAATAATGCAGGTGTAAAATCTGTAACAAATAATCCCAATCCAGCTGGAAATATAACTATTAACTCAACGGTATTAACTCCGTCGGTTAGTATTGTTTCTTCAAAATCTAAAGTAACATCGGGCAATGCAGCTACTTTTACTCCAATTCCTGTAAATGGTGGTTTGGCGCCAAGCTTCGACTGGTATGTTAATTCTATTTTTGTAGCAACAACTTCCGGAGCATACACACTTACTAATATCACAGATACAGTTGAGGTGTATTGTATCATGAGTTCTGATTTAGCTTGTATTTCAACTCCAACAGTAAGTTCTTCTGTAGTTACTGTAACAATTACTAGTGCCAAATATGCTCAAAGCAGATTTTACCAGGTTTCTGGAACATTAGTGCCGGGTGCAAAAAATCAACAAATTTTGTGGGGGCAGTTTGATGGTACCACTACTAATAATACAGGCGGTTGGGGCGTTAGCCAAATTTCCTTCAACATGCTCAATTCAAATAATACGGCAGTTAAAGCCGCAAAACTTTATTTTAATACAGTGAATGATTTTTCAACAGCTGTGTTAAAAGACAGTATTGCTAACCCAAGTGGAACAATAACATTTTCAGTTCCGGGAGTAAACAATTTAGATTTAGATTCCTATTATTTTTTCCTTGCTTATGATATTTCAGCAACAATTTGTGCAGGGAATACTTTTGACGCTAGTATTCCAACAAATGCAATAACTGTAGTTGGTAATATTGCCGGAACAAAAACACCGGTAAGTGGAACCAATCCAAGTGGAAACAGAAGTTTCTCCGGTAGCCCTTTAGTTCCTTCAGTAACACTTACTACAAGTGGAACTTCAACTTGTACCGGTGCACCCGTTACATTTACGCCCAATCCTGTTAATGGAGGTGAGACTCCGGTTTATGAATGGTTTGTAAACAATATTAGTGTTGGAACAACCACCGGTGATTTTGTAAGCACTACACTTAATAATCAAGATAAAGTATTTTGCAAAATGACTTCCAGTTTGGTATGTGTATCATCACCATTCGCTACTTCATCAGTGAAAACAATTACAGTAAGCAGTTATGTGTTGTCGGCCAGTATTACAGGTCCAACTAGTGTTGCACAAGGAACTACAGCTACATTTACAGCAACGGTTACAAATGGAGGAAGTACTCCTAGTTATCAATGGTATAAAAATGGTGTAGCTATAAACGGTGCAACAAAAAGTTCTATGTATAACGATTTTAATGTAAGTGGAGATAGAATTACTTGCCGAATAACCACCAGCAAAAGTTGTACTGCACCTTCACAAGTTATTTCAAATGAAATACAAGTTGCAACTGTGCAAAAAGAAAGAACTGCTGCAATATTGGATTTTAGTAGCCGAAATGGAGAAGTATTTGAAAACAATTTATTTAGCGCAAAACACATGTTCGATGTAGCCGGTATTCCTTATGTTGTTTCGAGCAGTGTTGCAACGGTACAAAATTATCCTTTTGTGTTGTGCACTTCTTGGTTAGATAGTGTTGCATTTACTGCATTTGAAGACAGTGTAATTTCAAATTATGTTAAGAATGGTGGTGTCATTATTTTACCTCGAATGAAAAACAATGATTTAAAATTTGTTTTTGGAATTGACGGTTATGCAAATTCAAATACCCGTTATCAAATGAGTTGGAACATGGGAAGTAACGATGCATCATTACGTTGGTTTGATGATACCTTGGAACAAAAAATTAGTTTGGGAAGAAATAATAATCCAACCATTTTTGACACACGAAGTTACATCACTACCTCAGCTAGTCCATTAGCATTTTATGAAGATGGAGGAGTTGCAATTACAAAAAATCAATTCGGTTCAGGCTATGCATATGCGTTAGGAATGTCGATTAAAGATTTGATTTTGCGACCACAATTAAATTTGGATTATAATGCACAACGTACTTTTTCGAATGGTTTTGAGCCATCAGCCGATGTCTTTATTTTGTGGGTAAAAGCGCTATTTGCACAACATGTTCCTTATGCTGTTTGGAAGCATACAAGCCCGGGAGATACTAAAGCTACCATCATGATGACACATGATATTGATGCGGCTACTTCATGCTTGTTAATGGTACCTAATGCGGATTATGAAGATTCTTTAAATATTAGAGCAACTTATTTTATTACCACGCATTATATTCACGACTTTATTGCAGGTGATTTTTGGAATGGTTATACAACTCAACGCCAATATCTTGTTTCAAAAAACCAGGAAGTTGCAAGTCATTCAGTAGGGCATTTTCCAGATATGGATATTGAATCTATAGTAGCTGTTGGTGCTGTTGGAAACACCGTAACCAATTATTTACCGCATTACAATGGTAATTTTACCCAAGGTGCTTCTGTTTATGGTGAGGTTGAAGTTTCTAAAAGTTTACTTGATACAGAATTAGGTATCAATATTAAATCTTATCGTCCGGGTTATTTGTATCAACATACCCAACAAATTAATGCTATGAGTGATTTAGGATATAAGTATAGTTCGAGTATGAGCGGTAATGATGTGCTTACGGCATTTCCTTACATTGCTCACAAAGACATGGCTTTTGAAGGAGCAGTTACCAACTTGTACGAAATTCCAATGACGATTTCGGATGCACAAGTGTCTGATAAGGTGGATTCTTTGAACTATCCTCGTCATGTGAGTCGTTGGTTGTATTGTGTTGAAAAGCACATGGCCAATGGTGCACCAACTAACTTATTGATACATCCAACACGTAATTTTAAATTGCAGGCAGAACGCTCTTTTGTAAGTCAATTACCAAATGGATTAACTTTTAGAACCGTTAATGAATTTGGTGAATATTGGAAAATGAGAAATGCCGTAACTTACACAAGTACTGTAGATGCTACCAACCACATGACCATTATAATTCCATCCAATCAATTACCGCTCAATGAAGAATTTAGTATGGTGGTTGACAATGGTCAAAATCTTGCGAGTATTACTGTAAAAGATCAAAATGGCAATACCGTACAAATGCTACAAGATAATTGGTTAGAAAACGGTGTTATTCTTTATGCTGATAATAACAGTCAATTTGCAGCCAAAAAATCGTTTGTTTCTGGTAAAAAACAAGAGAATGCAAGTACTAATAATGAGTTTAATAACGATACCTATGTGCGTTGTTATCCGAATCCGTTTACTTTTGAAACAACCATTGTGTATTTGCTAAAAGCTAAGAGCGAAGTAGTATTAGAAGTATACAATGTATTTGGTGAACGAATTAAAACCTTAGTAAACAGCAATGAGTCAGAAGGAATACACCAAGTTAAATTTGAAGCTGCCGATTTACCTGCTGGAGTGTATTATTATCAGTTAACAGTTGATGGTAAAAGCAAAACCGAAAAAATTGTATTAACGGAATAACTTATTTTTTACTGATAGCACAGATGAAACCTTATTTCTTCTGTGCTATTAGTATTAATCGTTCTGATTTATCTTGGTCGAATGGACATAAATCATAGCTACCAAAATGTTCTTTTAGTACCAATCCACAAGCAGTAAAATAGTTTTCGAAATTTTTTAAATTGAGCGTCTTTACGCTTTCGGTAAAATAAAATTCTTCGTCATTATCAGTAAAGTTAATTTCCTTTACCAAAAACTGGTTCACGATTTTTTTTTGGATGTGGAACACTATATCACATACTTTTTTTTCCTCATAAGCCTGAATTTCTTTTACCGCCTTTTCAGCATTCATAAAATCGATAATTAGTAAACCTCCCGGTTTTAGAGACATTGCTGCAGCTTGTAGGGTGCGAAAATTATCTTTTTCATTTTCGAAATATCCGAAACTGGTAAATAAATTCATCACCACGTCAAAATAATTTATCCGAAAAGGCTTCCTCATATCGTGAATAAAAAACGATAGAAACTCATTTTCAAACTGCTCGGCATAGCGAATACTTTGTGCTGATAAATCGATTCCGGTGGTTATAAAATTGTTTTTCGAAAAGTAAATACTATGCCTTCCTTTACCACAAGCTAAATCGAGCAATTTTGCATTAGGTTTAAGTTGCAGATGTGCTGTTAGGTTACTTATAAAATGATGCGCTTCATCAGTATCTCTGTTTTGATACAACAGATGATAATAAGGTGAATCGAACCAGTTTTCAAACCAATGTATTTTCTTGTTTCGCACGGGTGTAGTTGAAAGGCAAATGTAATTTTTTTAAAATCAATCGAATTATATCATTTGTAAATTAAAATTATGCTGATAGCGGTATAAGAAATTCATTTTTTTTCAGAGTTAGTAACAATTTATTGTAAATAAATTATACTTTAGCCGATGTTTTTATTTACACAAATATTTACATTTGCTACTAGATGCTGATTTGAAGATGGATGTAGCACTGAAAAATATTTAACTAAATCAATTTTTAGGATGGTTGATATCTATGATTTTTACGATAAGATGGATCGTAATAAAATTATGCTCTCATTTAAAGGTGACATTACATCCGAACTGCTCACTTCCATTTTGCAAATCATGGAATCCAAGCTCGACAACCTTCAAGAAGAGCCCAAAGTAAAAAAGAAGGTCTACAATGTTTTGGTGGAGTGCCTGCAAAACTTGTATCATCACATGGATGAAGTCTCATTTAGCGATGATTCTAATGAAGTTGTTTCTCGATCGGCTATTTTTATGATTGGAAAAGTAGATAATGAATACAGCATTATAACTGGTAACTATATTTTAACTTCTAACGTTGAAAACTTAAAAGTTAAACTCGATCGCATCAATGAAATGACGAAGGAAGAATTAAAAGAGTATTATAAAGAAATTTTAAACAACGATACCTTTTCCGAAAAAGGAGGAGGAGGTTTAGGAATGATTGATATAGCCCGAAAATCTGGTCAAAAATTGAATTATAATTTTATGGTTGCAGATGATAAATACTCTTTTTTTAGTTTAAATATTAAAATCTCAAATTAAATAAATATCATGGAAACATTACTTATTGAAGGATCACCCAAAACACCTACTATTAAATTTGATTGGGATAAAGGTTTTTTAGAAATTAAAGGACGCTCCATTCCTGAAAACTCCATTGAGTTTTACAAACCTTTAGTTGATTGGTTGGATAAATATTCAGGAAAACCTCAAAAAGTTACCGATGTGAATATTCATTTAGAATATTTCAATACCAGCTCGTCAAAGTGCATTTTGGATGTGTTTAAAAAGCTCGAAAGCATTCACAAAGGTGGTAGTAGTGAAGTTGTTATTAACTGGCATTATGAAGAAGATGATGAAGATATGCTCGAAGCAGGCGAAGATTATCAAGCCATTATCAATATCCCATTTAAAATGGTTTTAAGCGAAGGATAAAATTTTGTTCTATAAAAAAAGAGGCTGAATCAACCGATTCAGCCTCTTTTTTATGTCCGCTTTTTCTGTTTATTTTTTAAATAATGGCGCTACATTCAACTCTTTGCTTCCTTTTACATAAGTGTAAAATCCTTGTCCCGATTTACTGCCTAAGTTCCCAGCTGTAACCATATTTACCAACAAAGGACAAGGCGCATATTTCGGATTTCCAAAACCGGTATGCAATACATTTAATATCGATAAACATACATCCAATCCAATAAAATCAGCCAATTGCAATGGTCCCATAGGATGCGCCATTCCAAGTTTCATAACCTGATCAATTTCGTCAACACCTGCAACTCCTTCATATAAGCTGTAAATAGCTTCGTTTATCATAGGCATTAATATTCGGTTTGCCACAAATCCCGGATAATCATTCACTTCAACCGGTATTTTATGTAGACTATTCGACAGCCCCATTATTTGTGTACATACTTCATCCGATGTACTGTAACCTCTTATTACTTCAACTAATTTCATCAAGGGTACAGGATTCATAAAGTGCATACCAATAACCTTGTCGGGACGACCAGTTACCGAGGCAATTTTAGTAATGGATATTGAGGAAGTATTGCTCGATAAAATAGCAGATGGCTTACACAGTTTATCTAGCTCTTTGAAAATAGAAAGTTTTATTTCCATGTTCTCGGTAGCTGCTTCTACCACCAAATCAACCGTTTTAACACCATCGGCCATCTTGGTATTGGTGCTGATATTGGCTAAGGTAGACGCTTTATCGGCTTCAGTAATGCTGCCTTTTGCCAGCATGCGGTCTAAATTTTTACCTATTGTTTCTAAAGCGCGATTGAGTGCATCTTGAGATATATCAATTAAATTTACCTTGTATCCATTTTGTGCAAAGGTATGTGCAATGCCATTGCCCATTGTTCCTGATCCTATTACAGCTATTTCTTTCATGCTCATTTTTGTTTGGTGAATTAAGTATTTTACTTGTTAGATATTTGTGGATGAATAATTTAATAATTCCTTGCATCGGTATTTATGTTTTGATGCAAAAACAACAGAATTTTTTACTGCCGCAAAGATGAAAAAAAATACAATGCAACCAGCGATTTCTGCCATTTTGCGCTTGGCACAAGCATTGCCTTGTACCTAGCTCATTTTATTAAATTGCTGATAACACAGTATATTTAGAGAATTGACTTAATATTTTAAACCAATCTGTGCCAAACTGACTTAAACCCATATGAGCGATAATTTCGAATTTAATAACCTACAACTAAATAACATCATCGACGATGAGCGTGACAATGACTTTATACCCTTGTTGACCAGCGAAGACGAAGAGCAAATGAATTCCGAAAACATTCCGGAAGTGCTTTCTATATTGCCTTTACGAAATACTGTTTTGTTTCCTGGGGTGGTAATTCCTATAACTGTTGGCCGTGATAAATCCATCAAATTAATTAAGGATGCATACAAGTCTGATAAAATAATTGGTGTTGTTTCACAAAAAGACGATAAGATTGAAGATCCTAGCTTTGATGAACTAAATAAAATAGGCACTGTAGCTTTTATAATTCGCATGCTGCGCATGCCCGATGGTAATACAACTGTTATTATACAAGGGAAAAAACGCTTTAGTTTAAACGAAATTACCCAAACTGATCCTTATTTAAAAGCCAGTGTTACTCCTTTTACCGAAAGCAAACCGGCTAAAGGTGATAAGGAATTTGATGCTCTTTACAGTTCGTTAAAAGATTTAGCATTGCAAATCATCAAACAGTCGCCACAAATTCCTTCGGAGGCTGCTTTTGCTATTAAAAATATTGAAAGTCCTAGTTTCCTCATCAATTTTATTTCGAGCAACATGAATGCAACTGTAGCCGATAAGCAAAAAATTATGGAGGTATCAGACTTAACGGAACGCGCAACTTTGGTGTTGGGTTTTCTTACCAAGGAGCTGCAAATGCTGGAATTGAAAAATCAAATTCAGTCGAAAGTTAAAACCGATTTAGATAAACAGCAACGCGATTATTTCTTAAATCAGCAACTCAAAACTATACAGGAAGAACTTGGAGGCAATCCTGTGGATGAGAGTGTGAAAGAAATGGAGGAGAAGGCCAAGAAGAAAAAATGGAGCAAGGAAGTAGAGACTATTTTTAAAAAGGAGCTCGATAAAATGAAGCGCATACATCCCAATGCTGCTGAATATTCGGTGCAAATGAATTACCTCGAATTGTTACTTGATTTACCTTGGGGCGAATACACAAAAGACAAATTTGACCTTCGCAAAGCACAACGAATTTTAGACAATGATCATTATGGCTTAGATAAAGTTAAGGACCGAATTTTAGAACACCTGGCAGTATTGAAACTCAAAGGGAATATGAAATCGCCTATACTTTGTTTGTATGGCCCTCCGGGAGTTGGAAAAACTTCTTTAGGAAAATCTATTGCTACTGCATTGGGACGAAAATTTGTGCGAATGAGTTTAGGTGGTTTGCGTGATGAAGCTGAAATACGCGGTCATCGTAAAACCTATATTGGTGCAATGCCAGGACGAATTTTACAAAACATTAAAAAAGCAAAATCATCTAATCCTGTTTTTATTTTAGATGAAATAGATAAGGTTGGAAATCATTTTCATGGCGATCCGTCCTCAGCTTTGTTGGAAGTGCTGGATCCTGAGCAAAACAATGCCTTTTACGATAATTTTGTTGAAATGGATTACGATTTAAGTAAGGTTATGTTTATTGCTACAGCAAATTCATTAAGCACTATTCAGCCAGCTTTACGCGACCGACTCGAAATTATTGATGTTACCGGTTATACAGTTGAAGAAAAAATAGAAATTGCTAAGCGGCACTTAATTCCAAAGCAATTGGAAGAACACGGAATTAAGAAAAGCCAAGTGGTTTTTGAGGAAAAAATTATTGAAAAAATTATTGAAGATTATACCCGCGAATCGGGCGTAAGAGGTCTTGAAAAGCAAATAGCTAAAGTGGTGCGACACATTGCTAAAGCAATTGCTATGAAAAATAAATACAACCTTAAATTAACTAACGACGACATTAAGAAATCACTGGGAGCTGCATTTTTTCACAAAGACAAATACCAGGATAATGAAGTAGCAGGCGTTGTAACGGGCTTGGCATGGACCTCGGTAGGAGGTGATATATTGTTTATTGAAGTTAGTTTGAGCAAAGGAAAGAGCGGTGGTAAATTAACGTTAACAGGAAATTTAGGGGATGTAATGAAGGAATCGGCTGTAATTGCTTTGGAATTTTTAAAATCGCATTGCAACGAATTCGGAATTGAACCGGCTGTTTTTGATGAATGGAATGTGCATGTGCATGTGCCTGAAGGAGCAACTCCAAAGGATGGACCATCGGCCGGAATAACCATGCTTACAGCATTGGCATCGGCATTTACTCAACGTAAAGTAAAGAAGCAACTTGCCATGACCGGTGAAATAACTTTGCGTGGAAAAGTTTTACCGGTAGGAGGGATCAAAGAAAAAATTCTTGCAGCAAAACGAGCAAACATCAAAGAAATAATTCTCTCAGAAGAAAATAAAAAGGATATACAAGAAATTAATCCGGACTACATTTCCGATTTAAGTTTTCACTATGTATCCGAAATGCGACAGGTTATTGAATTGGCACTTTTAAACGAGAAGGTTAAAAATCCTTTAGATATGAGTGTTAAAAAGGAAAAGGAGAGTAAGGTAAAAAATTAAAACTTTTTTTTTCACTCATCCTCAACTCGTCTGCGTTTGTAACGCGGATGTTTTAAAATATGCGTTTGTAACGCATTCAACAATAAATTCCCACAACTCGTCCGCGTTTGTAACGCGGATGTTTTAAAATAAGCGTTTTTAACGCATTCAACAATAAATTCCCACAACTCGTCCGCTTTTGTAACGCCCACAACTCGTCCGCGTTTGTAACGCGGATGTTTTAAAATATGCGTTTGTAACGCATAACTAATTAATATTTTACTATTTCCACAGCCTCACACAACTCGTCCGCGTTTGTAACGCGGATGTTTTAAAATATGCGTTTGTAACGCATTAAACTACAAATTCCATTTAATAAAATAATCCTTACTTATCCACGTTTTTAACGCATAACTAATTAATATTTTACTATTTCCACAGCCTCACATAAAACAAATCTAAATGATTTGAAGTTAGCTCTAAAATTGGCTATAAGCAGTATTTTATTTATTGCGTTGCAAACGTGGAAAGGTTGTCGGTTGCAAATATGGGCGATTTGTGAGATGAGAAGCAAAAATTGTATTTTTGTTTATTGCGTTACAAACGCAAATTTAGTGCATCCGCGTTACAAACGCGGACGAGTTGTCTGGGAGCTTTTAAGTTAAAGAATAAAGAAAACTGTTTATGAATTCGAGAAGAGTTTAGTTGGGTTGAATTATTAATTTCAGTCCGATTTATTAAGCAAAAAAAAGCCTCAATCAGCAATGATTGAGGCTTTCTTTTTATTCTACTTATTATTTGAATTTAATGCCGTAACCCAGATTTTTTTCTGTGTCGAAAATAATTCCATCGGCATCAGGGTATTGCTTTTTTACATTTTTAATGGCTTGTTTCAGCATGTCGTTGAGCTTTGAACTGGTGCCCGAACCAACTTGCCCAAGTTTGTAATAGCCATCAACCGGCTCGCTCATGATGTACACATTTAGACCATCCACTTGTTGCGGTTTTCCTAAATGATCTCCTGCAGCAATAGCAGCAAAACTTAGTACAACAAGAGTTAAGATTAAGGTTATTTTTTTCATTCTGTAGTTCTGTTTTATTGTTTATTTATAGAAAATTGAATTAATAATTTTTCAATTTTTCTTTAATGGCATTCATTTTATCTGTTTGTTCAGTGCGCGCATACAATGATTTCAAAGTATTTAACAAATCTTTAAATGTTGCTTTATCATCGGTTCCAACTTGTTCGGCCTTTTCTAAAAAGGGTAATGATTGTTTAAAAACATCATCTACTTTTTGCATTGCTACTTTGTATTTTGCATCGTCTTTTATATCGTTGGCTAAACTGGTCAACTTAGCACCTTTATTAAAGTACAAAGCTCCTAAATTATAAAGCGCATCAAAATAATCGGTTTTTATTTCAATGGCTTTTTTATAGGCAGCTTCAGCATTATCGGTTTGTTCTAATTTATCGTAAATGGTTCCTAATGCAAAATGCAAGGTTTGATTGTTGGGGTCATTTTTAATTGCCAATTCAAGGTTTGCAAGTGCTTCTTTGTCCTTTCCTGCTTTTAAGTAATAATTCAATTCTTCAATAATTAAATCCTTATCGTTCGGAAAAGCTTTTCTTCCTGCAGCAATGGTAGCAAGGTATTTATCGTCATTTTTTTCCTTCGAATAAATAGCTGCCAACATACTGTAATTGCGAGAACCTTCTTCAGCACCTCC
>Ga0268298_10002810_pt1 | contig 18511 bp, 20 predicted proteins | sample WWTPWeurt_MetaG_FD_194462 | JGI IMG/M metagenome (GOLD analysis project Ga0268298, IMG submission 194462) | Activated sludge microbial communities from WWTP in Nijmegen, Gelderland, Netherland - WWTP Weurt | ecosystem: Engineered > WWTP > Aerobic digester > Activated sludge | place...
TTTTTCAGGACCCGGTCGAGCTCGTCCATGTGGGTGACGAGGCGCGCGATTTCCTCGGCGACGTCGATCTTGGCGGCGAACACGCCGACTTCCTGGCGGATGCGGTCTTCGTCGAGGGTGGCCACGGCCTCGCGCAGCCTGGCCGCCAGGCGTTCGCGGTAGGCCGCCAGCGCTGCCGGCAAGAGCGGTTCGGCGGCGGCGATGCGCTCGCGCATGCGCGCCGCGCGGTCGCGCAGCACGTCTGCCAGCTTGGCGCCTTCGCGCTCCCGGCTGGCGACGAATTCGTCGAGCAGGCCGGCGAAGAGTTCCTGCGCGGCGGACTGCAACTGCCCGGCGCCGATCGAATCGTCGCCCAGCACGCCGGGCCAGCGCAGTACTTCGGCCACCGACAGCGGGGCGGCCAGCGGCAGTGCGCCACGCACGGCGGCGTCGAGCCGGCCCAGTTCGGCCAGCAGCACGGCATCGGGCATTCGCTGGCGCGCCGCGGCGCCCTGTGCCGGCTGTGCCTGCAGGTAGCCGCGCATTTCGATCTTGCCGCGCGCGATGCGTTCGGCGATTTTTTCGCGCAGCGGCATTTCGAGGAAACGCAGGTCTTCGCCGAGGCGAAAGCCGATGTCGAGGTAGCGCGAGTTGACGCTCTTGAGTTCGAGGTTCAACACCGCGCTGCCCAGGTCGCGGCTGGCCGCGGCATAGCCGGTCATGCTGTGGATCATGATTTTGCGGAGCCTCCGTTCCTGTCGCCGACGCGCCGCATCCGAAACGAGTGGTTTACAGCGGGCGGGCGAACAAGGAAAATTGGGCAAGTATATAACCCGTTCCGACATCCCCTCCGTGTTTGCGCAGAACAACCAGCCGCTTCCAGCAGGTTATGAACTTGAAGGCTACCGCTTCGAGCGACAGCTTTCGGTGGGCGGCTTTTCGATCGTCTATCTGGCGCACGATGCCGCCGGCACGCCGGTCGCGATCAAGGAATACATGCCCAATGCGGTGGTCCTGCGCGGCGAGGGGCAGATCACCCCCGTCATCCCCCCCGAATTCCAGGCGGATTTCAACCACGGCCTGAAACTGTTTTTCGAAGAAGGTCGCGCGCTGACCGGGCTGGATCATCCGAACGTGGTGCGCGTGCTGAATTTCTTCCGCGCCAACGAGACGGTCTACCTGGTCATGCGCTTCGAAACCGGGCAGACCCTGCGCGACCACATCCGCGGCCATCGCGGCAGGCTGGCGGAGCCCTTCATGCGCAAGATGTTCACCGGCGCACTCGACGGCCTCGGCGAGGTCCATGGCCGCGGCCTGCTGCATCTGGACATCAAGCCGGCCAACATCTGGCTGCGCACCGACGGCAGCCCGGTGCTGCTGGATTTCGGCGCCGCGCGCTATGCCGTCGACATCGGCCCGCCCGAGCCGCGGGCGATGTATACGCCGGGCTATGCCGCGCCCGAGCAGTATCACGGCAGGTTCACGCTGGGGCCGTGGACCGACATCTATGCCGTCGGCGCGTGCATGTACGCGGCCCTGGCCGGCAGCGCGCCGCAGGCGGCCGACGAGCGCATGGCCGACGACCAGCTGTTGCCGGCCCGGCAGCGCTGGGGCTCGCAGTACTCGCCGCGCCTGCTGGCGACCATCGACGAATGCCTGCGCATCGAGCCGACGCGGCGGCCGCAGCACGCCCGGGCCCTGCAGGCCTCGCTCAACACCGACACGCCCGGCGACCAGCCGCCCGGCTCATGGCTTTCGCGCCTCGGCCTGCCCGGCTTCAAATGAACTACGCCATCGCCCAGGAAACCCGCATCGGCGGGCGCGAAATCAATCAGGATCGCGTCGCCTGGCTGGCCACCGCGGATGCCGTGATGATGGTGGTGGCCGACGGCATGGGCGGCCACCTGCAGGGCGAAGTCGCGGCGCAGATCGCCGTCGACACGTTTTGCGAGCGTTTCAGCAGCGAAGCGAGGACACTGCTCCCCGACCCGGCGCGATTCCTTTCCGTGACACTCAACCAGGTGCACCACGCCATCGTCCGCTATACCGCCGCACGCGGCATTCCGTCCCATGCCGCGCCGCGCACGACGTGCATCGCCTGCGTGGTGCAAAACGGCCAGGCCACCTGGGCGCATGCCGGCGATTCGCGGCTGTACCTGATCCACCGCGGCGGAGACGCGAGCGGCGGCGTGGTGCACACCCGCGACCACAGCGTGGTCCAGCGCATGGTCGACGACGGCATCATCGATCGCACGGATGCGGCCAGCCACCCCTTGCGCAACCGTGTTTTCAGTTGCCTGGGCGGCGACGAGCTGCCGCATGTCGAGGTATCGCCGGCAGTCGCGCTGGCGGATGGCGACCTGATCGCCCTGTGTACCGACGGCGCCTGGGCGCCCCTCGGCGAATCGCTGGTGAGCGAACTGCGGCGCGCGCCGCCGGGCGCCGGCGTACCGGCGGTGCTCGACGCCGCGCAAAATGCGGCCGGCCCGCGCGCGGACAATCTGACCCTGCTCGTCATGCGCTGGGAAGCGCCCGATCCGGATTCCGCCACCCGCGACAAGCAGCGTGCCGTGCCGCCGGAGCGGGAACTCGCGGCGTTCAGCGACGAGGAACTCGATCTCGCGGTCGCCGAGATCCGCCGCCACATTCCCTTTGATCCCGCCGGAGCATCCTGATGACCCTGCCGCCGCAACGAACCGACCGCAGTGCGGCGCAACTGCGCCGCCTTGCCCTCACCCGCAACTACACCCGCCACGCCGAAGGCAGCGTGCTGGTCGAGTTCGGCAACACCAGGGTGCTGTGCACCGCCAGCGTCGAAGAGTCGGTGCCGGGCTTCCTGCGCGGCAAGGGCTCGGGCTGGGTCACCGCCGAATACGGCATGCTGCCCCGCGCCACCAACACGCGCACCGCGCGCGAAGCGGCGAAGGGCAAGCAGTCCGGCCGCACCCAGGAAATCCAGCGCCTGATCGGGCGCAGCCTGCGCGCCGTGACCGACCTCGCCGCGCTCGGCGAACGCCAGGTCACGCTCGACTGCGACGTGCTGCAGGCCGACGGCGGCACCCGCTGCGCCTCGATCACCGGCGCCTGCGTGGCACTGCACGACGCGCTGTCCACGCTGGTCGCCGCCGGCAAGCTGGCGCGGCACCCGATGCGCGAACTGGTCGCCGCGGTGTCGGTCGGCATCGTCGGCGGCGTGCCGCTGCTCGACCTCGACTACGCCGAGGATTCGGGCTGCGATACCGACATGAACGTGGTGATGACGGCGGGCGGCGGCATCATCGAAGTGCAGGGCACGGCCGAAGGCGAGCCCTTCTCGCGCGCCGAACTCGACGCGCTGCTGGAACTGGCCGCGGCCGGCATCGGCGAGATCATCGCCGCACAAAAGTCGGCGCTGGCGGCACGGTAACAATCGCACGAATCGTTCGATTTGATCGAATCGAACGATTCTGCTAAGCTGGCAACGTCAATCGACCTGGAGCGACCGCCATGCAAACCTATACCGCCAACGAAGCCAAGACCCGTTTCGGGGAAATGCTCGATCGCGTCCAGCGCGAACCGGTGCAAGTGACCCGGCACGACCGCGTGGTCGGCGTCATGGTCAGCGCCGAAGACTACGAGGCGATGCGGCAGTTTTATGCCGACCGGCTGATCAAGTCGATGGATGCCATGGCAAATGAGGCCGCACGCAACGGCCTGACACCGGAAATACTCGATCAACTGCTCGCCGATGAAAGCTGATCCACGCCAGTGCGTGGTCATCGACACCAATGTCTGGCTGAGTGCCGCGCTTACCCGAACCGGCACGGCAGCGGTCCTATGCCGCTTGTTGATCGAGCGCAACTTCCAACATGGGTTCTCGCAGAGTACCTTCGATGAACTGCGTACGCGCTTGTGGCTGCCAAAATTCGACCGCTACGCAAGCATCGAAAGCCGGCGGCGCTTTCTTTCCAACACTCGCGAAAGTGCCCGGTGGCATGAAGTGCCGGCCAGTTTGAACGCACAGACCTGGTGCCGCGACCCCAACGACGACAAGTTCATCGCCCTGGCCCTGGCGGCCAAGGCCACGTGGCTGATCACCGGCGACGACGATCTGCTCTGCCTCGACCCGCTCGGCGAACTGCGCATCCTCACGCCGCGCGCGGCGCTCGATGAAATCACCGGCGCCGGCGCGCCTTGAACGGAACTCCCGCACCATGAAGAAACTCGTCCTCGCCTCCGGCAACCCCGGCAAGCTGCGCGAATTCGGCCAGTTGCTGGCGCCCTTCGATTTCGAGGTCTTGCCGCAGTCGGCCTTCAATGTGCCGGAAGCCGACGAGCCGCACGTCACCTTTGTCGAAAACGCCATCGCCAAGGCGCGCCACGCCGCGCAGCTGACCGGCCTGCCGGCGCTGGCCGATGACTCGGGGCTGTGCGTGTCGGCACTGGGCGGCGCGCCGGGGGTCTGGTCGGCGCGCTACGGGCAGTTGTCACCCGATCAGCCGAAATCGGACGCGAAGAACAACGCGAAACTGCTGGCCGACCTGACGGGTGTTGCCGATCGCCGTGCCCACTACGTCGCGGTGCTGGTTCTGATGCGTGCCGCCGACGATCCGCAGCCCATCGTCGCCGAAGGCGAATGGCATGGCGAGATCATCGATGCGCCGCGCGGCGCAGGCGGCTTCGGTTACGACCCCTACTTCCTGGTGCCCGATCTCGGGCTCACCGTGGCGGAACTGCCGCACGAGGAAAAGAACCGTCGCTCGCACCGCGGCCAGGCGCTGGCGCAACTCCTGGCGCGCCTGCGGGCCGGGGCGTGATTCCGATTCATCCCGTCGCCGCCGTCCCGCCGGCGCCGACTTTTGCAGCTTCCTCCGGCCTGGTCGCGCCGCCGCCGCTGGCGCTCTACGTGCATTGGCCCTGGTGCGTGAAGAAGTGCCCGTATTGCGACTTCAATTCGCACGAAAGCGGTGGCGCGATCGATGCCGAAACCGAGGCCGCCTACCTCGCCGCGCTGGTCGCCGACCTCGAAGCCGCCCTGCCGCAGGTCTGGAACCGGCCGGTGCTCAGCGTCTTCATCGGCGGCGGCACGCCCAGCCTGATGCGCGCCGAAACCGCCGAGGCGCTGCTGGCGGCGATCCGCATGCGCCTGCCGCTGCATCCGGGTGCCGAGATCACGCTCGAAGCCAATCCCGGCACCGCCGAGGCGGCGAAGTTCGCCGCCTTCCGCGCCGCCGGGGTCACACGCCTTTCGCTCGGCGTGCAGAGCTTCGCCGACGCCAAGCTCGCGGCGCTGGGCCGCATCCACGACGGCGCCGAGGCGCGGCGCGCGATCGAGATGGCGCAGCGACATTTCGGGCGCGTCAACCTCGACCTGATGTATGCGTTGCCGGGCCAGTCCCTGGCGCAGGCGGAAGCCGACATCGCCACCGCGATCGGTGCCGGCGTCGGCCATGTTTCCGCCTACCACCTGACGCTGGAACCGAACACGCCCTTCCACCACGCGCCGCCGCCGCTGCCCGACGACGAGCTGGCGGCCGACATGCAGGAGATGGTCGAAGACCGGCTCGCCGGCGCCGGCTTCGGCCACTACGAAACCTCGGCTTTTGCCCGCGGCACGGACCAGCGCTGCCGCCACAACCTCAACTACTGGAGCTTCGGCGATTACCTTGGCATCGGCGCCGGCGCCCACGGCAAGCTGTCGAACCACGAAACCATCTGGCGCGAGGCGCGCCACCGCCATCCGCGCGCCTACCTCGGCGGCGCCGCGCGCGGCGATTTCATCAGCACCCGGCAGGACGTGGCCCGCGCCGACCTGCCCGGCGAATTCATGATGAATGCCCTGCGCCTCAACGACGGCTTCCCGCCGGCGCTGTTCACCGAGCGCACCGGCCTGCCGCTTTCCGCCATCGAAAAGTCGGCGCTGGCGGCACGGCGCGCGGGCTTGCTGGAGACCGTGGATGGGCTGCTTCGTCCGACCGCGCTGGGCCGGCGCTTCCTCAACCGGCTGCTGGCGGGTTTTCTGCCTTAGTTTCTTCTTCCCCGGGTGATGGCGAAGCATTAGCCAAAGCCTTCGGCGCGAGCCGACCGTGAAAATCATCCATCTGATTTGTCGATTGCACGGATGAATCCCCGTTTGGCCAATAGGCTCTTCCACACCATTGCCAAGCTTGGCGTCGATGACTTCGATATCTTCCTTTACGCCGGCGATCGCGGCAGGTTTGGCGGCCCACCATTTTTTTCGCCAGGGGGATGGCATTCTGTCGGGAGCGCCTCATCTGGGACCGGTCATCCTGCACACCGGAGCATTGCTCGCCGCTTGGCTTGCCCTGGGGCGGATACAATTGACTCAAAGGAGAAACTGAACTGACCGCATTGTTCTTTGCCCTCGGCCTGGTCACGCTGGTCTTGGGCGCCCAAATCCTGATTCGTGGCGCCTCGAAGCTTGCCTTGTCGTTTGGCATTTCGCCGCTGGTATTGGGCCTGACCATCGTCGCCTTTGGTACCAGCGCGCCGGAACTCGCCGTCTCGGTGCGTTCGGCATGGGGCGGCCAGGTCGACATCGCGCTGGGTAACGTCGTCGGCAGCAACATCTTCAATGTGCTGTTCATTCTCGGCCTGTCGGCAATCATCGCGCCGCTGGTGGTCGCTCCGCAGCTGATCCGCCAGGAAGTGCCCATCATGCTCGGCGCCTCGGTGCTGCTGTTTGCGCTGGCCTTGGACGGCGGCATCAGCCGGTCTGACGGGGCGCTGCTGTTCGGCTTGCTCGTCACTTACACCGTGTTCCTGATCCGGCAGAGCCGCAAGGAGACCCAAAGCACGAAAGACGAATACGCGGCCGAGTTCGCCGCGCCGCAGGGCCCGGCGTGGGATCGCCATTGGAGCGTTCAGCTCCTGCTGATCGCCGGCGGGCTGGGTTTGCTGGTGCTCGGCGCACACTGGCTGGTGCAGGCAGCGGTCATTTTTGCCAGGGCCCTCGGCTTGAGCGAAATGGTGATCGGCCTGACCATCGTCGCCGCCGGCACCTCCCTGCCCGAGGTGGCGACCTCGGTCATTGCCACGCTGCGCGGCGAGCGCGACATCGCGGTCGGCAACGTCATCGGCAGCAACACGTTCAACATCCTCGGCGTGCTCGGCGTGTCGAGTCTGGTTGCGCCGGCGGCTTTGCCCGTGGCGCCGGCCATGCTCAGTTTCGACCTGCTCGTCATGATCGCCGTCGCCGTCGCCTGCTTGCCGATCTTTTTCTCCGGCCACTCGATCGATCGCTGGGAAGGCCTGTTGTTTCTGTTCTACTACGCCGCCTACACGGCCTTCCTGCTGCTCGCCGCCCAGCAGCACGATGCACTCGCGGCCTACGGAGCGGCCATGACGACGGTGGTGCTGCCGCTGACCGCCATCACGCTGGCCGTGATCACCCTGCGTCAGTGGCGGGTACGCCGGCGCTGACGGTATGGCGCGATGATCCGGTCGATTTTCTCGCGCGGGCTGCTCTTCGTCGTGCTGTGGTGGATCCTCGCCGAAGGTCGCCTCGACGGCTGGCTGCTCGGCGGCGTCGCCGTCGCGCTGGCGACCTGGACGAGCATCAAGCTCCAGCCGCCGGGAACGCAACCCCTGCGCCTGGCCGGCCTGGTCGTTTTTCTCCGCTTCTTCCTCTGGAATTCCCTGCGCGGCGGCATGCAAGTAGCCGGCATGGCACTGCGTGGGCGCGCGGTTTTGCGGCCGGGGATCATCGAACTGCGGGTGACGCTGCCGCCGGGTGGAGCGCGCATCCTGCTGGTCAACGTCCTGGGTTTGATGCCGGGCACGCTCGGCGTCGATCTGGATGACACGATCTTGCGCCTTCATGTACTGGATGATGGCCAGCCGGTCGCTGCCGAAACGCGGGCTTTGGAAGCATCCATCGCCGGCTTGTTCGGGGGCGTGTCATGAATACGCTGCTGATGAGCATCGCGCTGTTCCTGCTCGCCAATCTGGTGGTCGCGCTGATAGCCGCGGTGCGCGGCCCGACGCCGGCCGACCGCATGCTGATGGCGCTGCTGATCGGCACCACCGGCACGGGCATACTGGTGCTTCTGGCGCAGGCGATGCATCTGCCGGCGCTGGTCGATGTCGCGTTGGTGCTGGCGCTGCTGGCCGCCATCGGCGGCATTGCCTTCGCCAAGCGGGCCTGGCAGGGCGAGGAGGGCGGGCATGATTGAGTGCGTAGTTGAATACTTAGGCATGGCCCTGCTGCTGGTCGGTGCGTTCTTCTTTTTTGCCGGAACCGTCGGGCTGCTGCGCTTTCCCGATGTGTATAGCCGCCTGCATGCGTTGGCCAAGGCGGACAACCTGGGCCTCGGCTGCGTCGTGCTCGGACTTGCGTTGCAGGCCGAAAGCCTCGCGGCGGCGCTCAAACTGCTGCTGATCTGGCCCCTGGTCATGGCGGCGAGCGCCGGCATCGGCTTCGCCATCGCCCGCCGCGCCGACCGGCTCGGTATCGCGCCCTGGCGCAAGGAGGAGCGGGACGGATGACGTTCGCCTTCGATCTGCTGCTCGCGCTGTCGCTGCTGTGGAGTGCCTGGCGCACGCTGGCGACGCCCCGGCTTGACCGTGCCATCGTGCTGTTCATCGTCTTCGGGCTGCTGATGAGCCTGGCCTGGGCGCGGCTGGCCGCGCCGGACATCGGCCTGGCCGAGGCGGCGATCGGCGCGGGCCTCACCGGTGCCTTGCTGCTGGACGCCTATGGCGTGTTGCGGCGGCGGAGGGTTGACCGATGAAACGCATGTCGCTGGTCGCCCTCGTCCTCGCACTTGCCCTCGCCTTCGTCGCCGTCCTCGCCGGCGCGATGCTGGAACTGGCGCCGGCCGCCATCGATCTGCGCCTGCCGGTGGCGGCGCATCTGGCGGACAGCGGCGTGACCCATCCGGTTACCGCCGTGCTGCTCAACTATCGCGGCTATGACACCTTGCTCGAAATCGCGGTGCTGCTGCTGGCCCTGCTGGCCATCCTGGCGGTGGTCGACGATGCACCCGCATCGCCCTCCCGCGTGGCGCATCCGGTGCTCCAGGCCCTGGCGCGGCTGGCGGTCCCCTTGATGATCGTGGTTGCCGTCTATCTGCTCTGGGCCGGCGCCTTCCGCCCGGGCGGCGCCTTTCAGGCCGGCGCGGTGCTGGCGGCGGCCGCCGTGCTGTTGCATCTGGTCGGACTGCTGCCGGGCTGGAGCAGGCCCCGGCTGGGGTTGCGCATCGGGCTCGCGGCCGGCTTCGTGCTGTTTCTGGCGGTGGCCGCCGGGCTGCTGACGCAGGGTTCCTTGCTTCAGTATCCGCCCGCAGCGGCGGGCGTGCTGATCCTGCTGATCGAAAGCGGTCTCACCGTCTCGCTGGCGCTGATCCTCGCCGGCTTGTTCCTCTTCCTGTCCCGCGAGGACGAGGCATGAGCACCGGTTTCGTTTTCGCCTTGACCGGCTCGATCCTTTTCGCCGCAGGGGTGGCGGGCGTGGTGCTGGTCGCTCACCTGCTGCGGCGCATCCTCGCCTTCAATCTGATGGGCAGCGGCGCCTTCCTCGTGCTGGTGGGACTGGCCCAGCGCCAGGACGTGGCCGACCCGGTGCCGCAGGCCATGGTGCTCACCGGCATCGTCGTTGCCGTCGCCGCCACGGCGCTGGCCCTGGCCCTCGTGCGCAAGCTGCACGCGCTGAGCGGGCGACTTGAATTGCCGGACGATGTCGATGAGTGAGCCCCTGTTCGATCCCCTGGTCTGGCTGATCCTGCTGCCGCTGGCCTGGGCGACGCTGGCCTTCGTGCTCGGGCCGGGGCGCGGTGCGTGGCCGGCCATCGCCGGTCTGACGGCGCAATGTTGGCTGGCCCTCGACCTTGCGCGGAAAGTCGGCGCTGGCGGGACGGCGATAGCCGGCCCGGACACGCTGATGGGAACGGCGGTTCATGTTGTCGGCGGCTGGGGGGCGCCCCTGGGAATCGACCTCGCCGTCGATGGCCTCTCGGCCGCCATGCTGTTATTGACACAGGTCGTGGCCCTGCCGCTGGCCATCTACGCGCGCAGTTACTTCAAGCCGGGGGATCCTGCCGGCGCCTGGTTCTGGCCGCTGACGGGCTTCCTGATCGCCGGGCTGAACGCCTTGTTCGTGTCTGCCGACCTGTTCAACCTCTATGTCACCCTCGAACTGGTCGGACTGGGCGCCGTGGCGCTGGTCGCGGCGGGCGGCGGCGCGCAACAGGTGGCCGCCGCCCTGCGCTATTTGTTCGCGACACTGGTGGGATCGGGCGCCTATCTGCTCGGCGTCGCCCTGATTTACGGCGCCTACGGCACGGTGTCGATCGCCACTCTTTTGCCACTGGTGACGAACGATGCACCGCGTCTGGTGTGGATAGCCGGCGGCTTGATGGTGGCGGGCCTGATGCTCAAGACGGCGCTATTCCCCTTCCATTTCTGGTTGCCGCCGGCGCATGGCGGCGCGCCGGCACCCGTCTCGGCACTGCTTTCGGCGCTGGTGGTGAAAGCCTCGTTCTACCTGATCCTGCGGCTCTGGCTGGGGCCGCTGCAAGCCGTGTTGCCCACCTTCGCCTGGCTGCCGGCACTGCTCGGCGCCGCGGCAATCTTCTGGGGGTCCTGGCAGGCAATTCGCGCCGTGAAACTGAAACGCCTGATCGCTTATTCGACGGTGGCGCAGCTCGGCTACCTGTTCCTGATCTTTCCCTTGCTCGCGGTACCCGGCGCGCTCCAGGCCGGCGTGATGCAGGTGTTCGCCCACGGCCTGGCCAAGGCCGGCATGTTCGCCGCCGCCGGCGTGCTGATCAAGGCCACCGGGCAGGATACGGTGGCCGGTCTGGCCGGCGCGGTCGAGCGCCTGCCGGTGACCATGTTTGCCTTCGGCCTTGCCGGCATGACCTTGATGGGGCTGCCGCCGTCCTCGGGCTTTCTCGCCAAATGGCTGATCATCGAGGCGGCGCTGGCACAGGGCCACTGGATCATCGCCGTGGTGGTGCTGGCCGGCGGCCTGTTGGCGGCCGTCTATGTCTTGCGCGTGCTGCGTCAGGCCTTCCTCCTGGCGCCGGCGAGTGTGACGCTGCGCCCCGTATCGCGCACCCTGGAGTGGAGTGCCTTCGCGCTCGCGGCGGCCAGCGTGCTGCTCGGCCTGCGCGGCGTCGAGTTGATGCGGTTGTCGGGAGCGGTGACTTGACCAGCCACGAACTCCTGCCGCTGGCGGTACTGGCGTCCTCGCTGCTGCCCGGACTGATCATCTTCGCGCTGCCGGAAACCTGGGTCGGCCTGCGCACGTCCCTCAACCTGTTTGCCGCCATCGCCAAGCTGGGCCTGGTCGCCCTGCTGCTGGCCGGCGTTGCGGCCGGCGAGGAATACAGCGTGCGCTACGCGGTGCTGCCCGGCCTGGAACTGGCGCTCAAGGCCGACGCACTGGGCATGCTGTTCATTACCCTGTCCGCCATCCTCTGGCTGTTCACCACGCTCTACGCCATCGGCTACCTCGAAGGCGCGCCGCACCGCAGCCGTTTTTTCGGCTTCTTCAGCCTGTGTGTGACGGCGACGATGGGCATCGCCATGGCGGCGAACCTGTTCACCTTTTTCATCTTCTACGAACTGCTGACGCTGTCGACCTTTCCGCTGGTGGTGCATCGCGGCACCGAAAAGGCCATGCAGGGCGGCACGATCTACCTTGCCTACACGCTGATCGGCGGCACGGCATTGCTGGCCGGCATCGTCTGGCTGCACCACCTGCTCGGCCATACCGAGTTCGCCCACGCCGGCATCGCCGCTGCGCTCGGCCCGGAATACGCCGGCCAGCTGAAAATCATTTTCCTGCTGCTGATCGCCGGCGTCGGCGTCAAGGCCGCCCTCGTACCGTTGCACGGCTGGTTGCCGCAGGCGATGGTGGCCCCGGCGCCGGTGTCGGCGCTGCTGCACGCCGTCGCCGTGGTCAAGGCCGGCGCCTTCGGCATCGTGCGCATTGTCTACGAGGTGTACGGCGTCGAGTTCGCGCAGTCGCTCGACCTGCTTTACCCGCTTGCCATAGTTGCCGCGGTGACCATCCTCTGGGGCAGTTTCCGCGCGCTGTTCCAGGACGACCTGAAGAAGCGGCTGGCCTATTCCACGGTGAGCCAGGTGTCGTATATCGTGCTCGGCGTCGCCCTGTTCGGCCCCATCGGCACCATCGGCGGTCTGGTGCATCTGGTGCATCAGGGCATCATGAAAATCACCCTGTTCTTCTGTGCCGGGAATTTCGCCGAAACCCTGGGCATCCACAAGGTCAGTGAAATGGATGGCGCCGGACGGCGCATGCCGCTCACCACGCTGGCGTTCTCCATTGGCGCGCTGGGGATGATGGGGGCGCCGCTCACCGCCGGCGCGGTCAGCAAGGCGTGGCTTATGGATGGCGCCACGGCAGCCCACATGGACTGGGCGATCTGGGTCTTGTGGACGTCGAGCCTGCTCAACGCCGCCTACTTCCTGCCCATACTCTGGCGGGCATGGTTGCGTCCCGTGCCGGCCGCGTGGCCGGAAGAACATATTGCCCGCCGCGGCTGGCGCGAAACGGCCTTGTTGCTGCTGCTGCCCCCGCTGTTCACCGCCGCCGCAACGCTGGCCGCAGGCATGCTTGCCGACAGCGAAACGACAGCGCTGGCCTGGGCCAGGCTGATTGCCGAAAGAGAATATATCGGACAAGGACGGCCATGAAACTCCGGGAGGCGTTCCTGTGGCAACCCCATTGGATCCATCAGGGGGTGATACTGATTGCCGGTGCAATCATGGTCACCGCGATCAGCTACCTCCATACCGCCACCGGCCTGGCCTACGAGTTTCATGCCTTTTACATCGTGCCGGTGCTCGCGGTCAGCTGGTTTCTCGGGGCGCGCTATGGTTACGCTTTGTCCCTGCTGGCCGCCGTCGAGTGGTTTCTGGCCGACCGCATCCTGGCTGGGGAACCGGCAGCAATGCTGCCCTTGATTTTCAACACCATCGTACGCCTCACCATCTTTATCGGCGGCGCCTGGCTGGTGGGCGGGATACGCCTCGCCCTCCTGCGCGAAACCCGCCTGGCCCGCGAGGATGGCTTGACGCAGTTGCCCAACCGGCGCGAATTTCACGAGCGCGGCCGCGTCGCCTTTGCCCAGGCGCAACGTCAACATACCCCCTTCACCGCCGTGTTCATCGATCTCGACCGCTTCAAGGAGGTCAACGATGCCATGGGCCATCAGGTGGGCGACAAACTCCTCAAGTCGGTCGCTGCCGCGTTGCGCGACCATGTCCGTATCAGCGACATACCGGGCCGCCTGGGCGGCGACGAGTTCGCCCTGCTCCTGCCCGGCATGAAGGCCGCCGCAGCCCGAGTCTACGTTGAACAAATGCAAGACCGCCTGCTCGATGTGATGAAGCGGAATGGATGGCCGGTCACCTTCAGCGTTGGCGTGGCCAGCTATGACGTGACGCCAAAGGATTTCGACTGGCTGCTCAAGCAGGCCGACGCACTGATGTACGAGGCCAAGCACGGAGGTCGCAACCGCGTTCTCCTGCGCGAGTTCTGAATGGAGGCAGCCCGGCAGGAAGAATCCGCGCAAGGCCAACCCGAGCGCAGAAAGTCGGCGCTGGCGGCACGGTGCCTCGACCCGGCGGCGGCTTTACTGTTCGTGATAAACGCTTCCGCCGGGGCGCAGGATATCGATGCCAGGCGAGGCATGATCGAATCGGCTCTGGCGGCACATGGGCGCAAGGGCGAATTGCTGGTTTGCCGGCCCGGTGATCTGCCACAGGTGGCCGCCGAGGCGGCAGCCGCGGCGGTAGCAACCAATACAGCGGTGATCGCCGTCGGCGGCGACGGTAGCCTGAACACCGTGGCCCAGGCCGCCCACGCCGCCGGCTGCGCCATGGGCGTCATCCCCTGCGGTACGTTCAACTACTTCGCCAGGACGCACGGCATCCCGACCGATCCGGCGGCTGCGGCGCGGCTGCTGCTGGATGCGCGCCCGCTGCCGGTGCAGGTGGCGGCCATCAACGACCGGGTTTTCCTGGTCAACGCCAGCCTGGGCATCTATCCCGAACTCCTGCAGGACCGCGAGGCCTACAAAGCGCGCTTCGGCCGCAGCCGCTGGGTAGCGTTCGTGGCAGCCTGTGCGACCCTGCTGCGCGCGCAGCGCCGGCTGCGCCTGCACATCGAGATGGGTGACACGGTGCGCGACGTGCAGACTTTGACGCTCTTCGTCGGCAACAACCGGCTGCAACTGCAGCAGTTCGGCGCCGAGCCGGAAGATACCCTGGCCGGCACTCCCGGCGACGGCAGCATGGCGGCGCTGATGCTGCGGCCCATCGGCACGCTGTCGATGATCGGGCTGATGCTGCATGGCGCGATGGGAAGGCTGGGAGAAGCCGCCGGCGTCGAGAGCTTCGAGTTCCACCGCATGCTGGTGAAGCCCACGCTGGCACCGGGCCACAAGAAGGTCGTGGTGGCGTTCGACGGCGAGGTGACACGGATGCGCTCGCCCATCGACATTCGCGTGCTCGACCAACCCTTGTACCTGCTCCAGCCCGCTGGCGCAGCGGGTACGGCGGACACGGCGGACGCCCCGCGGACCGCCGCATGAGCGTACTGCTGCAGATCTCCGACACCCACTTCGGCACCGAACAGCCGCAGGTGGTCGAGGCCCTGCTCGCCCTGGCAGCCCTGCAGCGGCCAGATCTGGTGGTGCTGTCGGGTGACATCACGCAGCGCGCGCGGCCGGCGCAGTTTCGCGCGGCAAAGGCCTTCGTCGAGCGGCTGGATGCGCCGGTTCTGGCCATCCCCGGCAACCATGACATTCCATTGTTCGACCTTTGGGTGCGGCTGACCCGACCCTACGCGCGCTACGCGAAGGTGTTCGGGGCCGATCTGGAGCCCGTGCACTCCTCGCCGGATCTGCTGCTCGTCGGCGTCAACACGACGCGCGCGTGGCGTCACAAGAACGGAGAGGTGTCTGCAACACAGATCGATCGTGTCGCCCAGCAACTGGGCGCGGCAACCCCGCGGCAGTTGCGCGTGGTGGTGGTGCACCAGCCCGTGGCCGTTACCGCGGCTGGCGACCGGCCCGATCTCTTGCGCGGCCACCCGGTCGCCCTGCGGACCTGGTCGGCCGCCGGGGCCGACCTCGTGTTGGGCGGGCACATCCATCTGCCCTACACGCTGGCGCAGCAAGGTCTGGCGCGGCGACTGTGGGTGGTCCAGGCCGGCACCGCCGTTTCGTCGCGCACACGCCCCGGGGTGCCCAACTCGGTGCATATCCTGCGCTGGGGCGAGGCGTCCGGCGCACGCGGTGACGAGGCGCCGACCGAGGCCGAAGCACCGGCGATCTGCCTTGTCGAGCAATGGGACTTTGCGCGCCAGGATCGAAGTTTCGTCCGCACCGCAGTGACATCGGTGCAGCCGGAGCGCGGCTGATCGCCATGGAATTGCGACGGAGTTCAGGGCGATGTGCGGGCCGTCGCCGCTCGTTTTCGCCGTCTCAGATCAGCAAGGACGCCAGGAAAATACCCACCATGATGAACGCCAGCACCACTTTGGCGATGAGCCCCACCATGATCCCGACCCAGGTGGCGATGCCGACCTTTACGGCGCGTGCCTGGTTCTTCTGCGCCAGGTACTCGCCCGCGGCGGCGCCGACCAGGGGCATGAAGAGCACCCCGACCAGGCCCATGAACAGACCGACCACCGTGCCTGCCGCCGCGCCCAGCAGGGCCAGTTTGCTGGCCCCGGCCTTTTTCGCTCCCATCAGCCCGGCGACATAGTCCAAACCCCAGGCCAGCACCGCTAGCACGGTGACCACCGCCAGGGTGGTCACCCCGACGCGCGTGAAGTCGTCGATCCAGGCTCCCAGCACGATGCCGCCCCACACCAGCACGGTGCCCGGCAGCACGGGCAGCACGGTGCCCGCCAGGCCTGCCAGGATCAGGACGGCACACAGGATCCATAAAAAAGTGATTGCCAAAACGAGTCCTCCGGATCAGAAACACGCACCATCGCTCATGTTTCAGTCGGCTTTTGCCTGAAGTATTTGTCGCAGCACGTAGGGGAGTATCCCGCCATGGCGGAAATAGTCGACCTCCACCGGCGTGTCGATGCGCAAGCGCAGCACCTGATGCTCAACGCGGCCATCGGCCCGTCGGATGACCAGGCTCGCGTCCTGGCCAGCCGCCAGGTTCGCCAGATCGAGGTCGAGGTCGAAGGTCTCGTTGCCCTCGATCCGCAGCGAGGCCGCGGTTACCCCGGCCGGAAACTGCAGCGGCAAGACGCCCATGCCGACCAGATTGGCGCGGTGGATGCGTTCGAAACTGCTCGCGACAACGGCACGCACGCCCAGCAATGCGGTGCCTTTTGCCGCCCAGTCACGCGACGACCCGGTGCCGTACTCCTCGCCGCCGAAGACAATCAGCGGCACGCCGGCCGCCCGGTAACGATCGGCCGCATCGAAGATCGCCATGCGCTCTGCGGAAGGCTGGAACAGGGTCCAGCCCCCCTCCTCGCGTCCGCCGTCGGGTTTCGGCGGCAACATCAGGTTCCTCAGCCGGACGTTGGCGAACGTGCCCCGCAGCATGACTTCGTGATGCCCGCGCCGGGCGCCGTAGGAATTGAAGTCTGTCTTCGCGACACCGTGTGCCTTCAGCCATCGACCCGCCGGCGACGCTTCGGCGATGTTGCCGGCCGGCGAAATGTGGTCGGTCGTCACGGAGTCGCCGAGGACCGCCAGCGCCCGCGCATTGCGAATCGCGCCGGGCAGGCGCGGGGCCGGTGCGAAGGCATCGAGGAAGGGCGGTCGCGCAATGTAAGTCGATTCCGGCCAGCCATACACCGCACCCTGCGCCCGTGGCGCGATCTGCGCCCACAGTGGATTGGCCTGCGCGAAGTTGCCATAGAGCCGGCGGTACGCCTGCGGATCGGCCGCCAGCTTCAGCGCGGCGTCGATCTCGTCGGCGCTGGGCCACAGATCGCCGAGCCAGACCGCCTGCCCCCGCGAATCGAGCCCAAGCGGCTCGGTCATCAGATCCTTGCGGACCGTCCCGGCCAGCGCATAAGCGACCACCAGCGGCGGCGAAGCCAGGAAGTTGGCGCGCAGGTTGGGGTGGATGCGCGCCTCGAAGTTGCGGTTGCCCGACAGGACGGCCGCACAAACCAATTGTTCCCTGTCGATCGCCGCATTGATTTCCGGCGCGAGGTCGCCGGCGTTGCCGATGCAGGTGGTGCAGCCGTAGCCGGCGACATGGAAGCCGAGCGCCTGCAGCGCCGGCAGCAGGCCGGTGCGTTCCAGGTAGTCGGTGACAACCCGCGAGCCGGGCGCCAGCGAGGTCTTGACATGCGCTTTGACCTTCAGCCCGCGCGCGACTGCCTTCTTGGCCAGCAGGCCGGCGGCGAGCATGACGCTCGGATTGCTGGTGTTGGTGCAGGAGGTGATCGCCGCGATCAGCACGTCGCCGGAACCGATGTCGGCACCCGACGCCAGGGGCACGCGCCTGTCCAGTGCCGCCGCCGGCCGGCCAAAGCCGCCAGCGTCGACGGGCGCCGAAAACAGCCGCATGAATTCATCGCGTACATCGCCGATCTCGATCCGGTCCTGCGGTCGTTTCGGCCCGGCCAGCGAGGGCGCGACCGACGCCAGGTCCAGGGCCACCACCTGCGAATAGTCGATCTCGCCGGCCGCCGGCGCGCCGAACAGTTCCTGCGCCCGGTAATAGGCCTCGAACAGCGCCACCTCCTCGGCGCTGCGGCCGGTGGCTTCCAGGTAGGCCACGGTCTTCTCATCGACCGGAAAGTAGCCCATGGTCGCCCCGTACTCGGGCGCCATGTTGGCGATCGTCGCCCGGTCGGGCACCGACAGGCTTGTCGTCCCCTCGCCAAAGAACTCGACGAACTTGCCGACGACGCGCGCCTGGCGCAGCATCTGGGTCAGGGTCAGGACAAGGTCGGTCGACGTAACGCCGGGGCGCAGCCGTCCGCGCAGTTCGACCCCGACCACGTCGGGCGTCAGCAAATATACCGGCTGGCCAAGCATCGCCGCCTCCGCTTCGATGCCGCCGACGCCCCAACCGACGACGCCGATGCCATTGATCATCGTCGTATGGCTGTCGGTGCCGACCAGGGTATCGGGAAACACCACACCGTCGCGGACGACCACGCCACGCGCCAGATATTCGAGATTGACCTGATGCACGATACCGGTGCCGGGTGGCACGACGCGGAAGGTCCGGAAGGCCGACATGCCCCACTTCATGAACTCGTAGCGCTCGCGATTGCGCTGGAACTCAAGCTTCATGTTGAGGTCGAGCGAGTCGGCACGGCCGTAGTGATCGACGGTGATCGAGTGATCGACGACCAGATCGACCGGCACCTGCGGTTCAATGCGCGCCGGATCGTGGCCCTGGGCTGCCGCCGCATCGCGCATCGCCGCGAGATCGGCAAGCAGGGGAACGCCGGTAAAGTCCTGCAGCACCACGCGGGCGACGACAAAGGGAATCTCGTGCAGGCGCTCGGCGCCGGGACGCCATTGGGCGAGCTGGCGGACATGTTCGTCGGTCACCAGGCGAC